>Ga0075370_10000689_pt1 | contig 13274 bp, 15 predicted proteins | sample EndMethybrTD3035_FD_71398 | JGI IMG/M metagenome (GOLD analysis project Ga0075370, IMG submission 71398) | Populus endosphere microbial communities from Tennessee, USA - Endosphere MetaG P. TD hybrid TD303-5 | ecosystem: Host-associated > Plants > Roots > Endosphere | place: USA: Tennessee... | reverse complement strand
CCGCATCGAGACCAGCAACTTCCTGATGATCGTGCTGATCCTCGTGGTCATCGCGGTCGGCGGGCTGGTCGAGATCGTGCCGCTGTTCTTCCAGCGCTCGACGACCGAACCGGTCGCCGGGCTCAAGCCCTACGATGCGCTGCAGCTGGTCGGCCGCGACATCTATGTGCGCGAGGGTTGCTACAACTGCCACTCGCAGATGATCCGCCCGCTGCATGCCGAGACGCTGCGCTACGGCCACTACTCGACGGCCGGCGAGTTCGTCTACGACCGCCCGTTCCAGTGGGGCAGCAAGCGCACCGGGCCGGACCTGCAGCGCGTCGGCGGCAAGTACAGCGACGAGTGGCACCGCATCCACCTGGCCGGCCCGCGCGACCTGGTTCCCGAGTCGAACATGCCTGCCTATCCGTGGCTCGACGGCGCCGCCATCGACCCGACGAGCATGCCGCCGCGTCTGACGGCGCTGAAGCGGCTCGGCGTTCCGTACAGCGATGCCGAGGTGACCGCGAGTGCCGAGGCCGTCAAGGGCAAGACCGAGATGGACGCGCTGGTCGCGTACCTGCAGTCGCTCGGCACGCACGTCAAGTAGCCGCAAGGGGATGCACATGGACATCAACGACGTTCGCAGCCTCGTGACGCTGCTCAGCCTGGTTCTCTTTCTCGGCCTGATGGCCTGGACCTGGTGGCCGGGGCGCAAGCCCGCCCACGATGTCGCGGCGCGCCTGCCGTTCGACGGCGAAGCCGACGACAACACGAAAGGAACCGCGCCATGAGCGACTTCTTCAGCAGCGGCTGGTCGATCTACATCGCGATCGCCACCGTCGTCAGCCTGCTCGCCTGCCTGGCGCTGCTCTTCATCGCCGCGCGCCGCCGCGTGATGGCGGGAGACAACACGACCGGCCACGTGTGGGACGAAGACCTGCGCGAGCTCAACAACCCGCTGCCGCGCTGGTGGATGTGGCTGTTCGTGCTGACGGTGGTGTTCTCCGCCGTCTATCTCGTCTACTACCCGGGCCTGGGCAGCCGGCCCGGCAACTTCGGCTGGACCAGCGCGGGCCAGTACCAGGCCGAGCAGGCGCAGGCCAAGGCCGCGACGGCGCCGCTGTTCGCTGCGTTCGCGGCCAAGCCCGCGCAGGAACTCGCCCGCGATCCGCGCGCGATGGCGATCGGCGAGCGCCTGTTCGCCAACAACTGCGCCACCTGCCACGGCGCCGACGCGCGCGGCAGCAAGGGCTTCCCGAACCTGACGGACCAGGACTGGCTGTGGGGCGGCTCGCCCGAGCGCATCACCGAGACGATCACCGAGGGACGCCAAGGCAGCATGCCGCCGATGGCGGCCGCGATCGGCACGTCGGAGGACGTTCGCAACGTCGCGAACTACGTGCTCAGCCTGTCGGGCAGCCCGCACAACACGATTGCGGCGCAGCTCGGCCGCTCCAAGTTCACGGCCTGCGCGGCTTGCCACGGCCCGGACGGCAAGGGCAACCCGGCGCTCGGCGCGCCGAACCTCACCGACAAGGTGTGGCTGCACGGCTGGGGCGAGGACGCCGTGGTCGCGATGATCAACAAGGGCAAGACCAACGTCATGCCGGCCCACGGCTCGCGGCTCACGCCGGAGCAGATCCACCTGCTCGCGTCCTACGTGTGGGGCCTGTCGAACACCGCGCCGGCGGCGCAGTGAGTTGCCGATGACCCGAACTGCCGCCTCGCCCGCACGGGTCATTCCGATCCAGAGCGTGCCGCTGGCGGCCGACGAGACGCCGCGTACCGTCTCGCTCTACGAGAAGCAGAAGAAGATCTACCCGCGCTCGGTGCACGGCTGGTTCGCCGGCTGGCGCTGGCTGATGGTCTGGCTCACGCAGCTGCTCTTCTACGGCCTGCCCTGGCTGCCGTGGAATGGTCGCCAGGCCGTGCTGTTCGACCTCGGCGCGCGCCGCTTCTTCATCTTCGACCTGGTGCTGTACCCGCAGGACTTCATCTACCTGACCGGGCTGCTGGTTCTGTCGGCCTACGCACTGTTCTTCTTCACCGCGGTCGGCGGACGTCTGTGGTGCGGCTATGCCTGCCCGCAGACGGTCTACACCGAGATCTTCCTGTGGGTCGAGCACCGCATCGAAGGCGAGCGCGGCGCGCGCATGAAGCGCGACGCCGGCCCGCGCAGCGTCGACAAGCTGTGGCGCAAGACCGCGAAGCACGCGGTGTGGCTCACGATCGGCCTGTGGACCGGCTTCACCTTCGTCGGCTACTTCACGCCGATCCGCACGCTGTGGGCCGAAGCCTTCACGCTGGGGTTCGGGCCGTGGGAATGGTTCTGGGTCAACTTCTACGGCCTCGCCACCTACGGCAATGCCGGCTTCCTGCGCGAGCAGGTGTGCAAGTACATGTGCCCCTATGCGCGCTTCCAGAGCGCGATGTTCGACCACGACACGATGATCGTCTCGTACGACGCCGAGCGCGGCGACCCGCGCGGCACGCGTGCGCGCGGCGCCGACCTCGCGCAGGCCAAGCTCGGGCACTGCATCGACTGCGCACTGTGCGTGCACGTGTGCCCGGTCGGCATCGACATCCGCAACGGCTTGCAGTACGAGTGCATCGCCTGCAGCGCGTGCATCGACGCCTGCAACGGCGTGATGGACAAGATGAAGTACCCGCGCGGCCTGATCCGCTACGCGACCCAGAACGGTCTCGCGCAGCACCTGGACCGCGCCGGGATGTTCAGGCGCGTGCTGCGGCCGCGCGTCCTGATCTACGGCGCGGTGTTGATCGCCATATCGGCCGCGTTCGTCGTCACGCTGGCGCGCCGGCCGCTGCTCAAGGTCGACGTCGTGCGCGACCGGACCACGCTGGCCCGGCTCGTCGACGAAGGCCGGATCGAGAATGTCTACCGGCTGCAGCTGATGAACGCCACCGAGCAGCCGCGCCGCTACCGGATCGGCGTGACCGGCATCGCCGGGGCCGAACTTGCCAACGGGTCCGAGGTGGCGCTGCAACCGGCCGAGGCGCGCTGGGTCACGCTCGCGGTGCGTGTGCCGCCGCAGTCGGCCCAATCGCTCGGTCCCGGAGCGCACCCGATCCGGTTCCAGATCGTTCGCAGCGATGCGTCCGGCGACACGGGCGCGATCGCCGAGAAGTCGACCTTCGTCGTCCCTCGCTGAACCACAAGGAGACCTCCATGATTCTCGACATGAACCGGCCCGTCCTGCCCTGGTGGCGGGTGTCGACGATGTGGTTCGTGATCGGCGGCCCCGCGGCCGTGGTCGTCGCAGGCTTCGTCACGCTGTTCATCGCGGTGCGCTGGGGCGACCCGCCGCTGCGCCAGACCGCGGCCGAACCCGCCGAGGCCATGGCGCCCGCGACCCAGGCACGCAACCATGTCGTCACGCCTCGTCATTGATCCGCGCGCCGAGGCCGCCAACACGCCGCCGCCGCGTTCGTTCCCGCTGCGGGCGATGCTGATCCTCTGGCCCGCGTTCATGATGGCGGGCGTGCTGGAGACGCTGGTGTTCGTGGTGGTCGATCCGACCCAGCTGCACTGGTTCGGCGGCGAAATGATCGCGTGGTCGCGCGCAGCGGTCTATTCGGTCACGTTCTTCATCATCTGGGGTGCGATCGCGACTTCGGGCGCGATCACCGCGCTGCTCGAGTCGCCCGGCTGACGCTCGAAGAAGGCGCGGCCCTCAGCAGGTGGCGCCGTTCACCATCTGCTGCAGGGCCACCGGGTCCAGCACGCGGATCTGCCGCTGCCGGACTTCCAGCACGCCGTCTTCCTGGAACTTCGAGAAGCAGCGGCTGACGGTCTCGAGCTTCAGGCCGAGGTACGTGCCGATCTCCTCGCGGGTCATGCGCAGCACCAGCGCCGACGACGAGAAGCCGCGCGCCTCCAGCCGTTGCGTCAGGTTCAGGAGGAAGGCGGCGAGCCGCTCCTCGGCACGCATGCTGCCGAGCAGCAGCATCACCCCGTGGTCGCGCACGATCTCGCGGCTCATGATCTTGTGGAACTGGCGCTGCAGGTCGGTGAACTGCCGCGACAGCTGCTCGAGCTGCGCATACGGGATCACGCAGACCTGCGAGTCCTCGAGCGCGATCGCATCGCAGGCGTGCACGTCGGCGTCGATGCCGTCCAGCCCGAGCAGTTCGCCGGCCATCTGGAAGCCCGTGACCTGCTCGCGTCCGTCTTCCGACGTGAGGCGCGTCTTGAAGAAGCCCGTGCGCACGGCGTACACCGCGTCGAACGGCTCGCCGCTTCGAAACAGCGCGGCACCGCGCGGCACCGAGCGGCGCATCGCGACCAGCGAATCCAGCTCCTGCATCTGCTGCCGGTCGAACCCGACCGGCAGGCACAGCTCGCGCAGGTTGCAGCTCGAACAGGCGACGGGATTCGCGGGCGCACGCGGCGGTTTCGAGGCGGGACGATCGTTCATGGAGCAGGACCTGTGAGCAGCGGCTACCGGCCACATTCTTCGGGCCGCGAGCGCGCGCACGGTTGCGCCAGATCAAGGCAGCGCCCTCGCCGCGCCTGCAGCATTCCGACCATGACAGCCCCTCTCGCGAACGCCTGTGCCGAACCCTCGCCGGTTCTTTCCGACGCGCTGTTGCGCCGCTTCGAGGCGCCGGGACCGCGCTACACGTCGTATCCGACCGCCGATCGCTTCGTCGAGGCCTTCGGTCCGAACGACCTGCTGCGCGCGCTGGCGCAGCGTGCGCACGGCGCCACCGTCGGCGGCCCGGCACCGCTGTCGCTGTACGTTCACATCCCGTTCTGCGAATCGGTCTGCTACTACTGCGCCTGCAACAAGATCATCAGCAAGCGGCACGAACGGGCAACGCCATACCTGACGCAGCTCGATGCCGAGATGGAGCTGGTCCGCGCGGCCCTGGGCTCGGTGCAGCCGGTCAGCCAGCTGCATCTGGGCGGCGGTTCGCCGACCTTCCTGTCCGACGCCGAGCTCGACCGCCTGATGGCCAGCCTGCGCCGCGCGTTCCGGATCGGCGAGAGCGCCGAGCTGTCGATCGAGGTCGATCCGCGCACCGTCACGCCGGCGCGCCTGGCCCATCTTCGCCAGCTCGGCTTCAACCGCATCAGCTTCGGGGTGCAGGACTTCGATCCGCAGGTGCAGCAGGCGGTGCATCGGGTCCAGTCGTACGAGTCGGTACGCGACCTGATGGCCAGTGCGCGTGCGCTGCGCTTCGAGTCGATCAACGCCGATCTGATCTACGGCCTGCCGAGGCAGACGCCCGAGACTTTCGCGCGCACCGTCAGCCAGATTGGCGAGCTGCGGCCCGATCGCATCGCGCTGTATGCCTATGCCCACCTGCCGCAGCGCTTCAAGCCGCAGCGCCGGATCGAGAGTGCCGAGCTGCCCAGCCCGGCACAGCGCATCGAGATGCTCGGCGGCGCGATCGCGGGCTTCCTGGCGCGCGGCTACGGCTACATCGGCATGGACCACTTTGCGCTGCCGGACGATTCGCTCGCGATCGCGAAGCGGCAAGGCCGGCTGCACCGCAATTTCCAGGGCTACAGCACGCAGCCCGACTGCGACCTGATCGGGCTCGGCGTGTCGGCGATCGGCCGCGTCGGCGCCACCTACTACCAGAACGCGAAGTCCTTGCCCGAGTACGAAGACGCGCTGTGCCAGGGCCAGCTGCCGGTGGTGCGCGGCATTTCGCTCAGCCGCGACGACGTGGTGCGGCGCGCCGTGATCATGGCGCTGATGTGCCAGGGCCGGGTCGAGTTCGAATCGATCGAGCTGGCGCACCTGATCCGCATGAACGATTACTTCGCGCGCGAGCTGGTCGAGCTTCGTTCGCTGCAGCGCTGCGGCCTGGTCGAGATCGAACCGGACGCGATCCAGGTCACCGCGGCCGGCTGGTACGTCGTTCGCGCGATCGCGATGCTGTTCGACCGGCACCTGCAGCAGGACCGCCTGCGCGAGCGCTATTCGCGCGTGATCTGAGAGTCGGTGGTGAACGCCGCGTTGATCCTCGCGGGGCTGGCGATGGGCGTCGCCGCGTCGCCGCACTGCACTGCGATGTGCGGCGCACCGTGCGCGGCGCTCACGAGCGGATGCGCACGCGCCGCAGGCGGTTTCCATCTGGGCCGGCTGCTCGGCTATGCGGCCGGGGGCGCGCTGGCGGCCAGCAGCATGGCCGCGCTCGGCCGCTGGAGCGAAGCGGCACCGGCGCTTCGTCCGTTGTGGACGCTGATGCACCTCGGGCTGCTCGCGCTCGGACTGTGGTGGCTCGCGCGTGGGCGCCAGCCCGACTGGATGAAACGCAGCAGCAGCGTTCCGGTGCGCTTCGTCGACAAGCGCCGGCGTGCCGTCCGCGCCAGCCTGGCCGGCCTCGCATGGGTCGCCTGGCCCTGCGGGGCGCTGCAAGCCGCGCTGCTGCTGGCCGCCCTCGCCGACGGCGCCGCGGGCGGCGCACTCGTGATGGCGGCATTCGCGCTCGCCTCGATGCCGGCGCTGGCGTTGACGCCGTGGCTCTGGTCGCGCTGGCAGATCTTGACCGGCCGCGCCGTGTCGCCCTCGCAGGCGGCAGCCCTCGGCTTTCGCTTCGCCGGCGGCGGCCTCGTGCTCGCGTCCGGATGGGCGCTGACGCACGGCATCTGGACCCGCGTGGCCGCGTGGTGCGGCGTTTGACGCGCGGCCCCTGAAGGCGGGCGGCCCGCCCGCTCGGCCCGCGGGGATCAGGCGATCGAGTTCAGCAGAATCGCCTGCACCACGCAGCGCTGCGCATCCTCCGCCGAACTCATACCGAGCGCGCGCGCGAGCGACGCGGTCGGATGATCCGGCAGCGCGATGCCGTCGTACACCGGCACGCCGGCCTCCCTGCCGACATGCGCGACCAGCGCGGCCGGCATGCCCTGGCATTCGAGCGCGTCGTACAGGCGCCCGAGCATGCGGGCCGTGTGCTGCACCTCCTGCGGCGTGCTCGAGCGCGACAGGTTGGGCCGCACGTGCGCCACGTGGGCGCCGAGCCGGGCGGCGGCATCGCGGAACAGCGTCGCCGCCTCGGTGTCGGGCGAGTCGCACACCAGGCCCAGGTTCTTGCCGCGCAGCAGCGTGCGCATCGAATCGGTGCCCGCCGCACGCTCGAGCGTGCGCGCCTGGCGCAGCAGCGCGGGCACGTCGAACGGAATCGCCAAGTCGGCCTGAACGGGGTCTGCCATGGATTTCGCCTGGATGCCGCGGGCACGCACGCCGCGACACGTGGAGGCAAGCGTATCGGCGCGATGCGCGGCGGGTTTGATGCCGGTCAAGGCACGCCGCGGTCGGCACCGATAGAGGGGTGCCGATACGAAGCCGACACATGCCGTTCACTCAGTGTTACCGAGCGTCGCACAGCGTTGGTTCCGTGTTATCCGGCCGCCCCCAGCATTCGCTGCATTCCCTGAAGACACACGAACCGGAGTCCACCATGCTGAGCACCGCCGTATCGACGCCGAACCACACCCCCGCCGCCCTGCCCGCCATGCCGCCCAAGTGCGGCGACGACGCGGGCAACCGGCGAGCCAGCGAACGGATCGCCGAGACGCTCAAGCTGCTGAACGAGGCCCTGACGCCGCAGCGCCGCGTCGTGCACGCCGGCGACGTGATCTACCAGGCCGGCGAGCCGTTCGTGAACCTGTACGTGCCGAACTCGGGCTTCTTCAAGGTCGTGAACCTGTCGCCCGATGGGCGCGAGCAGGTCGTGGGCCTGAAGTTTCGCGGCGACTGGCTCGGCTTCGATGGCATCGCCCAGGGCCGCTACTCGTGCGACGCGGTCGCGATGGACACCGGCGAGGTGTGGATCATCCGCTACGACGCGCTGCTGGCGGCCTGCCTGCGCCGTCCCGCGCTGCTGAACGCGCTGCACGAGGCGATGAGCCGCGTGATCGCGAACGACAGTGACTCGATGATGTCGGTGTGCACGCTGCCCGCCGATGCACGCGTCGCCGAGTTTCTGCGCTACTGGGCCAATTCGCTCGCCGAGCGCGGCATGCGCACCGACCAGATCACGCTGCGGATGACCCGTGCGGAGATCGGCAACTACCTCGGCATGACGCTCGAATCGGTGAGCCGTGCGCTGTCGAAGCTGGCGCGCGACAAGGTGATCGCGTTCGTCGAGAAGGGGCGGCGCGACGTGTCGATCCCCGACGTCGCGGCGCTGTCGGCCTTCGTGCAGCGCAGCCTGGCACCGGCGCCGATGCTGCAGTGAGGTTGCCTCAGGAAGGCGCCACGCCGACCACGCGTGCGATCGCGTCTGCCAGCTCGTCGCGCGTATAGGGCTTGCGCAGCAGCTCCCAGCTCGACGGCGAGTCGCGATCGGCATCGATCAGCTCGGCAGAGTAGCCGGACATCAGCAGCACCGCGATCGCCGGATGCCGTTGCTGCGCCTGGGCGGCGAGCTCGGTGCCGCGGATGCCCGCACCGAGCGCGATGTCGCTGAGCAGCAGCTCGTAGCGCGCCTCGGGGCCGAGCAGCAGCAAGGCCTCCTCGCCGCTGGCGGCGGTGGTCACCTCGCACTGCAATGCAGCCAGGAAGTTGCGCACGACGGCTCGAACCTCGGCATCGTCCTCGACGAGCAGCACCCTCACACCGGGTCGCACGCCGCGCGTCGCATCCGCATGCTCGGCGAGGGCCGAGCCCGGCTGCTGCGAGCGGGGAATGAACAGGGTCAGCGTGGTCCCGTGCCCGGGCGCACTGTCGATCGTGATCGCCCCGTGCGACTGCTTGACGAAACCGTAGACCGTGCTCAGCCCGAGCCCCGTGCCGCGGCCGGCCTCTTTCGTCGTGAAGAACGGCTCGAAGGCTCGCTCCTTGATCTCCTCGGGCATGCCGCTGCCCGAGTCGGCGATCGAGATCGCGACGAAGTCTTCGTCGCGGGCATTCGGGTCGTCGAGTTCACCGCGCAGGCGACTGTCGAGCGCCCGGCACGGGCCGGCCCGGAAATGCAGCGCGCCGCCCTCGGGCATCGCATCGCGCGCGTTGATCGCGATGTTGAGCAGCGCCGATTCGAGCTGGCCCGGATCGGCGAAGACCGCGGGGCAGGCTTGCTCCACGCTCACATCAATGCGAATGCGCTGGTCCAGCGTGCGTCGCAGCATGTTCGCCAGCGAGTTCAGCATCGCCGCGATGTCGACGACGCTGGGCTGCAGCACCTGCCGGCTCGAGAAGGCGAGCAGCTTGCTCGTGAGCTCGGCGCCGCGCCGCGAGGCGCGGGTCGCGGCACTCACCAGTTGCTGGCCATAGGCATCGCCGGCCAGTGCGGGCAGCTCCTCGAGCACCTGCAGGTTGCCCTGGATCACCGTCAGCAGGTTGTTGAAGTCGTGCGCGATGCCGCCGGTCAGCTGGCCGACGCTCTCGAGCCGCTGCGCATGGTTGAGAGCCTCTTCCGACTGGGCGCGCTGCAAGCTCGTCGCCAGCAGGTTGGACACGGATTCGAGAAAGCGCGCCTCGTCGTCGCCGAAGCGCCTCGGTTCGCGCGAGCGCACGGTCAAGGCGCCGATCGTGCGGCCGCGATCGAGCAGCGGCACGGCCAGCGCGCTGGACAGTCCGGCGGCCAGGTAGCTCGGCGGCACGGCGTAGCGCCGCTCCGCGCGGTAGTCGGCGACGATCACGGGCCGCGCCTGCTCGAGCACGAAGCCGGGCGGCGTATCCGGCCGGTTCGCGACCCGGTCGCCCACCGCTTCGCCCTCGATCGCGCCGATCCCCGCGGCGACGCGAAACTCGAGCCGGTTCGGCTCCAGCAGGAAGACCTGCGCGACCTCCACCTGCAGCGCCTGCGTGGCGATCACCGGCACCTCGCGCAGCACCACCTGCGGATCGCGCGCATCGACCGCGATGCGCCCGAGCTGCGCCAGATGCTCGCTGTAGCGGGCACGCTGCAGCGCCTGCTTCACGCGCGGGTAGGCGCCGATGTCGCGGATCGCTGCCACGACGTACGGCAATCCGTGGTCCTGCAGCGGGCTGAGCGCAATCTCCACCATCACCTCGGAGCCGTCGCGGCGCTTGGCGACGAGCTCCATCTGGGTGCCCATCGGGCGCGGGCGCGGATTGCGGGCATAGCCCTCGCGGTACGAGGCGTGGCGCGGGCGGATCGAGTCGGGCACGAGCGCGTCGACATCGAGCCCGATCAGCTCGTCGACCGCGTAGCCCAGCAGCCCGGCCGCACTCGGGTTCGCCAGCACGATGCGCCCGCGGGCGTCCGCGACGATCAGCGCATCGGGGTAGGCATTGAACAGCGTGCGAAACACTGTGCCTTCGTCGAAGCTGGCGACCGCTGCGCTCGTGGACGATGGCACCGTGGTCATGAATGACGACTCGATCCGCCCGCCGCACGCGAGTCAGGCGGCGCTGACCGGCGGCACGAGGATGTAGCCCGCACCGCGCACCGATTTGATGATCTGCGGGTTCTCGGCATCGGCTTCGAGCTTGCGCCGCAGGCGCCCCACCTGCACGTCGATCGTGCGATCGAACGGGCCTGACTCGCGCCCGCGGGTCTGTTCGAGCAGAAAGTCGCGCGACAGCACACGGCCCGAATGCTGCGCGAACGTGCGCAGCAGTTCGAACTCGCCAGTGGTGAGCACGACCTCCTGGCCGTCGGCTGCCAGCAGTCGGCGTGCGTCGAGCTCGAGCTGCCAGCCGGCGAAGCGCAATCGGTTTCGCGGCGCTGCTGCGGACGGCTGTGCCCCGGCGGCCGCCTCGCTCGGCGGCCCATTCGCCGGCGTCACGCGGCGCAGCACGGCCTTGATGCGCGCCAGCAGCTCGCGCAGGTCGAACGGCTTGGTCACGTAGTCGTCGGCGCCGACTTCGAGGCCGACGATCTTGTCGACCGCGTCGCCTCGGCCGGTGACGATGACCAGCCCGCAGCGCCAGTGTTCGCGCAGCTGGCGTGCGATGCCGAACCCGTCTTCGCCCGGCAGCCCGAGATCGAGCAGCACCAGCCCGGGCGGATCGGTCGGCATCAGCTCGAGCAACGAGCGCCCGTTGTGCAGCGGCGTGACCCGATAGCCATGGCTGCGCAGATAGCCCGCGAGCAACTCGGTGATGTCGACTTCATCGTCGACGACGGCGATGTGCGGCGCGGCGGAACTCACGTACGGCAGACAAGGACGACCCAGGATCAGGCCGGCGTGAGCGTACCAGCTTCCCGGTTCGGCGCAGAGCCTCCTCTCGAGAGCCCCGTGGGGTCGCCGCGTCAGGCAGCCGCAGTCGACAGCGCCGAGGCGCTGCCCAGCCCGATCGGCGCCGGAACGATGTTGACGATGCGCGTGAACAGCGCGCGATAGTCGGGCTCGGGCTCGCAGCCGGTCAACGGATCGCGGTTGGCGGCGAAGGCCGCGTCGAGATCGGCCCAGTCCTCCGGCAGCAGCACCTGCTCGGCCAGCGGCAGCACTTCGCGCTCCTCGACCCGCATGTGTTCGAGATAGAAGTTCACATAGCGTTCGGCCGCCTTCTCGAAAGCCTCGCGGCGCGGCTCACCCAGCATCTCGAAGCCGAGCAGCGCATGCTCGAGCTCGCGGATGTTGTACTCGCCGCGGATGTGCTCCTGGTCGAGGCGGTCCAGTACGTGGCGATTCAGCGGGCTGCGCGAGCGCAGCTTCGGGAACAGCAGCTCCGACTCCTTGCGGTGATGACGCTTCTCGGGGAACTCGTCGACGTAGAACAGCATCGCGCGCAGCGCCGCCAGGTCCGGCATCGTGCCCTGGCGGCGATGCTCGGCCAGCAGCAGGAGGATCGAGCGCAGCATCGCCGACAGCGCGTTGTGCTCGTCGCGAATGATTCGAGTCGTCAGGTGGGTCACGGCAGCCTCCTGCAGGTGAAACCCCAGCGTCTCATGCGCAGCCCGCATCGGCTTTGCTGCAGATCAAGCTGGTGTGTCAAGCCGCCCTACGGCACTCGGCGGTTGATCGCGATCAACGCGCGCAACAGCGTCGAACCAGACACTGCCGCCATGACCAACGGGCGGATTCTGATCATCCAAGGGCATCCCGATCCGGCAGGCGGCCATCTGTGCCATGCCCTCGCCGATGCGTACGCCGAAGGCGCCCGCTCGGCGGGCCGCGAATTGCGTTCTCTGGACGTCGCGCGCCTCGACTTCCCGCTGTTGCGCACCCAGCGCGACTGGAACGACGGCGCGGCGCCCGACTCGCTGCGGCCGGCGCAGACCGACATCGCGTGGGCTCAGCATCTGGTGCTGATCTTTCCGCTCTGGATGGGCGACATGCCGGCGCTGCTGAAGGGCTTCTTCGAGCAGGTCGCACGGCCGGGTTTTGCTCTGGCAAGGAACGAGAGCGGCGGCTTCCCGGGCGGTGCCCTCGGCGGCCGCTCGGCCCGGGTGGTCGTCACGATGGGAATGCCCGCGCTCGTGTACCGCTACTACTTCCGCGCGCACAGCGTTCGGTCGCTGGAACGCAACCTCCTCGGCATGGCGGGCATCGCGCCGGTTCACGAGACGCTGGTCGGCTCGGTCGACGGGCTTGGCGAAGCCGGCGTGCGCACGTGGCAGGCCCGGCTGCGCAAGCTCGGCGCGGCCGGGGCGTGATTCTCCGACTACGCCGCCATCCGGTGCGGCGAGATTCGCGCCACTTCGGACAGCTCACCCGCCAGGAACGCGGCCACCTCGTCGGCGCTGAGCACGCCCACGAGCGTGTCGCGCGCATCGACCACGATCAGCCTCGAGATGTGCTTGTCGCGCATGCGCGCGATCGCGGCGTAGATCAATTCGGACTCGTGCACGGTCTGCGGCGCCGCGGTCATGATGTCGCCGGCCGTCGTGAGCAGCGGGTCGGCGCGGTTCGCGACGACGCGAACGACCATGTCGCGGAACGTGACGATGCCCACCGGCGTCAAGCCGTTCGCGCGCTCGTCGACGACGATCACGTCTTCGACGAAGCGGTCACGCATCAGCTGGGCCACCTTCTCGGCGCTGAGGTCGCGATGACAGGTCACGAGCGACCTGCCGCAAATGTCCTTGATATGCATGCCGGACTCCTGCGAATGTGCATGCCGCAGCATGAGCCGCCACGGCACGGCGGCCTTGCGCCATATCAAGCGCGACGCACGCCGTTCGAGCCGGGCCTGCCTGAGCCTCGATGTTTGCGCTTCGTCAAGGAGCGCCGCGACGCGCGGCATATCGTGGGCATGAACCACCGGAGCAATCCCATGCTTGCATTGAACATCGGCAATCTCGATCGCGCCCTTCGCGTCGTCGCCGGCGTCGCGCTGATCGCGCTGGCCGCCACGGGCCGCATCGGTGCCTGGGGCTACATCGGCATCGTCCCGCTGCTG
>Ga0075370_10000688_pt1 | contig 13280 bp, 5 predicted proteins | sample EndMethybrTD3035_FD_71398 | JGI IMG/M metagenome (GOLD analysis project Ga0075370, IMG submission 71398) | Populus endosphere microbial communities from Tennessee, USA - Endosphere MetaG P. TD hybrid TD303-5 | ecosystem: Host-associated > Plants > Roots > Endosphere | place: USA: Tennessee... | reverse complement strand
CTGCCCGAGCGCGCCATCGCCGGCCCGCTGCGGACCCAGTCGGCCATCGTCCGCAGCATGGCCTCCACGTTGATCGGCTTCGTGATGTGCGCGTTCATGCCGCTGTCGAGCGCGCGCTCGCGGTCGTCGGCCAGCGCGCTGGCCGTCATCGCGATCACCGGCAGGCGTTGCCACTGCGGCTGGCGGCGCAGCTCGCGGGTGGCCGTGTAGCCATCCATCACCGGCATCTGGCAGTCCATCAGCACGCCGTCGAACGGGCCGCTGTCGGCCAGCCGATCCAGTGCCTGCCGCCCATCGCCCGCGATGACGACGTCCATGCCGGCGCGGCGCAGCAGTTCTGTCGCCAGTTGCTGGTTCAGCGGATGGTCCTCGACGACCAGGATGCGCGCGCCCGCCAGGCGATGCTGCGCCGCCTCGGTCATCGCCGACGCGGCGATCGCACGCCGCCCGGCCACCGCCGCCGGCGCCTCACGGCGGCGCGCCTGCAGCAGGCAGTCGTGCAGGCTGGACGGCGTGACCGGCTTGTTCAGCACCCCGGCCAGCGGCAGGCCGCCGGCGGCGCGCAGCGCATCGTCGCGTGCGAACGCGGTGACCAGCAGGATGCACGGGTTCAGCTCGGGATGGCGCTCGATGATCTGGCGTGCGCAAGCCACGCCGTCCATGCCCGGCATCTTCCAGTCGAGCAGGAACCAGTCGTAGCGCGACGGTGCGGCATCGACGAGCGCGAGCGCCTGCGCACCGGTGTGGGCCGTGTCGACCGCGACGCCGAGCGTTTCCAGCATGCGGCCGAGCACGTCGAGCGCGGCTTCGTTGTCGTCGACCAGCAGCGCATGGCGTCCGCGCAGCTCGTTGCCCATCCAGGCGCGTGCCGGCGCGCGCGGCGTGCTGCGGCCCAGGCGCGCGGTGAAGTGGAACGACGAGCCCTGGCCCGGCGTGCTCTCGACCCAGAGGCTGCCGTCCATGCGCTCGACCAGTTGCTTGCTGATGACGAGGCCGAGCCCGGTGCCGCCGAAGCGGCGGGTCGTCGAGCTGTCGGCCTGGATGAATGGCTGGAACAGGCGCGACAGCTCCTCCTGCGTCATGCCGACGCCGGTGTCCTTCACGCAGACGTGGAGCACGACGTGCTCGGCGTCCTGCGACTCGATGTCCATGCTGATCACGATCTCGCCGCGGTCGGTGAACTTGATCGCGTTGCCGCCGAGGTTGACGAGCACCTGCCGCAGCCGCGACGGGTCGCCGACGAGCCGCGCGGGCAGGTCGGGCGCCGCGCTGAAGAGCAGCTCGAGACCTTTCTCGTCGGCGCGCAGGCCGAGCACATCGGCCATCTCGCTGACCACCGACTCGAGCTCGAAGTCGATGCGCTCGAGCGTCATCTGCCCAGCCTCGATCTTCGAGACGTCGAGGATGTCGTTGAGGATCTGCAGCAGGTTGCGCGCCGAGCCGTGTGCCTTCTCGACGTAGTCGCGCTGCCTGGGCGGCAGGCCGTCCTCGAGCGCGAGGTGGGTCATGCCGATGATCGCGTTCATCGGCGTGCGCAGCTCGTGCGACATGTTGGCGAGAAAGGTCGACTTGGTCTGGCTGGCTGCTTCGGCCGCTTCGCGTGCCTGCCGCATCGCGACCTCGGCCTGCTTGCGCGCGGTGATGTCCTGGATCACCGCGCAGAACTGCGGCGTGCCCTCCCACTCGAGCGCGATCACGCTGACATCGGCGTCGAAGGTCGTGCCGTCGAAGCGCCGGAAGCGCCATTCGAAGGTGTGCACGCGCTGCCCGCTGCTGGTGTGGCTGCGCAGATCGGCAAGCGCCCGGTCGCGGCTCAGCCTGCCGTCGGCCTGCAGTTCGGGCGAGAGCCCGGGGAACCACAGGATGCGGCCAAGCAGCTGGTGCGGATCGCTGGTGCCCAGCATGCGCAGGCCGGCCGCGTTGATGTGGCTGATGCCGCGCGCGGCATCGAAGAACACGTAGCCCGCCGGCGCATGCTCGAACACCGCCGAGAAGCGCGCCTCGGTCTCCCGGCGCACCGAGATGTCGAGCCAGTAGCCGTTGTAGGTCGTGCTGCCGTCGGCCTCGAGCGTCGAGGTGCTGTCGGCCAGCAGCCAGGCGTTGTCGTCGCCGCGGCGCAGGTAGAACTCCTGCGGGCGGGTCGGTGGGTGGTCGCCCAGGCCGGTCAGGCGCCATGGCAGTTGCGGATCGCGCTCGATCTGCTTCGCATCGACCCCGAACAGCTCCTCGACGCCGCGCCCGATGAAGCTGAAGCGCGGGGCGCCCTTGGCCGGCTGCTGATAGCGAAACACCGTCAGGGGCAGCGCCTGCGTCAGCTCGAAGGTCTCGCGGCGTGCCTGCAGCGCATCGTCGAGCGAGCGCAGGTGCCTCCAGCTCAGCCAGATCACCAGCAGGCCCATCGCCCAGACCGCGAGCGCGCCGACGCCGACGTTGCGGGCGATCAGCGGCTCGTCATCGAGCGGGTCGACGACCCAGACGCGAAACGGCGTGTCGCCCAGCGGTGACGAAAGCGTCAGGTGCTGCAGCTCGTTGATGGTCGTCAGCTGCAGGCTGCGTGCACCGCTGCTGAAGCGCGAGGTCTGCCACGCGAGCTGCTGCGGCACCCGGTGGTATACCGCCTCGTACAGCGCCGTCGGGCGCTCGGGCGAATCGGGCAGCCGCTGGAGCAGCATGTCGTTCGAGTTGCCGAGCACGACCACGCCGTTCGCGTCGCTGACGAAGATGCGGCTGCCGTCGGCGTCGCTCAGCAGGCGGTTCAGCGTCTCGGCATCCTGCTTGACGACCGCGACGCCCACGGTCACGCCGTTGCTTTCGACTCGGTTCGCGAAGTAGACCCCTGGCAGGCGCGTCGCGCGCCCGAGCAGGAATTGCATCGACATGCCTTTGTCGATGGCCTCGACGAAATACTCCCGACTGCCCAGGTTGGTCTCGGCACTTTGCGGCTGATTGCGCCAGGAGCCCGTGGTGCCGACGACATTGCCGTTGCGGTCGATCAGGATCACGAGCGGCAGCGCGAAGTCGGAGGCGGTGCGGTCCAGCGTCTGGTTGATCTCATTGCGGTCCACCTCGCGCGGCGACTTGCTGGCGAGCCGGCTGTCGAGAAAGCTGGTGACCGCGTTGCGGTGCGCGAGGCTCAGCGGCAGCGCGGCGAGCTGGCGAAACGTGATCGCGAGCGTGTCCTTGATCGCGTTGAGGCGGACGGTCGAGGTGGCGAGCGACTGCTCGCGGTACTCGCGCAGCCGGCTGTCGAACAGCCACCACGCGGCGAGTGAGACGGCAAGCGTCCACGCGCCAGCTGCCAGCCACAGCGTGCGCAGCCTCGCCCTGCGGTGGCGGTGATGGATCCCCACGTCGTTCAGCGTCACCCGACCCCTTCGTGCAACGGCGCGTCCGAACATCGGTTCGGACAGGATGCAGGAAACAATAGTTGACGTTTCTACCAGAATTCAGTGACGCCCGGGGCCAATCGGCGCGCGGTCCCGGTGCAGTGCCGTCAGGGAGTCGCCAGCGGCAGGTAGCGCACCGACAGGACGCCATCGATCGCGCCGATCACCTCGAGCACGCCCGGCGCCACCGGGCTGTCGACATCGACGAGCGTGTAAGCCATGTCGCCGCGCGACTTGTTGACCATGTTGTGGATGTTCAGCCCGGCGTTCGCCATTGCGGTCGAGATCTGGCCGAGCATGTTGGGTACGTTCGCGTTGGCGATCGCGACCCGGTAGGCCGACTCGCGCGCCATAGCGACCGCAGGGAAGTTCACCGCGTTCGCGACGTTGCCGTGCTCGAGGAAGTCGCGCAGCTGGTCGACGACCATGATCGCGCAGTTCTCCTCGGCCTCGCGGGTCGAGGCCCCAAGGTGCGGCAGCGCGATCACGCGGGCGTGGCCGTGGGTGGCAGGGCTCGGGAAGTCGCAGGCGTACCAGCCGAGCTTGCCGGCATCGAGCGCCGCGAGCACCGCGCCCTCGGCGACAACGCCTTCGCGCGAGAAGTTCAGCAGCACGGCGCCGTGGCGCATCAGCCGCACGTTGTCGGCATTGACCATGTCGCGCGTCGCGTCGATCAGCGGTACATGAAGCGAGACGAAGTCGCAGCTCTTCAGCACCTCGTCCACGCTCGCCGCCTTGCGCACCTGCGAGGGCAGGCTCCAGGCGGCGTCGACCGTGATGTGCGGGTCGAAGCCGAGCACGTTCATGCCGAGCTTGATCGCCGCGTCGGCGACCAGGCAGCCCACCTTGCCGAGGCCGATCACGCCGAGGGTGTGTCCGGCGAGCTCGAAACCGGCGAAGGCCTTCTTGCCGTCCTCGACCGTCTTGTCCATGCCGGGCGCTTTCGCGTCGAGGCCGGAGACGAAGCGCAGCGCATCGGGCAGGTTGCGGGCCGCCAGCAGCATGCCGGCCAGCACGAGCTCCTTCACCGCGTTGGCGTTTGCGCCGGGCGCGTTGAACACCGGCGCGCCGCGCGCGTTCATGGTCGCCACAGGGATGTTGTTGGTGCCCGCGCCGGCGCGAGCGATGGCCTTCACGCTGGGCGGGATCTGCATCGAGTGCATGTCCGCCGAGCGGACCAGCACCGCGTCGGGCGCATGAACCTCCTTCGACGCTTCGTAGCGTTCTGCCGGCAGGCGCTTCAGGCCGTTCGCGGAGATCTGGTTCAGCACCAGGACCTTGAAGCGCTCGCCGGGCGCGCCGGCCGGCGCCGGGCCGCTCCCAAGGCGGCCGGCGACCCGCCCGGCGGGTGGCGGCGGTACTCCGCCGCCGGGTGCTTCATCAGCCATGGCGGGCCTCGAAGTCCTTCATGTAGGCGACCAGCGCGCGCACGCCTTCGGTCGGCATCGCGTTGTAGATCGATGCGCGCATGCCGCCTACCGAGCGGTGGCCTTTCAACTGCAGCATGCCGCGCTCCTCGGCGCCTTTCAGGAATGCCGCGTCGAGCGATTCGTCACGCAGCTTGAATGGCACGTTCATCAGCGAGCGGTCTTCCGGAACGATCGGGCTGACGAAGAAGTCGCTCTCGTCGAGGAACTTGTAGAGGAGTGCCGCCTTCGCCCGGTTGTGCGCCGCCATCGCGGTGAGCCCGCCTTGTTCCTTGATCCACTTGAACACGAGCCCTGCGATGTAGATCGCGTAGGTCGGCGGCGTATTGAGCATCGAGTCGTTCTCGGCCTGCTCGGTGTAGTTGAAGGCCGACGGCGTGATCGGCAGCGCGCCGCCCAGCAGGTCGTCGCGCACGATCACGATCGTCAGGCCGGCCGGGCCGATGTTCTTCTGCGCGCCGCCGTACAGCAGGCCGAACTTCGACACGTCGAGCGGCTTGGACAGGATGTTGGACGACACGTCGGCCACCAGCGGCACGTCGCCGGTGTCGGGGATGTCGTGGTATTCAATGCCGCCGATCGTCTCGTTCGCGCAGATGTGCACGTAGGCGGCGTTCGGGTCGAGCTTCCAGGTGTCGCGCTTGGGGATGCGGTCGAACTTCGTCTCCTCGGAGCTCGCCGCGACGTTGACCTTCGCGTACTTCTTTGCTTCCTTGATCGACTTCTTCGACCATTCGCCGGTGTTGATGTAGTCGGCGCTCGCGTGGCCGCGCAGCATGTTCATCGGCACGATCGCGTTCTCGCCGATCGCGCCGCCTTGCATGAAGAGCACCTTGTAGTTCTTCGGCACGGCCAGCAGCTCGCGCAGCAGCGCCTCCGTCTCGGCGTGGATCGAGATGAATTCCTTGCCGCGGTGGCTCATCTCCATCACCGACATGCCGGTCCCGTGCCAATCGAGCATTTCGTCAGCGGCCTGACGCAGCACGGACTCGGGCAGGACGGCGGGGCCGGGGCTGAAGTTGAAGACGCGGGTCATGGCGTGAATCTTTCGGCAGGGACGGTGATGGGAGCGCGCCAGCATAGCCGAAGGCGAGTGCGGCGGCGTGCCTGTTAGATTCGGGCGATGGCCGACCTCAGCTTCTTCTGGCACGACTATGAAACCTTCGGCCGCGTGCCGCGCCGCGACCGGCCGGCCCAGTTCGCCGGCATCCGCACCGATGCCGAGCTGAACGAGATCGACGCGCCGGTGATGCACTACTGCCAACCGGCACCGGATTTCCTGCCCGATCCCGAGTCGTGCCTGCTGACCGGTATCCTGCCGCAGACCTGCCTCGCTCAGGGCCTGCCGGAGCATGCGTTCGCCGAGGCCATCGAGCGCGAGCTTGCGCGCCCCGGCACGATCGGCGTCGGCTACAACTCGATCCGCTTCGATGACGAGGTCACGCGTCATCTGTTCTGGCGCTGCCTGATCGACCCGTACGCGCGCGAATGGCAGAACGAATGCGGGCGCTGGGATCTGCTCGACGTGCTGAGGGCGACCTGGTCGCTGCGCCCGGACGGCATCGAATGGCCGCGGCATCCCGACGGCCGCGCGTCGTTCAAGCTCGAGGACCTGACCCGCGCGAACGGCATCGGCCATGAGGGCGCGCACGATGCGCTGGCCGATGTGCGCGCGACGATCGCCGTGGCGCGCCTGATCAAGACGCAGCAGCCGCGCCTCTGGGACTTTTGCCTGCGCCTGCGCCGCAAGGAGGCGGTGGTCGAGGAGATGGCGATCGCGCAGAACCAGGGGCTTCCGTTCCTGCACGTCTCGGGCATGTATCCGCCCGAGCGCGGCTGCATCGCGCTCGCCTGGCCGCTCGCGCCTCACCCGAGCAACAAGAACGAGGTGATCGTCTGGGACCTGGCGAGCGACCCGAGCGAGCTGTTCGAACTCGACGCCGCGGCGATCCGCACGCGCCTGTTCACGCGCGCCGAGGAGCTGGCCGAGGGTGTGACACGGCTGCCGATCAAGACCATCCACCTGAACAAGTCGCCGATCGTCGTCGGCAACCTGAAGACGCTGAGCGCGGCGACGGCTGCGAAGTGGGGCCTCGACGTCGACCAGGGGCTGCGCCACGCCGAGCTCGCGGCGGCGAAGGCGCATCTGCTCGCCGGGCTGTGGCCGGCGGTGTTCGAACGGCCGCCGCGCGAAGGCGGCGTCGACGTCGACGAAGACCTGTATGGCGGCTTCATCGGCAACGACGATCGCCGCACGCTGCAGCGATTGCTCACGCTGACGCCCGAGCAGTTGGCGGCCAAGCGGCCCGGCTTCAACGACCCGCGGCTCGACGAACTGCTGTTCCGTTACCGTGCCCGCAACTTCCCCGGGACGCTGAGCGAGGCCGAGCGTGCCCAGTGGCACGAGCACCGGGTGCACCGCCTGCACGACGGCGCCGGCGGCGGGCTGACGCTCGAGGCGTTCTTCGAGCGCGTCGACGCGCTGCAGGAGGCGATGCAGGACCCCGACGACGAGCGCGCCCACGACATCCTCGGCGCGCTGGTCGACTACGCGACCGAGATCGCGCCGGAGAACGACTGAACCGCCGCGTCGATACAAGACCGTAGTCGCAGAAGTCCTCATATCGCAGGCGCCGCCGACCGGTCAGAATGCACCCGGGTTTTCCGCACAGGAGCATCCGATGCGTTTCGTCAAAGACGTGGCATGGTGGTTGGGTGCGGCGGCGTTGCTGGCCGTGTCGGCCTGCGGCGGTGGTGACGGAGGCGGTGGCGGCCCCGCGACGAACAACCAGGCTCCGGTGCCGGCCATTGCGAGCCCCGCGAGCGGCGCGACCTTCCGGGCCGGCGACACGATCAGCTTCGCCGGCAGCGCCACCGACGCCGAAGACGGCACGATCGGTGCAGCCGGGCTCGTCTGGTGGGTCGAACTGCACCACGACACCCATTCGCACCCGTTCCACCCCGAAACCGCCGGCGCGACGGGCAGCGTCGACATCCCGGTGCGCGGCGAAACCTCGCCGAACATCTTCTACCGCTTCCACCTGCGCGCGACCGACAGCGCGGGTGCGACGGCGGAAGTGACGCGCGATATCACGCCACAGACCTCGCAGTTCACGCTCGTCACGGTTCCGGCCGGCCTCGCGCTGACGCTCGATGGCCAGCCGGTGACGACGCCCAGCACGGTGACCGGCGTGATCGGCATCGAGCGCGACCTCGGTGCGGCCGATCAGAATCTCGGCGGCCGGCGCTACGGTTTCGCGAGCTGGAGCGATGGTGGCGCAGCGGCGCATACGATCTCGACGCCGTCGGCCAACACGACGTTCACCGCGACCTTCACCGACATCGGCCCCGCCACCAACAACCCGCCGACCGTGGCGCTGACCGCGCCGGCCGATGGCGCGACCGGAACGACCGGCACGCCGATCAACCTGACGGCGACCGCGAGCGACGCCGACGGCAGCGTCGCGAAGGTGGAGTTCTACGACGGCAGCACCAAGCTCGGCGAGGACGCGAGTTCGCCTTATGCGTTCACATGGACACCGACGACGACCGGTGCCCACAGCCTGACGGCGCGGGCGACCGACAACCTCGGACTGGTCGCGACGAGCGCGGCGATCGGCGTCACGATCAACGCGTCGACCGGCGACACCCAACCGCCGGTCGCGACGCTGACCGCACCTGCGAACCTGGCAACGGGCTTGACCGGCACGCTCGCGGTGACCGCGACGGCGACCGACAACGTCGGCGTCGCGAGCGTCGAGTTCCAGGTCGACGGCGCGCAGTTCGGCGCCACACTGACGGCCGCGCCGTACGGCGTCAGCATCGACACGAACGCCTATGCGTCGGGCCAGCACGTGCTGCGCGTGCGCGCGCGCGATGCGGCCGGCAACACCTCGGCGTGGTCCACGGCGACCGTCGAATTCGGCGGCAGCCGGACGGCGCCAGGCGGCTTCACGCGCGACGAAAGCTGGATCACGGGGCTGACCGACGCGACGGCGATTGCGCAGGCTCCCGACGGCCGCTTCTTCGTCGCGCAGCAGGGCGGTGCGCTGCGGGTCGTCAAGAACGGTGTGCTGCTCGCCACGCCGTTCATCCAGCTGACGGTCGACTCCAACTTCGAACGTGGCCTGATCGGCGTGACCCTGCACCCGGATTTCGCGAACAACGGATGGGTGTATCTGCACTACACGACGCCCGAGAACGGCGCGCACAACCGGATCAGCCGCTATACGGTCAATCCCTCGAACCCGGACATCGTGAGCGTGGGCAGCGAGCTGCGCATCGCCGATCTGACGGCGCTGTCCAGTGCCGGCAATCACAACGGCGGCGCGATGCACTTCGGCGTCGACGGCAAGTTGTACGTCGGCGTCGGCGACAACACGAACAACGGTGCCGCGCCGCTGCTGAGCAGCGTGCTCGGCAAGATCCTGCGCTTCAACGACGACGGCACGATCCCGACCGACAACCCCTTCTACGTCTCCCAGACCCTGACGAGCGCGGTCTGGGCCCGTGGCCTGCGCAATCCCTACACCTTCGCGATCCAGCCCGGGACAGGGCGCATGCACATCAACGACGTCGGGCAGGACACGTGGGAAGAGATCAACCTCGGTACGCCCGGCGCCGACTACGGCTGGCCGTCGACCGAAGGGCCGACGAACGCCAGCGGCGTGACGGCGCCGCTGTTCTCCTACAAACACAGCGACGCTTCGCCGCGCGGCTCCGGGCCGGGCGGCTTCATCGTCGGTTTCGCGATCGCCGGCGGCTCGTTCTACCCGGGTGCCGGCCCGTTCCCGGCGGCCTATCGCAGCAGCTACTACTTCGCCGACTACGTGAGCCAGTTCGTGGCCCGCTACGACTGGGTCAACAACGCGGCCTATGCGTTCGGGCAGGTCTCGGGGTCGCCGGTCGATCTGATGGTCGGCAACGACGGCGCGCTGTATGTGCTGACGCGCACGTCGATCGTCCGATTCAGCTCGCCGTAGCGTTGCGGGTCGCGGGCGCCGTGCCGCCGGGCCCGCGCAGTCGCAGGAACGGACGCTCGATCAGCCGGTACGACAACCAGCCGGCGGCGTACGAGAGCACGGTCAAGGTCGTCGCGTAGGCGAGCGTCGGCCCGAGCCCCGGTGTGCGCGTGCCTGCCCAGCGCTCGAGCAAGGGCAGCCCGACCAGGACGTGCAGCGGGATGTGGAAAACATAGATGGCGTAGCTGTACCTGGCGATCGGCCGCAGCAGCGGCGCCGCGAGGAAGCGATACCAACGGCCCTGCGCCTCGGGCACGAGCGCCGCCAGCACCGATGCACCGATGAGTGCTGCGAACGCGAGCGCGACGAGGGTAAAGCCGATGCTCTCCTCGACGATGGTGAAGCCGGGGAAGCCGCGCGTGATGATCCAGCCCAGCACCGTGACCGCGAAGGCGGTCCACAGCAGCCTGGTGACGATCGTTCGGTCGACCACCGGCCGCCATGGGCTGCGCAGCCAGGCGGCGACCATGGCCCCGAGCGCGAGCGCATCCATGCGGCTCAGGGTCGACGTGTAGATCGCCTGCGAGTTGCTGCCGAGCATCAGCTCGGCGCCGCGGCACAGCAGCGCGACGATGACAACGCCGAGGCACACCTGGATCAGGCGACGCGGCGTGCTATGCCGCACCACGAGCGGCCACAGCAGATAGAACTGCTCTTCGACGGCCAGAGACCAGAAGTGAAACACCGGCTCGGTTCCGCCTCCGAGCCCGCGCGCTCCGGTCCAGTTCGACAGGTACAGCCAGAGCCAGACCTGGCGCGATGCGGGAGCGTCTTCGGCGAGCGCGGCCGGCATGCGCCAGACTGCGGGCAGCACGAGGAACAAGCCGATCAGCACGGCGTAGTACAGCGGGAAGATGCGCAGCGCACGCCGCGAATAGAACGACGCGTAGTAGCGCGGCGACGGCTGCGCATCGAGAAGAATGCGCGTGATCAGGAACCCGCTGAGCACGAAGAACAGCTGCACACCCATCCAGCCGCGGTGCAGCATGTTGCCGAGCTGGTCGGCCAGGAAGCCCTGGTCGCCGTGCAGCAGCGAGAGGTTGTGCTGAACGACGATGAACACCGCCAGGGCGCGCAGCCCGTCGAGTGCCGGCAGGTGGGAGGGAAGGCGGTGAGCGTCGGCGGCAGCGTTGCCGGATGGTTCGGTGCTCACTTCAAACTGCGAAGTCACGGAGGAGGTAGCGAGGATACCGGGCCTCCGTGACGTTCCATCCCCCGCAGGCAGGGGTTCGTCAGGCCGTCACGCTCTTCGCGGCTTCGGCGTATTCCTCGATCCGGTCGAAGTTCATGTAGCGGTAGATCTTGTCGCCGTCCTTGTTGATCACGCCCATGTCGGCGTGGTACTCGGCGACAGTCGGGATGCGCCCGAGTTTGGAGGCGATCGCCGCGAGCTCGGCCGATGCGAGATAGACGAAAGTGTTCTTGCCGAGCCGGTTCGGGAAGTTGCGGGTGCTCGTCGAGACGACCGTCGCGCCTTCCTTCACCTGCGCCTGGTTGCCCATGCACAGGCTGCAGCCCGGCATCTCCATGCGCGCGCCAGCGGTGCCGAAGGTGCCGTAGTGGCCTTCCTTGGTCAGCTCGCTCGCGTCCATCTTGGTCGGCGGCGCGACCCACAGCTTGACCGGGATGTCGCGCTTGCCTTCGAGCAGCTTCGACGCGGCGCGGAAGTGGCCGATGTTGGTCATGCACGAGCCAATGAAGACCTCGTCGATCTTCGCGCCGGCGACCGCCGACAACGTCTTCGCGTCGTCGGGGTCATTCGGGCAGCACAGGATCGGCTCGGTGATCTCGGCCAGGTCGATCTCGATCACCTCGGCGTACTCGGCATCGGGATCGGCGCGCAGCAGCGTCGGGTTCGCGAGCCACTCCTCCATCTTCGCGATGCGACGCTCGAGGCTGCGCTTGTCGGCGTAGCCGTCGGCGATCATGTTCTTCAGCAGCACGATGTTGCTGGTGAGGTACTCGACGATCGGCTCCTTGTTCAGCATCACAGTGCAGCCGGCGGCGCTGCGCTCGGCGCTCGCGTCGCTGAGTTCGAAGGCCTGCTCGACCTTCAGGTCCGGCAGGCCCTCGATCTCGAGGATGCGGCCGGAGAACGCGTTCTTCTTGCCTTGCTTGGCGACCGTCAGCAGGCCCTGCTTGATCGCGTAGTAGGGGATCGCGTGCACCAGGTCGCGCAAGGTGATGCCGGGCTGCATCTTGCCCTTGAAGCGCACCAGCACCGACTCGGGCATGTCCAGCGGCATCACGCCGGTCGCGGCGCCGAACGCCACCAGACCGGAGCCGGCCGGGAAGCTGATGCCGATCGGGAAGCGCGTGTGGCTGTCGCCGCCGGTGCCGACGGTGTCGGGCAGCAGCATGCGGTTCAGCCACGAGTGGATCACGCCGTCGCCCGGGCGCAGCGAGATGCCGCCGCGGTTGCTGATGAACGCGGGCAGCTCGCGGTGGGTCTTCACGTCGACCGGCTTCGGGTACGCGGCCGTGTGGCAGAAGCTTTGCATCACGAGGTCGGCCGAGAAGCCGAGGCAGGCGAGGTCTTTCAGCTCGTCGCGCGTCATCGGGCCGGTGGTGTCCTGACTGCCGACGCTGGTCATGCGCGGCTCGCAGTAGGTGCCGGGGCGAACGCCTCGCTGTTGCCCATTCACCTCGGGCAGACCGCAGGCGCGGCCAACCATCTTCTGCGCCAGCGTGAAGCCCTTGCTCGATTCGGCCGGCGCCTGCGGCAGGCGGAACACGGTCGACGGGGACAGGCCGAGGAACTCGCGCGCCTTGGTCGTCAGCGAGCGGCCGATGATCAGATTGATGCGGCCTCCGGCACGCACCTCGTCGAACAGCACGTCGCTCTTGAGCGCAAACTCGGCCACCGTGGCGCCGTTCTTCACGATCTTGCCGTCGTACGGGAGGATGTCGACCACGTCGCCCATCTCGAGCGTGGACACGTCGACCTCGATCGGCAGCGAACCCGAGTCTTCCTGCGTGTTGAAGAAGATCGGCGCGATCTTGCCGCCCAGCGTGACGCCGCCGAAGCGCTTGTTCGGCACGAACGGGATGTCCTGCCCGGTGGCCCAGATCACGCTGTTGGTCGCGCTCTTGCGCGAGCTGCCGGTGCCGACCACGTCGCCGACGTAGGCGACCAAGTGGCCCTTCTTCTTCAGGTCCTCGATGAACTGGATCGGACCGCGCTTGCTTTCTTCCTCGGGCGTGAACGCGGCGCCTTCGCGCGAGTTCTTCAGCATCGCGAGGTAGTGCAGCGGAATGTCGGGGCGGCTCCAGGCATCTGGGGCGGGGGAGAGGTCGTCGGTGTTGGTTTCGCCGGGCACCTTGAACACCGTCACGGTGATCTTCTTCTCGACCTCGGGGCGCGAGGTGAACCATTCGGCGTCGGCCCAGCTCTGGATCACGGCCTTCGCGTGCGCGTTGCCGGCCTTCGCCTTCTCCGCCACGTC
>Ga0075370_10000687_pt1 | contig 13287 bp, 9 predicted proteins | sample EndMethybrTD3035_FD_71398 | JGI IMG/M metagenome (GOLD analysis project Ga0075370, IMG submission 71398) | Populus endosphere microbial communities from Tennessee, USA - Endosphere MetaG P. TD hybrid TD303-5 | ecosystem: Host-associated > Plants > Roots > Endosphere | place: USA: Tennessee... | reverse complement strand
ACGTCGACCAGGCGCGCGTAGAGCGCGGCGATGCGCGCCCAGTCGGTGGCGGCCGGCGTCGCGGCGCGGGCATGGCACGCCGCGACGCCGGCTTGCAGCGCGTAGAAGCCGCCGCCGCCGTCGAGCGCGACGGCGCGATCGAGCGCCGCCAGTCCGCGCGTGATCAGCAGGCGGTCCCAGCGGTTCCGATCCTGCTCGAGCAGCAGGATCGCCTCGCCCTTCGGCCCGAGGCGGGCGCCGAAGCGCGACGCCTGGAGCTCCATCAGCGCGACCAGCCCGTGGACCTCGGCCTCGGCCGGGATCAACGTCGTCAGCGTGCGTCCGAGCCGCATCGCCTCGTCGCAGAGCGCCGGCCGCATCCAGTCGTCGCCGGTGCTGGCGGCGTAGCCCTCGTTGAACACCAGGTAGATGACCTCGAGCAGCGACGCCAGCCGCACCATCCGCTCGGCCGGTGCCGGCACCTCGAACCGCACCTGCTTCTTGGCCAGCGTCTTCTTGGCCCGGACGATGCGCTGCGCGATCGTCGGCTCGGGCACGAGGAAGGCGCGCGCGATTTCGTCGGTCGTCAGCCCGCCGAGCAGCCGCAGCGTCAGCGCCACGCGGGCGTCCGCCGGCAGCACCGGATGACAGGCGATGAACATCAGGCGCAGCAGGTCGTCGCCGATGTCCTCGGCGCCGGCCGGTTCGTCCGGCGCGTCGCCGGCGCGGATCGCCTGGTCCAGCTCGCGCGCCAGTCCTTCGTGCTTGCGCGCCTGCATCGATCGCCGCCGCAGCTGGTCGATGCCGCGGCGCCTGGCGGCCGCCATCAGCCAGGCGGCCGGGTTGCGCGGCACGCCGTCGCGCGGCCACTGCTCCAGGGCCGCGACGAGGGCGTCGTGCGCGAGGTCCTCGGCGGCGCCGAGGTCGCGCACGAGCCGCATCAGCCCGGCCACGAGCCTCGGCGCCTCCATCCGCCAGACGATCTCGATGGCGGCGCGCGTCTCGACGGCGGCGTGGGAGTCCGGCTCGTTCACGCCGTCGGTCCACCAGCGGCCGGCGCGAAGTCCTCGGGCTCGAAGCACTGCCGGATCTCGATGTAGCCACCATCGTGCGGGTACGGGTTCGGGCAGCGGCGCATCCACTCGATCACCTCGGCCTTCGAGCGGCACTGCAGGATCCAGAAGCCGGCGATCAGCTCCTTCGTTTCGGCGAACGGCCCGTCGGTGACGGTGCGCTCCTTGCCCTTGAAGGTCACCCTGGCGCCCTTGGCGCTCGACTGCAGGCCGTCGCCGGCCAGCATCACCCCGGCCTTGACGAGCTCCTGGTTGAACGCCCCCATTTCCGCGAGCAGCTCCGGGCTGGGCATCACGTTCGCTTCCGATTCCTTCGTCGCCTTCACGATCACCATGAACCGCATCCGTGTCTCCTTGCGCTTGGGCCGGCCCCTCGCCGGCCTCTACCCACACGTCGAACGAGCCCGGGCCGGATCGACAACCCGTGGCCGACTATTTTCCGGCCATCAGGAACGCCCCGGTCGCGACCAGCACCACGCCGACCCCGGTCCGCCAGCCCAGCGCTTCGCCCAGGAACGCCATCGACAGCAGCCAGGTCACGACCAGGCTCGCTTTGTCGATGCCGTTCACCGGCGTCGCCGGTCCGAGCGACAGCGCCTTGAAGTAGGCGATCCAGGAGACCGCCGTGGCCACCCCGGACAGGGCGAGGAAGAGCCAGACGTGGCCGGTCAGGGAGCCCATCTTCTTGTGATCCCCGGTCGTGATGGCGATGCCGATCGAGAGCACCAGCACGATCGCGGTGCGGATGGCGTTGGCCAGGTTGGACGGGACGCCTTCGAGCCCGACCTTTGCAAGGATGGCGGTGGCGCCGGCCGCGATCGCCGAGATCGCGGCGTAGATCTGCCAGGACATGGACGCTCCAGGGTTCGGCTGCCGCCCCGGACGGAGGCGACGGCCACGACATGGGTGACACAGGTATCAGATTGCGCGCCGGCAGGCCGCTCTGGCTGCCGTCCGGCGCCACGGGAGGTCAAGACTACCCCGCGCTCCGGGGCCCGTACGAGGCGGACGCCGTCGTCATCGGCGGCGGCATCACCGGCGCCCTGACGGCGCTGCGATTTGCCGAGGCGGGCATTCGCGTCGTGATGCTCGAGGCGGACCGCGTCGCCCGCGGCAGCACCGCCGCGAGCAGCGCGCTGCTGCTGGCCGAGCCCGACCGCGGCCTCGTCGAGCTGGGACGCCGCTTCGGCACGTCCGACGCGCGTCGGATCTGGGCCGCCAGCCGCGACGCGGCCGGCGATCTCCAGCAGCAGCTCGCGGCGCGCCGGATCCGCTGCGATCTGCGGCCGCGTGACACGGTGTTCTACACCACCGACGCGGATGCCGTGTCGCCGCTCCACCGGGAGTACGTCGCCCGCCGGCGGGCGGGGTTTCCCGCCGACTGGCTCACCCCACGGGCGCTGCGCACCGAGGTCGGACTCCCCGCGCGGGCCGCCATCCGCACCCGCGGCAACGCGTCGTGCGATCCGTACCGCGCCGCGGTCGGCCTGATGGACGCGGCGGTGCGGGCGGGAGCCGCGGTCTTCGAGCGCTCGCCGGCCCGCCGCATCACGCCGGACCGCCACGGCGTCCGGGTGGCGACGCCCGGCGGCACCGTCACGGCGCGCCAGGTCGTCATCGCCACCGGCTATGCCACCCGCGATTTCACGCCGCTCGCCGGCCGCTTCGCGCTGACCTACACCTACGTGCTCGCGACGCCGCCGCTCCCGGTCGCCGACCGGCGCGACGTCGGCCTCGCCGACGCGTTGATCTGGGACACCCGCCGGCCGTATCACTACGCGCGCTGGACACCCGACCACCGGCTGATCCTCGGTGGCGGCGACCGGCCGACCGCGGGCGGCCGGGCGGCGACGGATCGGATCGCGGCGGCGACGCGCGAGATCCGGCGCCACGTCGAGCGGCTGCTGCCCGCAACCGCCGACATCCCGATCGCGCAGGCCTGGGAAGGCCGCTTCGCCGAAACGCCGGATACGCTCCCCTACATCGGTCCGCACCGCCGGTACCCGCGGCACGCGTTCGCGCTCGGCTACGGCGGCAACGGCATGACCTTCGCCGCGCTCGCGGCCCGCCTGCTGCTCGAGCAGTGGCGGGGCGAGCGCTCCGTCGATGACCGGCTGTTCGGCTTCAGCCGCGATCACTGAGGCCGCCGCGCTCACGCCGCCGAGCGCCGGGCCGCCCAGGCGAGCAGCCGATCGAGCGGCCAGGTGTTGACGACCCGATCCGGCGGGACACCCGCCAGCCGCGCGTGCGCGATCGCGATCTCGACGTAGCGCCACTGCGAGACCGCGTGCGCGTCGGTGTCGAGCGCGAACAGGCAGCCGGACGCGATCGCCTCGCGCGCCAGGCCGGCATCGAGGTCCTGGCGCGCCGGATCGCCGTCGATCTCGATCGCGACCTCGTGCGCCGCCGCGGCGGCGAACACGCGCGGCCAGTCGGCGGCGACGCCCGGACGCGAGTTGTACATCCGGCCGCGGGGATGCCCGAGCACGTGGATCGCCGGCTGCGACACCGCCGCCAGCATCCGGTCGGTCTGCGGCGCCGTCGAGCGCAGCGCCGAATGCGGCGCGGCGACGACGATGTCGAAGCGCCGCCGGTCGTCGACCGCGACGTCGAGCCGGCCGTCGCCGAGGATGTTGGCCTCGACCCCGGCGAGGAGCCGGAACGTGCCGTCGCCCGCCTCGTTCAGCCGATCGATCTCGGCGCGCTGGCGGGCGAAGCGCTCCATCGTCAGCCCGTTGGCGATCGGCAGCCCCGCGGAGTGATCGGTGACGGCCACGTAGGCGTAGCCGTGGGCGCGGCCGGCCTCGACGATCTCGAGGAGCGACTGGCTGCCGTCGCTCCACGTCGAGTGCATCTGGAGATCGCCGCGGTAGTCGGCGAGGCTCGGACCGGCGAGATCGCCGGCGTCGAGGGCCGCCCGCACGGCGGCGCCGCTGAGGAAGTCGTGGCGGAAGGCGCGTCGGCGCTCGACCTCCGCGCGCTTGCCGCTGACATCGACCGCCTGCTCGACGATCGGCGATCCGCCGGTGTGCAGGACCTCGAGCAGGACGCGCGTCGAAGCGGGACCGACACGCGGAATGCGAGACAGCGTCCCGTCGGACTGCAGGAGCGCCTCGAGCGGCGCGTCGAGCGCAAGCACGGCGCCGGCCGCCTGCTTGTAGCCGAACGCGCGCTCCGGCGAGGCTTGCGCCGCGGCCAGATCGCGCAGCAGGCCGGCGGCCACGAGGTTCACATCGGACCCGGGCATCGTCGCGGCCACGCGCTCAGGCCTTCCTCCCGGTCTCGGATCCCGATGACGATTCGATCGCCGCGAGCGGCGTCTCCGCCGGCCCCGAAATGACCTGACCGTAGGGCGTGAAGCGCGAGCCGTGGCACGGACAGTCCCAGGTCTTCTCGGCGGGGTTCCAGCCGACGCGGCAGCCCATGTGGGTGCAGGTCGCGGACCGCAGGCTGAGCACGCCGTCCTCGTCGCGATAGGCGGCGACGGTCTGGCCTTCGTACTCGATCACGCGCCCCTGGCCGCGCGCCACGCCGCGCAGGCCGCGGCTGCTCACGCCGGCGACGCGATCGCGGAGCATGTAATAGGGATACGACGCGTTTTCCTTGACGTAGTCCCACAGCTCACGGCCGATCGCCTTACGATCCGGCGCGAACAGGTCGGCCCACGGATTGGCGCGGCCGAGGATGGCGTCGGCGCAGAGCATCCCGCCGAGCGTCCCGAAGGTCAGCCCGTTGCCGCCGAACCCCGTCGCGGCGTATTGATGGTCGGCCATCCGGCCGATGAACGGGAGGCCGTCGGGCGTCTCGATGACCTGCCCCGACCAGCGCGCGACGATGGCGGCGTCCGGCAGGAGCTGTCGCAGCGCCGCCGCGAGCCGCGCGTAGCAGCCGGGCGTGTCCTGCACCTGACCGGTCTTGTGATCCTCGCCGCCGACGATCACCACGTCGTGGTCGCCTTGCGGCGCGACGCGGACGTAGCGGTACGGATCGGCGGTGTCCCACCAGAGCGCGTCGGGGACGCGGCCGGGGGCGACGCGGGCGGCGATCACGTAGCTGGTATAGAGCGCGAGCTTGGTCTGGAAGGCGGTCGCGCCGGCGAGGCTCGCGACGCCGACGAGCGGGTTGTGCGTCGCGATCACCACGTCGTCGCACGTCACCGCGAAGCCGTTGACCCGTGCCGCAATCGGCCCACCATCCGGCTGATCGGCGAACTCGACCGGGCTGTGCTCGTAGATCGTGCCGCCAGCGGCCTCGATCGCCTGCGCCAGGCCGGCCAGGTACTTGCGCGGATGGATCCGCGCCTGGCCGCCGAACCGGACGCCGGGGCCACCCACGAGCGGCACGTCGTCGATCAACGCCGCGTCGAAGCCGAGCTCGGACGCCAGCGCGGCATCCGCCTCGAACGAGGGGCGCTCGTCGGCGTCCGGCGGGTTCCCGGGCGCGTGCAGGTAGCCGTCGACCCACGCGAATTCGCAGTCGAGCCGGCGCCCGCGCACGATGCCGTCGATTTCGGCGATGGCCGCGAGTCCGGCGTCCCACACCGCCTGCGCGTGCGTCTTGCCGAGCCGGCTGGCGAGCTCGCTCAGCCGCACGTCGGTCACCATCGTGAGATGGGCGCTCGTGTGCCCGCTGTCGATCGTGCCGCAGCGGGCCCGCTCGAACACGGCGACGCGGCGGCCGGCGGTCGCCAGCAGGTAGGCGGCGGTGAGACCGGTGATGCCGCCGCCGACCACCGCGACGTCGACGTGCGCGTCATGGTCGAGTGGTGATGCGGCCGGGCTCGACCCGATCTCTGCCCAGAAGGGCGTCGTGTTGAGGGCAGCTTGGGACGCGGTCGACATTCGCGGGGCCTCCAGCCGGCGGCGTTGCAAAAACATCGCCCGCGGCCGCGCGATTGCATAGCTTGGAACCATGGCCGACCACACCGCCCCACCTCATCGCCTCGAGCGCGACCCCATCGGCGAGTTCCCCGTTCCGGCCGGGGCGCTCTACGGCATTCAGACCGCGCGGGCCCTCGAGACCTTCCAGATCAGCCGCCTGCGTCACCATCCGGCGCTGATCACGGCCTACGTGCAGATCAAGAAAGCGGCGGCCCTGGCCAACCAGCGCGCTGGCGTGCTCGATTCGCTCCTGGCCGAAGCCATCGTGCGCGCCGCCGACGAGGTGGTCGCCGGTCATTGGCGCGACCAGTTCGACCTCGACGCTTTTCAGGCCGGCGCCGGCACGTCGACCAACATGAACGTGAACGAGGTCCTGGCCAACCGGGCTCTGGAGCTCCTCGGCTTCGCGCGCGGCGACTACGGGCAGCTGCACCCGAACGATCACGTCAACCGGTCGCAATCGACCAACGACACCATGCCCACCGCGATGCGGATCGCGGCGGCGCGGCTGTCGCGGGGCCTGGCGGCGGCGGCTGAGGGGCTCGCCGACGGGTTCGAGGCCAAGGCCGCCGAGTGGAAGGACGTGCGCAAGGCCGGCCGGACGCACCTGCACGATGCGACGCCGCTGACACTCGGGCAGGAATGCGCCGCCTACGCCGCCAACGTCCGCCGCGCCGCGGCGCGGATTCGGGCGCAGGAGCCGGCGCTCGTCGAGATCCCGCTCGGCGGCACGGCGATCGGCACCGGGGTGAACACCCCGCCGGACTTCGTCGCGTTCGTCGTGCCGCAGCTCGCCGCCATCACCGGCCTGCCCCTGGTGCCGGCCGCGGACCGCATCGCCTCGCAGCAGAGCCTCGGCGACTTCGTCGCGCTCTCGGGCTCGCTGCGCGGCCTCGCCGTCGAGGTTTCGAAGATCGCGAACGACCTGCGGCTCCTCAGCTCCGGCCCCCACACCGGCCTCGACGAGATCGAGCTGCCCGCCCTGCAGCCGGGGTCGTCGATCATGCCGGGCAAGGTCAATCCCGTGGTCGCCGAGATGATGAACATGGTGAGCTACCACGTCATCGGCCACGACGTGGCGATCACGCTCTGCGGCGAAGCCGGCCAGCTCGAGCTGAACGTGATGCTGCCCTACGTCGCCTACGCGCTGCTCGAAAGTCTCGAGGTGCTGGCGCACGCGGTGACGACATTCGACGTCAAGACGGTGCGGCTGATGGAAGCGCACGTCGAGCGGTGCCGCAGCTACGCCGAGCGCACGGTGGGGGCCGCCACGGCGTTGAACCTGGAGCTGGGTTTCCAGGGCGCCGCCGAGGTCGCGCAGGAAGCCATCCGGAGCGGGCGCACGGTGGACGAGGTGATGGCCGAGCGCCGGGCGGGCAAGGCCGGAACCGGCGGCTGACGCCGGGCGACCCGTCGGTCAGGCCGCGCCGAGCGGCACCCGCGCGACGATCGTCGTGCCGTCGCCGGGCGAGCTCTCGACCGCGAAGCTGCCACCGACGGCGGTGACCCGCTCCAGCATGCCGCGCAGGCCGATCGAGTGCCCCCCCATGGTCGGATGCGCGGGATCGAAGCCGCGGCCGTCGTCGGCGATCACGAGGCGGACACCCGCGTCCTTCCGCTCGACCACGACGCTGACCACGGTGGCGGCCGCGTGCCTGGCGATGTTGGTGAGCGCCTCCTGCGCGACCCGATACAAGCAGGTTTCGACGAGGTGCGGCAGGCGGCTCTGGTCGAAGCCGTCGGCGTGCACCTGCGCTTCGACGCCGGAGGCGAGCGACCACTCCTGCACGAGCTGATCGAGTGCCGCCACGAGGCCGAAGTCGTCCAGCGTCAGCGGGCGCAGCTCGGACGTGAAGAGGTCGACGTCCCGGTCGAGCCGCGCCGTGATCGCCTTGGCGGCCGTGATCCGCTCGCTGAGCGCCGTTGGGACCGACCCGTGATCGATGGCCTCGAGGGTCAGCTTGAGGGCGACGATTTCCTGGCCCACCTGGTCGTGGAGATCGCGGGCGATGCGGCGCCGCTCTTCCTCCTGCACCGAGAGCATGCGCGCCATCAGATCGCGGACGCGCTCTTCGGCGCGCTGGTGCTCCGTCGCCTGGGCCAGCAACCGCCGATTGGTCGAGGCCAGTTCGGCGGTGCGCTCGTCGACCCACGCTTCGAGGGCATCCTTGGCGCGCTGCAGCGCCTCCTCGCTCAGCTTCCGGTCGGTCAGGTCGCGCGCCACCTTCACGTAGCCGGTCAGCGTGCCGCCGGTGCTGCGCAGCGGCGAGGTGACCCCGCTCACGTAGAAACGCGATCCGTCCTTGCGGAGGTGCCACCGTTCGTCCGACGCCTTGCCGTGCTCCCGCGCCTGGCGCAGCTCGTCGCGGTCGACGCCCGCATTCCGATCCTCGAGGGTGAACAGCACCCCGATCGGCTGGCCGATGATCTCCGAGTCGTCGTAGCCGAACAGCCTCGCCGCACCCGCGTTCCAGTGGTCGATGCGGCCGTCCGCGTCCGTCGAGAGGATGGCGTACTCGGTGACGCCTTCGATCATCAGCCGGTGCCTGGTCTCGCCGCGGAGGAGGAGCTCTTCGGCGTGTTTGGCGCGCGTGATGTCGACGCCGAACTCGACGCACTCGTCGGCCGTGAGCCGCGTCGCGGCGCTCAGCGTCCACCGCCGCGTCCCGTCGCCGCGCGTGTACTCGCGCTCGTAGAGCGCGGTGCGCCCCTTGTCGCGCAGCTCGTTCAGCGCGTGCACGACGGTGCTCGCGGAACCGGGCGAGGCCGCGCTCACATGCTCGATGACGCCGCGCTGGAGATCGCCGCGGGTGGCGCCGACGAGGGCCAGGAAGCTGTCGTTGGCGTCGGTGACGCGACCGTCGATGGTGAAGAAGCTGACCGCGACGTTGTCGACGTCGACGGCGCGGCGCAGCCGCTCCTCGGAGAGACGGACGAGGTCGGCCGTCCGCTTCCGCTCCGTGACGTCGACGAAGGTCAGTACCACGCCGTCGATGCGGTCGTCGGCCGTGCGATACGGAAAGGCCCGCATCAGGGCCCAGCGGCCGTCACGGGTCGGGATCTCGCGTTCGACCCGCGACAGGGTGGTGATGACGCGTTCGGCGTCGCGATGCAGATCGCCCGCCCCTGACGCGAGCACGGTGTTGATGTCGGAGAAGGGGCGTCCGCGATCGCCGGGAATGAAGTTGAACAGGCCGCGGACGGCGGGGGTGAAGAACGTCAAGCGGAGCCCGCGGTCGAGGAAGATGGTGGCGATCTCGGTCGCGTTGACCAGGTTGTGCATGTCGTCGTTGACGCGCGCCTGCTCGTCGATCTTGATCCGCAGCTCCTGGTTGACCGTCCGGAGCTCTTCGTTGAGCGACTGCAACTCTTCGCGGCTGGTCTCGAGCTCTTCGGAGGACGAGCGGAGTTCCTCGTAGACCGCCTGCTGTGCTTCGATCGCCGACCGGTGCTCCTCCGCCTGGGCGTCGGACCGCTCGATCGCGGCCCGCAACTGGAGCTCGAGGCGGGCGATGTCGTCGTCGCGATCGCGAACCGGATCGGCCACCGCTGCCGGAGGCGCGCCTGGAGGCGCGTCGGACGGGACGACGCGGCGGAACAGGACCAGGAACGCGCCACCCGTCGCCTCGGTGCCGCCACCGATGGCCGGTCGCACCACGGCCTGGACGGGGACGACCCCATCTGGCAGACGGACCTCGACGGCTCGCGTTTCGACCGGCGCTTTGTCTCGAGCGGCCTGGTAGAGCGCGGCGCGCAGCTCGAGCTGGAGCTCCGGGCGAACCGCCTTGACCAGGTTGTGCGACGGGTCGCCAGGCGGCACGGTCAGGAACTCGCCCGCCGTCGCCGAGACGTGGAGAATCTCGTGGTCGCCGTTGACCACGACCGACGGCGGGGCGTACTGCTCGAGCAGCCGCTGGTGCACGTCCGCCGCGAGGCGACGCTCGACCTGGGTCGCCGCAGTCCGGTTCTCGTGGTGCGGTCCATCGAAACCGGACGAGCCGCCCGATCGGGAGACCGGCAACGTGATCCGCTTCGGGACTTGCCGCGCCCGGACGATGCCCGCGTCCTTGTCGAAGACCTCGAACAGGTCGCCTGCGACGTCGACCGATTCGGCCGAACCGAGGAAGAGGAAGCGCGCCGGCCCGAGGGAGAAGTGGATCACGTCCATCGCCCGCCGCTGCGCAATCCGGTTCATGTAGATCAGCAGGTTCCGGCAGGAGACCAAATCCAGGCGCGAGAACGGTGGGTCCGTGACGAGGTTGTGCTGTGAGAACAGGATCGTCTCGCGCAGTTCGGGCCGGACGCGGTAGGAATCGCCCGCCTTGACGAAGAAACGTTCGAGCCGCTCGGACGACACGTCGGCGGCATCGTTCAAGCTGTAAATGCCCTGCCGGGCGACGGTGAGGCTGGCGCCATCGATGTCCGTGGCGAACACCTGGACCGCGGGCGGCTTCGGCAGCGACAGCGCGTGCTCGAGCAGCAGCATCGCCACCGAGTAGGCCTCTTCTCCGGTGGCGCAGCCCGCCACCCACACCCGCACCTGGTCCTCGGGCCCTTTGCCACGGAACAGCTCCGGGATCACGCGCGTCTCCAGCGCCTCGAACGGCTCGGCGTCGCGGAAGAAGTGGGTGACGCTGATCAGGAGATCCTTCAGCAGGGCCTCGACTTCGGCCGGCCGCGCCCGCAGACGGTCGACGTACGACCGCAGATCGGCGAGCTGGTGCACCGCCAGGCGACGGCCGATGCGGCGCAGTATCATCGGCCGCTTGTAGTTCGAGAAGTCGTGCCCGGTGCGCAGCCGCAGCTCGGAGAGCACGTGCTGCAGCGCCTGCTCGTCCGGCAAGGGCGGCTGCACCGGCTCTTCGGGCAGGATGACGGTCTCGACGTGCTTCAGGATCGCCAGGATGCGGGCCGGCATCTCGGCCACCGGCAGGACGTGATCGATGACTCCGGCGGCGATCGAGTTGCGGGGCATGTCGGCGAACTCGGCTTCGTCGGGGTCCTGGGCGAAGCAGAGGCCGCCGCTCTCCTTGATGCGCTTCAATCCCATCGACCCGTCGGCGCCGGTACCGGAGAGGACGACGCCCACCGCCCGCGCCTGGCGCGTGGCGCCCAGCGTCCGGAAGAACACGTCGATCGGCGCCCGGCGCTCCTCGATGCGATCCGCCGGCAGCGGCGTCAGATGGCCATCGGTCATCTGCAGGCGGCGGTTCGGCGGCACGACGTAGACGTGGTTGGCCTGGAGGGGCACCGGTTCGACGACCTGCGTCACCGGCATGGCCGTCGCCCCTTGCAGGACCTCGGCGAGATGGCTCTCGTGTTCCGGCGACAGATGCAGGATGGCGACGAACGCGATGCCGCTGTCGGACGGCATGTGGGCGAAGAACTGCTTCAGCGCCCCGATCCCGCCCGCGGACGCCCCGAGTCCGACGACGATGAGATCCTCGGCCACGGTAGGCCAGCATAACGTGCCACGCGCGGCACGAGGATCCCCCGATCGATCGGCGGCGCCGGCAGCCACCGGCCCAGTCGACCGCTGTCGTTCAGGCGGTCACGGAAACGGACCAGGACGCGGCAGGATCTCCCGCGTACCTGGCACCGGGCTCACCGGTCCTCGGGCTCCTGAACGTCGCCACTCTCGTCGGCGTCTTCGTCTTCGTCTTCCTCGTCGTCCTCGTCCTCGTCCTCGTCTTCGTCCCCCTCGTCGTCCGCGTCGGCGTCGTCCTCGTCCTCGTCGTCGTCCTCGTCATCGGCCATCTCGACGGGGATCACCGGCTCCTCGCCCTCGCGTCCCGCAGACTGCTCCATCTCGTCGAGCGTCTCGGACGTGACCTCCCCTTCGACCACCGGCGACTCATCTTCACTGCTGCGCTTGCGTGCCTGTCCGGGCATACCCACCTCCGGCCACCACGTTGGCAAATGCCGCGCCACCGATCAGCAGGCGCGGTTGGCGCGGTGGCTGCGACGATTGACGACGAGTGCGCAGGCCAACGCCCATCCGGACCATCTGCGTACGCAGATCCAGCCTCGAGCGTCGACGCCGTCGGCCGTCTGAAGAGGTGTGGCGAAGCGCGGTCAGTCGGCCGTCGGCGGGCCGAACGGCATCGTCGCGGCCTCACCGGCGTGGATCCGCTCGCGGATCGCAAAGGTCCGCTGCGCGGCGCGCAGGAGCGCGCTCCGGTCGCTGTCGACGCGCGGGGCGATGCGGTCGAAGCGGGCCCGGCTGACACTGGCCATCACGTCGCCGAGACGGGGGGCGCCGCAGGGCTTGATCAGATAGATGTCGGCACCGGCATCGATCGCCTGCTCCCGCAGCGCCACGGCGTTCTGCGTCGTCAGCACGATGAGCACGACGTCGCGGGTGGCCGCATCGGCGCGCAGCCGATCGAGCACGTGCGGGCCGCCACCCGGCAGCATCAGCTCGGTCACGATCACGTCGGGCGCGTGGGTGTGTGCCTGCTTCAGGGTTTCGTCCGCCGTGGCGGCCTGGATTACGGCGAACCCGTGCTGGAGCAGCCACGTTTCGTAGAGCGCACGCGTATCGCCGTGAGCGTCCGCCAGCAGGATCCGGGGCGCCGGATACTGTGTCTGCGCGGGTCTTTCGTGCGATCGGGCCGCCGAACCGCGGAAAGAATCGATGTGCAGGACGGTCCTTCGGGCGTCGCTGCGGCGTGGCGGCTGGGGACACCACACTCGGTGGGCGAGAACCCAGACCCGTTCTCTCACGGGCCGCGTCATCGCCCAATCGGGAGACCCGGCCATGGGCTAAGGGACAATCCTTATGGCCGCCCTGCAAGTGGTAGCGTGACCAGGAACGTCGAGCCGCAGCCCGGCCCCTCGCTGCGGACGTCGATGCGCCCGCCGTGGGCCTCGACCAGCCGGCGCGCAATCGACAGGCCCAGTCCAAGGCCCCCGTGCCGGCGCGCGCGCGAGCCGTCCTCCTGGCGGAACGGCTCGAACACGTGCTGCGCACGCCGCGGATCCAGCCCTGGGCCCGTGTCGCTGACCTCGACCACGGCCCGGTCGCCGGTCTGGCAGAGCCACGCGCGCACGCGCCCGCCGGAGGGCGTGAACTTGATCGCGTTCTCCAGGATGTGTCTGAGCGCGACCCGCAGCCCCGCCCGATTCCCCTTCACCCAGACTGGCGGTCCCTCTGAGTCGGTGCCGGCGGCCGGGTCGTGTTCCAGTGTGATCGCCGCGCTGGCCGCCGACTCCGCAAGCCCGTCGATCAGAGCGACCACGAGCTCGCGGAGGTCGACCCGTTCCCAGGTCTCGGGCGCATGCTCGGGGGTCGCGGCGGCCAGGAGCTCCTCGACCAGCGCGAGCTGCCGGCGCGCGTTGCGGTCGATGACTTC
>Ga0075370_10000685_pt1 | contig 13291 bp, 15 predicted proteins | sample EndMethybrTD3035_FD_71398 | JGI IMG/M metagenome (GOLD analysis project Ga0075370, IMG submission 71398) | Populus endosphere microbial communities from Tennessee, USA - Endosphere MetaG P. TD hybrid TD303-5 | ecosystem: Host-associated > Plants > Roots > Endosphere | place: USA: Tennessee... | reverse complement strand
TGCCTGCCGCTGATTCGCGCCGGCGGGCCGCGCGTCATGAGCGCCTGGCTGGGCGACGGCGCCGTCGCCCAGCCAGGCGCTCATGACGCGCGGCCCGCCGGCGCGAATCAGCGGCAGGCAGGCGCGGGCGATGTCGTCGCTGCGCACGATCGCGGTCGGCGCATGGATGAAGAGCACGGCGCCGGCGGCCGGGTCGGCGAGCAAGGCCGAGAGCGTGGCGGTGTAGCGCTCGACCGGTGCGTCCCCGATGATGTCGATCGGGTTGGCATGCGACCAGTTGGCGGGCAGTGCCGCGTCCAGCCGCTCCAGCAGGGCCCCGTCCGGCTCGGCGAGCGTGACGCCGGCCCGTGCGGCCGCGTCGGCCGCCATCACGCCGGCACCGCCGCCGTTGGTCATGATGGTCAGGCTCTCGCTGCGATTGCCCCGAAAGCGTGCCAGGGTCTCGGCCGCGGTGAACAGCTCCTGCAATGTGTCGACGCGCAGCATGCCGGCGCGCCGGATGGCCGCGTCGTAGACGATGTCCGAGCCGGCCAGGGCCCCGGTGTGCGAGGCGGCGGCGCGCACGCCGTTGCCGAAGCGGCCGGCCTTGACCACGATCACCGGCTTGTTGCGTGCGGCCGCCCGCGCGGCGGACATGAACTTGCGCGGCGACTCCACCGATTCGACGTACAGCAGGATGGCGCGCGTGCGCGCATCGCTGGCCAGGTGGTCGAGCAGGTCGCCGAAGTCGACATCGCAATGATCCCCGAGCGACACCAGGTGCGACAGGCCGATGCCGCGGCTTCGGGCCCAGTCGAGCACCGCGGTGACCAGCGCGCCGGACTGCGACACGAAGGCCAGCTCCCCGGGCAAGGCGTCGGTGTGGGCGAAGCTGGCATTCAGCCCGATGTGCGGGCTCAGCAGGCCGATGCAGTTGGGGCCCAGGAGGCGAATCAGGTGGGGCTTGGCCGCGTCGAGCGCCGCCTGCTTCTGCGCCGCGGTCAGCCCGGCCGTCACGATGACGACGGCTCGGGTGCCGAGCGCGCCGAGTTCGGCGACGAGCGGCGCCACCGTGTGCGCCGGCGTGCACAGGAGGGCAAGGTCCGGCGCAGCCGGCAGTTGGCCGGCCGTGGCGAACACCGGAACGCCATCCAGGGTGCTGTGCTTGGGATTGACGGCGTAGACGGGGCCGGCGAAATGGCCGGCGCGCAGGTTGCGCCAGACGGTGGCGCCCACGCTGCCGCTGCGGTTCGAGGCGCCGAAGACGGCGACCGAGCCCGGCGTGAGCAGGCGATCGAGGTGGCGGATGGTCACGATGCAGTCCCTTCTGCTGAGGCGGCTGCGTCGCTCAAGCCTTGACGATGCTGTCCAGCAGCACGGCCTGCATCACGCAGCGGTGATTCTCCGTACGCCGGGCCTCGTCGAGGGGGCGGCCGGATGCCAGCAGCGACCAGTGCGCGGAGTGCCTGGCGTCGACCAGGAAGCTCGCATCGTTCGACTGAGGCTGCCCGCTGCTGCCTACGAGCACGTCGAACCCGGCCGCGCGGGCGGCCGAGACGAACTGGCTGCCGCGCGGCGTCTTCGCATCGCCGAGGAAGAGCATCGACCCGCCGGGCGGCGATCGGTGCTCGCGCAGCGTCATGAGGTCCGCCAGCACGCGGGCCGGATGCTCGTCCAGGCACAGGCCGTGGTAGACCGGCACGCCGGCGTCCTGCTCGATCCGGCGCGCGGTGGCCGGCGCCAGCGCCTCGCAATCGACGGCGTCGTACATGCGTCCCAGCATCCGCGCCAGGGCGAGAACATCGTCCCGTTCCGGTGCCGGCTTGGCCGGTTCGGTGAATCTGACCTCGGCCACACGCGCGCCCAGGTCCTGCGCGGCGCGGCGCAGCGTCGAGATGTCACCGGAGGGCGAAGGGCCAAGCAGCAGCGCCAGGTTCTTGCCGCGCAGGGGCTGACCGGCCGTGCCGTCGCGCTCACGGGTGCGCAGGCGCTCGGCCGCGGCCAGGGTCGCCAGGACGTTCCTCGCGGCCAGCGGCTCGCGGTGAGGGGAAGCGGAGAGGCTGGATGTCACAACCGCGAAGGTAGAACCTGCCGCGATCCAGGACTTGACGGGCATCAACAAATCGTCATCTCGCCGGCCGCCGATACCGTCCTGACACGGATCGTTCACCCAGTGTTACCGAAGCCTCCGCCGCATTGGCGCTCGATTTGCAGTGCCTTTCTAAGCTCCTCCCATCGATCCACGAGGGGCAAGAAATGACTGAAACGATCCGCCTTCCCAAGTCCGCACCGTCGGGCGTCCAGCGCATCGCCGACATGCTGCGGCTGCTGGAAGGCACGCTGCCGATCCAGCGGCGCGTCGTGCGCACGGGCGACTCGGTGTACCAGGCGGGGCAGGCCTTCGGCTGCCTCTACGTCGTCAACTCGGGCTTTTTCAAGATGGTCAACCTGTCCGACGAAGGACGCGAGCAGGTGGTCGGCCTGCATTTCAAGGGCGACTGGCTGGGCCTGGACGGCATCGCGGCGGGACATTACGGCTGCGATGCGGTTGCGATGGACACCGGCGAGGTCTGGGCCATCCGCTACGACGCCTTGCTCAAGGCAGCCCTCGCCACCCCGGCGCTGCTGACCGCACTGCACGAGGCCATGAGCCGCGAACTGGTGCGCGACCACGACTCCCTGCTCTCGCTGTGTACCTTGCCCGCCGACGCGCGCGTGGCCGGCTTCCTGCGCTACTGGGCCGATGCGCTGGCGCAGCGCGGGCTGCGCAACGATCAGATCACCCTCCACATGACCCGTGCCGAGATCGGCAACTACCTCGGCATGACGCTGGAGTCCGTGAGCCGCGCGCTGTCCCGGCTGGCCCGTTGCGACGTGATCCACTTCATCGAGAAGGGGCGGCGCGACATCCGCATCCCCAAGGTGGAGGCGTTGACGAGCTTCATCCAGCATCTGATGGCGCCCATGGAGGCCGCCGCGCTTCACTGAGGACCTTCGCCATGGCACGCTCGAGCTCGGCGCGCGTGTAGGGCTTGCGCAGCAGCTCCCACGGCTGCGGCTCCGCGAGCAGTCCGCTCGAATAGCCCGACATCAGCAGCACGGGCAGGCCGGGCCGTCGCGTGCGCACCGCGGCCGCGAGCTCGGTGCCGCGCATGCCGGTGCCCAGGAGGATGTCGGTGAGCAGAAGGCCGATGTCGGCGTCGGAAGCGAGCACGTCCAGCGCCGCTTCGGCGTGGGCGCAGGCGACGACTTCGCAGTGCATCGAATCGAGGAACTTCTGCACCACGCTTCGGACCTCTGCATCGTCCTCGACCAGCAGCACGCGCAGCCCCGGCGGCACGCCCTGCTGCGCGGTGGCGTCGGACTCCTCGTCGGCGCCGATGTCGGCGTCGATGCGCGGCAGGTACAGCGTCACCGTGGTGCCGGCACCGGGAGCGCTCTGGAGCTCGACGGCGCCGTGCGACTGCCTGGCAAAGCCGTAGACGGTCGACAGGCCGAGCCCGGTGCCGCGGCCGCTTTCCTTGGTGGTGAAGAAGGGCTCGAAGGCGCGCTCCTTCACGGCCTCGGACATGCCTTCGCCGGTGTCGGCGATGGAGATCGCCACGTAGCCCTCCGTCTCGGCGGGGCCGGGCTCGGCATCGAGCTCCACCGGCAGCCGCGGCACCGCGCGGCAGGTGAAGCGGAGCGTGCCGCCCTGGGGCATGGCATCGCGGGCATTGATCGCCACGTTCAGCAGCGCAGATTCGAGCTGCCCCGGGTCCGCCATGCAGAGCACTTCGTCGGCGTCGAGCGTGATGACGATGCGCTGGTCGAGCGTGCGCCGCAGCATGTCGGTCAGCGAATGCAGCAGCGCGGCCGCATCGACGACGGTGGGCTGCAGCACCTGGCGCCGCGAGAACGCGAGCAGCTTGCCCGTGAGCTCGGTGCCGCGCCGGGTGGCGCGCGCGGCCGCGCCGACCAGCTGCTGGATGAACGGGTCGCCGGCGTAGGCGGGCGTGTCCTCGAGCACCTGCAGGTTGCCCGAAATGACCGTGAGCAGGTTGTTGAAATCGTGCGCGACGCCGCCGGTCAGCTGGCCGACGCTCTCGAGCCGCTGCGCATGGTTGAGCGCCTCCTCGCTGCTGGTGCGCTGCAGGACGGTGGCCAGCATGCTGGACAGCGAATCCAGGAAGCGGATCTCGTCGTCGCCGAAGCGGCCCGCCGTTCGCGAGCGGACGACCAGCGTTCCGATGGTGCGGCCGCGGTCCGCCAGCGGGATGGAGAGTTCGCACACCAGTCCGGCCCGGACGTAGTACGGCGGAATGGCGAAGCGTCGATCCTGCGCATCGTTCACCAGGACCGGCCTGCCCTCTGCCACGACGGTGCCGGAGGGCAAGCCGGGCTCGTTGGGCAGCCGGTGGCCGATCGGCTCCTCGGGCGCCAGGCCCACGCCTGCAGCGACGCGGAATTCGAGCCCGCTCGGCTCGAGCAGGAGGATCTTGGCCATCTCGACCTGCAGGGCTTCCGCGGCGATGATCGGCACCAGTTCGAGCAGCTTCTGCGACTCGCGCGCGTCCACGGCAAGGCGCCCGAACTGCGCCAGGCATTCGGCATAGCGCGCCCGCTCCAGGGCCTGCTTGACCCGCGGGTAGGCGTCGACACCGCGGATCGCGGCCACCACGTAGGGCAGGCTGTGGTCCTGCAGGGGGCTCAGGGCGATCTCGACCCTGACTTCGCTGCCGTCGCGCCGCTTGGCCACCAGGTCCATCTGCATGCCCATCGGCCGCGTGCGCGGCTGGTCCGCGTAGGCTTTGCGATAAGCCGCATGGCGCGGCCGGATGGCGTCGGGCACCAGCGCATCGACGCTAAGCCCGAGCAGTTCGTCGGCCGCGTAGCCGAACAGTTGGAGCGCGACCGGGTTCGCCAGGCTGATCACACCCTGGAGATCGACCAGCAGCAGTGCATCCGGATACGCGGCGAAGAGGGAACGGAATACCGCGCCGTCGTCGAAATTGGGAACGCTGACCGGGGCAGCCATTTCAGCCTCTCAGCCTGCCTCGACCTTGGGAATCAGGATGTAGCCCGCGCCCCGCACCGACTTGATGATCTGCGGATTGTTCGGGTCGTCCTCCAGCTTGCGACGCAGGCGGCCGATCTGGACATCGATGGTGCGGTCGAAGGGGCCGCCGTCGCGGCCCCGGGTGGACTCGAGCAGGAAGTCGCGCGACAGCACGCGGCCCGGGTGGGTGGCCAGCGTGCTGAGCAAGTCGAACTCCCCCGTGGTCAGCACCACTTCCCTGCGGTGCGGGTCCAGCAGTCGGCGCGCGGCGGTGTCCAGCTCCCACTGGGCGAAGCGAAGCAGGGTTGTCTCCTGCGCGGCGGGGCTGGCCGCCGCCGGCTCCGGCGGGACGAGGCGGCGCAGCACGGCCTTGATGCGCGCCAGCAGCTCCCGCAAGTCGAAGGGCTTGGTCACGTAGTCGTCGGCGCCGACCTCCAGGCCGACCACCTTGTCGACCGCATCGCCCCGGCCGGTGACGATCACCAGCCCGCAGCGCCAATGCTCGCGCAGCTGGCGCGCGATGGCGAAGCCGTCTTCGCCCGGCAGGCCCAGGTCCAGCAGCACCAGCGCCGGCGCGTCGCGGGCCATCAGCTCCAGGAGCGCGGGGCCGGAATGCAGCTGGCTCACGCGGAACCCGTGTGCCTGCAGATAGCCTGCAAGCAGGGTGGTGATCTCGACTTCATCGTCGAGGACGGCGAGGTGGGTGGGAGCAGTCACGCGGGGGATGTTAGCCTCTTCGTCGGAAGCCTGGGAACGGCGGCCACCAGACCGCAGCCCTTGGCGGCTGCAACGGGGCCACGAAGGCACGGCGGTATGCGCATTCAGCTTGCGCCACATCAAGATGCCCGGCAGGCCGCCGTGCGAAGCTGAAGCTCGACCTTCCCGGAGAACCGTCATGACCCCTGAAAGCTCCCCCGTCCCGCCGCTTGGCGGCGGACAACTTCGCTCGGCCCTCGTATGGCAGGCAGCCGCCGTCGGCACGCTGCTGCAGGCGCAGCAGCGCCAGGCCCACATCCTCCTGGCCTGGCAGAGGTCGATGGCCGCAATCGGCCAGGACCTGTGGGATCGCTGGGTCTGCCGCTTCGGCGGCGGTGTGCCGCTCGACGGCTGAGCACCTGCGCGTCGCGAAGTCCACGCCCCATGCCCCCCGCGTCAAGCGGAAAGCAGAACCGTTCCTATCAGACCCTATCCGCGATGTCCGTCCTCGAGCGCGGCCTGGCAGGCCGTGCAGCGGACGGCAATGGGTTGCGCCAGCAGGCGCTCGCGCGGAATGTCCTCGCCACAATCAGCGCAGATGCCATAGCGGCCTTCGACCATGCGCTGCTGCGCCTCCTCGACGTCCTTGAGCCTGCCGCGGTCGATCTCTATCTCGGCACAGCGCAGTTCGCCGATGCGCTCCACCTCCGCTTGGTCGGCGTGACTGTGGACCTCCCCGGGCCGTATCGAGCTCTCGATCACGGCGTTGGCCCCGCGAAGCTCCGCGAGGACGTTGCGCTTGAGGGCTCGAAGCCGATCGGCCAGAGCCTCGCGATCGGCGGCGGTGAGACTCATGTGAGCTCCTTTCGTTGCGGTGCGCGGCTGCGCGCGTGTCGATGGTTGGCAGCGACCCGGTAGCCCGCGGCCTGCAGGGCTTCGGCCACTGCCGCGCGTGCCCCCTTGCGAATGCCTGGAGCAGCCCGCGGCGCGCCCGCAAAGGAATAGACGACCACCAGAACCTTGCTCATCGCGCTCTCCGCTGTGTTCATGCGCCGATGCTGCGCCATCGCAGCGCGGGAGGGTTGCGCTGGATCAATGAACGCGAGCGCTCATCGGCTTGAACCTTCCGGGAAGGAGCGACTGACGGGCGGCGCCTGTCTTGATGCGCATCAAGCCCGTCGCGCGCCGACGCACCGAAACTGGCAACGATTCTTCGGACCCGAGGAGCGATCCATGTACCAACGCATTCTTGTTCCCATCGATGGCAGCGCCACCTCGCTGCAGGGCCTGGACGAAGCGCTTCGCCTGGCCAGGCTCACGGGCGCAAGGCTGCGGCTGATCCACGTGGTGGACGAGCTCAAGTACGTCACCGGCTTCGAGACATTTGCCACCTACAGCGGGGACGTGGTCCCGCTGATGGCCGAGGCCGGCAAGCAGATCCTCGAACAGGGGAGGGCGCGCGCGCAGCGTGCCGGCATCGAGGCGGATAGCGTGCTCTTCACCTCGCTCGCCGGGCGCGTCTCGGAGCTGGTCGTCGAGCAGGCGAAGAGCTGGAACGCCGATCTCATCGTGATCGGCACGCACGGGCGCCATGGCGTCGCGCGTGCGGTGCTGGGAAGCGACGCCGAGCAGGTGCTGCGCATGGCGCCGGTGCCGGTACTGCTCGTCAACGCCCATGGCGCCGATGCGCAGGCGGGCGGCGCGGCGGCGTCGCCGGCGCTCGTGTCGGCCGCTACTCGAAGGCCAGTGCGCCCGAAGGCAGGCTGACGTGCATCGACGTCGCCGCCGGTTCGGCTCGGGTCTCGGACGCCGGCGCGCGCACCAGGAGGACCGGAACCGAGGCATACCGCAGCACATGTTCCGCGCTGCTGCCCATCACCACGCGCCCGACCCCGCGGCGGCCGTGCGTGCCCAGGACGATCAGGTCCGCCGGCCACTTGGCGGCTTCGGCGTTCACCATCTCGTGGACCGAACCCGAGAAGCTGTCGCAAAGCTGGGTGTCTGCTTCGATGCCGGCGGCCTGGGCCGTGGCCCTGGCTTCATCGAGGATGCGCTTGCCGTTCTCGCGAAGCACCTTGAGCCAGTCGCCGGAATAGCCTGCGTAGGCATCCATGGCCAGGGCGAACGAGAGTTCGTCGATCACATGAAAGAGCCGCAGCTGTCCCTGCGTCAGCTTGGCGAGCCGAATGGCCTCCTCGAGACCGCGTTTCGATGTCGCGCTGCCGTCGATGGGAACAAGGATCCTTTGATACATGGCCTGCTCCTGCGCGTGAGTTGAGATGAGGCCAGTATCGGCACCCCGGCGCCTTGCACCTTGATCTGGCGCAAGGGAGATCGATGAGCCGGCGGCGAACATCGTGCCATCCGAAACTTTCAGGCGAAGGCGCATCATGAAGATTCTTCTCGCGGTGGATGGCAGCGACTACACGAAGCGCATGCTGTCCTACCTGACGACGCACCAGGAATGGCTCGGCAAGGCTCACGCCTATACGGTCCTCTACGTGGTCCTGCCGGTGCCGCACCGCGCGGCTGCCTTCGCCGGGCCCGAGATGGTGCGCGGCTACTACGACGACGATGCGCGCATCGTGCTGGAGCCGATCCAGACCTATTTGGGCGAGCAGGGCATCGACGCCACCTTCGTCCACAAGGTGGGCCATCCCGCCGATGAGATCGCTTCGTATGCGCAGGCAGGCCACTTCGACCTGCTGGTCATGGGATCGCACGGGGTCGGAGCGTTGAAGAACCTCGTGCTCGGCTCGGTCGCCACGAAGGTCCTGGCGCGGTGCGAAGTCCCGGTCTTGCTGGTGCGTTGATGCCGCAGCATCTCGCCGCGCACGCCTTGCCTTGATCTGCGACAAGGTCGCCGCATGCTTGTCGTGAGAGCCTGAAGCCTTTCAAAGAGGACCGCCATGACGCATTCCACCATCAGGATCATTCGCGACGAGCACTCGGCCCTCTCGGCCATGCTGCGTTCCATCGTCCTGCTACTGGCGCAGCACCGTCGCCAGGGCACGCTGCCCGACTTCGCCGCGCTGCGGGCGATGCTGTTCTATGTCGACGAGTTTCCGGAGAAGCGACACCACCGAAAGGAAACCGAACTGCTGTTTCCGAAGCTGCGCGCGCGAACACCGCTGTCGCGCGAGCTGCTCGATCGACTGGACGACGATCATGCGCGCGGAGAGCGGCGGATCCGGAACGTGGAGCATGCGCTGCTCGCCTTCGAGATGATGGGCGAGTCGCGGCGCAAGGCCTTCGAGCAGGCCGTCGAACACTACGTCGACTTCTATCTTGCTCACATGGCCATGGAAGAGCGGGAAATCCTGCCCCTGGCCGAGCGAGTGCTGACCGAAGAGGACTGGGCCGACCTCGACAAGGCTTTCGGTGCGAACCACGACCCGCTGACCGGATGCGAGCCCGATGCGGAATACAAGGAGCTCTTCACGCGCATCGTCAATGCAGTGCCCGCGCCGATCGGCCTCGGCGCTGCTGCACGGGCGTAGCACCAGGCAATCAGTGTGAGTGCCGCTCGATCCGAGGAGTCAGCTACGACGGAAAAGCTTGTTGTACTCGAAGGGACGAACGACCTTGGGCTTGACTTTGACAGCATCCGGATGCGCCGGGTTGATCAAGGCGGCCTGCTCCTCAGGAACGATCACTGACGGCACCATCAGGATGGCGCTGCGCAGGGACTTGAGCCAATCGGAGCCGATTCCCGCGCTCGTGGCACCCGCGGGGATCGCACTCCAAGTGGGCGCAGGCGCATCGGGATCCAGTTCGGTGCGCTTGCGCCAGACCGCCGGCGGGACGTCAAGGCTGACGAGGCACCTGTTGAGAGGCAATCCGCCATCATCGATGTGAGCGAACGTCTCCAGGACAGCGATGGCAATGGTAGGTGCTGCATATAGAACTGCCTGTCCGGGTTCATTCCACCGCCCGGGGTTCTTTGCGGCACCGCCACCGCTCACAGCCTCGATATAGGTGTCTGCACGGTCGCGCGGCAATGAGCACGTGGAAAGCTTCATCCCGGCTCCGAGGCTCTGGGCCGAGCGACAAAAATCACGAAGGCCTCGAATATCCTCGAAAGCCGCCGCCGATTTACCACAAAGGCAGTCACTTCTGCGGCGCAATTCGCGCTATAGGGGGTCGTGAACTGTCCGGTTGGCGTCACAATCATTCGTCTCCGGGATTTGCCTCGGACACCTTTCGACGGAGTCGTCGCCACGGCGTTCGTCGTTGGTCAACGTGCCAATTCAACCCAGGTTCATGCAGGTTCATTCGACGAAGCAGGCCTCCGCCCTTGTGGTCGAGGAAGACGAGCACATTGCCTACCTCCTGAAGTTCATGCTGGAGGGGGAGGGCTACGAAGTCGCCCTGGCGCAGGATGGCAGGAAAGCCAGGGAGTTCATCGAGACTCTGCCGCCGCCGCACATTGCGCTGCTCAATGCCAGGCTGCCGTTCGTGGACGGTTTCGAACTGATCGGGCTCATCCGCGCCAGCGCGACATGGCGTTCCACTCCCATCCTCATGCTGCTGGACACGACGCGAGAGCCGGAGGTGGTGCGTGCTCTCGAGGCCGGTGTCACCGCCTGTGTCCAGAAGCCCTTCGACCCCGGTGAACTGATGTCGCAAATTCACTGCCATGCGAAGGCACCCTCTTGAGACGGAGCACAAGCCTTTCCGATGTCAGCCTCCTCTCTTGAACCGCTGGTCCAATTCGGCCTGATCGCCGGTGCCGCCGCCGTGGGACTCAACCTGCTGCTCGCAACGCTGATCCTGGCCTTGCGCGCCAGGTTGAACCAACGGGAAAGGGACCAGCAGGCGTTCAAGGCGATCTGGCAACCTGCGCTTCTGCAAGCCCTGGCAGGGCCTGCCACCTATGTGCTGCCGCCACTGAGGCCCCAGGAACAAGTGGCGTTCCTCGAGCTGTGGAACTACCTGCACGAATCACTGCGCGGTGATGCCACCGTGCGCTTGAACGACATCGGGCGCCATCTGCGCTGCGACGAACTCGCCCGTCGCTTGCTTCGCGAAGGCAGCAGCGCCGAGCGCCTGCTCGCAATGCTGACGCTGGGTCATCTGCGCGATTCCCATGCATGGTCCGAACTCGAGCATGTGGCACGGTCCACCGACACGATCGAATCGCTGAAGGCGGCCAGGGCCATGATCCAGATCGATCCCACGGCCGCCGCGCGTGAACTCCTGCCAGCGGTGCTGACGCGCGCGGACTGGGATGTCCCGCGCCTGGCGCGGATACTGGGATACGCAGCACCCGAGGTCTTCGGTTCGCTGCTCGCTCCGAGAATCAGTGACATGCCGTCGCCGCAGCAGGTGCGTGCCCTGGAACTGATCGAGGCCCTGCACATCCGGTTGCCAGCGGCAGAGCTCGCACGCTTGCTCGGTTCGCAGCTCGAACCGGCGGTCATCGCTGCCGCACTGCGATTGGCAAACGCGCCTCAACTTCGCGCCGCAACCCTCGCCCATCTCGAGCATCCCGAATGGCGGGTCAGGGTCCAAGCGGTCGATGCCGTGGCGCGAACAGCCACCGCTTCGGACGTCCAAAGGCTTGCTGCGAGGCTCGGCGATCGCGAATGGTGGGTTCGCTACCGTGCAGCGCATGCGTTGGTGGCCTTGCCGTTTCGCGGTCACCAGGACCCCGTGGTACTGAAGAGCCTGACCGAAGACCGTTTCGGTCGCGATGCGCTCGACCAAGTCCTTGCCGAAAGGGGCCTGCCATCACACAGCAGCTGATCGTCCAGTTCGTGACCTGGTTCATCTTCGCCTACTTCGTTCTGCTGAACGGGGCCTGTCTCGCGCTTCATTTTTTCGGCCTGCTCCGGCTCCATCGGGACAGCAGGACGAAGCTGCTGAACGACATGCCGCGCTTGTACTCGGGACTGGAGCCGGGCATCACCATCGTGCTGGCCGCCTCCAATGCGCAGGCGGGCATTGCCGCTTCCGTGCATGCCATGCTCCAGCTGGCCTATCCGGAGTTCGAGATCATCGTCATCAACGACGGATCGAGCGACGCGACGCTGGATGTCCTGATGCAGGAGTTCGCCCTGGTGCCTTTTCCCGAGGCGTACCGGCAGCGCCTCAAGACCTCGCCCATCCGCGCGATCTTTCGGTCCTCGCGCTTTTACAAGCTGCGCGTCATCGACAAGGTCCAGGGAGGCAAGGCGGATGCCCTGAACGCGGGCATCAATGCCGCACGCCATCCGCTCGTCTGCGTCGTGGATGCCGACTCGGTGCTCGAGAGAGGGAGTCTCGATCACATGGTCAGACCCTTCCTGCGCGATCCGGCCATGGTGGCGAGCGCTGGGACGATCCGGGTGCTGAACGGGAGCGAGGTGCAGGATGGCGTCGCCACACGCATCGGGCTGCCGCGCAATCTCCTGGCCCTCTGCCAGGTGGTCGAGTACCTGCGCGCTTTCCAGTTCGCCCCGCTCGGGTGGTCCCAGCTGCGTGCCATGCTGGCCGTCTCCGGCGCCTTCGGGCTGTTTCGCACGGAAGCCGTGGTGGAAGTGGGCGGCTATCACACGCGCGGCGTCGGCGAGGGCCTGGATCTTGTAGTGCGGATGCATCGGGTGTTGCGCGAGCGCGGGCAGCTCTACCGGATGGAGTTCGTGCCTGATGCCATCTGCTGGTCTGCGGTGCCCGATCAATTGGGGACGCTGCGCATGCAGCGCATTCGATGGCAGCATGGGCTTTGCGAAGGACTCGCATCCCATTGGCGCATGATGTTCAGCCGGCGCGGCGGCACGCCTGGCTGGCTGGCCTTCCCGTTCATGGTGCTGTTCGAATGGCTGGGTCCCTTGATCGAAGTGGCGGGCTGCATCTTCCTGCTGTTCGCGGCCGCGCAGGGCCTGATCTCCTGGGCCGTGCTTGCGACCTTCGTATTCCTAGCCATCGGTCTGGGCATCCTTCTTTCCGCATCGGCGCTCCTGCTCGAGGAAATGTCCTTTCACCTGTATCCGAAGCTCCGGCAGGTCGCGCTTCTGGGTCTGGTCGCCGTTGCCGAGAACTTCGGCTATCGCCAGCTCAATGGCGTCTGGCGCTTGATCGGACTGATGCGGTGGGCGCTGGGCAGACGGCTCTAGTGTGCTGTCTCCAGCACACTAGGCAACGTGCCGCAGCGCGGCCCTGACCTCGACCGCCCCCTTCAAAAAGTCCAACGCGCCGAGACCCTCACGCTGCGCGGTTCCATGGGGTGCACATGCTTACCGTCTATGCCCTCACCGCATGCGCCGCTCGCCACTTCGACGGCCGTGCACGACGCATAGGCGTACTCGATGTCGTTGCCTTTGCGGGATGCGATGTTGAAGACATCGAGGCCCAGGGTCAGGTGCGGGTTCAACGCATAGCGAACGCCCAGATTCAGCAGCGTGGTCGACCTCGATCGCACGCTGTTCAAGGTGTCGAGCGCGCGCGGACCGAGGTAGCGCAAGCGCAGCGAGGCGGTGAGCGGTCCGTCGATGTAGGTCAGACCGGCCGCGAGCACCTTCTCCACGGCGTTGTCGACGTAGTCGCCTTCGCCGACGGGCGCAATGCCCCGAAAGCGCGCCCGCGAGAGCGCGCCGT
>Ga0075370_10000684_pt1 | contig 13302 bp, 19 predicted proteins | sample EndMethybrTD3035_FD_71398 | JGI IMG/M metagenome (GOLD analysis project Ga0075370, IMG submission 71398) | Populus endosphere microbial communities from Tennessee, USA - Endosphere MetaG P. TD hybrid TD303-5 | ecosystem: Host-associated > Plants > Roots > Endosphere | place: USA: Tennessee... | reverse complement strand
GGTCCTGATCAGTCAGATGGCGAAGTGCTGCGAAACCAATCCCGTTTTCAGCAAAACGCTGCGCGTACTCGGACATTCCGAGCTTTTCGAGCCAGTCGGCAATTTGCTGCATCGCGGCCCCTTCGGATTCTGCAACCCACTCTGGACCGATAGGACCGAAAGTCTACCACGAGCGCCGACTTATTCCAGCGCCCGCCGCGAGGTTGCATGTCCGGTCAGGATCAAAAGCGGCGGAAGAGGAAGGGTCGCCGGGCGTCCGTTGTGATGTCGAAAGCCGACATAGAAGATTAAGCATGGTACGTCTGAAAGAAAGCCGAAGGTCAATCCGCGTTTTAATGGCCGCTCTCAAGTGCAACGGCTCAGGATACAGATTGGTAAGCGTCGATACTCCCCTGCCGCTCCCCGAAACATTCCTTGTAAGTCGAGATGCTGCAAAACATTGCGTGACTGATGCGCCGACCTGACCCTGCATAGGTTGAGGTCGAGGGGTCCCCACATGCCCTCCTCGGGCTTTGCCCCGATTCATTCCAAGCCGTGCAATCGAACACCGCGACTCAACCGTCAACGGATTATCCCAAGACCCATTTTGTGTCTCGCAATTCTTGCGGACGGCCCACTGTAGACTAGCACCAGCTTAATTCGGCGTTCGAACTTAGTCCTTCAATCATCCGGGCGAATGAAGAAGCATCGCAAACGCCGTGGCACCACATACAATGATCGCCACAGTAATGCCGATCATAAGAGCTGTGCTGGGCATCGTTGATGCCTCCTTTCATATACGTGATCCGCGGAGTGCTTCGATGCTCCACGAGCCGTGTCTAGGCAACTCCATCGCTTCGGCGCAAAGCACAATCATCAGCCTCCGCCCCGACTCAATGACGGCGGACTCCACTTTGGGTTCTTCTTCCGGAGTAACCCGTGTGCTCTCAAGAGTGTCCGTCGCCCGGCAGGTCAATTGCCATTTTATCCCGACCCCTTATGGAACTCCGCCTTTGACAGGGCGTTTGTACCTAAAGTCTGAGGAGTGGGCGGAATGAATGATGGTGCAGAACTAGCGACCGCGGGTTTGGTAGCGGTATTTGCCGCTGTTTTGCTCGTCGCTTCGCACCTTTTTATTGAATTCCAATCCGCGAAGCAGTTCGCCAAGCGCTCACTCGATCTCAAAACAACAACTAACGTTGTCGCCAGCTGGCTATAAACCCGGCTAGGACTCAGGACAGCCGATGAGCCTCGAAAGGGTGCAAACGGTGGTTAGTTGGTTGAAGCCCAGGCGTCGAGAAATCCGAGAGGATCGCAAACACCTTGAAGCAAGGGCCCGCCGGTTATTGAAAAGTTATCTGTCTGCGGATGCCCCCCGAAAGCAGCGATACTATGAAGTGATCGCTGGAGCAGCCGCAGCATGTCAGCCTGATGTTTCCGATTCAAACACGGAAAATGCGCAACTCAATCACGCCGCCGCAGAAGCTGCGCTTAAGGTCGTTAAAGTGCGTTCACGGCAAGCAATTGATCAGAACGATCAATTAGCGGAATTGATCACTGATGCGTACGCAACTGTAGCCATCGCATACCGCCGTGCTTCCACTTCATATTCAGCTGATAAAGAGATGCAGCAGCTGGGCACTGCGGCCGTGCATCTCCTCACCATTGCAACATCATATGTGGCTGCTAAAGATAACGCCATGTGACCACTCGATTAGGCATCGAGAGTGACAGATCATAGGCCCCATAACCGAGATGCCTTCGCGCCCTCTTCACATGCTTACATCTCGCCGAATTGTCCCGCTGGCCAGTTCCTTACGCGCGGATTGCCATCATGCAGAGCGCTCAGATAGAGGCCGCCGAAAGCCTGGCGCACATGGTCAAACACCGAACTTGGCGAGTATCCGACCCCTCAGTACGCCTCGACTGCGGGGCCGCCCCATTCTTACGCATACATATAGCGCGAATTTCCTGGACGGGAAAACGCGGAAACAAAAACGTCTATCGCAGATGGGCGACCTTTCGACCAACATCGCCACATTAAGGCAACTACTACCGTGAGCTTCGTAAGGCAAACAGGGTCGCGAGTACGGTCGGCGAACTAAGCACCGAAAATTGTTCCCGTCGGCTAAGAAAGCTCGATGCTTCGTCAAATGTTTCGGCGTCTTCAATCTTTGCACGAGCGATCGCTAGATGTGGATCGACCTCGCCGCGGTTTCGCGGCTTTTGATCCGAAAGGTTGTTCAGGTGCGCCTCGCGCAGGCCGGCGTCGTGGCGCAGTTCGTGCAGAGGGCAGGTGACGGGCGAATGCGGCGCGCTCGCCAGTTCATTGGCTCTCGAAAGGACTCGCGGCGGCGCGGTCTGCTCGGGAGTCCTGAACAATCCGGGGCGTCGCCCCGAGCCCGCCGACGAGGAGAGCATGGCAATCGGTATAGCCAGCAGCAGGCCGAGGATCACCGGCATCATCCAGAGCAGCAACGGCAACGACACGGCATAGGCGCTTACCGCCATGGCGATCCCGAACAAGGTCGGCACCGCATAGGTGCGGACCGTGTCACGGTGCGGGACGCCGCCGTCATCCCGGCGCTGAACCTGCCATCCGGCGTCGCGTCCGAGCAGGATCTCGCTGACTGCGGAGGATTGGAAGATCATCATGACCGGCGCGGTGAGCCCCGAAAGGATCGTCTCGGCGATGATGCCGGCCAGCACCCGGAAGCCGCCGCCGAATTTCTTGCGGGCGTCGCGATCTGTCAGCAGCACGAGGAAGGCGAGCAGCTTTGGCGCGATCAGCATTCCCATCGTGCCGACGAACACCCATGCCGCCAGAATCGGATCCTGCGCCGGCCATTGCGGAAACAGCGAGTATCCTTTCGGAAAGTACTCGGGCCGGACGAATTGCGCCTGCAGCGAGACCAGGATTCCGGACACCAGAAAGATCAGCCAGAGCGGCGCGGTGAGATACGATCCAATTCCGGTCAGCAAATGAAGCCGCGAAACCCAGTGAAAGCCGCGTGTCGGAAGCAGCGCCAGATGCTGCAGATTGCCCTGGCACCAGCGCCTGTCGCGCGCGGCAAAATCCGAAAGGGTGGGCGGGGATTCCTCGTAGCTTCCGCCGAGCTTTGGCGCCATGTGGATGGCCCACCCGCCGCGCCGCATCAGCGCTGCTTCGATAAAGTCGTGGCTGAGAATATATCCGCCGAATGGCTTGCGTCCTCCTAGTTCGGGAAGCCCGGCATATTGCGCAAAGGCATGGACACGGATGATGGCGTTGTGTCCCCAGTAATTGCTTTCGGAGCCGTGCCACCATGCGATCCCGGCGGCCAGCATCGGGCCGTACAATCGCCCGGCGAATTGCTGCCATCGCGCGAACAGGGATCTTGCATTAACGACGATCGGCAGCGTCTGGATCAGGGCCGCCTTCGGATGTTCTTCCATCGCCGCCACGAGGCGGACGATGGTGTCGCCGGTCATCAGACTGTCGGCATCCAGGATAAGCATGCACTCATAGTCGGAGCCGAACCGCCGTATCCATTCCTCGATATTGCCGGATTTGCGCGCGGTGTTTTCGGGGCGATGGCGATAGAAAATTCTGGCCACGCTCGCGACCTCCTGCCGGAGCATGAGGAAACACTTTTCCTCAGCGATCCAGATCGCGGGGTCGGTTGTGTCGCTTAGAACAAACCAGTCGAAATTTCGTTCGTTTCCGGTTTCTTCGACCGATTCATAAATCGCGCGCAGTCTCGCCAGCACGCGATGTGGATCCTCGTTGTAGGTCGGCAGCAGCATTGCGGTTCGGCTACGGATCGCCGGAAGAGGTGCAGCGGAATCGATGTTGAGTTCGCCCTTTCTCCGGAACAGCAGCACGACAAAGCCCGCAAGGGCGGACATGAAGGAAAATGCGATCCATGCGAACAGCAGCACGAACAGCCCAAGGATGATCGATTCCAAGATCGTGATGCCGCCGACCTTGAGGACGCTGTGCATCTCGTAACAGCCTGCCGCGGTCAGAATGGCTGTGCCGGCCAGGATGAAGGCACGCCGTGCCCACATCGGTGCAAAGCGCGGGGCAGGCGGCGGCGCAAACCGCCGCAACGGCTGGACAACCATGTCCATCGGCGATTCCGCAGGCAGAAACGCGCTCGATGGAATACCGCTCTCGGGCGATGCCCGGGCTTTCGCTAGGGTGTCCATCGATAGACCCAGACCTCCGATACCGCTTCCTTGTCCTGCATGAGCGATGCGCGGATTTCGACCGGGGCCTTTTCCTTCACGAGCTCGAAGCTCAATCGCCAGTCGCCGGTGGCGGGATTCGGCTGGGTGACGATGTTCTGGATTGTGGCCTTCTCGGCCGTCACGACGCCGCGCAGGGTTTTGGGATCGACGGATTTCAGCTTCTCGCCGGTGACGTCGAGCACGAAGATCGTGGCGTTGTCGCCCCTTGCGCCGATGCCGGTCCGGGAAAATCGTGCCAGCGCGGTCGGCTTCGGGGCATCCGGTCCCCAGTGCAAGCGATATGTGTAGGTGTGCTCGCTCTTTGCCGGCAATGGCGTTTTGGGCTGCCAGAATGATGCGATGTTGTCGTGGACCTCTTCGTTGGTTGGAATCTCGAGCAGCTTCACCGCACCTTCGCCCCAATTGCCGATCGGCTCCGCCCACAGGCTCGGGCGGCGTTCGAAATTCGATTCCAGGTCCTGATAGGCGGCAAAATCCTTCTGACGCTGCATCAGACCGAAACCGCGCGGGTTGAGGTCGGCAAACGAGGAGACCTGCAGATCGCGCGGATTATGCAGCGGCCGCCAAAGCTCCTCGCCCCGGCCATTGAAGATCGCAAGGCCATCTGAATCATGGACTGACGGACGGAAATCATCGACGTCCTTGCGGTCGTTCGGTCCGAAGAAGAACATGCTCGTCATCGGCGCGAGGCCGGCGTGTTCCAGCTCCACCCGTGGATAGACCGCCATCTCGACATCGAACACGGTGGTGTCGCCGGGCCGGATGGTGAAGCGGTAGGCCGCCGCAGCGCTCTCGCTGTCGAGCAGCGCATGCACGACGATGGAATTGGCGCCTGCCGCCGGCTTTTCGATCCAGAACGTCTTGAAATACGGGAATTCCTCGCCCTTTGCTTCGCCGGTGTTGATGGCGAGCCCCCGCGCCGACAGGCCGTACAATTGTCCCTTGGCCACGGCGCGGAAGTAGCTCGCGCCGAGGAACACGCAGACCTCGTCGTAATAGTCGGGCTTGTTGATTGGCGCATGAAGCCGGAAGCCGGCAAAGCCGAGGTCTACCGCGGGTCCCGGCGGCTTCAGGTCGCCGAACGAAAACAATTCAGGTTGGTAGACAATTTTTGAGGCCTGGCCGTTCTTCACTTCGAAGATGTCGACCCGGTTTTTGTAGAAAAAGCCGCGATGAAAAAACTGCGCTTCGAACGGCAGTTTCTCGTCGCGCCACAGTGCGCGCTCCGGCAAGAACCGGATCGCCCGATAGTGGTCATAGTCGATATCCCTGAGATTGTCGGGCAGGCTGTCATCCGGCGCTTTGTATGGCTTGGCGGCAAGGTCGCGGGCCATTTGCCGCACGATGGCCCTGTCGAACGGCGCCGGCTGGGCGTACGCGCGGGCGAGAAGCTCGGGCACGGCAACGGAAACCAACGCGGAAGCTGCAAGGAAATCTCTGCGGTTCACGAAACAACCCTGCGATTACTGACGACGACATTCTGCAACGCAGCGCACACAGCAGGGTTCCTCGCGCGGGAACCGAATTGCATCTTTTTCCCGTTTTCGGATCTGCGCTGCCAGGCCGGAGTGTTAACCCCTCAGGGTGTAGCTTATCCGTGCGCCCACGCCGTCCCACTGGCGCTTTTCCGCAGCTGGATAATTGATCAGCACGCAGTTCAGCGCCATTGGGAACCGAGCGATTCAATCTGGCAAGGCCCCTTGCTGCTGTGTCATTACCCTTGCCTGCAGCAACCGATTGACCTTTGGCCTTCAATGCAAATTCAAGTCTGTCGGAGAACCTGCGCCCAACGGGAAGCCAGTAGCCGACAGCCAGAGCATCGCCGAGTACGACGATTTTGATTACCCGTTCTTCGGAACGCAGGGCTGTTGGTGGCAGCCAAGTGGCAGCAGCCGCTCCAGCCAAGGTGATGAACTCGCGCCGTCCCATTGCCGACCCTCTGGTCAGACACGCATTCTATGCGCATCGGCAGATTGGTGGAAGAGGCTGATGTCGTATTCGGGTCAAAAGCCGTAAGCTTCACAACCAGCAAATGTTTTCCGGTCTGTGCCTCAAAGCAGACGCAGGGCGTTTATGAATACACGCCCTAGCGACTTCCGGCGCGTACGATCCTAGGAACGAACATCGTGGCAGCGCGTCAGACTATTGCTTCCGGCTACATTCCCCAAGCCCCCGCCGGAGCAAAACCTCCCATTGGGTTGGGCAGCCCTGACGCGCTCTGCCAGGGCCGTTTTCCAATTTGAAGCTTGGAGGCTTTGTTCCGACGAGTGGGCCGTTTCTTGAGTTGATTGCGGAGCTGCCGCCATGAAATTCAGATTGTCGATGCTGCTCCTCATTGCGAGTCTTCCGACGTCCATGACGGCATACGGCCAAGAGCGCGTCAGCTCACAAACGACAGGAATAGCGCCAGATCGGTTTATGGGTGGAATTACTCGGGATGCAACGGTGCAGGCGCCCGCTACGCGTAGGGAGCCGGCGAGCCGGGCTAGGACTTACAAAGCGGCCAAAAGCATTCGGGATATTTGCCGCGGCTGTTGAACTTATCGCGGATCCTCACGGCGTCGCTGAGAAAACGTTACGAAGTGAACATTCCGCTAGCTTTCGCTTTCAGAGGAATTGAGTCAGCTGGAAGAAGCCTCCAATGGGTTGAACGGCTCTGGCGCGCCACGTCAGGGCCGTTTTACTTTGGGAACTGGCATCGGAGCATCAATGGGTGTCAACTCTCGTGCGTCGCCACTTCCTCCCTGCGGAATCGCTCCCTTTTGGCTTCAGCGGTTTTGATCAAGAGATTTAGGCCAGCCTGGCTCAATTCGTCGGTCACACGCGATTGCATGTCGCGGTAACGGGCGATTGCCTTTTCAGCTTCCTGGCATTTCCAGCACATGTAGGAAAACGGCGTTCTGGGCATCGGCGTTCCGTAAGAGTCTCGTCGATTTTTCTGTGCTGAAGGATACGCTACTTCGATGCTGTGGCCCGCGTTGCAAAGGGAACCGGATGCGTCCGAAGTTTGTTTTCCCTCCCACAAACCGAAAGGAGCAAAGCATGGACTGGAATCGCGTTGAAGGAAACTGGAAGCAGATCAAGGGTAAGGTCAAGGAGCAGTGGGGTAAGCTGACCGACGACGATCTCGACGTCATCGCCGGCAAGCAGGACCAGCTCGAAGGCAAAATTCAGGAGCGTTACGGCTACGCAAAGGACCAGACGCAGAAGGAAGTAAACGACTGGTACGACCGACAGACCTGGTAACAGCAAGGACGTGCCACCAGCCCGGAGCGACGAAAAGCGCTCCGGGCTTTTTCGCAAGCGATCGAGACGGGGGCGCCGCCGCCGACTAGTCCTTAGTCAGTTTCAAGTGATCGTTCCTCAAGAATTGCTCGCATCTGATTAGCGCTCACATTCTCCATCATTGCTTTCGCAATATTGGCTTTCAACACAAGGAAGCCGCCACGAACGCAATTGGTCATCATTGTGCCGAGAGAACCGGGATACTGATCGTGGTTCAGTGCGTAACAAGTAGCTATGGAGCCGCCGACGATCGCGGTCACGTTATAGACATTGATGTCGCCAAGGCTCACGCCTTCCCATCTCTTGTCGATTCCTGATTTGATTGTCAGCTTTCCAGATAAGACTTCAAATTTTACAGCTGGATTGGTCTCTTTCGTCTTGAGAAGCTCTGTCTGCAATATGTTGATGATGTCCTGCTGCGAGATCGGTTCTTTGAGTTTTTCGAGCTCATCGGCGATTGCAGGTCGGGTCTCGATCAGTTGACTGTCGAGAGAGGTAACATGCTTCCCTATGAAGCTCTCGCGGTTAAGGATATGTCCGCTCGCTTCCAGCTCCGGCTTCAAAACGCGAAACTCGCCTTTGAGAAGGTCGATGAGTTCATTCGCTGCCCGCTGATCAGTCTCCGCAATGCTCGATACTGCTTTTGGAGCGGTTCGAACTCCCTTCTTGAGGACGTTTCGTTCTTTCCATGCCTTTAATGCGTCCTCGATCATTTCCACGGACGGGATTTTCGCCGCGCTGGCGGGCGAAAGTTCAAGGCCGGCAAGCGCAGCAACTACGATAAGTGCTCTAAGTGCAAGGGACATGTGGAAGATCTCGGGCCAAAAGACATCCCTAAGGTCCGAAAAGTGCCACCCCCGGACGTGCGGAGAAATCTGGCGGATAGTCCTTTCGGATAGGCGCAGGCGAGCACGGGATAGTCCTGTTCGTCTTGGGGACTGTCTTGCGATCCCGCTCACGTTGAAGCTCATTCCGGCGTCACGACGATAATGGCCGCGCACGGCAAGGACCCTTTACGGCGGTAAGTATGGGGATGAGCGCAATCGAAATACATCGAGTCGCCCTGGCCTAGCGTGAAGTCCTCTCCCTCCAGGTTCACCACGAGCTCGCCTTCCAAAACGTAGATGATCTCCGCGCCAGGATGCTCGTGCGGCTCCGACTGCTCGTCTTTCTCCCCAAATTCGACGTAGTAGCCGTTGAGCTTGCGGTCGCTGACCGGATAGTCGAGCGACTCGAAGCGGTAAGCGGGCGAAGTCCGTCCCGCCTTCTCCGGAAGACGAATGCGGTCCGCCTTGCGCACGACGGCATGAACCGGCCGGTCACTGTCCTCCCTGAAAAAGTGATCGAGCCCGACGCCGAAGACCAAAGCGATTCGCAACAAGGTCGGCAGCGTCGGAAACAGATGCCCGCGTTCAATTTTCGACAGCATCGCCGGCGAGAGACCGGTGTGTTCGCTTAGCTGGACCAGACCCAATTTTTTGCGTAGCCGCAGCCGGCGGATCTTCGGGCCGATGGCGTAGCCCTCAAGACTTGTGATCAGCGTCTCCGACAGCATGGTTCCGTTCTCTTTCAACCCAGTCAAATATTGAGCCCCCATTTTATCCTTACGAAAACTACTTTGCATATCACGCTAATGTGCCCTTGATGAAAACTAATTTTACTACCATTCAATAGGGGCGAGGCAAAACACGTTCTCCCCTTCCTCGAAACCGGACCGCGGGCCGCCAAGCCGGCCCCGCAAGTCACAGGAGCTAAAAGATGAGCAGAGTAGGTATTGCGTCGAAGGCCGCGGTCGTTGTGGCCGTGGTGGGTTTGGCGATCGGCAGCACTTTCGCGCGGGCCAACAATCAGGACATTGTAGACACGGCGGTCGGTGCCGGCCAGTTCAAGACGCTGGCGGCGGCGCTCAAGGCGGCCGACCTTGTTGCTACCCTGAAAGGTCCCGGCCCGTTCACGGTGTTCGCTCCGACAGACGAGGCATTTGCCAAGTTGCCGGCCGGCACCGTGGAGAACCTGCTGAAGCCCGAGAACAAAGCGAAGCTGACGGCCATCCTCACCTACCACGTGGTGCCGGGCGCCGTGAAAGCTGAGCAGGTAAAAAAGCTGGACCAGGCCAAGACCGTCAACGGCGCAATGGTGAAGGTCACGACCAAAGGAGGCAAGGTGACGATCAACGATGCTACCGTCGTAAAGGCTGATACCCCGGCCTCGAACGGAATCATTCACGTCATCGACAAGGTCATCCTGCCGCCCCAGAGCTGATCGACCACGCTCAAGCGATCGACCGCCGGTCCGCTTTGCCTAAAGCGGACCGGCGCCATCTCGACAAGGCATCCGCACGAGATGCGATCGCTACTGCTCATCCGCGACAAGAGAACCACTGACATTCTTTTGCCGAACAACAGCGGCGAAGATCCATTCGAATGAAAATGTGCGCGGCCGAACTCGGTAGTTTACTTTTGTTTGTTGCGCTCGTTCTGGGTGGCGGCCTTATCATCGGTTTCGCGACCGCCCCCGGCGCATGGTATGCGGCGCTAAGCAAGCCGCCTTTCAGTCCGCCCAACTGGATCTTTGCCCCGGTTTGGAGCACGCTTTATATCATCATCGCGATCGCCGGGTGGCGTGTTTGGAGAGAGGGCCGCAAGAACTTACCGATGAAGCTATGGTGGGGACAGCTGGCTCTGAATTTCGTTTGGTCACCCATATTCTTCTCAGGCCATCGCATCGATATCGCCCTTGGCGTAATCGTGCTGCTCCTGATGACGATCGTTGGCTTCATCATGATAACCTGGCGATGGGATAAGATCGCATCTCTGCTGTTCGCGCCCTACGCCGCGTGGGTGGCGTTCGCTTCGGTTCTGAACGGCGCAATCTGGCTATTGAACTAACAGGAGGCCGGATGCGCCGCCGCATCATCATCGTCAGTGACAAGATGCAAAGAGGCTACCGCTATGTCGCGATTTCGACCCGCAATTCCGGCCCGATTTGACGCCCAAGCAGATGCTGGAACTCGGCGTGTTCTGCGGCAAATACCTCACCGATTGTCGTGACAAGTTTCCCGCGAGTTGGTTCGCGCGGGCGAAGCTCTCGCCTTCTGGCCGCGACTGCCTTTGCAACTATTTCGGCGTGGACGCCATCCAACGCTTGTCGGAATGGCGGAGAAAGGGCCGCATACATCCGAACGATCCGCGCGGCTGGTTCCAGTGGTATTGTCGATGCTAGCTAGGCCGGCGCTTGCCTAAGGAGGACACGCGACAGATCGGGCGCTGGAAGGCCATGAGGCGACATGTCTCGCAGATCAGGAAGCATTGCGAACCGTAAGAGATAGCCGCCAACCCTCCACAAATGATCACTTGCAATAGGCATAAGACCCATGGGTAAATTCAACCCAGCAAATGAGCGGATCAAGCACCGCTATCTGACGTTCCTGAGCGAGGCTAAACGTCTTTCGCCGAGCAGCGTCGACCAGGTGGCGGCGGCCCTCGCGGACTTCGAGAGGTCCACCGGACTTAAGGATTTTCGACAGTTCCGAATCGAACAGGCCCAGAGTTACAAGCGCAAGCTTGGTGGCGCGGTTGGCTCGGTTAACGGGCGCGGTTTGGCCAAGGCGACGATCTCCTCTCGACTGGCGTCATTGAAGGCGTTTTTCCAGTGGCTTGCGCAGCAGCCCGGCTTCCGGTCGCGCATCACCTATTCGGATGCCGAGTACTTCAACGCGACGGCCAATGATGAACGCATCGCGAAGGCTGTCCGCGAATGTCCGGTGCCAAGCATCGAGCAGATCAGGCATGTGCTCAAGTCGATGCCCGTACTCTCTGCCATCGAACGTCGCAATCAGGCCTTGATCGCGTTCACCCTCCTGAGCGGAGCCCGCGACAACGCCATTGCCTCAATGTGCTTGAAGCATGTCGATTTGCCAAATCGCAAGATATTCCAGGACGCTCGCGAAGTCCGAACCAAGAATGCCAAGACGATCACGTCGACATTTTTCCCTGTGGGTGCCGACATCGAAGAGATCGTCGAAAACTGGGTGCAGTTCCTCAACGAGCGGCTGTGGGGGCCGGACGATCCCCTCTTCCCGGCAACCAAAGTGATCGTGGGAGAGAGTGGACATTTTGAAAACTGCGGTTTGGATCGGACCCACTGGAGGGATGCCGCCGCAATCCGCAGGATATTCAAGGAGGCCTTCGAGACGGCGGGTCTCCCGTACTTCAACCCGCACAGCTTCCGAAACACCTTGGTCGGCCTGGGTCAAAAGATTTGCCCTACCCCAGAGGCGTTCAAGGCATGGAGCCAAAACCTCGGCCACGCGCACGTTCTGACGACTTCACGAGCTACGGCGCCGTAGCGTCCTCGCGCCAAGACGAGATTTTGAAAGGTTTACTCAACGCCGGGGCTTTCGGCGAACCGGACGCAGCCACAATTCAGCGGGTAGTCGATCATCTTCAACGGAAGAGTCAGCTCTAAATAGCTGAACCGATCCTGTTTGGGGGCCGAATTGGGGACTTGCAATACGCTCAACTCGGATATGTAAGTTATTTCAACAATTTAATGTCATTTCGTGGCGGAGGGAGAGGAACTGGGATCGAACCTTCTCCGCGTGATCCGTGGTAGCCGGTGGTACTCAGGCAGCTTGGGCCCCATCGTAGGGCTGGCCGGGGCCACCCGGATATACAGGCGTGCCAAGTTACTGCGGGCGGAAAATTATGATATGCCTGCAGCACAGCGATAAGTCAGCTTCCCAACTCTGGATACGGTTTCACTATTCCGAAGTTAAATGGCCGAAGTTTCCCAGGCTTCCCAAACAAAAGACGCCAACTGGGCCTTACTTTCTGTGCCGTTTAACATCGAAGGTGCACGCGCCCACAAGCACAGGTCCGTCATCGTCGCGGACCTAGCGTGCCGTCAGACCAAAACGAAAAAGCTCCTAGATCGTTGCAAGAGCCAAATTAGGCCACTTCTAAAGTCATACTAGGCCACTGAGAGTCGAAACAGGCCAGGGCTCACCCGAGTAGGGTGCCTATGAATCGGCACCGTGTGGGGGCATATTGGCGGCATGAGTAAATCTCCTCGCGTCGTATTCCAACCTAAACGGATCACCGAAACCGACTGGCAAATTGAAGCCAGTATCCCGGGCTCTGAAATTAGGATTATCAGCGGCCTTACGAGTAAAGCTGACGTTGACGATTGGATGGGCGGCAACCGCAAGATTGCTTGGCTTAGATCGCAGGGCTACGCAAAATGACCCCCAAACGCCCCTGCCCCGATAAGTTCCCGCCTCATTTCGGATAAAGTGCTCGCGCTCGAGGGGTTTTGAGGGCACACTCTCGACATCACCGCCCGGTCCCTGGCTTTTATCGGTGATGAGAACGCCATTTGCGCTCCCGCCTTCCTCAAAAGGAATGGAGCAGCTATGGAGCAAGTTTCCCTCAATCAAATATATCGCTTTGATCACAACCCGTCCGCACAAGCGGAACGGCTACGCAAAGAAGCTCGCGGCACGCCGCTCGGGGTTCGGCGTGACCAACTGCTCCGGATAGCGCGGCAAATTGAAACCGCATCCCATGTGCAGGAGTGGCTTGCGTCTCGCGGTCTTCAATCGCCGACATGAGCAGCCTCCGAGCCCATGGCCTGGAGACCGTAACGGAAACCGCGGTCGCGTATCTAATCTCCGTTGGAATAACCGCTTGCGGCATTTGGATTGTCGCCGGGACGCTTTCGGCAGGCTCGCCTTTGGCTTGGACGCTTGCGGGTCTAACTACCGTTGCGATCGGAACCTTCAGTCTGTTTGAGCAAATCAAAGCA
>Ga0075370_10000683_pt1 | contig 13302 bp, 20 predicted proteins | sample EndMethybrTD3035_FD_71398 | JGI IMG/M metagenome (GOLD analysis project Ga0075370, IMG submission 71398) | Populus endosphere microbial communities from Tennessee, USA - Endosphere MetaG P. TD hybrid TD303-5 | ecosystem: Host-associated > Plants > Roots > Endosphere | place: USA: Tennessee... | reverse complement strand
CGCCGCACTTCACGCGCTGCTGGCGAAGGCCATGGCGAATGTGGCGAAGGGGACTTAGCGGCCCGACATTTCAGGGTCGCCGGGCCTCCTCAGAGTGCGGCCCCGTCCTCGGGCCGCTCGGGAGCCCCCGACGCGCGCCGCGCCACCCGGCGGTGCTCGACGAACTGCCACACGACGCCGAGCACCGACGCGACAGCGAATACGGTGAGGCAGAGGACCGCGGTAAAGCTGACACCGGAGGCCAGTCCGGCCAGGCCTGATGCCAGAGCAACGACGCTCACCGCGATCAGGAGATACCCTGGCCAGCGGGCAGGATCCTTGATCGCCTCACCGGCGATGGGGCCGACGTCACCGCTGCGCACATTCGGATGATTGTTTTCGGTCATGCCCATTGGTCGGGCGGCCCAGGCCAAAGCGAATGCGAGCACGGTGTGATGTCAGCCATATCGCGCTGTGAACCGCCGACGAGCCGCGCCCACCGCAGCGGCACGGCCCGTCAGTCTGCGCCCGCAGGAGGGGCTTCGATTCGATCAGCGGTGCACGTCGGTCACGGTGACGTCGATCGACAGGCCGGGCACGTCGCCGATGACCTCCGCGACCACCTGTTCACACCGTGCCCGCGCGCGTTCCACCGCCGCGGGGAGATCAGCGAGATAGCGCCCACTCAGCTCCACCGAAATGGAATGCAAGGCGGACTCTTCGGAGCCGATGCGAATATCGGTCACGCGAGAGTCGGGATCGTCGGTGAGCGCGCGGCTCAACAAGGTCCCTAGTACGAGTTCGCTGACGCGCAGGACTCCGGGGGCGGAGTCAGGCAGCGGGTCTTCGACCAACAGCGGCCAGCCTCCGCGCGGCGTCGACCGCACCGCGGCTATGACGTCGTCTTCGATTGCGTCCCAACCGGGTTCAGGCAGTACGCGCAGCACTCGAGCGGCGCGGTCGATCGCGTCGTAGTCGCCTATCGCCATTGCACAAGCCTTTGTTGGAGCGTGTTTCGGGCGCGGTGATGATGACCGCGCGCACCGTCTGGGCTCAGGTTCAGGATGGTAGCGATCTGGGGAAAGGTCAACTCTTCCACCTCCCGGAGCAACCAGACGGCGCGCTGCCGCGGCGGCAACTCACTCAACGCCAGCTCCATCGCCTCGAGAAACGCACTATTGGATGCCGCCGCGAACGGGTCGGACCCGCGGTCCGCACTTGCCGGCTCGATCAGCCGGTCGTCGATGGGTATCGCCTTCTTCACCCGGTGCGAGTCGACGACTTTCCGCGCGCAGATGGCGAACAACCACGTGCGTACGGACGACTCCGCACGAAAGTTCGCGATCTGGCGCCATGCGGCGACGAACGTCTCCTGGACGATGTCGTTGACGGCGTCGCTGTCACCGGTCATGCGGCGGGCGTAGCGATACAGCGCGGCGCCGTGTCGCCGAACCAGGGCCTCGAAAGCCGCGTGGTCACCGGCGCGCGCCGCCGCTGCCAACTCCCGATCGTCGGCACCGTCCGACGCATCGGGCCGCATTTGTTCCAGCACCCGGCATCCTCCTGATTGCCTCGCGGCGGATGGCGCGAGCATTTCGTTTTGTGTACCCAGCCCGGCTGTGTCAGGGATTACAGAATTGGGACATTCGGTTTCGCCCCTCGGCCGCGTCAAACCGTCAGTACGAAAAAGAGAAAGGACGGAAAAACATGGCGAACAACCCCACCACCACTGCGGTCGCCGCGGCCACTAACGGTCCACTGGTGACCAGCCATGGGTCGACGACCATCGCCAACGTCGTGGTATCCAAGATCGCCGGCCTGGCTGCGCGCGAGGTCGACGGCGTCTACGACCTGGGCGGGAATGCGAGCCGTGCGGTCGGCGCCCTCCGTGAGCGGATCCCGGGCGCGACCACTAACTACGCACAGGGGGTGTCCGTCGAGGTCGGGGAGAAGCAGGCCGCCGTCGACCTGGACATCGTCGCCGAGTTCGGTGTGTCCATCGCCGACCTGGCCGCCGGAATCCGTCGCAACGTGATCGCGGCGACCGAACGCATGACAGGACTCGAGGTCGTCGAGGTCAACATCACCGTTCACGACGTGCATGTGGCCGGCGAAGACGCCGATTCCGCAGACAGTCAGCTGACCAGGGTCGAGTAATGCCGGCCGAGCATCGGGACGACGCCGACACGGTGGCGGGCATCGCCGTCGCCGTGCCCGGCGTCCGCTCACTGCATCCGGGGATGTTCGGCGAGGTTGCGACCTATCTGCCGGGCCGTCGCGTGGCGGGGGTGCGGGTCACCGACAACGCCATCGACGTACATGTGGTCGTCGACCCCGAGGCGAAGATCCGTGACACCGCCGCGGCGGTGCGCCGGGCGGTCGCCGACGTCTACCCCAGCCATTCGGTGGACGTCACCGTCGAGGACATCGCACCCGAGACGACGCAGGCACAGAACACAGGAGGACAGAAGTGACCACGGCAACGGCCGGACTACTCGCCGGCGTTCTACTCGGTGTGGCGGCCGCCGCAGGGGGTTTCACAGGCTTCTTGCTGGCGCTCGTACTCGGGGTCGTCGGATACATCGTCGGCGGTCACCGCGACGGCGAGTTCGACGCGACCTCTTGGTTGCGCGGGCGCGGACGTGGCTGACACAGTCAGCGGCGCACCCCTGCCCGATCCCGCTGACAGGGGGGTGCTGGACGTGCGCGACCGCGCCGTCGCCAGCATCGTCGTCGCAGCGACGTTGCAGTCGCCGGGCGTGCACCGCCACCGCACTGGTCTGGGCCGGCTGGCCGGGCGCGAACTGCCCCGCGTGGATGTCGATGTGGCCGGTGACCACGTGCGCGCCCATGTCGACATCGCGGTGGAATGGGGACGGCCGTTGGGCTCGGTCACCGCCGCGACGAGGCGCGAAGTCCGGGACGCCTTGGCTGTCCACAGTGGGCTCACCGTCGACCGCGTGACGGTTCACGTGGCATCCGTAATACCGCCGGAGCACCCCGGCGCATCGAGAAAGGCCGTGACGTGACGACTGCTCTGAGCGAACCGACGCAGATGGCGATGGTTCCGCGTCCCGCGCCCGCCCCCGTCGCAGCGGCGGCCGCGAGTCGGGTCGCTGTCGTGTTGGCCCTCGCCTTGGCCGCTGTCGGCGGCGTGGGTATCCGCGAAGCGCTCGTCGGTCTCGGCTGGATCAGCGGCGTGGCGTGGACGCCACCCGTGGTCGACGTCATGAACGGTCTCACCCCAGATGGATGGATGTTCGCCGCGGGCGCGATTCTCGGGTTGATGGGTATCGCCCTGATGGTGCTCGCCGTCCTGCCCAGGCGCACTAGGGGACTTCCCCTGTCGGCCGCGACGGCCGTCTACCTCGATCGCGCCGATATCCCGAAGCTCGCCGATGCGGCCGCGCGGGACGTCCCTGGAGTACTCGACGCACGCTCGTCTGCGTCGCGGCGCAAGGTCGTCGTGAGGTGTCGCGTCACCGGACAGACCCAAGAACTTCGACAAGCGGTCGCCGACGTCGTGTCCCAGGAATTCGCCGACCTTCAGACGCCACCGCGCGTCGTTGTACGCATACGAACGGAGAGCAGCTCATGACCCGCCGGGCCGTGGTGTTCGACCGCATCGCCACTTTCATCGCCGGGCTGTGCCTACTCGCACTCGGAGGCTGCGTGATCGCCTGGCAACAGGGCGTCTTCGGTACCGGCGCCGCTGTGCGGCTGATGTTCGCAGAGGACATCGAGAGTGCTTGGTGGTCCTGGGCATTGGGAGCCGGCGGCATCGTGCTCGTGTTGCTGTGTGCCCGCTGGATCGCTACGCATCGATGGCCGCCGAGGGTCTCCCGCGTTGCGCTGGCCGCGGAGCATGACGGCCTCACGGCGAACGCCGCCTCCGTGGCCGACGCGGCGGCAAACGCGTTGCAGGATCAACCCGGGGTGGTGAAGGCGCGCGGGTCCACGACTGTGGACCGCGGCACGCCCACCGTGACGTTGACGGTCACCGTGCCTGCGCGCGGCCTCCGCGCGGGAGCCGCGGTAGCGGACCGCACCGCGGAAACGGTGGCCGCAATGCTCGGCGTCAGCGTGGCCGTGCGCACCGTGCTTCGCGTCGACGCGAAGCGGCGCCACGCGGTGAGCTGAAAGGCTCCAAACCGGGCTTCGATAACGATTTGAAACCTGTTGCGTTGCAACACGAGCCGTGGGACGCGTGAGCACCACAGCAAACACTATGGTCACGTCGTGGACCGGAGAACCGCCCTCAAGATCCCGCTGTATCTGGCAGCGGGTGCGGCGCTGACCAAGCTGCCGCGTGCCTCGGCGGCGGCGCCTCGATGGTCGGCGGACCGCGCCAATGCCTGGTACGCGAAGCAGGGCTGGCTGCTCGGCGCGAACTACGTCACCTCCAACGCGGTGAACCAGATCGAGATGTTTCAGGCGGGTACCTATGACCCGCACCGCATCGCCGGCGAACTCAGCGTGGCCAAGCGCATCGGGATGAACACCATGCGGGTGTTCCTGCACGACCAGCTGTGGGCGACCGACCACGCGGGGTTCAGCAGCCGGCTTTCTCAGTTCGTCACCATCGCGGCGAGCCACAACATCAAACCGCTCTTCGTCCTGTTCGACTCGTGCTGGGATCCCCGACCGAATGCAGGGCGGCAACGCCCGCCTATCAAGGGCGTGCACAACTCCGGCTGGGTCCAGGGCCCGGGCACCCATCGTCTGTCCGACCCGGCCTACACCCGCGTCCTGCAGAGCTATGTCACCGGCGTGGTCGGTCAGTTCGCCAACGATCCGCGCGTGCTCGGGTGGGACGTGTGGAATGAGCCGGACAACCCGGCCAAGGACTACAGCAAGGTCGAAAGCGCGGACAAGCTGGAACTGGTCGCGGCGTTCCTGCCGCATGTCTTTCAGTGGGTGCGTGCCGTGAACCCGGTTCAACCGCTGACCAGCGGTGTGTGGCAGGGTCATTGGCGAGACCCTTCAGGCCGCAGCGAGATAGCCAGCCTGCAGCTCGAGCACTCGGACATCATCAGTTTCCACAGCTACGGCGACGCCGACGAGTTCGAGGCCCGCATCGACGAGCTGACCGGCCTGGGAAGACCCATCATCTGCACCGAGTACCTGGCCCGGAGCCTGGGCAGCACGGTGGAAGGCATTCTGCCGGTCGCCAAGAGGCGCAACGTCGGCGCGTACAACTGGGGCTTCGTCGCCGGGAAGACACAGACGTATCTGCCGTGGGACTCCTGGCAGCAGCCCTACACCGAGCTCCCGCAGACATGGTTCAGCGACCTCATCCACCCTGATGGGCGCGCCCACAACGACGACGAGATCCGGTTCATCCAGAAGCTGACCGGAGTGGCCGCGCCCGCCTGAGGTCAGTCCGGTACCCGGCTGGCCTGGTAAGACACGATCTGCCAGTCCTTGCTGGTCCGCGTGACGACGATCCCGATGCGAAGGTGCACGGAGTCCCGATCGCGGTAAGCGAACTCCGCAGCCAGATAGCCGAGCGCAACATCGGAGGAGAGTCGGCGAGACTCCAGGATCCGGTAGTCGACCGTCATCCCCTGGGGCTGTGCGTCGTAGTATTGGTAAACCCCTTGTGGCCCAACGCTGTACGGGCGTAATCCTTGAAAGATCGCGTCGTCGGTGAACGCGGCGGCCACCCGTGCCGGATCGTGCGCGTCTATCCCGTGCTTCCATTGGTTCAACACCGTCTGCAGGATGTCTTCAGCGCCCCGCACTTTGACCACCGTCCACGTGCAGGATCTCACCGGTGACGAACCCGGCCTGTTCGAGGTACAACACCGCCTCGACGGCATCGTCGACATCCCCGAGGCGCTCCATGGGATTCATCGCAGCGAGGGCATCGTGGCTGGCCGGGTCGTGCATCGGCGTGCTGATCACCCCGAGTGCGACTGCGTTGGAACGGATTCCGCGACCGGCGTATTCCACGGCCAACGCCTTGGTCGCAGCATTGAGCCCACCCTTTGTCAGCGACGCCAGCACGGATGGTGCTTTCGAGCTCGCGTGGTCAACCAAGCTGGTGGAGATGTTGACGATGTGTCCACCCTCATGCATCACCGCCAGTGCGGAACGTGTGACCTCGAAGAAGCCCCGAGTGTTCACACCCGTGATGGCGTCGTAGTCGGCGTCGGTGTATTCGGTGAAAGGCTTGGCGATGAAGATGCCGGCGTTGTTCACCACGGTGTCGACCCGGCCGAAGTGCGTCATCGCGGCATCGATTACGCGCTTACCGACGCCCGGCTGCGAGATGTCACCGGCGACGGTGTGCACCATCGGATCGTCGCTCTCGCTGATATGTCGGGAGTTGGCGACGACGGCGTAACCCAATTTCCGGTAGCCCTGCACCAGACCGGCGCCGATGCCCTGAGAGGCACCGGTGATTACCGCGACTCGCGTGGGAGTGCTCATGTCCGTCCCTTTCGTTGCTGTGTGACTGTCTCAACGTGGCTGGCGCCGGAGTAATGCCTGGCAGACGAGATGAGATGGCTTCCTGCTGAGAGGCTGGGACTACTAGGCTGGGCCAATGGAGTTGCGGCAGCTGCGGTACTTCGTCGCCGTGGCCGAGGAACTCAACTTCGGTCGCGCCGCTGCGCGTCTCCGTATCGCAGGGCCGTCGCTGTCTCAGCAGATCAAGGCCCTCGAGCGGGATCTGAAGGTGACGCTGTTCGACAGGGACCGTCGTTCCGTCGCACTCACACCGGCAGGTGCCGCGTTGCTGCCGGACGCCCGCGCGTTGCTCAGTGCCGCAGACGAGTTGCGCAGGCGCGCAGGCGGTCTCGGGACGTCGCAGCCGGTCCGCATAGGCTATGTGAACTGGTGCCCGACCGATTGGGTCGAGCGAGCGGCAGGAGTCGCCCAGTTACGTGTGGACACCTGGGTGATGCCGTCTCACGCGCAGGCGGCACGGGTGGCCGAGGGAAGCCTCGACCTTGCGATCTGCTGGGTCCAGAACAGTGACCTCGACGCACTGTCGCTGAGCGCTCGGCTCGTCGGCGTGGACCGGCTTTACGCGCTCGCGGTGGGTTCCGACGAGTCGCCGGTCGAGGCGAGCGACACCGTGGTCCTGGTTGACGCCGATGCGTCCAGTTGGTCGTCGTGGAATCGATACGGCGAGGACTTCGCCGCCGCCACCGGGGCCCGCGTCATGCGCACGGATGACGGCGGAGTCACCGGTCCGACGTTCTTCGAACACGTGCGGGGTCTGGGTCGTCCCGTCCTCAACAATCCGAAGGGGCAGGACGAGCCGCTGCCGCGAGATCTCGTGCGCCGTGCGGTTGTCAACCCGTCACCGCTGTGGACATGGTCGCTCGTGTGGCGGCGCAATGAGGACAACGCGTCGGTCCACGCGCTGGTCGACGAATTCACCAGGAGCGTGGGCGATTTCGGTCTCGGGGACCCCTCGGTATGGTTGCCCGCCGACGATCCGCATCAGTCCCGCAACGAGCGCCGCGGCTAACACCACAGCCGCCGCCACCAGCAGGGCGGGCCGGTACCCGTCACGCAGCAATGGGCCCACCACCGTAGGGCCGACGAGCTGACCGACTGAGTAGCCGGCGGTCAGCAGCGCAACGGCCCGCGGATATCGGAGCAGGCGACCGGCCGCGAGGGCGAGCGCGCTGACACCGATGAATGTGCCGCCGAACAGCACCGCCCCGACCAGTGCGGCTGTCACCCCACCGAAGAAACTCGCCGTGGCGATGCCCAACGCCTGCATACAGAGCGCGGCCACGAGCAGGTTCGGATGCGACCACCGTGCACTGAGCGCGGCCCATAGCGCCGCCGACGGCACCGTCGCGAGGCCCACCACCAGCCACGTACCGCCGCCGAGCCAGTGGGGTGCGTCCTGAGCGACGGCAGCGACGAGGAATGTGCCGGCGATGATGTATCCGATGCCTTCCAGGGTGTAACTGAGCGTGAGCAGGGCGAAGGCGCGATGCGGCGGACGGTCCTCGGCGGCTCTCGGTGACCCTCCCGGCGGTGTCGTTTCCGGGGCAGGGCGCATCGCCCAGGCGACGACGGTCAACACGGCGGCTGCAGCTGCCGAGGTCCACCACGCCAGCTGCCACCGCCCGCTGGCCAACACCAGGACAGCGGAGACCGCGATGCCGCCGCCGACACCGCCGAGTCCCCAGCCGGACAGGTGGGCCCGTCGTCCGTGCAAATGCTGCAACAAGGTGTTGACCGCGATCACGAAGACCAGTGCACTCGTGAACCCGGCCAGCGCTCGCAGCGAGATCCACTCGATTGCGTTGTCCGTCAAAGGCATTGCCGCCAGGCTGGCGACGAGCACGATCAGCGAGACGCGACAGATCGCAATCGAGTGCGCGAGCCGCGGCCAGATGGAACCTGCCCCGGCGCCGACGAGGTAACCCGCGTAGTTGGCGGTCGCCAAGGCCGCCGCGGTGTGTGCGGTGACGGCTGCCTGCGCGGTCATCAGCGGAAGTATGGGGGTGTACACGAAACGGCCGATACCCATGGCGGCGGCGAGCGCCGCAGCGCTGCGCACGACGTGTCTGTGATGTGACATCTGCCCATGGTGGGTCGCTGTGCAGGGTTCCGGCCAGGACTGAATCACTTGCAGCTGGGAGGCCGCATCTCTCAGCTGCGGCACCCCGAAATATTGACGTCCACGACGAAAATGCAAGCGCCCGAACGTATCTGGGGAGTTTCCGCAGCGTTTCAGCACCCGATCGCTGCGGTAGGGGCGACAATCAGCGTTAGGGGCTACGTGTGAAGGAGCAACACATGACTTGGACGACCGGATCGAATGTTCGTGGGGTGCTGGCGGTGACGGTCGTCGCAGCGGCAGTCACCGCAACCGCAGTGATGGGTGCCACCGCAACGTCGAGGCCGACGGTCGGTGCCGATCCCGGATGCGATGCGTTCGGGTGGCGGCATCCGGTCTGCGGTGGGGGCGCATGGGGACCCGTGGCCGACGACGGCATACCGGGGGACAACGCGGCCGAAGGAGGCATCCCGGCGCCGGCCTCCGTGCCGAACGTCGACGGCTCGCTCAGTCCGCCCGGCATGCCAGGAGACGTGTAGGTAAGAAGCTTCGACGGCGATGTCGAGGACGGCGTGACGGCTCCGTCCCAGAGGTGAGCGACCAACTAGGGTCGCGCACTGAGAGGAGAAGTCATGGCCAAGTATCTGTTCCTCAAGCACTACCGAGGAGCGCCGGCCGCCGTCAACGATGTGCCGATGGATCAGTGGACGCCCGCCGAGATCGATGCGCACATTCAGTACATGCAGGATTTCGCGGACCGCCTGCGCGACAGCGGCGAGTACGTCGACAGCCAGGCACTGATGCCCGAGGGTGCCTGGGTCCGCCACGACGGTGCGGGCAAGCCGCCCGTCACCGACGGTCCCTTCGCCGAGACAAAGGATTTGATCGCGGGCTACATGATCATCGACGTCGACTCCTACGACCGCGCGGTGGAGCTGGCCGGTGAATTGTCAGCGGCGCCCGGCGCCGGCGGTGAGCCGATTCACGAATGGCTCGAAGTGCGGCCGTTCATGAGTGGCGCACACCTTCCCGCCGAGTGATATCGCCCGCGGCGGTGGACGAGGCTCGGCTGCGGGACCTGATTCCCGGTGTGCTGGCGACGCTCGTCCGCCGCGGGGCGGACTTCGCGACGGCCGAGGATGCGGTGCAGGAGGCGTTGATCCGGGCGTGGGAGACGTGGCCCGACGTACCCCCTGACGACGCAAGAGGGTGGCTGATCACGACCGCGTGGCGCCGGTTCATCGACCTCACCCGATCCGACGCCGCGCGGCACCGCCGTGAACAACTCGACGCCGACGAGCCGGCACCCGGACCGACCGAATCCGCCGACGACACCTTGGCGCTCTACTTCCTGTGCGCACATCCCAGCCTCACCCCGTCCTCGGCCGTCGCGCTGACGCTGCGGGCCGTCGGCGGGCTGACCACCCGCCAGATCGCGCAGGCCTACCTCGTACCCGAATCGACGATGGCCCAGCGCATCAGCCGCGCCAAACGCGCCGTCAGCGGCGTTCGACTCGGTCAGCCCGGCGACCTGCGCACAGTCCTTCGGACGTTGTACCTCGTGTTCAACGAGGGGTATGGCGGCGACGTCGATCTCGCCGGGGAGGCGGTCCGGTTGGCCCGCCAGCTCGCCGCGATGACCGACGATCCCGAAGTGGCCGGGTTATTGGCCCTCTTCCTGCTGCACCACGCGAGACGCGCGTCGCGTACCCGCGCCGACGGCAGCCTCGTTCCGCTGGCTGATCAGGACCGCAGCCTCTGGCGACGCGACCTGATCGCCGAGGGAATCGACGTGCTGCAGGCCGCACTGACACGGGAGCGTCTCGGCGAGTACCAGGCGCAAGCTGCGATCGCGGCGTTGCACGCCGACGCGCAGTCCGCGGACGAGACCGACTGGGTTCAGATCGTCGAGTGGTACGACGAGCTCGTTGCGCTCACCGACAGCCCGGTGGTGCGTCTCAACCGAGCGGTCGCCGTGGGCGAAGCGGATGGGCCGCAGGCCGGACTCGCGGCGCTCGCCGAGCTCGACAACACACTTCCGCGATATACCGCGGCATCCGCTTACCTGCACGAGCAGGCGGGCGACATCACAAAGGCGACAGAGCTGTACGTTCGCGCCGCCGCGCAGGCGCAAACCGTCGCCGAACGCAATCACCTCACGATGAAGGCGGCGGTGCTGCGTCAGCTGGCGGATGACACGGGCTGAGTCACACGCCGGACGTCGTCAGCGGCTTGTCGCCCCATCCGGAGTTGGAGACGACGTCGGTGAATCTGAGCGGCGGCGCGTCGTTCACGAGCTGATGAAGGTGAGCCGGAAAGGAAAACGGAGGCGCCTTGTCCGGGTTGATTCGGACGCCGCCCGCGATCGCATCGGCGATTGCGAAACCCAGGTCATGACGTGGCCACGCGGCGTGAACACGGTCGGCGAAACCGCCTGGAAGCAGTCCCTTCTCCCTGCCGTCGATATCCAGCGCAATACCGAAATGGGAGATGGACTGTGTCGGACCGAAGCGGTGTGCGAGTCCGACACTCGTGTGCAGAGCGATGCACTGCCAGACCGTGCTCACACGGTCGTCGGACACCGCGTGCTCGCGCAGGAACCGCGCAGCGGCGTCGGCGCCCTCGACTTCGAACCGTTGGTCGCCCATGCCGTATGACGTGACACCGAGGTCGTGGAGGATGCACGCGAGGAAGACCAGCTCTTCGTCGTAGTCGACGCCGCCGCGCAGACCGCGGGCGGCGGCAAGTTCACGTCCGAACAGGTAACTGCGTACGCAGTGGTTGTGCAGGAACGCGGGAGAGACCTCGTCGGACAGCTTCAGCGCCGCTGAACAGAGCGCCGTGTCGGGGAGGTCCCATTGGGAGGAATTGTCCATACCACTACCGTGCCACCCGCGAGCGGGACGGGACGAGTGGTTAAGTTGCCAGCATCCGTCGGAATCTGGACAGCTTGGCGCTGAAATGCGTTGCCGCGGTGGTCAAGCCGTGGCGGTCACTCCTCGGACGGCTTCTCGACCTCACCGTCGGGCAGCGGAAGTGCTTCAGCGCCCGGCGTGGCCGGAGTCAGCACCTCCTCATCCTTGGCGGACTCGGACGTGGCGTCTTCATCGGGTGTGGTCATGTCGTCTTCGTACCCCGACTCCCCCCGACGTAACCTCGAAGAGCTAGTCATCCGACGAGCGACTGCCCTGGTGTACCGGAGATTCCCAGGTGTACGGCTCTTCGGGATGACCCGACCCGCCGAGGATGAACGACCGGTCGCTGCGGTTGGCACGGGCGATGGTCGCCAGCCACGTTCCGACGGTACTGAAGCGGTTTCGCACGCCGGTGAGGAACGCGATGTGGATGAACCCCCAACCGAGCCAACCCATGGCGCCCGAGAGCTTGACCGGCCCGGCCTGCAGAATTGCGTGGCCTCTGCTGATGTACGCCGCCGTGCCGAGGTCGCGATAGCGGAAATCCTTGCGCCTGCGTTGCGCGAGGTCTCGCCGGATGCAGGCGGCGACGTGCCAGCCGCCCTGCATGGCATTCTCCGCAACGCCCGGTAGCCCGTCGCGACCGGCGAGATCACCGATGACGAACGTGTCGGGATGCCCGGGCACCGAAAGGTCGGCGTTCACGGTGATCCGGCCCGACCGGTCGGTATCGGCCCCAAGGACCTCGGCGACATGGCGTGCGAACGCCACGGCCTCGACACCGGCGGTCCACAACACGGTTCGCGCCGGGTAGTCCTTGATGGAGCCGTCGCCTTTCGTTTTCACCGTGACCCCGTCGCGTCGGACGTCGGAGACATGCACGCCGAAATGCATCTCGACGCCCAAATCGTCGAGCACCCGCGCCGCCCGTTCGGACAGTGCCGGCGCGAAGGTCTTCAGCACCCGGTCCCCACCGTCGAACAGCAGCACTCGCGCCTCTTCGGGAGCGATACTGTGGAATTCGTTGGCCAGCGACCGGGTCGCGAGTTCCCTTATCTGTCCGGCCAATTCGACGCCGGTGGGACCGCCGCCGGTGACGATGAAGGTCAGCCACTGATCCCGTTCGGGTCCGGGTGGCAGCGTCTCGGCGATCTCGAACGCCGCGAAGACCCGGCGTCGAACGCTCAGCGCGTCGTCGAGCGTCTTCATGCCGGGCGCCCACGCGGCGTACTCCTCATTCCCGAAATACGACTGGCGCATGCCCGCAGCGACCACAAGGTAGTCGTAGTGAAGGTCGAATTTCGACTCGTCCGGACGACGGGCGGTGACGACGCGGGCGTCGGGATCGAGCTTGACCGCCTCGCCGAGAAGCGTCTGGACGTTGCGATGGTGCATCAACTCTTCGCGCAGCGGCCTGCTGATCTGGCCGATGCTCAGTGTTCCCGTCGCGCACTGATAGAGCAGCGGCTGGAACACGTGGCACGCGGCGCGGTCGAGCAGCGTGACGTCCACGTCGAGCCGGCCGAGACGACGGGCGCAGAACAGACCGCCGAATCCACCACCGATGATCAGTACCTTTGGTCGTTGCTCGTCAGTCACCGGATCAATCCCTACGCCGCTAGCCGGGTCTCACTTGTCGGATTCGCGCTGCTGTGCGTCGACGATCTCCCGCTCGTGCTGGGTACGCCGCTCGAGGTCGTCATCGTCGAGGTGCCTCGGCTGCTTGGCGTGCTCCCGGTGATCGGGGTGGACCTGTTCAGTCGGCACCATCACATCGTTCAGGTCGGTCGCGTCATCAGGTTCCATGCTTGAACCGGTACCCGTTTTGCGGAGCAATATCCAATCGTGGACGCGAACATGGTGGCTGGGACGCGA
>Ga0075370_10000680_pt1 | contig 13316 bp, 11 predicted proteins | sample EndMethybrTD3035_FD_71398 | JGI IMG/M metagenome (GOLD analysis project Ga0075370, IMG submission 71398) | Populus endosphere microbial communities from Tennessee, USA - Endosphere MetaG P. TD hybrid TD303-5 | ecosystem: Host-associated > Plants > Roots > Endosphere | place: USA: Tennessee... | reverse complement strand
CAGGTGCGCCAGGTGCCTGAGGAAGCAATTTGCACGTTGCAAGGGGGCCATCGCGTCAGCAGGATTTCAAGGCATTCGGACGCTCGCCATTTGTATCGCGGATGTTACACTCTCGGTAATTAGTTTCTTAATTGCCGCGCCCGATTCCAACACAGCGCGGCGAATTCGCTATTCGATGGAAATCATCACTCCAGCGCTCCCATCGTTTTCTTGGACGAACGCTAGGATTCGCCCGCCTCGCGAGCCGAAAAGCTTTCAAGGCGGATCGCGGGGCTTTCACTGATATCAACTCCTCAACGAGAGCCGCCGGCGCCGTGCCCGCGACTTCTCCGCGCATTGGAAAGCTCACATGTTTCATAGAACCGCTTTTGCTGCTGCGCTGCTCGTGCTGAGCTCGGTCGTGCTACCGGGTTGCGGCGGCGGACGGGCGGGAAATGCCGAGACGGGAGATGCTGCGGCCGTTTCCGCTGGCACGGGAGGCTCGCCAGACTCCCCCCTTGTCGGGGGCGGCACCCCGCAGGTTCCCGTTGCCGCGGGAGGCGCTCAGGGGGGATCCGTTGTGACGGGAGGCATCCCGGAAGTCCCCGCTGTCACGGGAAACACCCCGGAGGTCCGAGCTATCAAGCATCCAGGCGTTGGCCTCACCCTCTCGGATCTCCAGACGCTCAAGGCGAACGTCGATCAGGGCAAGGAGCCGTGGAAGTCCGGCTACGACCAACTGGCGAACAGTCCCACGTCCAGGCTCAGCTACGCGGGGCGTGGGGGCCCATTCGCGAAGGTGAGCCGCGCCCCCGACGAGAATCTCAATGCCTGGCGCTCCGACATGGTGGCGATCTCGGACCTCTCGCGGATGTGGTATTTCACCCAGAACGAGCAATACGCGGTGAATGCGCGCAAGTTGCTGCTTGGGTGGGCCACCACCCACGTTGAGTTCTCAGGTCGCGAATCGATGCTGGATCTGGGTGACTACGCCATGCAGTTCGTTGGCGGCGCGGAAATCCTGCGCAGCACCTATCCGGGCTGGACGGCGGCCGACACGGCGACGGTCAAGACGTACTTCAAGAACGTCCTGATGCCGGCAGCAAATCCCTATGGCGAAAGTTCGTACGGGGCCGCCAACAAGGGCGCACTGGCCCTCGTCGCGCTTGGGCTGATGGCGATCTACAACGACGACATCGAGACATTGGACAAGGTCGTCTACCAGACCCGCACGCTCGCCCATATCGGGTTGCGAAATTCCAATGACATCGGCATGCTCGGCGACTACCTCCGCGATCAGGGCCACGCCTATGGACAGCTCAAGTCACTGACCATGCTGGCCGAGGCGCTCTGGACCCAAGGCATCGACATTTATTCCGACCTTGACAACCGCCTGCTGGCGGCGGGTGAGTATTTCGCGAGGGTGAACGAGCTCGTCCCGACGACGGCCCTTCCTTTCGGCACCACCGATCGCTACTACACCTCCGACGTCACCAATCGCGGCTGGGACGGCGCCAATGGCGGGAGCGTGGCGCTCACTCAGCTTTACAACGCCTACGTCCTTCGCAAGGGCCTCCAGGCCCCCTTCATCGCGCAAAGACGCCTCTGGATGCCCGTGGGCGGCTCCAGCTTCATGTTCCTCAAGGAGTCGGACACCTCGAAGGCGACGCCGCCGCCGGCGCTGCCCATTCCTTCGACCACCTCGATCACCTCGGGGTTCAGCAGTGCTGACATCGGAGGCGCCAGCCCGGCCGGAGCGGCCACATACGCCGCCGGCAAATGGAACGTGGCTGGGGCAGGCTACGACATCTGGGGTGACCGCGACAGTTGCCACTTCGCCTACAAGGCCCTCACCGGCAACGGCACCATCATCGCGAAAGTCGAGTCGCTCGAGAACACCCACCCGTCCGCAGTGGCGGGCGTGATGATGCGCACGAGCCTGGAGCCAGGCGCTCCGCGCGCCTGGATGGCGATAAATTACAAAGGTCAAGCCCTGCAGAACATGACGAAACTGGCGGTGTATGGCGGCTCGAACTACGCGGACAAGGCATTGACCGATGGGAGCTCCGGGCCCATTAACTGGGTGAAGCTCGAGCGCATCGGGAACATCATCACCGGCTACGTTTCTCCCGATGGCACCAATTGGGCCGCTACCGATGTCGGGCGCATCAACGCCCCCGTTCCCGACACGATCTATGTTGGATTGGTGGTCTCGTCGGTCACAAGCACGCTAAACAACAGCGTCTTCAGCAATGTGCAGATCACCGGCGGCGACGGCGGTGCACCAAGCGTCATCCCCGAGCCACCCGCCATGCTGCTGGCCTCGCCGGGCGATGGTGCCGTGCCGCTGCGGTGGCAGGCGTCCTTCGGGGCCACCGGCTACACCGTTCACCGCGCCAAGTTCAGCGGGGGCCCCTCCGAGACGATCGCGTCGGGCGTCAAGGGCAGCAGCTACACGGACAGGTCAGTGACCAATGGCACGACCTACTACTACACCGTCACGGCGACCAACTCCGCCGGAACCAGTGGCAGTTCTCCGGCGGACAGCGCCACGCCGTTTCATCCGATGGTGAACGTCGCCACTGGTGGCGTCGCAAAAGACAGCGGAAACACGAGCGGCGCCAAGAGGGCCTTCGACCAGAACAGGGGGTCGGGATGGTTCTATCAGGGCACGACCGGCTGGCTGCGGTATGACCTCGGCCGCACGGAGCGCGTCGAGCGCTATACCATCAGCAGCGCCAGCGGCCTGGTCCCCCGCGATCCGAAGGACTGGCAATTCCAGGGCTCCGACGACGGCTCGACCTGGACAACGCTCGACACGCAAAGCAACCAGGCCTTTGCCCGACGCTTGGCGCTGAAGACCTACGTGATCGCGAATCCCAGCTTCTATCGTTACTACCGCCTCAACGTCACAGCCAACAATGGCGATGTCGTCTTCACGGATCTTGGCGAATTCGGACTGCTCGTTTCCAAGCCGTAGCGCCCGGAGTGCGTGACCTTGCAAGCCACGGCCGCAGCGCTCGTGGTGCAGCTGTTGCCACGGCTGCCGGGCGAGTGGCCGCTCCAACCGATGCGCAGGCTCGGCAGATGCCCGGGCAAGCAGATTGAACCTTGCAGTGCCGTTATCGCCCATTTGCCACCGTTTTGGGCATCGGCTTCGGCACCCACGCGAGATCACTCAAACCTAGCATCAGGGGCGTGTTCCACCCTCCTGAAAGTCCCAATTCCATGTCCAAGAATCTACTCATCAACTTCAACTTCGACCAACTCGGTGAAGCGCGCGAGTACCGCCCGCCGGCCGATCGCGTCATCGAAGGCGACATCGTTTGCCGCAACTGGGACATCGACAGCGCCAAGGACGACAAGGTGCGCGCCGGTGTGTGGGAGTCGACCCCCGGCGTCAACCGCTCCATCAAGGGCGAGACCTGGGAGTTCTGCCTGATTCTGTCCGGCGTGGCCGAACTCACCGAGGACGGGCAGCCCCCAGTGGTCTACAAGGCCGGCGACTGCTTCATCATGAAGCCGGGCTACACCGGCACCTGGCGCACTCTGGAGACCGTGCGCAAGGTTTGGATCATGGCCTGAGCATGACGCAGCGGCGGCCACTGCCGTTGCCGCTTGGTCCGCTCTGAGTTGCTGCCGATCGCTGGATCTGCGCGGTGGTGCGCCAGTGATGGTGCGTCAGCTTATCGGAGGCCGCGACTGCGGATCGTCTGCGGTGCCCGCGGGTGCCGGCTGTCCCGGCGCGAAGGCGTCGGTGATGGCGGCCGCGAGCTTGGCCCACGTCGCGTCGTTTTGCAAGGCAGGGAAGCGCTTGGCCAACTTACATGATCGCATGCCGTCGCTCTCGCGTGCCGAACGGATGATCGCGTCGACGTCGGCGTCGGGGCCCTCGATGACTTCCTTCACCGCCGCGCGGGCCTGGCCAAGGCTGCGAAAGAACGCGGCCTGCGCATGCATCTCCTGCTCGATCGTGCGCTTGAGCAGTCCGGCCGTGTACTCGACGTGGCTGGTCAGGTCGAGAAACCGCCAGGCGGCCCGAGCGTCTGCATAGGCATCGAAACGAAAGTTCGACATGACCCCGTCAGGTTGCTGCTCCGGCTCCCTTGAGAAGCTGAACCGGTCGGCATACCTGTTCATCAACGGCCGCGAAAAGGCCTCGAGTGCTGCGTCGTAGCGCGCGCGCTCCGCGGAGTGCTCCGTGATCAGGGCGGAGATGGGCAGGATGAAGGGCGCGTGGATTGCGCCATCGCGCCTGAGAATGTCGTTGACCAGGAAGCGGTGCACGCGGCCGTTGCCGTCGGCCAAAGGATGGATATACACGAAGGAGAACGAGGCAACTGCGGCGCGCGCGGTCGGCGACGCTCCCTTTGTGCGCTCGACAAAGAATCGCAACCCCTCCAGCATCGGCGCCACGTCAACCCAGTCTGGCGCGATGTAATGAATGACGTTCTCGTAGCGGATCGTCTGGCCAACGAATATGGGTGATTGCCGCAGCCCGAACGAGGCGAGCGTGGTCACGTCGCCCAGAATGTCCTTTTGGAGCGCGGCAAGCGCGTCGGCCGTCAGAGGGACATCGCCTGCCCCGGTGCGTGTTTCCATCACAGCGGCAAATCGCCGCACACGCGTGACCTGGTCCTGCTCACCCTCGATCTGAAAGCTTGAGCGACTCTCTCGCAAAGTCATCCAGACGGCGCTTCGCCGTAGAACCTCGGCGCCAAACTCGGCTTCCTCCCGGGCCAGCGCTTGCGCCAGGTCAAACCGCAGGGCCTCGCGAACCGGGGGCGTGAGGCGGACGGTTGGGCAGAAGTCGCTGGTTCCGGGCATGTTGTCCCGTACCCGCCAGCGTGCGACCGGCAAGCCCGTGGTCGCGGCCAACTGCGCCTCAGGATCCAGCGCATTGACGTAGTTGCCACCCACCAGGCCGCTCGCGATGGGCACCGTTTTGCGCGTGAGCCATTCGTAAAAGAAGCCTGCGCGACGCGCGTACTGCCCGTTTGGCTCGGCTGCCACCCAGGCGGCGAGTTGCAGCGGGCTCACCTGGTCGAAGAGCCGCGCCAGAAGTTCCAGATGCACGCCCTCGTGCTTGAGCATGAAGGTCAGGTGTGCCGCAATGGTGGCATCGGGCCGCATGTGTTCTTGATGCACCTCCCGCCGCTGATGCGGATGGTGTACCGTCTGCCGGCGAGGCCCGATCTCGCTTTGCACGAAGGGTAGCTGGATCAGATGCAGCCCGTACTCGCGCGCCAACCAGGCGCCGCCGATGGGGTCGCCGCCGGCCACCCTTCGAGCCTGCGAGGTTTTTTGTTCCATTCGGCAATCCTATCCAGGAAACGCTTGGGCGCGCATAAAAGCGCTTTGGGCTGCACAAAATTGCATAAAAACGTTCACACGGTGCCCCGCTGCTGTCAGGTTGGTTCTCTGCCATCGGGAGAACTCGCCGCCTGTTTCATCGTCCAGCACAACGATGGATCCGGGATCCCGGATCTACGCCGTCACCGCAGGCGGCCAGTGGTGCGATCCGCCGCACCACGCGTAGAGCGCGTCGTACATGACCAACCCGTGCTCCAGCATGACGTGATCATCGGCAAACACCCGTGACAACCCCGAGGTCAGCCAGGGGCAGGCAATGCGGTCGATCTTCGGGCGTTCGCGGGTCACCCATTTCATGACGCGGCTCCTGGCGCGTCTGGCTTGGCAACGAGCGGTTTGCCAGCCGTCTGCCAGCCGTCGATGCCGCCGCGCAGATAGCGCGCATTGAGGCCCGCGGCGCGCAAGCGCATCGCCGTCGCGCGACCCACCTCGTGGCCGTAGACACAGTAGACGACCACCTCTCGGTCCTTGGGCAAGCCCTTTGCCCAATCGTCGACCGCGGCGGGATCGCACCAACGGGCACCCGGAATCATCGCTGTCGCCAGGCCAAATACGCCAGCGCGGCGCACGTCCAGCACGATCGCCCCCGCGGCTTGGTCCTGTGTCGCACCAAACGGCTCGCTGGCCGCGTGCACGGCCTCCTGGTAGCGCTCGTAGACCTGCGCCCAATGGATGTTGTCCATGAAGGCTTCGACGTACACCCCCGCTGCAGCGCCATGGTCGAGGTGGTAGGCGTGCTCGTACATGTCGAGCGCCAGAAGCGGCACCCCGCCGGCCAGCGCATGCGTGTGATCGGCGGCCCATTGGTTGACGAGGGTGCCATCGCGCGGCTGGAACACGAGCAACACCCAGCCCGATCCGCCCCCGAGTGCCTTGCCCATGGCAACGAACTCCTCGCGCCAGCGCTCGACGCTGGCGAAATTGGCGGCGAGGGCCAGCGTCATGGCCGGCGCCATCGGCTGGTCATCGCCACCGAGGCTCGCAAAATACAGCTCGTGCAACAGCATCGAGTTGGTGGCGATCAACTCTTCGCGCTTGAGTCCGTTGAGCTGAAAGCCCGCAGACGATGCGAACGCAAAGCCAGCGAGCTGGGCGCGGATGGCGTTGAGCCGTTTGACCGCGCCGCCGTAGTTGTTCTCGTGATGGCTGGTCAGGAGCTTGGCCGACAGGCCACGCAATGTGGAGGGATCGAACGACAAGGTTTGAATCTGCGCTTCCATGAGACTTCCTTCAGCGCAGCGCCGGAAGCAGCAAGGTCACCACCATCCCGACCGCCGCGCAGGCGCCGAGCAGCGGCATCACACCAACCTTGAAGCGAAACAGACAGACCGCTGCTGCCACGGCAATGACGGCCGAGACTGCATCGAAGCGTCCACCAAAGCCTTGAGGCCATAGCACGTGGTAGGCGAAGAACAGCGCCAGGTTCAGGATCACGCCCACCACGGCCGCGGTGATGGCGCTGAGCGGCGCGGTGAAGCCAAGCTTGCCGTGCGTGGCTTCGACCAGCGGCCCGCCGGCCAGGATAAAGATGAACGATGGCAAAAAGGTGAAGAAGGTCACCACCGTGGCGGCCAACGCGCCGCTCAGGAAGAGGGCGTCGGGCCCCAGCACCTGTTGGAGCCAGCCGCCGACAAAGCCCACGAACGCCACCACCATGATCAACGGCCCGGGCGTCGTTTCCCCGAGCGCCAAGCCATCAATCATCTGCGTGCCCGACAGCCAATGGTGTTGCTCGACAGCGCCCTGGTAGACGTATGGCAGCACCGCGTAAGCGCCGCCGAAGGTCAGCATCGCGGCCTTCGTGAAGAACCAGCCCATCTGCGTGAGCGTGCCCTGCAGGCCCTGCGTGACCACCAGCGCGATCATCGCGCCCGCCCACAGGCCAAGTCCGACGAGGAGCAACTTGAGCAGATGGTGGCGCGAGAAGCGCGCGTGCGCCGGTGTGGGCGTGTCGTCGTCGATCCAGGCGGGCCCATAGCTTTTCTGGGCGCTGCCGTGGCCGCCGCCGAGCGCGAACACCCCGGGCGCCGCGCGTGCGCCGAAGTGACCAATCAGCGCCGCGGCGAGCACGATGGCTGGAAATGGCGTGTCGAACGCGAAGATCGCCACGAACGCAGCGGCCGCGATGCCCCACATCCAAGCATTCTTGAGCGCGCGCGTGCCGATGCGGTGCGCCGCATGGAGGACCAGCGCCGTGACAGCGGGCTTGATGCCGTAGAAGATGCCGTCCACAGCCGGCACGTGGCCAAAGCGCAGGTAGATCCACGACAGCGCGATCAGGATGAAAAGCGAAGGCAGCACGAACAAGGCGCCGGCGATGATTCCGCCCCAGGTTCTGTGCATCAACCAGCCGATGTAGGTGGCCAGTTGCTGTGCTTCCGGGCCGGGCAGCAGCATGCAATAGTTGAGCGCGTGCAGAAAGCGTTTCTCGCTGATCCAGCGTCGGCGCTCGACCAACTCGGTGTGCATGATCGCGATCTGTCCGGCCGGGCCACCGAAGCTGATGAAACCCAGCTTAAGCCAAAAGCGAAATGCGTCGGCGAAGCTGATGGGCTGCGGCGCGGCGATGCCTTCGCGCGCCTCCTGGGCGACAGCGTTCATGCATTGACTCCAGGCGCTGCATAGAGCGCATCAAAAACCGCGGCGGCGGCGAGGATGAGTTGATCGTCGTCCGCGTGAACCTCGCGCAGACCGCCCAGCACGGCTTCCAGCCCTGCCGCTTCGGCGACGGGAATGCCTCCAACGTCCAGGTAGTGCACGGCGGCTGCGATGCGCCGCAGCCTTGGATCGGCGTCCAATCCGAAGCTCGCAGCCATCACCTCGAAGGTGACGCGCATGCCGACGTGGGTGAAGCGCGCACCGTCGAAGTCGAAGCCGATGGCCCCGCGTGGTGTTCGCGCTGGGTCGGGCAACCAGGTGAAGCTGGCGCCGGAGTCGACAAAGCGCCGAATCAGCCAGGCACAGGCAAGTCGATCCACCCAGGGACGCGCGCGGGTGGCCCAGCGCTTGCCCTGAAACCTGGCGCGATCGAGTTGCGCGATGCCATGGTCCGCGCGCGTCTGTGGCTCGCCCTTGGAGAATTTGGCATCGAGAGCGCGGCGCAAGGCCAGCAGTTCGGCGTCGGCCTGCCCGGCGGCCGCACCGGGGTAGTAGTCGATGCCGTGCAGGGTTTGCAGGGCCTCGCCGACGCCGCGCAGGCGCCGCCTTACCTCTGTTTCGCCGAGGTCTTCCAGTTCGAGGTGGAGCGCCGTCGCAGTCTCCCGCCATTGTGCATAGGCCTCCGTACGATCGAACTGGGCCAGTACGTCGGCGCGCTGAGCCTCGTCGCGCGGCGAGAGCGTCATCGTCGATGCCGTCCCGCCATGCTCACGCACTTCAACAGCCAGGGAGTCCAGTGCCGATGCGTGCGCCGCTGGCAGCAGATAAGCGCCATCGCGCAGTGCCACGCAGCCCAGCGCCTTGAGCGCTCGCCAAATGCGCAAGCGGACAGCGTTTGGCTGGCTCGGCAGCGTGACGATCAGGATGGCCCACATTGTTAGTAGCATACGCTACTTCCGATGTAGTAACCATTTCAAGACGTGGGGGCTCGCCCAAGGCAGGAATGGAAAACACCCACCAACGCCAACGCCAACGCCCACGCCAACGCCAACGCCAACGCCAACGCCAACGCCAACGCCTATGGCGCTGCGCCTCCATGTGCTTGGGTCAGGCGACTGAACTGCGCCAGAAGCCACTCGGCGAGTGCAAATTCCACGCCTTGCAGTTCACTCGATCCCAGCCATATCAATCCATACTGACTTCCATCAGGGTCAAAGCCGGCGGGTGCCGCGAGGCTTCCTCGTTCCACGTCGTCCACGGCGAGCACGTATGGACTGAGGGCTACCCCCAAGCCCGCAGACGCGGCTTCGACAATGAGGGAGTGACTGTCGTAATACCGGATCTCCGTGGGTCGACGCGCCGATGGATGGGCCTTCAGCCATTGCGCCCACGCCTCAGGTCGAGTCTTCGAGCCGAGCGCCAGATAGTCACCGTGTTCAAACCTCGGCACCCATTCCGGCCTCATGACCGGCCCAACCTTTTCCGGAAAAAGTGGCCGAACGTTCCACGCCTCGGGCATGGCGAAGTCCAGCCGTCGAATAGCCAGATCGACCTGATTCTTGCGAAACTCGACCAACCCGCCACCGACTGAGAGATGCAGGGCAATGTCCGGGTGGGTGGCTTGAAATCCGCTCAGCCGCGGTATCAGCCAGCGCATGGCGACCGAAGGCTCGCAGGAGAGCACCAGCGCAGTCTTGCCCGCACCGGTGGTGCGCAGGCTTTGCACTGTGGCGGCCAACTCACCGAAGAACCTGCCGAGGGTGAGATGGAGGGTTTCGCCGGCTGCCGTGAGCCGCAGGCCCCTTCCATTCTTTTCAAACAGCTTCACGCCAATGTCACCAGCGAGCTTGGTGATGCGCCGGCTGACGGCGCCATGCGTGAGCGCAAGTGAATCTGCCGCGAGGCGCACCGACCCCAGCCGCGCTGTTGCTTCGAACGCTCGCAAGTCGTCGAGCGAAGGGATGTCGGAGCGATCCATTGGTGACAATGTATCACCGGTATCTTCAGAAACTATCGCTTTTCACACTTGAGTCGGGTTTTGATAATTGATGCATGCGCACCGATCCTCAGCCCAGCATTGCGGTCCTCGCCGACGACTTGACGAGCGCGGCCGATGGCGCGGCACCGTTCGTTGGGCGCGGCCTGACAGCGTCGATCGGAAGGGGCCAGCTTCCGCGCCAAGCGGCAGCGGTGATCGCCGTCGATAGCGGTTCGCGGTCTGCGAGTGCGTCGCAGGCGTTCGAGCGGGTTGCTCGATTGACCGAGCGGCTTGCCGCCTGCGCAGTGTTCTACAAGACGGTGGACTCGACGCTGCGCGGCCACATTGCAAAGGAGCTGGAGGCATGCTTTGCAGCGAGTGGCCGCACGACACTCGTGTTTGCGCCAGCGTTTCCCCAGGCCGGGCGCACGACGGTGGGCGGCATTCAGCTCGTTGACGGCATCCCGGTTTCCGAAAGCGCGTATGGCCGTGACCCCGTGCATCCCGCACGGCATTCCGCGTTGGTCGACCTCGTCCCGAGTGGCATCAAAAACGTCAGGCTGCTCGACGCGGTCACGCAGGAAGAGCTCGACTTGCAGATTGCCTCCATCGAGGACCCAGAGTCGATCCTGTGGGTTGGCTCGCCTGGGATGGCTGCCGCGCTGTCGCGGCGCTTTGTGCCGCACAAGTCCAGTCCGCCCGCGGTCGAAGGCATCCGCAACGATGTCCTGGTTGCCGTTGGCAGCGCGAATCTGCGCAGTCACACACAGGCCGATCGACTTCTGGAGGGCAGCGGCGTCGTGCTGCTGCGCGGACCCAGGGCGCGCGAGCAGGATTCGGCGGCGGTGCTGCGCCGCATCGCAGCGCAAGCAGCCCGAGAGCTTCGCGACCCACGCTTCGGCGCATTGATTGCCACCGGCGGCGACACGATGGAAGCGATCCTGGATCTTCTACACATCCGGGAGTTCGAGATTCTGCAGGAGCTCGATCCCGGATTCCCGCTGGGTCGCGCCCGGCTTGGCGATGGACGCTTGCTCCTGCTCGCCATGAAGGCTGGCGGATTTGGCAGTGACGACGCTCTGGAGCGCGCTGTCGCGCGCCTACGCAGCACAACTCAAACTATGCGAACGGATTCACAGTGAAGAACATCTCTCCCCCGCTTGCCTTGACCATGGGTGATGCATCCGGCATTGGGCCCGAGATCGTGGTCAAGGTACTTGCGAAGGGCGGCGAACGCGCCGTCGTGTTCGGCAGTCATGTCGTCATGCAGGACATCGTGCGCCGGCTCGAATTGAACATCCAGGTGCTCCGTATCGATACACCAGATGCGGCCCAGTTCCGGCCGCAGACCATCGAAGTCATCGAGACCACCCGGATCACCGAGCCGCCACCCATCGGGCAGATCAGCGCGATCTCCGGGCAGGCGGCGTTCGACGCCATCGTTGCAGCGATCGCAGCAGCGACGTCCGGGCAAGTGAGCGGTATCGTCACCGCGCCGATCAACAAGGAGGCAATGGCCAGCGCAGGAATCCGCTACCCCGGCCACACCGAAATCCTGGCCGACTTCGGCGGCGCCAAGCGCGTGGCGATGATGCTTGCGAACGACGACATCCGCACGGTGCTCGTCACGATCCACACGTCGTTGCGCAAAGCCATCGAACAGGGCAATTTCGACGCCCAGATGTCTGCCATCCGGCTTGCCCACGAGGGTGGCAAGGCGCTGGGCTTCGCGACCCCGCGTGTCGCCGTGGCCGGTCTCAACCCGCATGCAGGTGAAGGCGGCCTCTTTGGGGATGAGGAGATCAACATCATCCGACCTGCCATTGAAGCGGCCCGCGCCGAAGGCATCGATGCGAGCGGCCCTCATCCGGGCGATACGGTCTTCATGCAGGCGCGGCTGGGTCGCTTCGACGTCGTGGTCGCGCAGTACCACGACCAAGGGCTGATCCCCGTGAAGTATCTCGGGCTGGAAAAGGGCGTGAACATCACGCTGGGCCTGCCGTTCGTGCGCACCAGCCCGGACCACGGCACGGCGTTCGACATCGCGGGTCGGGGGACTGCAGACCACGCCAGCCTGGAAACGGCGCTTGTCTACGCAAAGCGACTTGTCGCTGCGCAAACCACCACCACCAACTGACTGTCCAAGGAACCACCATCATGGGTCTACGTTTCATCTTCATGCTCACGCGCAACGACCGCACGGTTCCGGACGCGTCACAGCAACTCCAGACTGCGCTCGGCCTTGGCGTGCGGCACATCGGCTTCAAGGACATCGGCTTGCCGCTAGAGCAGCTGAAGGATCTCAACGCAGCGATCAAGGCCGGCGGTGCAACCTCCTATCTGGAAGTGGTGTCGCTCGACCGTGAAAGCGAAATTGTTTCGGCAAAGGCAGCCGCCGACATCGGCGTTGACGTTCTTCTGGGTGGCACGCGGGTCGATGACGTGCTGCCCATCATCAAGGACACTGGCATCCAATACTTCCCGTTCCCTGGTCGGATTACCGGTCACCCGAGCGTGCTCGAGGGCACCATCGAGGAAATTGTCGAAAGTGCCAGGACGATTGCAGGGCGTGAGGGTGTGCATGGGCTGGACCTGCTGGCTTATCGTTCGGCGCAGAACGTGCCCGAGTTGATGAAGGCCGTCTGCGCTGCAGTCTCGAAGCCCGTCTACATTGCAGGCTCGATCGCCAGCCCCGAACGAATCGCGATCGTTCAGCGTGTCGGTGCAGCTGGTTTTACGATTGGCACTGCGGCACTGGACGGCAAATACCCGGCCAGCGCGACTGACGTGCCAAGTCAGCTCACCGCCATCATTCGCGACGTCGCTGCCCTGAACAAGCACCTTTCGACCATTCCCAAGAAGAACTTGTCGACCGCGTTTGCCGGCCAAGTCGAGGGGCAGGGCGACAACGTGCAAATCAAGGTCGCCAAGTTCAAGGGGGCCTCTGGCTGGTCATTCAGACAGCATGACGATGAACTGTTCTTTGTTCATCGGGGACGGCTGCTCATGAAATTTCGTGACCGTGAAGAGATTGTCGAGACCGGAGAGTTCATCGTCGTGCCGCATGGCGTTGAGCACTGTGCGGTGGCTTTGGACGGAGAACCGTCCGAGGTGTTGCTGGCGATCAGAACTGCTTAGCTCTCGTGGGGCGGTGGTTGCGCACCGCGTCGTCCTGGCAAGCACGCGCGGTATCGGAACGCGGCTTTATGCGGTCAAATACAGATTTGGGCGCTATTGATGCAGGGCTGATATGAACTTCCGCCAGATTGAATGCTTCCGCGCCGTGATGCACACGGGCTCGATGACGCTTGCCGCGGCGCAGCTGCACACGTCGCAGCCGAACGTGAGCCGTGCGATTGCGCTGCTGCAGCGCGAGACGCAGCTGAAG
>Ga0075370_10000679_pt1 | contig 13324 bp, 11 predicted proteins | sample EndMethybrTD3035_FD_71398 | JGI IMG/M metagenome (GOLD analysis project Ga0075370, IMG submission 71398) | Populus endosphere microbial communities from Tennessee, USA - Endosphere MetaG P. TD hybrid TD303-5 | ecosystem: Host-associated > Plants > Roots > Endosphere | place: USA: Tennessee... | reverse complement strand
CTCTTCGACGTGCTGGGTCCCTCGGCGCTGGACAGCGGCGCGTCGGGGCCGCTGCACGCGGCGATCGAAGACCATTGGCGCTACGCGCAGGCGGCCACCGTTGCCTCGGGCACCATCGAGGTGCAGCGAATGCTGGTGGCCCGGGATGTGTTAGGGAGCGAACACCGGTGAAAACCACACTGCCACAAGATGTTAGCGACTTCGCCGACGTCGCGGTAAGGCGATTCACCCGGCTGGGCGGGGTGCCGGCCGCGCTGCGCGCCGAGACAGACGACACGATCCGCCACTCGGCCCGGGCCGCGTGTGACGAGCTCGGCGCCTTCGACCTCGATGTCCGCTCGGGATCCGACGACGCGCTGGCGGCCGCGGTGCTGTGCCAGGCGGCCGGCGCGGCGGCGCTGCCGTACCCACTCGTCGAGGAGCTGCTGGCGATCGACGGCGCGCGACTGGCCCTGGTGAATCCCGAGGCGCCACGCATCGACCACGGCGACCTGCCCGGTGACTGGATCGCCGCCGACCTCGACGGGAATCGGTACCTGGCGCGGCCGGCGGCGCGTACCAACGCCAAATTGGGGCCGTTTCTGGTGCCGGCCACGTTGGGAGCACCCGATGGAACGGTCCCGGCCGCCGACGTTAGCCTTCATCTTGTGCTGGGGTCGTGGCGGATTCTGGGGGCGATGCAACAATCGCTGCAGATCGTGACCGCGCACGTGCGCGCCCGGGTCCAGTTCGGCAAGCCGCTGGCGGATTTCCAGGCCGTCAGGTTCGCCGTCGCGGATGCGTCCGTCGCGGTGCGCGGACTTCACGAACTCGCCAAGTACACCATCAGCCGCCCGGAATCGACGGCGGCGCAGGTCCGTTCGGCCGACGCGCTGGTGCTACGGCTCAAGGCCGCCGACACCGCGCGGCAGGTGCTGCGCACCTCCCACCAGTTGCTCGGCGCGCTCGGCTTTTGCGACGAGTCCGACGTTAGCGTGCTCGATCGGCACACCCAACCGCTGATCCGGCTGCCGCTGGGCGCCGACGGACTCGCGCTGCGGCTGATACCCGCGGTGCCGGACGGATCCCTGGAGACACTGTTTACATGAGTACCGAATCCGCGGCTTCAGTGACTCCCAATCCGCTGGAGGACGGAATCCCGTTCGGAACCAAACTTCGGCAGCTCGCCGAGCAACGGCGCGACGAGCCCGCGGTGACCGTTGTTGCCCTCGACGGCAGCGCGCGGACACTGACCTTCGGTGAACTCGACGCCCGCGCCAACCAATGGGGCCGGGCACTGGCCGCCAACGGCGCCGAAACGGGTTCCCTTGTCGCCCTTGCGATCCCCAATTCTCAGCACCTCGTGCTGGCCACGCTGGGATGCTGGAAGATCGGCGCGGTACCCATTCCCATGCACTGGGATCTACCCGAATGGGAGCGCGACCGGGTGCGCGCGGTGATCGATCCCACCGTCGTCGTCGACGAAGAGAGCCGCTGGAAGCTGGATGCGCGCGCCGCGGAGGAATCCGAAAGTCCCTTGCCCGAAGCCATCTCACCCACGGCCAACGGAATCTGCAGCAGCGGGTCGACCGGCGTGCCCAAGGTGATTCTCAACCTGGCGCCATCGCTCTGGATCCCCCAGCAAGGCGAACCCTTCATGGCGAACTGGACGCCGGTGGCCCAGCCGCAGACCATCCTCGTGCCGGCACCGATGTATCACACCAACGGCTTCGCGACCTTCCTGATGCTGCTCGCCGGTGACCATCTGGTGATTCTCGAAAAGTTTGACGCGCCACTGTTTGTCGACACCGTCGAGCGGTATCGGATCACCAACTTCACTGCCACGCCGACAATGCTGGCACGCATCGCAGCCCTGCCCGACATCCGGCAGCGCGATCTATCGAGCATCGTCTTCATCCTGCAGGGCGCCGCGGTGATGCCGCCCACGCTGCTGCATACCTGGTTCGAGTTGCTGAGTCCCGAGCAGATCGTGACCGCCTACGGCATGACCGAGAACCTCGGGCTCACCGCGTTGCGCGGCGACGAGTGGTTGGCCCATCCGGGCAGCGTCGGCCGTGGCTTCCGCGACACCGAGGTCCGGATCCTGGACGCAGACAAGAAACCGGTGGCGACGGGCGAAGACGGTGATGTGTACATGCGTGCGCCGATGAGCGCGGGATACCGGTATCTCGGCGGGGCGCCGCCGTTGCCGTCGACCGAGGACGGGTTTCGTTCCGCTGGCGACATCGGCCACCTGGACAAGGACGGCTACCTCTACATCGTCGACCGCCGCGCCGACATGATCATCACCGGCGGCGCCAACGTCTTTCCGGCCGAGGTCGAGTCGGCACTGGCCGGGCACCCCGACATCGCCGACGTGGTGGTCATCGGCGTCTCCGACGCACAGTGGGGGCGCCGGGTCCACGCCGTCGTGCAAGCGGCGTCGCCGCTGACCGAGCAGCAGGTGATCGACTACGCGAAGAGCCGGCTTGCCCCGTACAAGGCGCCCAAGACGGTCGAGTTCGTCGACCGGATCCCCCGCACGGCGGCAACGAAGGTCAATCGCTCGGCGATGATTGCGGCCCGGGGCGGATAAGCAGCTCACGCCACTCGGGTGACGGCAGTTCGTGGCGATATGCCAGCATGGGGATGTGAACGCTCGCCAGTTCGCTCGTTCGCTGGGTGCCGCGGTGGTGACAACCTGGGCGGCCCTCCTGAACGCACCGATCCTCTTACCTTCCGCCTCCGCTGCTCCGTGCCCCGACGTCGAAGTGACATTCGCCCGAGCCACCAACGAGCCCCCCGGCGTTGGTGGGGTCGGGAATGCGTTTATCGATTCGCTGCGCTCGCAGGTTGGGGGTCGGTCCATCGGGGTGTATCCGGTCAACTACCCCGCCACCGAAGATTTCGCGCCGTCCGCGAACGCCGGCGCCACCGATGCGAACGCTCACGTTCAGTCCATGGTCGCGAGCTGTCCCAACACCAAGCTGGTGCTCGGCGGCAATTCCCAAGGCGCGATGGTGATCGATCTGATCACCATCGCTCGAGGACCGATTGCGGGGTTCGTCCCCGCGACGCTCACCGCGGACCAGGCAGATCACGTCGCCGCGGTCGCCGTCTTCGGGAATCCGACGACCAGATATCTCGGCGGGCCCATCAGCGAAATCAGCCCTTGGTATGGGGCCAAGGCCATCGACCTGTGTGCGCCCGGCGACCCAATTTGCTCTCCCGGGCCCCTTGCGCTTCCTACCCATGAGGAGCTGTTTTCCCCGGAGCACCTCTCCTATGTGCAGTCCGGAATGCCCAGTCAAGCCGCGACGTTCGTGGCGAGCCATCTCTAAAGCGGCCGTCGGGACGGGCGCCTAGACAAGCCCAGCCGCGCTTGGGGATCATTCGGTCCACCGTTGCCGGGGACAAAGTGCGGTAACCTCATTCTCACAGCAGGCGTAACAGAGGAGGCGGGATGTCGACGGCCGGTGCGGATGAAGCGGAAGTCACGCGCGCCGACCGCTTCATCAAGACAGCGGTCGAAATACTGGGCGAAACCGGGCGCACGGACTTCACCGTGCAGGAGGTCGTCGCCCGCTCCAAGACCTCGCTTCGGGCCTTTTATCAGCACTTCAGCAGCAAGGACGAACTGCTTCTCGCGTTGTTCGACAAGACGATCGCGCACTCGGCGCAGGCGTGGCGCGCCGAGACCACCGGGCTGGACAGCACCGCGGCGCTCAAGCTGGTGATCGATCGCATCAGCGAGCAACCGGAATCGAGCACCCAGGACAGCCTCAACAGGGCGTTAAGCCTCTACAACCAGCATCTGGCCGAGACCCGGCCCCGCGAATACGCCCGCGTTCTGTCCCCCCTGCATCAACTGGTTCGCGACATCGTGGGCCAGGGCATCACCGAAGGCGTCTTCAACCCCGGCCTGGATGTCGGTGCCGCGGCGGCGATCGTCATGCAGACCGTGGTCGGTGCACAGCGGTTGCACTGGCTGGGAACGGAATTGAACGGAACACCGGTCGACGCGGGTCAGCTGTATGACTTCTGCAGCCGCGCCCTGGGCATCCGCGACGTCGACGACGAGTCCACCGCACCATCGTTGGGCGAGCTGTTCGCGCAACTGGGCATGCGCCCGAGCAGCCGCGACGGCGAGTTCGCGATGACGATGCCAGTGAGCCCAGCGGTGGTCAACACCTCCGGCGCGCTGCAGGGCGGCTTGATCGCGACGCTCGTCGACGTGGCGGGCGGACAGTTCGGGCTGGAATACCTCAAGCCAGGCACCACCATGACGACCGCCGACTTATTCGTCCGCTACCTGCGGCCAATCCGGCAAGGCTCCGCATTCGCGGTGCCACGGATGCTGCGTTCCGGCCGGCGGGCGATGGTCATGCAAATCGACATCTTCGGCGACGGCCAAGACGAGCTCCTCGCCACGGCGACCGTCAACTTCGCCGTCATCGACGGGGCCACACCACACGTGCCGACCTGGCCGGAGGCTTGAGCGGTCGAGGCGCCCCGAGGCCGCTACACCTTGCCGCGTGGAAGTGGTAACGTCATTACCACCCAGAGAGAACCCAAGACTTCCGCAAGGAGATCGCCATGCCGTCTCGCGAGCTTCCCTTCCCGGTGTTCGACGCCGACAACCACATGTACGAACCACAGGAAGCGCTGACCAAGTACCTCCCGGACAAGCGCAAGAACGTCATCGACTACGTGCAGGTTCGCGGTCGCACCAAGATCGTGGTGCGCGGCCACATCAGCGAGTACATCCCCAACCCGACCTTCGAGAAGGTCGCCAAGCCGGGCGCCCAGGAGGACTACTTCCGCAACGGCGCGCAGGGCAAGACCTACCGCGAGATCCTGGGCGAGCCGATGAAGGCCATCCCCGCCTTTCGCGAACCGGGCCCACGGCTGGAAGTGATGGACGAACTCGGCATCGACTACGCGCTGATGTTCCCCACGCTCGCCAGCCTGGTCGAGGAGCGCATGAAGGACGACCCGGAGATGACCCACGACGTCATCCACGCGCTCAACGAGTGGATGCACGAGCAGTGGTCGTTCAACTACCAGGAACGCATCTTCGCCACTCCGGTCATCACCCTGCCCATCGTCGAGCGTGCGCTGGAGGAACTCGAGTGGTGCCTGGAGCGGGGCGCCCGCACCGTGCTGGTTCGCCCGGCACCGGTGCCCGGCTACCGCGGCAGCCGGTCCTTCGGCCTCGAGGAATTTGACCCGTTCTGGCAGGCCTGCATCAAGGCCGGGATCCCGGTTTCGATGCACGCGTCGGACAGCGGCTACTCCGAGTTCGCGAACGTGTGGGAGCCCGGCGACGAGTTCCTGCCCTTCAAGCCGACCGCGTTCCGCAGCTTCGCGATGGGCCATCGGCCGATCCTGGACGCGATGGGTGCGCTGGTGTGCCACGGCGCGCTGTCCCGCAACCCCGAGCTGCGGATCCTGTCGATCGAAAACGGCGCCGACTGGGTGCCGGACCTGTTCAAGGGCCTCAAGGGTGTCTACAAGAAGATGCCGCAGTCGTTCAGCGAGGACCCGATCGAGGCGTTCAAGCGCTGCGTCTACATCACCCCGTTCTGGGAGGACCGGTTCAACGAGATCGTCAACATGGTGGGCACCGACCGCGTGATGTTCGGCTCCGACTGGCCGCACCCCGAAGGCCTGAAGGACCCGATCACCTTCGTTGACGAACTCGCCGACTTCGAGCAGGAAGACGTCGCCAAGATCATGGGCGGCAACCTGATGAAGCTGATGAAGGTATCCAAACCTGTCAGTGCCTAGCCAGACAACGAAATGATGGGCTCGGTCCGGTAGTCCGGACCGAGCCCATCTGGTAACTCGGATTACTGGTGCTGCTTCTGCTTCTCTTCGGCAGTCTTGGCGCCCGCACGCGCGGACTCAGCCTCAGCTTCCTTCTTGGCCGCGTCACGCTGCGCGTCGGCCTTGTCCTGCTGGGCCTGGCCCTCGCGCTGCAGGTCGTCGCGGCCGAGCACCGCTCCACCAACCTCTTTGGCCTTGCCCTTCACGCCTTCGACGACGCCCTTGATGCCTTCTTCAGGTCCGCTGTTCTGATCCCCCATGGATCGATCCTCCTCTTGGTGTTGAGCGCTCACCTCGTGAGCGTGCTTGCGCTCGATAGTTGCGAACGGCATTGCACCGCGACCGGATTCGAGATCCGACAGTCAGGATGGACTCCGGCGACTTCCTGTTAAATCACCCCCGCGGCATCAACTCGCTCGCGCCTAACGACTTCCCAGCCCGTCGGCGACTCAAACACGTTCATCGCAAGCGCCCCGATTCCGCGCGCCGAACCCCGGGAAAAGCGCCGGCATCGGCGTTTGTCCCGGCGTTTTGGCGGGTAGCCGAAATAATTGGCGCCAGAGATGGCTCAGTGTGGGGAGGCATAGCGACCCGGCGGAGTCCAGGTCGCCAAGATACATCGAAAATTCTTGAATAGAAAGGAATCTCGTGTCCGAATACACGCTTCCGGACCTGGACTACGACTACAGCGCCCTGGAACCGCACATCTCGGGACAGATCAATGAGCTTCATCACAGCAAGCACCACGCCACGTACGTCAAGGGTGCCAACGACGCGCTGGCCAAACTCGCTGAGGCACGCGAAAAAGACGACCACAGCGCGATTTTCCTCAACGAAAAAAACCTGGCCTTCCACCTCGGTGGACATGTGAACCACTCAATCTGGTGGAAGAACCTGTCACCGGACGGCGGCGACAAGCCGACCGGCGACCTGGCCGACGCGCTCGACGACGCGTTCGGCTCGTTCGACAAGTTCCGGGCCCAGTTCACCGCGGCGGCCAACGGGCTGCAGGGCTCCGGCTGGGCGGTGCTCGGTTTTGACAAGCTCGGCGATAAGCTGCTGACCTTCCAGCTCTACGACCAGCAGGCCAACGTCCCGCTCGGGATCATCCCGCTGCTGCAAGTCGACATGTGGGAGCACGCCTACTACCTGCAGTACAAGAACGTCAAAGCGGACTACGTCAAGGCGTTCTGGAACGTCGTGAACTGGGCCGACGTGAGCGATCGGTTCGCCGCCGCGACCGCGGCCAGCGGGTTGATAGTCGTCTGACTTGTTTGCGCTTACGCAACTATCGTCACGGCTGAAACAGGAATAACAACAAGGATTTCGGGTATCACGACCCCTGTGGGACGTGCCGAAGGCGCCCACTGGATCAGGTGGTCGTAGTCACCGGTGCCAGCAGCGGAATTGGCCGCGCCACGGCGCGGGCGTTCGGTGCGCGCGCTGCGCAAGTCGGCCCGCTGGCCCGCGGCGACAACCCAAATCGCGCTAAGGAGGGTTAGCAATGTCCAGACAGGATGTCGCTGACTACTTGCTGGAGCGGCTACGCGCATGGGACGTGCAGCACGTGTTCGGGTATGCCGGCGACGGCATCAACGGACTCCTGGCGGCGTGGGGCCGGGCCGACAACCAGCCCATGTTCATTCAGTCGCGCCATGAAGAGATGAGCGCATTCCAGGCGGTGGGCTACGCCAAATTCGCCGGCCGCCTTGGCGTTTGCGTGGCCACGTCGGGTCCCGGAGCGATACATCTGCTCAACGGGCTCTACGATGCCAAGCTCGACCACGTACCGGTGCTGGCCATCGTCGGACAGACCAACCGCAGCGCCATGGGCGGCTCCTACCAGCAGGAGGTGGACCTGCTGAGCCTGTTCAAGGACGTCGCCAGCGACTACGTCCAAATGGTCACCGTCCCAGAGCAATTGCCCAACGTCCTGGATCGCGCCATCCGGGTCGCGATGGCCCAGCACGCTCCGACGGCGTTGATCATCCCTGCCGATGTGCAGGAACTGCCCTACTCGCCGCCCACCCACGAGTTCAAGATGGTGCCCTCCAGCCTGGGGATCGAATGGCCCGCCATCGCCCCGGACGACGCGGCCATTGCGCGGGCGGCCGATATCCTCAACGAAGGCAAGAAGGTCGCGATGCTGGTGGGCACCGGCGCCCGAGGCGCACGCGAGGAGCTCATCGAGGTCGCCGATCTGCTCGGCGCCGGAGCCGCCAAGGCACTGCTGGGCAAGGACGTCATCTCCGATGAATTGCCTTGGGTCACAGGGTCTATCGGGCTGCTGGGCACCCGGCCCAGCTATGAGCTGATGCGCGACTGCGACACCCTGCTGACGGTGGGCTCCAGCTTCCCCTACACCCAGTTCTTGCCCGAATTCGGGGACTGCCGCGCGGTGCAGATCGACATCGACGGCCGCCTCATCGGCATGCGCTACCCGTACGAGATCAACCTGGTCGCCGACGCGAAAGCCGCACTGCGGGCTCTGATTCCCAAGCTTCGCCGCAAGGAAGACAGGTCGTGGCGTGAGGGCATCGAGGCCAATGTCGCGCGCTGGTGGGAAACCATGGACATGGAGGCGAAAGTCAGCGCCCACCCGATCAACCCGCTGCGGCTGTTCTCCGAGCTCTCCCCACAGCTGCCCGATAACGCCATCGTCACAGCGGATTCCGGTTCGGCGGCCAACTGGTACGCGCGAAACCTGCGCTTCCGCGGCGACATCCGCGGCTCGCTGTCGGGCACCCTAGCCACCATGGGGCCCGGCGTTCCGTACGGCATCGGCGCCAAGTTCGCCCACCCGTGGCGGCCCGTCGTCGTGTTCGCCGGTGACGGCGCCATGCAGATGAACGGCATGGCCGAGCTCATCACGATCAAGCGGTACTGGCGGGAATGGGCCGATCCCCGCCTGGTGGTGGCGATCCTGCACAACAACGACCTGAACCAGGTCACGTGGGAAATGCGGGCCATGGCCGGTGCGCCGAAATTCGTGGAATCCCAAGCGGTTCCCGATGTCGACTACGCCGGATTCGCCGCCGGCCTCGGGCTGAACGCGCTCGCCGTCAAGGACCCCGAGGAACTCGCTGACGCCTGGCGCAACGCCCTGTCCGCCGACCGCCCGACCGTGCTCGACGTATACACCGATCCCGACATGCCGCCGATCCCACCGCACGCCACCTGGGACCAGTTCAAGTCCGCAACCGCCGCCGTGCTGGGCGGTGACGAGGACCGGGCGGGCTTCGTCAAGGTGGGCCTGAAAACCAAGGCGCAAGAGTTCCTGCCGCACAAGAAGAAGTAGCTGGTGATCTGAGGCTGTTCCCCGCCGTCCGCTCCCCCGCTGCTTGCGGCCACCTCGCCGGCAAAGTTCGCTAGCGGGCCAATCCCTGCGGCCGGGGCGGGGGCATAGGTAGCTGCGGCGAGCCTCAACGTACTCTTAACGGCCGGCAGGTGGACAGACCGATCGCTCCGTTATAAGAATGAGATAAATCAAACGCGAAACGAGCTTGTCTTCAGGCAACAGGATGGGTCTACATCGCGGCGTACTGCACGCCCATTCACTAGGAGCTCACCTTGCGCCCGCTACCACACCAGAGGCCACTTCTTCCCATCTCATGTTGATCCCATGTTGAGCACACAACTGGTCTCCGAACTCGGAGACGCACGCAGCACATTGCGGGCAACCGCGCAGCGCTGCGACTCGACGGTGATCATCTATGCCGGCGGCGAAGTCGACGCCTGCAATGAACACACCTGGCAGCGGCTGTTGAGCGAGGTCGGATCCATCCTGACCCCACCCGACGCGTTGGTCGTCGATGTCAGCGGCCTGGAATTCATGGCCTGCTGCGCGTTCGCCGCGCTGGCCGAGGAGGCGGACCGGTGTCGGCGCCGCGGCGTCGACCTGTGTCTGGTGAGCCACGAGCCGGCAGTGGCCCGGACCATCCAGGCGTGCGGACTAAGCAGCTTGCTGCCGGTCCACCCGACCCCGGACTCGGCAGTGTCGAATACGGCGTAGCGAAACCGCCGAGCCGACTCAGGCCGGCTGGGCGCTGTGTGCGCTGCGGAGGTCGTCGACGAACGAACGATAGGCCTGCTCGCGGTCGTCGCTGCGATCACGCAGCACCGCCGACGGGTGAACGGTGGCCACCACAATCGGTTCCGGATCCACCTGCACGTCAACGGCTGCGGGCAACCGCATGACCTGACCACGTTGGGTGGACACCCGAAACGCCGACCCGAGCAGCGCTTGAGCGGCGGTCGCGCCGAGGCACACGATCACCTGCGGCCGGACCGCCTCGATTTCGGCGATGAGCCAGGGCCGGCACGCGACAACCTCAGTGCGACTGGGCTTTTGGTGTATCCGCCGCTTGCCGCCCTTGCGGGTGAATTTGAAATGCTTGACGGCGTTGGTCTGGTAGGTCGACTGCGGATCGATCTCAGCTTCGTCGAGCGCGCGTGCGAGCAGGCGTCCCGCGGGTCCGACGAATGGCAGACCGGCGCGGTCCTCCTGATCCCCAGGTTGCTCACCCACCAACATGATTGGCGACGTCGACGCTCCGTGACCAAACACCGTTTGAGAGGCGTCCCGATACAGCGAGCAGCCGCGGCAACGGGCGGCAGCGGCTTCGAGCGAATCGAGCCGCCGATCTTCGGGCACATACCGCTCGGCCCCGGACGTCATGCCCTGGGCATACCCCTGCCCACGAGCCCAAAACGCCCGGGGATCAACCCTTCCCGACGATGGTGTTGCGCGCCCGGTCCATCATCGCCGCGAACGGGGCGGGCTGTCCCGACCCACGCATTCATCAAACGTTCGCTCGGTCCTGCTGGAGCACGCGATGGAGGCCGGCGCAAACATCGCCGGGCAAGTTGCCACAGCCCCGTGATGCCCGCCGGTCCAGGTGGACCGGCTAACCGGCTGACCGCACGTAGACATGTGGCGCGCCGATGTAAAGCAGGGCGCCGCAGCCAACCTGGCCACCGCATCAAGCCGCCGAAGGCCACGTCGCCGGCGAGGGTGAGCGTCCGCCCGCGGCATCTCACGGCAAACCGCCGATCGACATTTCGTGGCGGTGCAACGGGCTCATTTACGAGTACGTTGATAACGTGGTCATGTTGCGCAGCTAAGCGGCCAACATGGGAATTGTTTTGGGGCAGCGGTCCGCGGGAGGAACCACTGAATGGCCGCCGAGATGGACTGGAACAATACGGTCGGCGCGGCCGAGGATGTGCGGCGCGTATTTGAGAATGCTCCCAACATGATGGTCGGCCTGCAGGGCCCCGACCATCGCTTCGTGGCCGCGAACGCGGCCTACCGCGCATTCAATCCCACATTCACGACCGTCGGGCTGCCCGCCCGCGAGGTTTATCCCGAGCTGGTGAGCCAATTCATCTTCGACATGTTCGATCGGGTGTATCGGACCGGTGAGCCGCAGTCCGGAAAAGAGTGGCGCCTGCACGCCGACTTCGACGGCACGGGCGTTGAGGAGCGATACTTCGACTTCCTGGTCACACCGCGTCGAGCGTCGAACGGTTCGATCGAGGGCGTGCAGGTCGTCTTCGACGACGTCACGACCCAGGTGCGGGCGCGGCAGGCCGCCGAGGCCCAGGTGCAGGAGCTGTCCGAGCGGTATTTTCACGTCCGCGATTCGGCCATTGTCATGCAGCAGGCGCTGTTGGCGCCGTCGGTTCCCGTCGTACCGAGCGCCGACGTAGCCGCGGAGTACCTCGTCGCCGCCGAAGACACCGCGGCCGGCGGCGACTGGTTCGACGCGATGGCCCTCGGGGATCGGCTGGTGCTGATCGTCGGCGATGTCGTCGGCCATGGCGTGGAAGCCGCCGCGGTGATGTCACAGTTGCGAACCGCACTGCGGATGCAGATTTCGGCCGGGCGCACCGTCGCCGAAGCGCTCGAGGCACTGGACCACTTCCAGAAGCACGTGCCCGGATCGAAGTCGGCCACGGTCTGTGTCGGCTCCCTCGACTTCGCGACCGGTGAATTTCAGTACTGCACCGCAGGCCATCCGCCGCCGTTGCTGATCACCAGCGACGCGAGCGCGCATTACCTGCCACCGTCGGGTGGGGGTCCGCTCGGCAGTGGCCGCGGTTTTCCGGTGCACACCGAAACGCTCGAGGTGGGCGACGTGATCCTGCTGTACACCGATGGCCTGATCGAACGACCGGGCAGGGAACTGGTGGCCAGCACCGCCGAATTCGCCGACCTGGCGGCGAGTATTGCTGGTGGGCGCGGCTTTCCGATGGACGCCTCGAGACGCCCGATCGATCGCATCTGTTCGGAGACACTCGAATTGCTGCTGCGGTCCACCGGTTACAACGACGACGTCACCCTTCTCGCGGTGCAACGGCGGATACCCGCGCCGCCGCTGCAGCTGACGATGGATGCGACGATCCACGCCGCCCGCGCGATTCGCGCCCAATTGCGCCAGTGGCTGGCACAGGTCGGCGCCGACGCCACCGACATCTCGGATGTCGTGCACGCGGTCTCCGAGTTCGTCGAGAATGCCGTCGAGCATGGGTACGGCGCCGACGTTCCTGACGGCATTGTGGTCGAAGCGGCGCTGGCCGGCGACGGCCGGCTGCGGGCAGCGGTGATCGACCGCGGGCAGTGGAAGGATCATCGTCAGGGCGAGCGGGGCCGCGGACGTGGGCTTGCGATGGCCGAAGCCTTGGTGTCCGAGGCGCAGGTCACGCATGGAGCCGGCGGGACGACCGCCTCACTCACGCATACTCTCTCGCGACCGGCGGAGTTCGTCACCAACCCGATGGTCAACCGCTCGGCCAACCCGCCATCGATCGACCGCGAATTCGTGTCGTCGGTCGTCGAGCCCGGCCGCATCGTGGTCAGCGGCGACGTCGATTCCAGTACCGCACCGACGCTGGACCGTCAGATCGCCGTCGAAAGCCGTTCCGGCATAGCGTCTTTGACCATCGACCTGAGCGCCGTGACCCACCTCGGGTCGGTGGGCATCAGCGCGCTGGCCGAGGCCTGCGAGCGGGCGCAACGACAGGGCGGCGACTGTGTGCTGGTCGCGCCGCCCGGCAGCCCGGCCCACCACGTGTTGTCACTGGTCCAGATACCCGTCATCAGCGGACTGGCCGAGAACCTCGTCTCAGAGGGCTAACAGCGGGCTAGCCGCGGGCCTTGCCGTGCCGCACCTGATTGAACGGCACCCCGCGGTCGGCGGCGTATTCCCGCGGGAAGTTCAGCACCCGCTCGCCGATCACGTTGCGGGCCATCTCGGTGGTGCCGCCGCCGATGGCGACCGACTGCCGGGCCAGGTATCTGAATCCGGTCTGCAGGCCTTCACCGATCTGCCCGACGACACCGGCCGGGCCGGCGATCGCCAGCGCGGTGTCCATCTCGCACGCGACGGTCTCGGCGTGAAACAGCCTGATGAGCGTGCCACCTGCCGGCGGCAGTGCGCCGTCCCGGACGCTGCGATAGACGTGGTCGATCAGCTGCTCGCGGACCGCGCGGTGCACCAGCGCCCGGCCCGCC
>Ga0075370_10000678_pt1 | contig 13329 bp, 13 predicted proteins | sample EndMethybrTD3035_FD_71398 | JGI IMG/M metagenome (GOLD analysis project Ga0075370, IMG submission 71398) | Populus endosphere microbial communities from Tennessee, USA - Endosphere MetaG P. TD hybrid TD303-5 | ecosystem: Host-associated > Plants > Roots > Endosphere | place: USA: Tennessee... | reverse complement strand
CGCGTCGGCAGCGTCATCCGCACCACCAAGAAGGACATGCTCGCCGGCACCCATGCCGACGACATTCAGCAACTGCTGGTCGAACGCAGCGCGCTCGCCTTCCCCGACATGCATTTCACCGACGAGGAGCAGCTCGAGTTCGCCGCCACCGTCGGCAAGGTGTTCACCGTCGGCTCCGAGGACGTCCAGAAGATCTCGATGGACCCCAAGATAAACCCCGTCGCCGACTATACCCGCGGCGCATTCTACTGGCACATCGACGGCGCCAACGACGAGGTGCCCGCCAAGGCGACGATGCTTTCGGCCAAGGTACTGGCCGAGCCCGGCGAAGGCGACACGCTCGTCGCCAACACCTTCGCCGCCTATGAAGACCTGCCCGACGAGGACAAGGATCTGCTCGATGGCATGCGCGCACGCCATTGCCTCGAGGCGACCGGGCGCATGGTTCATCCCGATCCCAGCTATGCGCTGATCAAGGCCTGGCATACGCGGCCTTCGCGCTTCCACCCGATCGTCTGGACGCACCGGTCCGGACACAAGTCGCTGCTGATCGGCGCTACCGCCTATTACGTCGAAGGCATGGATATCGAGGAAGGCCGCGCGCTGCTCTGCCGGCTGCAGGAATTCGCCACCCAGCCGCAGTACGTCTATCGCCACAAATGGCAGCCAGGCGACTTCCTGCTGTGGGACAACACCGGCACGATGCACAAGGCCGACGCCTATCCGCTCGACAGCAAGCGGCTGATGCACCGCACGACGCTCCATGGCGAGGAATCGATCGCCTGAGCCTGTTCGCTCGGTTTGAGCCGCGCTAACGTCCTGGTCAGCGCCCGGATTCGGTGCGCGAAACGGGAGAGCGACGATGGCTTTTGGCGATAGTCCGCACGACGCGGGGCTGCGGAGCGCGTGGCAGCAGTTCTGCCGCCAGCTCGAGGTCGCTGGCGACTGCGCATTCAAGGACACGATCCCTGCCAGCGGGCTCCACCGCGTCGATGCGCTGCGTTTTCTCACGCAGAACCTAGGCCAGGCCTTCGATCTCGCGCTGGAGACGCGCAACACACAGTACCCGGTGATCCACGCCTTCTGCGGGCCGTTCCGCAAGCTCGGCGGCGACAATGCCGACTTTACCTATCAGCAGGCCTGGATCGACGGGCAATCGACCTATCGCATCTCCGGCAACCGCGGCACCGCGCGCTTCTTCAACATCGCCGTCCAGGGCCCACGCCCGACCAGCCGGGCCGAACAGCCCGATTGGCGGCCGCTGCACGAACCCTTCGGCGACACGCCCGAGGCTAATCTGTTCGGTCACGACATGGAGATCGGCTGGGACGGCAGCTTCGAGGTCTATGTCGGCGGCGAAAAACCCGATCCCGCGCTCTGCCCCAACTGGCTGCCGACGACGCCGGGCACCCGCAAGCTGTTCATCCGCCAGGGCTTCGACGACTGGTCCGAGCTGCCCGTGACGATGCGCATCGAACGCATAGGCATGACCGAGCCGCGGCCGATGCCCGATCCGGCCGAGATGATCGCGGCGATCGAATGGGCAGGCGATTTCGTCACCGGCGTCGCCGGCGACTGGCCCGACTGGCCCTATACCTTCGCCGAGGATGTCGACCCCGCGCAGGTCAATCGCTTTCCCGGCGCGCGGCGCGCCTCGGGCGATCCCGTCTACAACCCGGAACTCGACAAGAAGCGCGGCCGGGCGCCGACGACAATGTGCTGGCGGCTCGCCCCCGACGAGGCGCTGATCATCGAATGGGACAGGAACGACCTGTTCTGGATGATGACCAACATGGGCATGAGTTTCAATTCGATGGACTATCTCTACCGGTCGGTCAGCCACTCGCCGGCACGGGTCAAGGTGGACAGCGACGGCAGGATCCGCATGGTCCTCGCGCATAGCGATCCGGGCTTCCACAACTGGATCGACACCTGCGGCTTCGAGCAGGGCGAGATCTGCAACCGCAACATGCTGACCGACCAGGCCACCGACTTCCGCACGCGCGTGGTCAAGCACGACGCGCTTTCTCAGGAGATGCCGGCGGACAGTCCGCGCGTCACGCCCGACCAGCGCACGCGGATGATGCAGGAGCGGTTCCACGCCATCATGCGGCGCTACCGGCTCTAGCGAAAACCCGGCAATCGCGCGCTTGGCCTTGTACCGCGCCCGATTGGCTTTAGGCTCGTGGAAAAAGGGAGAGAGAGTGAGCGAGCAACGGTGCCCCATCATGCGCGAAGCGCGGCGCTGCCGCGCCGGCGACGACCGCGGGTGCGGAGAGCGTCTACCTGCTCGAAAACTTCCGCACCGCGCTGGCGCTTTAGGGAAAGGGTTCTTCCCATGAAGTTCAACCATGTCGGCATCTCGGTCACGGACATCGAGCGGTCGATCGCCTTTTACCGCGACATGCTGGGCCTCGAACAGCTCTGCGAGGTCTTTCCCTTCGGCGGCGAGCAGTACGAGGCGATCATGGACCTGCCCGGCGCAACTGGCCGGATGTGCATGATCGGCAAGGACAGTCTGAACCTCGAACTGTTCGAGTTCACCGGCGCGAAGGCGAAGGACCCTGAATATCCGGTCAGCGACCGCGGCTATTCGCATTTCGGCGTCGAGGTCGACGACATCGCAGCGACCTACGAGAAGCTGCGCGCCGCTGGCACTCGTATCCACAGCCCGGTGATAACTTTCAACCAAGGCTCGATGAAAGCCGCCTATTGCCGCGATCCCGACGGCAACGTGTTCGAGCTGCTGGAGCCGCGAAAGGCGGGCTAGCCAGGGAAAAAAGCCCCACCGGAATACCGGCGAGGCTTTTGAAATGGGCTCGGGCAAAGATCAGAATGCAAGGCGCACAGTGGTCTTCCGGCGCCGGCGGAGCGCGCCGCCGACGAACCCTACGCCAAGGATCAGCATGGCCCAGGTCGCAGTTTCGGGGACCGCGCTGCCCACGAGCCCGATATTGTCGAGATAGGCGCCGACCGTGTCACTGGGCCCGGAGGCGCGGAAGATCAGCGACGTGGGGCTGCTGACGGTGAAGGCGAAGGAGAACGGATTCCAGACCGTATTCGAAAGGCCCGTGCCGTCATAGGTCTGTGAGCGGAGCAGCGTGTTGCCGATCAGGATGTCGATCCCGCTGGTAGCGGCGGCAACGCCGGGGCGTGCCGATACCTGGCCGGTCAGGACATAACTGCCGGCTTCGATAACGCGGGAGATCGTGGTGTTGCTGGTGCTGTCTAGCTCGATAAGGTTGTCACCGGAGAAGGGCGAAGCGCCGAAGACGTGGTTCTGCAGCTCGATCCCCCCGCCGGAATCGACGGTCCAGCCCTCAAGCGACGGAAGGGTGACATAGGAGCCGAAATTCACGGGGACGCTGTCAAAGGTCGACAGGAAATTGGTGACGGCAAGCGCCGGTGTCGCCGTGGCAAGAGCCAGAGCGGCCGCGGTGGTCGCTGCAAGAGCCTTTATCGTCATGGTGCTTCCCCTTCGTCGGAAGTGCACTCGCCGGCCTCGAAGGAGACCGCGGCGATGCAATTTCGCTCTTGCAGCATTTGCCGAGATCAGGCGAACAGATCACGGTAGTTCGTTATAATAACGGGATAAATTGGATAGTTAGTGGGTAATCTTCACACTTCTTTCGCTGCGGCGCGACAGGCGGTGGCGAGGACGCGTCGAGCCGAGCCGAACATGCCGACCGCCATTTGCGCGGCGCGATCCGGGCTTACTGCCGGACCCTCAAGGTCATACCGAAAGCGGATCGATCGAGGGCCGAGGATCAGACCCGAGTTGCCCGCCGGTCAAAGGACGATCGACAGCGGCCAATGCGTGGCTTGGGCCGCAGGTTCAGGCGCGCGCGATCACCGCAACTAGCGGATCGCCGTCGCCGCCGTGGGCGAGCAGCTTCGCCTCGACCGAGGCAAAGCCGGCGCGGCTCGCGTAGAGGCTGACCAGGGTGGCGTGCTGCGCGATGTTCAGCGCACGCCAGATCGCCACTGCCTTGGTGGGAAAACAGCGGTTGGAGAAACTGATGACGAAAGGGGCGCCAGGGCGAAGCACGCGGCGCACTTCGGCGAAGACCGCGATCGGTTGCTGCAGGTATTGCACGCTGACGCAGCATAGTGCGGCGTCGAAGTGACCGTCTTCCAGCGGCAGCGCGGTATCTCGGTTGAGATCCTGGACAAACCACCGCGTCAGCCGCGGATTGGCGGCCAGCTCGGCCGCGTTCATGCCATGGCCGACGCATTCCGACAGCTCGATCTCCGCCGGCAGGTGGCTGACCCAGCTCGACATCAGGTCCAGCACCGCACCGCCTGGAGGCAGCAGATCGCGGTAGCATTGGGTGAGCGCGGCGATCGCGCCTTCGTCTATGTGGGTAACCAGCCGCGCCGGCACGTAGAAGGCCAGATCATCGCCTTCGTCGAGCCGGCTGAAGGCATCGGCTGGGAAATCGGCTGGAAATTCGGGATGGCTGGTGTTCATCGACTGGCGCTATCCTCGGCCTATGCCGAAGCATCACCATATCCTCAACGCGGCGTCCAATCTTTTGGGGATTGCGCTGATCATCATCACCGGTCTGCATCTGACCGGGACCGCGGAAAGGACCATCGCCGACGAGATCGGCTGGCTGGCCGCAGCCAGTCTCAGCATTAGCTGCCTGTTTTCCTACATCGCCGTTCGGCGCGAACCCGAGCCGAGCCGCTTCGAAGACTGGGCCGACCGCAGCTTCCTCGCCGGACTGGTCTGCCTGGTGCTGGCGGTCTTCACGCTGGCCGCAACCAAGCTGTGAACCGCGCTTCCTTCATGCCGCGCGCCAAGCGCATGCGGCAAGGGCCCGACGGTCCATCAAAGACCGCCGGGCGCGCCTGGAAGGGACAGGCGTTTCTTGATCAGGCCGTTACTTCAGCAGCACTCGTTACTTGAGCAGCGAGAGCACGTTCTGCTGGGTCTGGTTGGCCTGAGAAATCATGGCCGTCGAAGCCTGGCTCAGGATCTGGGCCTTGGCCAGCGCCGTCGTTTCCGAGGAATAGTCGGCATCTTCGATGCGCGAGCGGGCTTCGGACAGGTTCGTCATGTTGGTCGTCAGGTTGTTGACGGCCGATTCCAGACGGCTCTGGCCGGCACCGAGTGCGGCGCGGGTCGTGTTGATGCCGGTAAGGGCGGCATCGACGTTGTCGATCGTGGTGGCCGCGCCGGACGTCGTGCTGACGTCGAGCGCCGTGCCGAGCTTGGTGCCGTCGACACCGGAAATGGTGAGGTCGATCGTCGAGCCCGCTTCGGAACCCGCCTGGATCGTGATCGTGACCGTGCTGGCCGAACCGCCCGTGCTGAACAGCGTCACGCCGTTGAACTTGGTGTTGGTCAGGATGTCGTCGATCTGACTGGTCAACTGCGCGACTTCGGCCTGCAGGTTGCCACGGTCGGTATTGCTGTAAGTGCCCGATTTGGACTGGATCGACAGTTCGCGGATACGCTGCAGCATGTTGTTTACTTCGCCGAGCGCGCCATCGGCGGTCTGAGCCAACGCGATGCCATCATTCGCGTTGCGGATCGCCTGAGTCATGCCGCGGACCTGCGAGGTCATCGTCGTCGCGATGGCGAGGCCGGCGGCATCGTCCTTCGCGCTGTTGATACGCTTACCGGTCGACAAACGCTCCATAGCGCTGCCGAGCAATTTGTTAGCGGAAGTCGACGCATTCGCAGCCTTCATGGCGGCGATGTTAGTGTTGATAACAGCCATGATCAGTTCCTAAAAACTCACCCGGTTTCCCGGGGGGTGCCGCCCGACCCTTCGAGCGACTGCCAACAGCAAGAGCGGTTGCTAAGGGATATTCTTAAGGCCCTCGGTTACCATCTGCTTAAAATTTCTGAATGCGACGGGCTGAACGGGGGGATTGGGTTACCTCGAAATCCCGGGATTTCCGCCATTTTTCGTCGATCCGAATATTTTAGGCCTTGCTGAAAATTTTTTTCATTCGGCCCCTCGCCCGGCTCTTCAAACCACGTAATCCTTGGCTTTCCGGACGAAAACCCCGGCCGTGAGGCCGGGGAAAGGCGAGAGAGAGTGTCGTAAACATCCGTTCCAATGCCATGCGGAGCGGATGCAGTTCCCAGTAAACCGACTTGGTGAACGAAGCGTAAAATGCAGGAAGCAGGATGATCATCTTTTGCGGCCGGGCGGCATCGCACGGTAAACGGCGGTAAGGATTGGAACAGGACGCGCGGTCGATCCAAGCTTCAGAAGAGACACGACGCGGACATTCGTCGTCCGAGCGCTTATAGACGGGCCATGCCTGCTTCCGCCGATCGTCCGCCGCCCGAAGAGATCGTCCTCTATGCCAAGGACCCGGCGACGAAGATCGCCACGATCACGATCAACCGGCCCGACAAGCACAATGCGATCACGATTCCCGCGCGGCACCGTTTCTCCGACCTGATCCACCGCGCCAATGTCGACGACGATGTGAAAGTGCTCGTGATCCGCGGTGAGGGCGAGAATTTCGGCACGGGCGACGATCTCCCCGAAATGGCCGACCTGTTCTCCGACAAGGACGTGTCGTGGCTGCACGACTTTCGCATCGGCGAGGACGAAGGCGTAAGATACCCGCCCAAGGGTTCCTACCGTCACCTCGGCGCGGTAACCCAGCTCTACGCCCGCGCCGGCGAAGGCATGCGCGACCTTCAGGACTTCAAGAAGATCTCGATCGTCGAAGTGAAGGGCTATTGCTACGGCTGGCAGTTCTACCTCGCCGGCGATGCGGACATCGTCGTCGCTTCGGAAGAGGCGCTCTTCGGCCATGCCGCCTTCCGCTATGCCGGCTGGGCGGCGCGGATGTGGCAGTGGGCGGTGACGATGGGCCTTCGTCCCTTCATGGAGATGGTCTTCACCGGTCGGCCCTTCACCGCGCAGGAGATGAAAGACCTCCACTTCGTCAACAGCGTCGTCCCGCGCGAGAACCTCGAAGCCGAGACGATGAAGTATGCCCTCGCCTGCGCGCGAAACCGGCCGACCGATACCGTGGTCATGCAGAAGACCTTCTTCGAGGTCTTCAAGCAGCAGCAGGGTGAATACATGGGCTCGGTGCTCTCGGGCTGGCTCGAATCGATGTTGCCCGCCGTGCACGACGACGTCCGAAGCATCGCCGTGGACGAGGCACTGTTCGAGAAGGGGCTGACCAAGGCGGTCAAGGACAACGACGCCCAATTCCCGCCCGAATGGCGGCTAAGCTACGCCGGCCGCAAGGCGCGGTAGGAGACCGGCGATGCGGACCATCGACCTGACGCCGCGGATCGGCACCTTGGTGGAGACCGACCTCGCGACGCTGCTCGGTGGCCGCCACGCCGCGAGGCTGCGCGCGCTTGCCAAGAACCGCGGCGTCCTCGTCATCCGCGGTGCGGCCATGGACGACGCGCAGCAGCTCGCCTTCACCCGGACGCTGGGCCCGGTGTTCGATGCCGGCGGAGGCGAGGTCTACAAGGTCACCTTCGATCAGCGCGAGAGCCCCGATCTCTGGGACTACAACTACGGCAACTTTTCCTGGCATATCGACCGGACCGACACCGACCTGCCGCCCTTCGCCTCGATCCTCAACGCCAAGCGCCTCGCGCCCGCAGGCGGCGAGACCGAGTTCGCCAATACCTATGCCGCCTACGACGACCTGTCCGAGGCGGATAAGCGGCTGATCGAAGGGCTGCGCGTCGTCCACAAGGTGGAAGCCTCGTATCGGGAATCGGTGCCGAACCCTACCGATGCGCAACTTGCCAAGTGGCGGCGCCATGCCGACAAGGTCCATCCGCTCGTGTGGAACCACCGCAATGGCCGCAAGTCGCTGGTCACCAGCACTTCGGGAACGCATGTCGTCGGCATGGACGAGGCCCAAGGCGCCGCGCTGCTCGCCCGGCTGATGGCCCACGCGACCCAGCGGGAATACGTCTATGTCCACACGTGGCAGCTCAATGACCTCGTGATGTGGGACAACACCGGCACGATGCACCGGGTGCGCCCTTACGACCTGGCTGCGGGCAGGCTGCTCCACCGCACGACGGTGCTCGGCGACGAGCCTTTCGATGCCTGACGGCGAGTTGCCGTCGACGCTGCCCGCGCTGCTGCTGCAGATGGCGGCGCAGCGCGCTGCGCATCCGGCGATCGTCACCCCGCAGGAGACCATCAGCTATGCCGAGCTCGACCGCCGCTCGGCGCGGTTCGCGCGGGCGCTGCTGGCGGCAGGCGCCGGCAAGGGAACTCGGATCGCCCTGCTCGCGCCCGACGGCCCGTTCTGGGTCACCGCGTTCTGCGGTGCCCTGCGGATCGGTGCGCTGGTCACCACGGTCTCGACGCTCTGTGCCCCGCCCGAACTGGCGCACGTCCTCGAGAACAGCGACGTGCAGCACCTCGTCACCGCGCGCCGCCTGCTGAGCCACGACTATGCGGTAACGCTGGAAGCGGCGCTCCCCGGATTGGCAGGCGAGCGGGCCCGCACGCTTGGGCTCGCCGCTGCACCCTATCTGCATCACATCTGGTTCGACGATGCGAACGGTCTGCCTTGGGCATGCTCGATCGCCGATCTAGAAGATCTTGCCGATGCGTCCGATGCCCCTTCAGCAAGGCTGCTCGCCGCAGCGGAGCGCGAGGTCTCACCGGCGGACGAGGCCGTGGTCGTCTATACCTCTGGCAGCACCGCGCGGCCCAAGGCGGTGGTCCATCGCCATTGGGCCCTGGCACGCCATTCGCCCGAACTCGCGCGCAATTTCGCGCTGACACCCGGCGACCGGATGATGTGCCTGCTGCCCTCGTTCTGGCTCGCCGGCATGTCGATGATGCTGCAGGTGCTGAGCGTGGGCGCAACGCTGGTCTATCCGGCATCGCCGGCGATCGACGACGCGCTCGATGCGATCGAGAATCTCGGCGTCACACGAGTCAACGCCTGGGGCGACAAGCAGCCGCAGCTGATCCGCGCGGCGCGCGCGCGCGGGACCGACATAGCGCATATCCCCGACCTCGCCGGCTTCCGCGACGCCGAAGGCAACCCGCTGCCCGACAAAATCGCCATGTACGGGATGACCGAGAGCTTCTCCGCGCATAGCGCTCATCCGCTCGGGCAGGCACTGCCGCCCGGCAAGGAGGCGGCTTTCGGCCGCGCGATCGACGGCTACGAGCGCCGCGTGGTCGATCCGGATAGCGGCGCGGAGCTGCCGCCCGGTGAAATCGGTGAACTGCAGATACGCGGCCCGGCAATGCTGTCGCGTTTCTACAAGGTTCGACGCAGCGAGGTGTTCACGCCCGACGGCTTCTATCCGACGCGCGACCTCGTCAGCATCGACGCCGACGGGTGGCTCTACCCGGCCGGTCGGCTCGACGACATGATCAAGACGCGCGGTGCCAACGTCTCGCGGCTCGAAGTCGAGGCAGCGCTGCTCGCGGTGCCGGGCGTGAAGCAGGCCGTGGTCGCGGGCCTGCCCGATGCCGCGTTCGGCAAGACGATCGCTGCCGCGGTGGTTCCGACTGAAGGGACGGCTCTCGAAGAGCACGCGTTGCGCGCTGCCCTGCGCGCCAGTCTGTCGAGCTTCAAGATACCGCGCCGGATCGTCTTCGTCGACGAGGCGGACATTCCGCGCACCGCAACCGGCAAGATCCGTCTGGCCGAGATCGCGAACCTGATCGCCGGCCGGCTCCAGAAAGCGTGAAGGGCGCGGAGCCATGACCGCGCCCTTCCAGCCACCTCTATATAGAGCAGCTCAGTTCAGTGCGTCGCTCCGCCACATCTCGCGATTGCGCTGCACGCAGGTGACGCGCAACCCGCGCACGCCGAGCCGTTCCTCGGTGCGCATCCAGGAAGCCAGTTCCTCCACGCTCATCCGATAGCGATCGCACGCCTCGTCGACCGTGAGCAGGCCGCCCTGCACCGCCGCCACGACGTCGGCCTTGCGGCGCGCAGTCCACCGCTCGCCCAGCGACGGAAGCGAATGGCGGGTAAGCGGAACGCCCTGCGGTCCCATCACGGCGATCGGGCGAATTTCAGTCAGTTCCAGCATCGGTAGTTCCTCTTCAAGCCCCCGTTGCCGAGGTCAGGAAACGGCCGCGCTGGTTGCCAACTTCTGTCGGGAACTGGTTAATACGGTGGAACGAGCGCCCACTGCGGCGAAGAGTGTGCCGGTTTTTCAGGCTCTTCCGTAGAAATACCGATGCGGCCCGAATGCAGTCAGTCGCTCAAGAAGAACGAGGCGCTCCTGATCGATTTCTCGACGCCAACCTGCCCGCCTTCCTGCTTTTTCCCGTTTGCCCTTTCGATGATCTTGGCGATCGGCATCGAGCGTGACGTCTTCCCGGCTACGCACGTCGATATGAACGTGCAGCTTCCCATTAAGGCCGAGACTAAATTGCGAGGTCGACGGGACGATAGCGCTGTCGATGACCGAAGGGGCGATCCAGACGGGGGCTGATTGATCCAGGTCAATGCGTGACACACGCGGCCGAGTTAGTCCGTATCCGCGACCCAGCCTCCGCACCTGCGAAGGCACCTTGCCCCCGCTTCGGTGGGGGCACCTTTTCGCCGATATATGCCCTTTTGGGCAGGTAGGAGCGCCGGGTCAGATGCGATAATATCCCACTACTGCTCAGATCCTATCCGCAACCCTTCCGCGATCGAGCAGCGACGGAACCTCAAGTACCCCCAACTTCACCCCCGCTTCCGCGGGGGTTTCCTTTTTCGTCAGGCAAGGCGGTAGATGAGATGTCTTATCTTGGGCGCCTCTAGGTCCAAGTAAGTGGAATTCGCACGACCAATAGGCGCGAATTTTATTACGTTTATCGAAACACCTTCCAGCGGATCACGGCGGTCACCTTCCATAGTCCGATAGCAGCCGAATGTACCGATCCGAAGCGCCCCGCAGCAAATCGGTCCGCGAATTCGAGCAGCTCGTGCTTGAAACCTTGAGGTAAACTCGACGCGCGGTCGGTGCCATCGCGTTACCAAAAGCCAATTGAGGGTGACAAAATACCGCATTGAAATAATGGCGCGCCCGGCAGGATTCGAACCTGCGGCCCCAAGCTTAGAAGAATTGCCGAGCGCTTCTCATAGCTCCCATAGCCACGCATTTCTGCCGTTTCTTGATCCCATACTTTTCATGGATTGCATGTTACCTCGCTCCAAAGTACCTATTTCGTTACCTATCGGCCGCAGGAAACTCCGGCTCGATTGGCATGGTAACACCGATCTAGGGACACAAGCGTTGCTCACAGATACCAAAATCCTAGGTATCAAACCGCCACTTTCCGGCCAACACGAGTACCCTGACGCAAAGGTGACAGGGCTTCGGCTGCGCGTCGGTTCGAGTGGGAAGAAGACCTGGATCGTTCGAAAGCGCGTGGGCACCAAGCAGACCAACAAGAAGCTGGGCACCTACCCCGCGATGTCGTTGGCTAAGGCGCGTATTCAGGCCATCAGCGTGATCGAAACGCTCGAGCGTGACGGCTCGATCGAAGGCCTTGATCGCACATTTGGCCAGGTTGCAGAAACCTGGATCGAAAAAGTGGCAAAGCCGAAAAACTCGAGTTGGCGGCTGCAGATGCGCCGCCTCGAAATGCATGTCTATCCCAAGTGGAAAGATCGCAAGATCCTCAGCATCAAGCGTGCGGACGTACGCGACTTGCTTGAGGCGCTTGAAGGGGAGGTCCTGCCCAATCGGATCCAGGCGGCCATAAAAACTGTGTTCCGCTATGCACTTTCCCGCGATTGGATCGAGGCTTCGCCGGTGGAAGGCATCGCCAAGCTTCGTGACGAGACGACGCGCGACCGCGTTTTGAACATGGAGGAGATAAAGCGCGTTTGGGACAGCGCGAACCTGCTCGGGTATCCTTTCGGCCCATATATCCAGGTGTTGATGCTCACTGCGCAGCGTCGCACGGAAGTTGCTGCCATGAAGTGGAATGGAATCGATCTCGAGGCCGGCACATGGACTTTGTCGACGGAGGAAACCAAGACCGATCGCACCCACCTGGTGCCCCTTTCGGCGGCAGTCGTAGCTATTCTGAAGGTCCTACCCCGCCTCGGAGATTTCGTTTTCACAACGGACGGTGAAACGCACCTCAAAAGCTATTCGAAGGTCAAAAGCCGGCTCGACCAATACATAAGGGTCAAACGAGACAATATGCCTGCCTGGCGCCTGCACGATCTTCGCAGGAGTGCTGCGACGCACATGGTCCGCCTTGGTGTGCTTGAAGGCGTTGTCAGCCGAGTCCTAAACCACGCCGTCGTGGGCGTAACCGGCAAGGTCTACGCGCTGCACAGTTACGCGCCGGAAAAGCGAGATGCGATGGAACGATGGGCCGCTGACGTTCACCGAGCGGTTGGCGGCAGCTCGAAAAAACGGACTGCAAAAAAGTGAAATCCGGCAAACGAGTGCCCGCCGCGTCGGCTCACGACCCAGCGAGTTTGTCAGCCATCCAATTTTGAACTTCTGCCTCGTTGGAGGCTAACCGCCGCTCGGTCAGTCTGATCGGCTTCGGGAACTCGCCAGCTGCGACCAGCCGGTCAAGAGTCGCGCGGCTCAGGCTTGTCCGTTCGCAGACGCGCTTCGGTGTCATAAACGTGATCATCGAGTAACCTCATTGCGCTGCATTCTGAAGATAGCACTGCCGAAGCGCGCCTGAAGCTTGCTGGCTACGCTCTCGGCATATCGACGCTGACGCCACTCTGTAGGACTGTGATACACGCCGATGGCCCGCCAATATTCTCCGGTTTGCGCCAACGCCGATAGGAAAATCCAGCGCGCGACTTCGGCGTTGAAACAAGCATCGGTTCGCAGCCAGTGGCGGACGCGAGCGACAGGGTGTCCGACCAGCGAAGCAATGCGCGGAACCCACCAGCTATTGATCTGCAAAGGGCCGAGATCATGTGAGCCGTTGGTGTTGAGGATGGCTGCCCCGAGCCACCCGCCCTCCTGGTCTCGCAGGCCCCACAGAGTCTTTTCAAGCCAAGGCTTGCCGGCAGCCGCGACGCCAATGCAACGGGCGATCTCACGCTCGTCGGCGGAATTTGAAGTTGCGCGAGCCTGAGCGAACTGCGGGCAAGAGCCGGCCAGAAATGCGAAGGCGGCGAGCCCGGCGAATAAACGGGATATACGCGACATTCGATCTCCTCTTAACGGTCGGGTCCGCGCTGGACCTGCGGCTCATGGGTCGAAGGCGACGCATCGCGCTCGGCTCGGCTCTGCGCCTCGCGTTCGAGCAAAGTGCCGAAAAATCGGGCAACGATGTCGACAACCTCGCGGGCGTTCTCAGCGGCGCGCGACGCGTGGTCGCCCGCGCCATAGCACCCCCGCGTCGCGCGCCGCTGAGAACG
>Ga0075370_10000677_pt1 | contig 13332 bp, 7 predicted proteins | sample EndMethybrTD3035_FD_71398 | JGI IMG/M metagenome (GOLD analysis project Ga0075370, IMG submission 71398) | Populus endosphere microbial communities from Tennessee, USA - Endosphere MetaG P. TD hybrid TD303-5 | ecosystem: Host-associated > Plants > Roots > Endosphere | place: USA: Tennessee... | reverse complement strand
ATGTGGGTGCGCAGCGCCGCCAGCGTTTCCGGCAGAGCATGAACCTGAATCGGCGCGCGGCCGCGCGCCGATTCAGGTTCATGCTCTGCCGGAAACGCTGGCGGCGCTGCGCACCCACATCTTCAACGGCGTGATCTGGCCCGACTTCACGCGTCTGCCGAGCGCCGAGACGCCGGTGCTGCAACTCCTGCCATTCGCAGTCGGCGACAAGCTGATGTTGAACGGCAAACGCATCGAGGTGCTCAGCGCGGCGCACACCGTGCCGGCGGTGGGCTTCGCGGTCGATGCGGGAAGCGCCGGCGCGTGGGTCTATACGGGTGACACAGGACCGAACCCGTTGCTGTGGGAGCGCCTGAAGCAGATGAAGGTCGCGCACCTCGTGATCGAAACGGCGTTCAGCGACGAGGAGCGCCAGCTCGCGCGCATCAGCCGACACCTGTGCCCGTCGGCGCTCGCACATGAACTCGGCCAGCTCGACGGCAGCGTCGATGTGCATATCACGCACATCAAGCCGGGCGAGATGGATGCGGTGATGAGTGAAATTGGGCAGCTCGCCACACGGCATCGGATTCGTGCGCTGCAGGCCGGCCAGACGATCAAGCTCTTGACCGGTGACTAAACAAGGGAGAAGCTGCAAGCGCTTGTGACGATTTGCGTCACGTGTCGCCAAACCGTTGAGACCGTATTTCATCGCCGTGACTGTTTGCGTCAGGTTTCTGGGTCGAATTCACGGTTTTCTCGAGGGTGGCGTCGTGGCACGGCGTCTGCATGAAACGGCTCGTCTTCACCCCACCGTTCGCTAGGAGTCACCTCAAATGAACCGTATCCAGACCATGAAGCGCCGCGCTCAGGCCGGCTTTACCCTGATCGAATTGATGATCGTGGTTGCGATCATCGGTATCCTTGCGGCGGTGGCGCTGCCGGCGTATCAGGATTACACGAAGCGCGCAAAAATGTCGGAAGTTGTGCTGGCTGCTTCGGCGTGCCGTACGACCATCACTGAGGTGATCCAGTCGAATTCGAGCGACACTCTGCCCGCCGCCAACGGCTGGGGCTGTGAGCAGAATACCGCTGGTACTGCGGCCAGCGCGCCGACCAAGTATGTGCTCTCGATCGTGACCTCCAACGTTGGCGCGGTCACCGTGACCACGACCACAGGCTCGTTTGGCGACACGTCGCTTGACGGCAAGACCGTCATCCTGACTCCGTACAAGTCCGCGACCGCTGTGTTCGGGACCACGGACGTCGGCTTGGCAGTCTACAAGTGGGTCTGCGCTCCGGGTACCGTCCCGCCGAAGTTTCTGCCGGGTTCGTGCCGCGGCTGATCTGCGACTCTCGCAATGTGAAGGGCGGCCGAAAGGCCGCCCTTTCGCTTTTTGATCGTGAGCCACCGAATGAGCTTGCACACCCTGTTTCTACTCGGCATCGCAGGAATCGCTGCGTGGCTTGTTCCGAACCATTACCCGCCATGGGTAAGCTTTCACGCGGAAGCCCTCATCTGTTTCACGGCGCTCTTTGCACTAGCCGCAGAGTTGGTGCGACGCCGAACTCCCTGGTCCATCTCGGCACTTGCGTGCGTAGGCGTCATGCTCGCGTGCGTACCGCCAATTCAGGCCGCCGGGGGCCTGATTCAGTTTGCCGGCGATGCCTGGACGGCCACCGCATTCTTGCTGTGTCTTTCCCTCTCCGCCATATTCGGCCAGAACTTGGCTGAGCGCGTAAGCCCGTCAACCTTGTTCGAGGGCATCTCGCTCCTGCTCGTTGCGGCAGGGATTGCCAGCGTGGGTCTTCAGCTATACCAGTGGCTCAGCCTCACCGGACTTGGCATCTTCGCGATCGAGCTTGCTCCGAAGCATTCGCCCTATGCGAACGTCGCCCAGCCCAACCACCTGGCGTCGATGTTATTTCTTTCAATCATAGGAGTCCTCTACCTTCAGGAGCGTGCACGAGTCGGGTTGGCCATCGCAGTCGTCGCAGTGCTCTTCCTTTTGACGGGCATCGCCATGTCGGGATCCCGCACGGCGTGGCTCAACGTGGCCATGCTTGTGCTGCTGCTCTGGTGGTTCAGGAGGGACGTCGGCATACGAGTTAGTGGGTGGTTCCTTGCTGCTATCGCGGTGGCCTTGCCGGTGCTCGTGATCGCTTGGCCGGTGGCCAACGAATTGCTACTGCTCTCGCCCGGACGGACGTTGGCCGCCCAGGCCGAAGCGGGCCCAAGACCCTTGCTGTGGTCTGCAATGTTGGATGCGGTCTTGCGCAAGCCTTGGCTGGGGTATGGGTGGAATCAAGGACTCGTCGCGCTGAGTACCGTGGCAGTAGACCACCCCGTCGACGGGCGCTTGATCGCGAATAGCCATAACCTCCTCTTGGACCTGTTCATATGGAACGGCGTGCCGTTGGGGCTTGCGATTGCCGGCTTCTTGGCTGGATGGTTCTACCGGCAATGGCGATCCATTCGCGAACCATGGCAGGTATTGGCGTTCCTGGCGGTCGTCGGCATCTTCATTCACGCGATGCTCGAATTCCCGCTGAGCTACGCCTACTTTCTCATCCCGGTTGGTATGTTGATGGGAATGTTGGACTCCATGCGGCCCACTGCACGCAAGCTGCTCGTGCGACGCTCCACCGTTACCGCGCTTTCGCTGGTGGCCGGGCTTCTGGGTGGGGCCATCGCCTACGAATACCTCGAAGTCGAGGCGAGCACTCGTGTGTTGCGCTGGGAGGTTGCGCGGATCGGCACCTCGAAGATTGAGAGCCCGCCTCCCGACCTCAAGCTCTTAACCCAATGGGGAGCCTATCTGCGCTTCGCCCGCATGGAGCCACATGGTGGCGCAACACCCGCTGAATTGGAGTGGATGCGCGAGGTTGTTCAGCGCTTCCCGTATCGATCAGCACTCGTGAACTATGCGATCACGAATGGGCTGAGTGGTCAGAAGACCGAAGCGCAGCGTGCATTGATCGAACTGTGCGCAATACACACCCAATACGCATGCGCAGCTGACCTGCGCGAGTGGGGAAATCTTGCCAGTTCGACGTTTCCGCAGCTGGCCGATGTACCGCTGCCAGCACAAGCATTGGTTGGTCAACCGGGCCCTTAGGTTCACGAGGTGCCGCACAATGCGGTGTGGTTGACTTGTGCAAATGATGAACTCTGGATCAAACAAATTCGGGCGAAGGCTGCGCTTTTGCGCGGTCCATTTGCTGATCAGTCTCGCTCTTGCCGCTTCTGTTTTCGCGTTGGTGTTCTTCGGCTGGTACCCGGAACCATACTGGGTGATCGCGGGCGGTCATGGCTTGTTTTGGTTGTTGGTGGCTGTGGATACGGTCGTCGGCCCCATGCTAACCCTGGTCGTCGCGGGTCCGACGAAGGAGGGGCGCGAACTCAAGCGCGATCTCGCTGTTATCGGCCTGTTGCAGCTCGCAGCTCTTTGTTATGGGGTCTACACGATCGCACTGGCGAGGCCCGTCCACCTGGTGTTCGAGATAGACCGGTTCCGCGTGGTTTCCGCCGCCGACGTAGAGGTCGAGCGACTGGTAGACGCCCCGGCGGACTTGCGCGGCCTGTCGTGGACGGGTCCAACATTGATCGCAGCAGTCAAGCCCGAAGATCCCGACGAGCTGATGCGCGCGACAGAACTCGGCCTCGCAGGAATCGACCTGTCGATGAACCCGAAGAACTGGCGCGACTACCGATCGCACGCATCGCTAGCATGGTCCCGTGCCCGCAAGGTTTCGTTGCTGGCGGCCAAATATCCAGAAATGACGACGCCGCTCGACGAAATTGCGCAGCGCGCTGGCGTTCGGTTAGACGATCTGCGGTTTCTACCGCTCGCTTCTCGCCATGCATCCTGGAGTGTTTTGCTGGGCGATGGCGGTAGGCGGGTCGTAGGCTACCTGCCCGTCGATGGTTTTCTTTGAATCTCCGCTGAGCGGCGCATGGGACAAACACAGTCAGACGACGAGAATCGGCCTGGATCGCACTCTTCATCCATACTCGTTGCCGCTGTCAGTGTCGCTCTGGCACTCCCAGCGCTGATCGCCTACAACGTTGCGCCGTCGGCGACGTTCCTGAATCAGTCTGCGGCCATCATCGGCTGGTCCGCCGTTCTGGTCATCCTCTGTGAGATGACAGGCAAGTACGCGACCCGCGGGCCGGCCGGACGAACGGCGCTCATGTACTGCCTCGGGGCCGTTCTGGCGTGGAGCTCTGCATCTGGCTTCGAGGGAAAGCTGCCATGGTCACTTGTCAGATCCAACAGCGGCATGATCCTCATCGCGATGCTGGTTGCCTGGATTGCTGCATACGCGCAGCTGAGAGGCGCCGGGTCTCGTGCGATGCGTGCACTGTGCGTTGGCCTGGCTGCCGCGTGCACCGCAAGCGCATTGATTGCAGTCATTCAGGTGTACTTCCCGGCATGGGCTGACGGCAACTGGATTGCCAAGTCCGGCCTGGAAGGCCGCGCCGTAGGCAACATGCGCCAACCGAACCACCTGAGTAGCCTGCTGCTGTGGGGGATCATCGCCGTCGTGTGGCTGGGCGAAGCGAAGGTCTGGCGGCGCAGTGTTATCCAGGCTTGCGCGGTGTTCTTTGTGCTTGGCGTCGTCCTCAGCGGCTCGCGCACCGGCGCCCTCGGCACTGGCGTCCTGCTCCTCTGGGGCGTGCTCGAACGCCGCTTCAGCCGCTCGTCGCGCTGGCTCCTGGCGTTGATGCCTTTGGCCTACCTGCTCTTCTGGCTCGCCAACTCCGCCTGGGCCGACTACTCCCACCACGTCTTCGGCGGCGAAACCCGCTTCAGCGCGTCTGGCGACATCTCCAGCTCGCGCTACGCCATCTGGAGCAACACGCTCGAGCTGATCAAGATGCATCCGTGGTTCGGCGTCGGCTTCGGCGAGTTCAACTTCGCGTGGACACTGACGCCGTTCCCCGACCGTCCGGTCGCGTTCTTCGACCATACGCACAACCTGCCGCTGCAGCTGATCGTCGAGATGGGCATTCCGCTCGGGCTGCTCGTGATCGGGCTGCTGCTCTATGCGCTGTACTGCGCGCTGCGCAACGTGATGCCTCAGCCCGATCGCGATCCGTCGCTGCCACCGCAGGTGTCGAGTGCCGCGTTCATGATCGTGCTGATGATCGGCTTGCACAGCCTGCTCGAGTACCCGCTCTGGTACGCGTACTTCCTGCTGCCGACGGCGTTTGCGTGGGGGCTGTGTCTGGGCGATCCGCCGCGCGGAAAGAAGAACTCGGCGCCGGCCGAATCAGCCGCGGCAGCCGACGCCTCCCCATCGATCTGGCGCATCCGCCCATTGCTCGTTGCTTCGCTGCTGATGCTCTTCAGCGGCGTCTTCGTGCTCTACGACTACATGAAGGTCGCCGTCATCTTCAGCGCGAACGACAACGCACCGCCGCTGATGCAACGCATTGCCGACGGCCGCCGCAGCGTCTTCTTCGCGCACCACGCCGACTACGCCGCCGCGACGATCGCCGAGCACCCGTCGCAGGCGATGTATGCCTTCAAGCGTGCACCGCACTATCTGCTCGACGCGCGCCTGATGATGGCCTGGGCGAAGGCGCTCGACGAAGCCGGCCAGACCGACAAGGCGCGTTACGTCGCGCAGCGCCTGAAAGAGTTCCGCAACGAGCAAGCGGCCGAGTTCTTCGCGCCTTGTGAAGAGTCGGTGCCGCAAGCCAACAAGCCGTTCCAGTGCCAGCAGCCGACGCGGTCGTACAGCTACGAGGACTTTCGATAGCGCGATCAGCCGGCGATGACCGGGCCGATGTCTCGCGCGGGCACCACCTCGACCCCTTCGGCGAGCGCGTAGCGCCGCTCCACGGGAGCGACAACGTAGGCGTGTTGCAGTGCCAGATCCTTGCGTGCTTCCCAGAAGCCTCGGGTCGGCTTCGGCGCGGCCGAGAACTTGATCTCGATGCCGATGCGCTGCAACCTGCGCTCGACCACCAAGTCGATCTCTGCGCCGGCTGCCGTACGGTAGAAGCTCAGTTGCGCGCCTACCGGGAGGTGCGCGGCAACCTGTTCGACGACAAAGCCCTCCCAAGACGCGCCGGCGATCGGGTGCCCCTGCAGGTCAAGCACAGTGGCAATGCCGAGCATCGCATGCAGCAGCCCGCTGTCGCGCAGATAGACCTTGGGCGACTTGACGAGCCGCTTGCCGACGTTGGCCAGCAGCGGCGGCAGCCGCCGCACCATCAGCGTGTCGACGAGCGAATCGAGATACCGCGTGGCCGTGGAGTGTGACGCGCCGCCTAGCGCCGTGCCGAGCTGCGAAGCATTGAACAATTGGCCCTGCAGGTGGGCGAGCATGGTCCAGAAGCGCCGCATCGTCTCGGCCGGGACACGCACGCCCATGTCGCGCAGGTCGCGCCGCAGGAATGTGTCAATGAAGTCCTGGCGCCACTGGAATGCGGCGTCATCGCTTGGCGCGAGGTGGCTGAGCGGGAAGCCGCCGCGTAGCCAGAGCGACTGCAGCGCCGCGGGCCCGGGCCCGATTTCGGTAGCGAGCAGTGGCGTCAACTCGACATACGACACCCGGCCGGCCAGCGACTCGCCGCTTTGGCGCAGCAGCTCGCCAGATGCCGAGCCGAGCAGCAGGAAGCGCCCCGGCCGGCGGTCCGCGTCAATCTCGGGCCGCAGTGCCGCAAAGAGCTGCGGTGCGTGCTGGACCTCGTCGAGCACGATCAGTCGGTCTCGATGGGCCGGAAGGAATAGCTCGGGCTGCGCCAGCGCGGCACGGTCGGATTCGCGCTCGAGGTCCAGCAGCAGCGCATTCGGGTAGTGCGCCGCGATCGTGCGCGCCAGCGTGGTCTTGCCGACCTGGCGCGGGCCAAGCAACGCCACCGCAGGCGACTGGCGCAATCGGGACTCGACGGTGGCCTGGGTTTGGCGCGGTAGCATCCGCGCATATTGATCGAGTCGCGATCAATATGCAAGCATCGCCGGGCGATGTGCCGAATCAAGCCCAGCCGATTCACACGCCCGCGTCACGCGACCGGCGCGACCCAGTCGCCCGACTTCCCGCCGTGCTTCTCGAGCACGCGAATCTCGCCCATCACCATCCCGCGGTCGGCGGCCTTGCACATGTCGTAGATCGTCAAGAGGCCGATCTGCACGGCGGTCAGCGCCTCCATCTCGACGCCGGTGCGCCCGAGCGTCTCGACCTGTGCGGTGCAGCGCACCGAGCGGCTCGCCCCATCGATCTCGAAGTCGACCGCCACGCGAGTGATCGGCAGCGGGTGGCACAGCGGAATCAGCTCGGCCGTGCGCTTGGCGGCCTGGATCGCCGCGATGCGCGCCACGCCGATCACGTCGCCCTTCTTCGCCTGGCCCGACTCGATCAGCGCCAGTGTCGACGGCTGCATCACGATCACGCCGCTGGCGCGCGCGACACGATGGGTCTCGCTCTTGCCCGACACGTCGACCATGTGCGCCTGGCCCTGCGCGTCGAAATGCGTCAGCGCGGAGCCGGCGGGTGGCGCGGCGGGGGCGGGCGGTGAACTCATGGTGCGAAACATTCTCGAAGCGAATGTGCGGCATCATAGCCACGCGCTCCTCTTCGACTCCGCCTGTTTCGATACGTGTCGACCGCCCGCCCACTGCCCTCCGTCCGCCTTCGTTCGCGCCTGACCGCACTCGCCTGTGCGCTGTCGCTGCTGGTGCCGTCGACGCTCGCGCCGAGCTGGGCCCAGGGCACCGCACCCGCGAACCCGCTGCCCAATCAGCTGCCGACGCTCGGCGACCCGGCCGGCCAGGATTTCGGCATCGGCACCGAGCGCAAGCTCGGCGACGAGATCATGCGCGAGATCCGCGCCGACCCCGACTACCTCGACGACCCGGTCCTGCTCGAATACCTGCAGTCGATCTGGCAGCCGCTGCTCGCGAGCTCGCGTGCCCGCGGCAACATCAACCCCGACATCGACACGCGCTTTGCCTGGGAGCCGTTCCTGGTGCGTGACAAGAGCGTCAACGCGTTCGCGCTGCCGGGCGGCTACGTCGGCGTGAACCTCGGCCTGATCGCGATGACGGCTACGCGCGACGAGCTCGCGTCGGTGCTCGGGCACGAGATGTCGCACATCACGCAGCGCCACATCGCACGTTCGATCGCCAACAGCAAGCGCCAGTCGCTGCTCAGCCTCGCGGCCTTGCTCGCGGGCATCGTCGTGGCGGCGAAGTCCGGGCAGAACAGCCAGGGCGATGCGGCGATGGCCGCCGTCGTCGGCAGCCAGGCGATCGGTGTGCAAGGCCAGCTGAACTTCTCGCGCGACATGGAGCGCGAGGCCGACCGGGTCGGCTTCGCGGTGATGACCGGTGCCGGCTTCGCGCCCGGCGGCATGGCGGCGATGTTCGAGAAGCTCGACGCCTCGTCACGCCTGAACGACAGCGGCGGCTTCCCGTACCTGCGCAGCCACCCGCTGAACAGCGAACGCATCGGCGAAGCGCGCGCCCGGCTCGGCACGGCGCCGCCAGCCCCGCCGGTCAGCGTGCTCGAACACACGCTCGCGCAGGCCCGTTCGCGCGTGCTGATGGATTCGCGCTTCGACGCGCTGCGGCGCTGGCAGGCGCTCGACGGCGACCGGGTCGCGACCAGCCTGCCCGACAAGCTCGCGAACGCCTACGAGAGCGCGCTCGCATCGACGCTGCTGCGCGACTGGTCGCGTGCCGATGCATCGATGAACGCCGCATTCGCATTGCTGCGCTCCGCCCCGGACCAGAAAGACGCACGCGCGCAGCGCGCGCTGGTGCTGCTGCAGGCGCAGTCGCTGTTCGCGCGCAACGAGCCGGCCAAGGCGCTCGCCACGTTGCAGCCCTATGCAGCCGAAGCGTCGCGCCCGGTGCTGTTGCTGCAGGCCCAGGCTGCACTCGCGCTGGCGCCGGCCGGCACGAGCGACGATCCGGCGCTGAAGCAGCGCGCTTCCGAGCTGCAGACCTGGGTGGCCGTGCACCCGCTCGACTCGCTCGCGTGGACCGCGCTCGGCCAGACCCAGGAGCGCCTCGGCCAGCCGCTGCGCGCGATCCGTGCCGATGCCGAGTCGCGAGTCGCGCTCGGCGACCTGAACGGCGCGGCCGATCGCCTGCGCGCGGGCCAGCGGCGCGCCCGCAGTGGTGCGTCCGACTTCATCGACGTCTCGGTCATCGACGCGCGGCTGCGCGACGTCGAGATCCTGCGCAAGCAGAGCGAAGCCGACCAGAAGCAGTTCCGCTGAACCGTTGCACGGCACTTAGACTCGCGCGACAACACGTGCGAGGAGTCAGGGATGCAACGATGGATCGCCGCGGCTGCTGCGGCACTGAGCGCGTTGGCAAGCCACGGGGCGTACGCGGCGAGCATCGCCAGCGTCAGCCCGCAAGGCGAAGTGGCGCAGGTGCGCCAGATCGCGGTCAAGTTCTCCGAGAGCGTGATTCCGCTCGGCGACCTGCGGGCCGCCGATCCGATGAGCCTGTCCTGCCAGGGCGCGACGCCGGCCGGCAGCGGCCGCTGGGCCAACGACAAGGTCTGGCTGTACGACTTTCGCGAGCCGCTGCCGCCCGGCACGCGCTGCACGCTGAAGGCCAAGGCCGACTGGAAGCCGATGACGGGCACGCTGATCGGCAGCACCGAATACAACTTCAACACCGGCGGCCCGGCGATCGTCTCGAACCAGCCGTTCGATGGCGCGCAGATCGAGGAAGAGCAGTACTTCATGCTGCGCCTGAGCGGCGCGGTCGTCGAAGCGAGCGTGCTCGCGAACGCCTGGTGCGAGGTCGACGGCATCGGCGAGCGGATCGGCGTGCGCGCGATCGGCGGCAGCACGCGTGACGAGCTACTGAAGGCGCGCCGGATCGAGAAGGCGGCCGCCGAGCGCACGCTGATCCTCGCGTGCCAGCGACCGCTGCCCAACGGCGCCGCGCTGCGGCTCGTCTGGGGCAAGGGGATCGCCGCTGCGGCCAACCCGAAGATCGCGACCAGCACCGAGCAGCGCCTGCGCTTCACGGTGCGCCCGGCGTTCAGCGCCGAGTTCAGCTGCGAGCGCGAGCGCGCGAATGCGCCGTGCCTGCCGATCCGGCCGATGAGCCTGCGTTTCTCGACGCCGATCGCCCGCGAGCTCGCGGCCAAGGTCCGGCTGAAGCCGGCGATCGGCGACGCGATCGCGCCGGTTTTCGACAAGGACGACAAGTCCGACGACGTCGGCAGCCTCTCGTTTCCGAAGCCGCTGCCGGAGAACGCGAGCTTCCAGATCGAACTGCCTGCCGGCCTGAAGGACAACGCCGGCCGCGGCCTCTCGAACGCCGGCAGCTTCCCATTGAAGGTGGCGACCGGCGACGCACCGCCGATCGCGAAGTTCGCCGCCGCCCCGTTCGGCGTGGTCGAGCTGAACGCGGATGCCGTGAACGCCGGTGGTCTGCTGCCGCTGACCCTGCGCCACGTGCAGGGCGACCTGCGCCCCGCATCTTCGGCCGGCCGCGTCCGGGTGAAGCGGATCGACGCTGATGCAGACATGCTCGTCTGGTTCAACAAGCTGCGGCAGTGGGACGAGACACAGCTGACTGCGCGCGAGCTCGGTCTCCCGGAAAAGGACTGGTACAGCGTCGAGAGCGATACCGACGCGAAGGGCCGCGCGATCAAGCGCCGCGTCGAGCGGCGCATAGGCACGCGCGAGGTGCCGATGCTGAAGAGCGACGCCGGCGTGAAGCCGCTCGAGCTGCCGCAGCTGAACGGCGGCGACCCGCGTCCGTTCGAGGTGATCGGCATCCCGCTGCCGCAGCCGGGTTATCACGTGGTCGAGATCGAGTCGGCGCGGCTCGGCCAATCGCTGCTCGACAAGCAGGCGCCGATGTACGTGCGTACCGGCGTGCTGGTCACGAATCTCGGCGTGCATTTCAAGCTCGGGCGCGAGAACAGCGTCGTCTGGGTCACCACGCTCGATCGCGGCAAGCCGGTCGACGCAGCCGCGGTCGCGATCAACGACTGCCGCGGCAAGCGCCTGTGGTCCGGCACCACCGACGCGCAGGGCCTCGCCCGCGCGGCCCAGTCTTTCGATATCGACGCGGAAAACTGCGGCGGCGAGAGCGGCCTCTTCGTCACTGCGCGCAAGACCGACGCGAAGGGCGTCGCCGACGTCGCGTTCGTGTTCAGCAGCTGGCAGAAGGGCATCGAGTCGTGGCGCTTCAATGTGCCGACCGGGCGCGGCGCCGAGCCCGATGCGCGCGCCGCGACGGTGCTCGACCGCAGCCTCTTTCGCGCCGGCGAGACCGTTTCGATGAAGCACTTCTTCCGGCTCGAGACCTCGAGCGGCCTCGCGAGTGCCAAGCCGGACGATCTGCCGACGCGCCTGAAGATCGTGCACGAAGGCAGCGGCCAGGAGTTCGTGCAGCCGCTGCAGTGGAGCGGCGCGCAGCGCAGCGCGATCAGCAGCTGGAACATCCCGGCGGCCGCCAAGCTCGGCGTCTACAACGTCGTGCTCGAGCGGGAGAGCGCGAGTGAACGGCGCCGCAGCAGCTGGACCGGCGGCAACTTTCGCGTCGAGGAGTTCCGCCTGCCGCTGGTCGACGCGAAGCTCAGCGGGCCGAAGTCGGTGCCCATCGCGCCGGCCAGCCTGCCGATCGAGCTGCAGCTGAACTATTTCTCGGGCGGTGCAATGGCGAACACCGCCGCGCGCGCGAGCGCGTTGTTGAAGACTCGGACGACGAGCTTCGCCGGCTACGACGAGTTCTCGTTCGAGCCGCCGCGTGATCTCTCGAAGGCACAAGGCGGGGGCGAAGACAGCGAAGCGAGCCCCGACGCGCGCGACGGCAAACTGGTTGCCGATCGCCTGCCGCTGACGACCGACAGGAACGGCGCCGCGAGCTTCGCGCTGAAAGACCTGCCGAAGATCACGCGGCCGAGCGAGATCAGCGCCGAGGTCAGCTACAACGACCCCAACGGCGAAGTGCAGACCGTGTCGACCAGCGTCGCAGTGTGGCCGAGCGCGGTCGTGCTGGGCGTCAAGACCGGCTCGTGGGCAAGCAGCCGCGGCAAGGTCAAGTTCACGGTGCTCGCGCTCGACACGGCCGGCAAGCCGATCAAGGGGCAGAGCGTCGAGGTGCGCGGCCGGCTGTCGCAGATCATCAGCACGCGCAAGCGCATGGTCGGTGGCTTCTATGCCTACGACAACCGCACCGAGACCCGGGACCTCGGCAGCCTGTGCAGCGGCGCCAGCGACGAGCGCGGGTTGCTGCTGTGCGAAGCCGAGCTGAGCACGGCCGGACAGGTCGAGCTGATCGCGAGCAGCAAGGACGCAGCCGGCAACGCGGCGCAGGCAGCGGCGAGCATCTGGGTCACGAAGCAGGGCGAGCTCTGGTTCGCGCAGGACAACGACGACCGCATCGACGTGCTGCCCGAGAAGAAGCGCTACGAGCCCGGCGAGACGGCGAAGCTGCAGGTGCGCATGCCGTTTCGCGAAGCGAGCGCGCTGGTCGCGGTCGAACGCGAGGGAGTGAGCTACACCCGCGTCGTCACCTTGCGCGGCGACGATCCGACCGTCGAGCTGAAGATCGAGAAGAGCTGGGGCCCGAACGTGTACGTCAGCGTGCTCGCTCTGCGCGGCCGGATTCGCGAGGTGCCGTGGTACTCGTTCTTCACCTGGGGCTGGAAGGAGCCGCTGAACTGGGTGCGCAGCTTCTGGTACGAAGGGCGCGAATACCAGGCGCCGACCGCGATGGTCGACCTGAGCAAGCCGGCGTTCAAGCTCGGCGTCGCGTCGCTGAAGGTCGGCATCGCGGCGCACGAGCTGAAAGTCAGCGTCACGCCGCAAGGCGGCGGCCCTGGGGGCGCCGTTTACACGGTGCGCGGCAAGGCCGTCGCGAAGGTCAAGGTGCTGTTCGAGGGCAAGCCGCTCGCCGGCACCGAGGTCGCGTTCGCGGCGGTCGACGAAGGGCTGCTCGCGCTGCGCAACAACGACTCGTGGGACCTGCTGAACACGATGATCCAGCAGCGCGCCTGGGGCGTCGAGACCAGCACCGCCCAGAGCGAGATCATCGGCCGCCGCCACTACGGGCGCAAAGCCGTGGCGGCCGGCGGCGGTGGTGGCCGCGGCAGCACGCGCGAGCTGTTCGACACGCTCTTGGTCTGGAAGCCGAACGTCGCGCTCGATGCGAACGGAGAAGCCACGGTCGAGGTGCCGCTGAACGACTCGCTGACGAGCTTCCGGCTGGTCGCAATCGCCGACGCTGGCGTCCAGCAGTTCGGCACCGGCAGCACCAGCATCCGCGTGACGCAGGATCTGCAGCTGCTGTCGGGGCTGCCGCCGCTGGTGCGCGACGGCGACCGCTACAGCGCGATGCTGACCGTGCGCAACACGAC
>Ga0075370_10000676_pt1 | contig 13334 bp, 14 predicted proteins | sample EndMethybrTD3035_FD_71398 | JGI IMG/M metagenome (GOLD analysis project Ga0075370, IMG submission 71398) | Populus endosphere microbial communities from Tennessee, USA - Endosphere MetaG P. TD hybrid TD303-5 | ecosystem: Host-associated > Plants > Roots > Endosphere | place: USA: Tennessee... | reverse complement strand
GTGCCGTTCTTCGACCACATGCTGACGGCGCTGGGCAGCCACGCGAGCTTCGACCTGACCGTGCGCGCCAAGGGTGACGTCGAGATCGAGGGCCATCACACCATCGAGGACACCGCGATCGTGCTCGGGCAAGCCCTCGGACAGGCGCTGGGTGACAAGAAGGGCATACGGCGGTTCGGTGACGCGTGGATCCCGATGGACGAATCGCTCGCGCATGCCGCGGTCGACGTGTCGGGCAGGCCGTATTGCGTGCACACCGGCGAGCCGGATCACATGCTGCACTTCACCATCGCAGGATCCGAGGCCCCGTACCACACCGTGGTCAACCGCCACGTGTTCGAGACCATCGCGATGAACGCGCGCATCGCGTTGCACGTGCGGGTGCTGTACGGCCGCGACCCGCACCACATCACCGAGGCGGAATACAAGGCTGTCGCGCGTGCGCTGCGACAGGCCGTCGAGTTCGATCCGCGGGTCACCGGAGTGCCGTCGACGAAAGGCGCGCTGTGACAGCGAGAGTCGTTGTCCTCGATTACGGCTCCGGAAACCTTCGATCGGCTCAGCGCGCGCTGGAACGTACGGGCGCGGATGTCGAGGTGACCGCCGATGCCGATGCGGCGATGAACGCCGACGGACTGGTGGTGCCGGGCGTCGGCGCCTTCGAGGCGTGTATGACCGGCCTGCGCCAGATCGGTGGGGAGAAGATCATCGCCGAGCGGGTGGCCCTGGGCCGGCCGGTGCTCGGGGTCTGCGTCGGGATGCAGATCCTGTTCGCCCGCGGTGTCGAGTTCGGTGTGGAGAGCACGGGCTGTGGTCAGTGGCCAGGGGCGGTGATCCGGCTGGACGCACCGGTGATCCCGCACATGGGGTGGAACGTCGTGGACGCACCCGCGAATACCCGCCTTTTCAAGGGCCTGGACCCCGACACGCGGTTCTACTTTGTGCACTCCTATGCCGCTCAGCAGTGGGAAGGCAGCCCGGACGCGAAGTTGACGTGGGCCACGCACACCGTCCCGTTCCTGGCCGCGGTCGAGGACGGTCCGCTCGCCGCGACCCAATTCCACCCGGAGAAGAGCGGCGACGCCGGGGCATCGCTTTTGGGCAATTGGGTTGAAGGGCTCTAGGTTGACGGCCGTGAGATTGATACTGCTTCCCGCCGTTGACGTGGTAGAGGGCCGCGCCGTTCGCCTCATGCAGGGAAAGGCCGGCAGCGAGACCGAGTACGGCTCGGCGCTCGACGCCGCCTTGAACTGGCAGCGTGACGGCGCCGAGTGGATCCACCTGGTCGACCTCGACGCCGCATTCGGCAGGGGCGACAACCGTGAACTGCTCGCCGAGGTCGTCGGCCGGCTCGACGTTGCGGTGGAACTCTCGGGCGGGATCCGTGACGACGACTCGCTGAAGGCGGCGCTGGCCACCGGCTGCGCCAGGGTGAATCTCGGGACTGCGGCGCTGGAGAATCCGCAGTGGTGCGCGAAGGTCGTCGCCGAGCACGGAGACAAGGTGGCGGTCGGGCTCGACGTGAAGATCGACGGCGACGACCACCGGTTGCGCGGACGCGGGTGGGAAACCGACGGCGGCGATCTCTGGGATGTGCTGGAACGCCTTGACCGCGAAGGGTGTACACGCTTCGTCGTCACCGACGTGACCAAGGACGGCACGCTCAACGGACCGAACCTCGAGCTGCTGGGGAAGGTCACCGATCGCACGTCCGCCCCGGTGATCGCGTCGGGCGGTGTTTCCAGCCTCGATGATCTGCGAGCGATCGCGACTCTCACCGACCGCGGCGTGGAAGGCGCGATCGTCGGAAAGGCTTTGTACGCGGGGCGATTCACGCTTCCCGAGGCGCTCGCGGCGGTGGCACAGTAGATGGCCCTCGATACGGCGGACCTCGATGGGCTGGTCGCCGTGGCCACCATGATTCTCGACGACGCGGCCAAGCCGTTCATCGAAGGTCACCGAGCCGATTCGGCAGTCCAGAAGAAGGGCAACGACTTCGCCACCGAAGTAGACCTTGCCATTGAACGCCAGGTGGTCGAGGCACTGCGGCGTGAGACCGGAATCGAGGTGCACGGCGAGGAGTTCGGCGGTGCCGACGTCGATTCGCCGCTCGTGTGGGTGCTCGATCCGATTGACGGGACGTTCAACTATGCGGCCGGGTCGCCCATGGCGGCCATCCTGCTCGGCCTGCTGCGCAACGGCGAACCCGTCGCGGGTCTGACGTGGGTTCCGTTCACGGGCGAACGGTTCACCGGTGTCGTCGGTAAACCTTTTCGCAGCAACGGTGTTGAGCAGCCGGCGCTACAGCCCGTGAAGCTGTCCGAAGCCATCGTCGGGGTGAGCACGTTCAACGTCGATTCGCGGGGCAAGATACCGGGCCGCTACCGGCTCGCGGTGATCGAGAACCTCAGCCGCAAGTGCTCCCGCATGCGGATGCACGGGGCCACCGGGGTCGACTTCGCGTACACCGCGTCCGCAACCCTGGGCGGCGCGATCAGCTTCGGTGCGCACGTGTGGGATCACGCCGCGGGTGTCGCACTGATACGGGCGGCGGGCGGCATCGTGACAAACCTGGACGGCAGCGACTGGACCACCGAATCGCGCTCGGCGCTGGCCGGGGCCCCGGGCGTACACGCAGAACTACTCGAACTGTTGCAGTCGGTCGGCGCACCGGAGGATTATTAGATGGACCTGGCGGTTCGTATCATTCCCTGTCTGGATGTCGATGACGGCCGCGTCGTCAAGGGTGTGAACTTCGAGAACCTGCGTGACGCGGGTGATCCCGTCGAGCTGGCCGCCGCATACGACGCCGAGGGCGCCGACGAACTCACGTTCCTCGACGTCACCGCATCCTCTGGGGGGCGGGCCACCATGCTCGAGGTCGTCAAGCGCACCGCCGAGCAGGTGTTCATTCCGCTGACGGTGGGCGGTGGCGTGCGCTCCGTCGCCGATGTCGATGTGTTGTTGCGCGCGGGCGCGGACAAGGTCGCGGTCAATACCGCCGCCATAGCCAGGCCTGAACTGCTGGCCGAGTTATCGCGTCAGTTCGGCTCGCAGTGCATCGTGCTGTCCGTCGACGCACGCACCGTGCCGCAGGGTCAGGAGCCGACGCCGTCGGGCTGGGAAGTGACGACGCACGGCGGGCGTAAGGGCACCGGCATCGACGCCGTCGAATGGGCAACCAGGGGAGCCGAACTCGGCGTCGGCGAGATCCTGTTGAACTCGATGGACTTCGACGGCACCAAGGCAGGGTTCGATCTGCCGATGATCACGGCGGTGCGCGGCGCGGTCAACGTCCCGGTGATCGCCAGCGGCGGCGCGGGGGCGCCGGAACATTTCGCGCCCGCGGTTGTTGCAGGTGCTGACGCCGTGTTGGCCGCGAGCGTGTTCCATTTTCGCGAGCTGACGATCAACCAGGTCAAGTCGGCGATGGCGGCAGAAGGGATTGTCGTGAGATGAGCGCGCTGGACGCAGACCTTGCCTCGCGGCTCAAGCGTGACGCCAACGGGCTGTTCACCGCGGTGGTGCAGGAGCGCGGCACCGGCCAGGTTTTGATGGTCGCGTGGATGGACGACGACGCACTGGCGCGGACGCTGGAAACCCGTGAGGCCACGTACTACTCGCGTTCGCGCGGCGAGCAGTGGATCAAAGGCGCCACCTCGGGTCATACACAGCACGTGCATTCTGTGCGGCTGGACTGCGACGGCGACACAGTGCTCTTGGAGGTCGACCAGGTCGGCGCGGCATGTCACACCGGCGACCACAGTTGCTTCGATGCGGACGTGCTCTTGGCGTCGGAGGAGTGAGGGTGAAGCGGGTCGCGGCGGTCGTCGGATTGGCGCTTGTCGGCGGCGTGGTGCGCAGCCACGTCAAGGTCCGCGACGCTGTGGCTCGAGTCGCGCCGGAGCTGCGCAGCCCGGTGTTGCCCGTCGTCGCGGGTTCGTTGACCGCCAAGAAGCTGCGGGCATTTCGGTTGATTTTCAAGGTGCGCACGAAGCCGGGACCCGGAGTCTCCGTCACCGAGCGCTGGATCGGCGAACCTTCGGTACGGGTGCTGGTGTTCACGCCTGACCAACATGCGGCGTCTCGGGCCGCGGTGTTGTGGATCCATGGTGGCGGATACGTCGTCGGTACCCCGGAGTTCGAGGCCAGCGGCACCGGCAGGCTGGTGAGCGACCTTGGTGTGGTGGCGGTTTCACCGGATTATCGTTTGGCGCCCGAGCACGCGTTCCCCGCGGGGCTGGATGACTGTATGGCCGTTCTGCGCTGGATGCTCGCCAACGCCGACGAATTGGGGATCGATCCGACCCGGGTCGCGGTCGTCGGTGCGAGTGCCGGCGGCGGTCTGGCCGCCGCGGTGGCCCAGCGTTGCCATGACGAAGGCATCCCGTTGCGGGCGCAGGTACTCGTGTATCCGATGCTGGATGACAGATGCACGCTGCGCAGCGACCATCGAGGGCAGGGTCGTTTCGCGTGGACACCCGAATCGAACACGTTCGGCTGGACGGCCTATCTCGGTCGGGCCCCCCGAATGTCGGATGCACCCGAATATGCCGCTCCGGCACGCAGAGTCGACTTGTCCGGGCTCGCACCCGCCTGGGTCGGTGTTGGGAACCTCGACGTCTTTCACGATGAGGACGTCGACTATGCGGCGCGTCTGAAGGCGGCTGGTGTGCCGTGCGAGTTGGTCACCGTCGAGGGGATGTATCACGGCGCCGACGGCGTGAGGCGGAGAGCGCCGTCGATGCGTGCGTTCCGCGCAAGCCTGCTCGAACACCTGCGTACCCACCTGCTGGCGGACGGCGTACGCCATTTGCGCGCGCACCTGTGACGGTCACCGGTCGATGATGCGGGTGACCTTGGCGCGCGCGGTCCAGCGGCCTTCGTCGTAACCGACGACCACCGGGTGGGCGAATGCGGCGCTGACGTTGTCGGTCGTCACCGTCGTACGCGCGGGACCGACGGCGACGGTGCGCCCCTCGGCGATCAGTATGGCGTGCGTCGTGGTGGTTGGTAGTTCCTCGAGGTGGTGCGTCACGAGGATCGACGCGACCTCGGGATGAGTCTCGTCGAGCGAGTCGATGGTCTCCAACAACTGTTCACGGGCGGCCACGTCGAGGCCCGTCGTGGGCTCGTCGAGCAACAGCAGTCGCGGTTCGGACACCAACGCGCGTGCGATGAGGGTGCGGCCGCGTTCACCCTGCGACAGCGTTGGCCACACGTCAGTCGCCTTGTGCGACAGACCAACCGCCTCAATCATCGCGTCGGCACGGTCGAGCTCCTCGGGGGTCGGCGTCCAGCGCATCGGGATGTCGATGGTCGCTGTGATACCCGTCAGCACCACTTCGCGGACCGTCAACGAATACTGCAGCCGGTGCCGGGGATTCACGTGGCCGATGGAGTGCCGTAGTTGGGCGAGATCCACGCGCCCCATCTGCTCGCCGAGGATCCGTACGGTGCCCGAACTCGGAAACATCACCGCTGCGCAGAAGCCCAACAGTGTGCTCTTGCCGGCACCGTTCGGCCCGAGCAGCGCCCAGTGCTCACCGGCGTTCACGGCGAGTGAGATGCCGTCGATGATCTGCTTGCCGTCGCGACGGAACGTCACGTCGGCAAGTTCGAGAACTGGCGTCACGCCGACTGCCGTTGGCGCAGCACCTCCAGCGCCTTATCGGCGTGGGTGTCCATGTTGACCTCGCTGGAGATCACCTCGAGCACCGTGCGGTCGGTGTCGATGACGAACGTTGTCCGCTTGACCGGCGAAAGCTTGCCCAGCAGCCCACGCTTCACGCCGAACTGTGCGGCGACGGCACCGCCGGTATCGGACAACAGCGGGTAGTCGAAGCTCTGCTTGTCGGCGAACTTCGCCTGCTTCTCGACCGCGTCGGTGCTGATGCCCACGCGACTGGCGCCGACTGCGGCGAACTCGGAAGCCAGATCGCGAAAGTGGCACGCCTCTTTGGTGCAACCGGGCGTCATCGCGGCGGGATAGAAGAACAGCGCGATCGGTCCACCGGCGAGTAGCTCTGTGAGGCTTCGCACAGTGCCTGTCTGGTCCGGCAATTCGAACTCTGCAACCTGGTCACCACGTTTCATGGTCGTCACGCTACGCCCACTGAAAATCGTTAGCGCGGGTTGCCGTGTCCGTGAGAGCGTGCGTTCGATGCGGGATATCCCGAATATTGAAGCGTTCATGTCCGATGGCTACGCGAAGATCGAGCAGGCAGCTCCTCGCAGCGTCGGCGACGTGGCGCGCGCCGCGTTGTGGCAGCAGCTGGGCCTGTCGCCCGACCATCCCGCCGGCTGGTCGGACCCCGTCCGCTGGGCTGCGGATCTGACCGGGCAGGGGCCGTTCGGTGAGCTGGTACGCAGTCCCGTGCTGGCGCAAGCGCTGGACCGGGTCTGCGGCGCCGGTCAGTGGTTGCCGCGAGGCTCGCTGGGCAACATCCCCGTTCGCTTCCCGGTCACGCCGCCCAACGACGACCGCGGCTGGCACATCGACGCCAACACGCCACAACCCGATGGGTCGTGGGCGGTGACCGGACGGCCACACACCGTGCTGCTGCTCACGCTGCTTTCCGACGTCGGTCCGGACGACGCACCGACGCGCATCCGGGCCGGATCGCACCGTGATGTGGCGCGAGTATTGGGACCGGATCCGGTCGACTTGGCCGAGATGGGTCGTCTGGTCGACGAGGTGGGCGCGGAACGGCCGGTCGTGCACGCCACCGGTGAGCCTGGCGACATGTACCTCGTCCACCCGTTCACGGTGCACGCCGCCGACGAGCACCGTGGCCGCACGCCGCGATTCATGGCGCAAGCGCCGGTGCAGCTGAGGGGCCCGCTGACCCCTGCGTCGTCATCACCACTGGCACGCGTCTGGGAGAATCGGTGAGTGCTGACCACTACTTCACGCGAGGACTTCCGGGCGCTGGCCGCCGAGCATCGCGTGGTGCCGGTGACCCGCAAGGTGCTCGCAGACAGTGAGACTCCGCTGTCGGCGTACCGCAAGTTGGCCGCCAATCGGCCCGGAACGTTCCTGCTCGAGTCGGCTGAGAACGGGCGGTCCTGGTCGCGCTGGTCGTTCATCGGCGCGGGTGCGCCGTCGGCGCTGACGATCCGTGACGGCGAGGCCGTCTGGCTGGGCACGACGCCGAAGGATGCGCCCAGCGGCGGTGAGCCGCTTGCGGCGTTGCGCGCGACGCTGGAGCTGCTGAAGACCGAGCCTGTGTCGGGTCTGCCTCCGTTGTCGTCGGGCCTCGTGGGTTTCTTCGCCTACGACATGGTCCGACGCCTGGAGAAGCTGCCGTCGCTGGCGGTTGACGATCTGGGACTGCCGGACATGTTGCTACTGCTGGCCACCGACGTCGCGGCCGTCGATCACCATGAGGGCACCATCACGCTGATCGCCAACGCGGTGAACTGGAACGGCACCGACGAGCGCGTCGACTGGGCCTACGACGACGCGGTGTCGCGGCTCGATGTGATGACCGCGGCGCTCGGTGAGCCGCTGCCGTCGACGGTTGCGACGTTCAGCAAGCCCCAGCCGCTGCACCGCTCACAGCGCACTGTCGAGGAGTACACAGCGATCGTCGAGAAGCTCGTCGGCGACATCGAGGCGGGCGAGGCGTTCCAGGTGGTGCCGTCGCAGCGGTTCGAGATGGACACCGACGCCGACCCACTCGACGTGTACCGGATGCTGCGGGTGAGCAACCCCAGCCCGTACATGTACCTGCTCAACGTGCCTGATGATGTTGGCGGACTCGACTTTTCGATCGTCGGCTCCAGCCCGGAGGCGCTGGTCACCGTCAAGGACGGCCGGGCGTCGACGCATCCGATCGCCGGTACGCGGTGGCGTGGGCAGACCGAGGAAGAGGATCTTCTGTTGGAGAAGGAGCTGCTGCACGACGACAAGGAGCGTGCCGAGCACCTGATGCTGGTCGATCTGGGCCGCAATGACCTCGGCCGTGTGTGCCGCCCGGGCACCGTGCGCGTCGAGGACTACAGCCATATCGAGCGCTACAGCCACGTCATGCACATCGTGTCGACGGTGCACGGCGAGCTCGCCGACGACAAGACCGCGCTGGACGCTGTGACGGCGTGTTTCCCCGCAGGCACGCTGTCCGGAGCGCCGAAGGTGCGTGCCATGGAGCTGATCGAGGAGGTCGAGAAGACCCGTCGCGGACTGTACGGCGGCGTGCTCGGCTACCTGGACTTCGCGGGCAACGCCGATTTCGCAATTGCTATCCGCACGGCGTTGATGCGTCGCGGTACCGCGTATGTGCAGGCCGGCGGGGGAGTAGTGGCCGACTCCAACGGGCCCTACGAGTACACGGAGGCGGCGAACAAGGCCCGCGCGGTGCTCAACGCCATCGCGGCAGCGGAAACGCTGACCGAGCCGTGATCCGGATCGCGCAGCTCGGGCTCATTCTGGCCGCGGCGGCGTTGTGGGGTGCGTCGCGGATGACGTGGGTCGACGTGACCTCGTTTGACGGGCTGGGTCAGCCCAGGACCGTGGCGTTGTCCGGTGGGTCATGGTCGACGGCGCTCGTGCCACTGGCAGTCCTGCTGTTGGCCACCGCCGTCGCCGCGCTGGCGGTGCGGGGCTGGGCGTTGCGAGCTCTGTCCGTCCTGGCGGCGATTGCGAGTGCGGGCATGGCGTATCTGGCGATCAGTCTGTGGGTGACGGTAGATGTCGGCGTCAGGGCGTCGAATCTGGCCGATGCGCCGGTCGCCGACCTGGTTGGAACTCAGCGGTACTACTGGGGCGCGGTGGTCACGGTGGTGGCCGCGGTCGTCACGCTCGCATGCGCCGCGCTGCTCCTGCGATCGGCCGGCAAGGAGAGTGCAGGAGCGACTCGCTACGCACGTCGTACCGCGGTTTCGATGGATAAACCGGACGACGCGATGTCGGAGCGGCAGCTGTGGGACGCACTGGACGAAGGCCGTGACCCAACCGACCCGGACAAGGGGCGGTGACACCCGCGGGTGTGGCGACGGGTTACCCTTCGATAAAGATCTGTGGGCTTCATCCGGGAGGAATCAGCACCCCATGAGTTCGGCAACCGTGCTCGACACCATCATTGAGGGTGTTCGCGCTGATGTCGCAGCTCGCGAGGCAGTTCTGCCGCTCGCCGACATCAAGGAAGCGGCCAAGGCCGCACCGTCTCCGCTCGACGTGCTCGCGGCGCTGCGGGAACCCGGCATCGGCGTCATCGCGGAAGTGAAGCGCGCCAGCCCGTCACGCGGAGAACTGGCGTCGATTTCGGATCCCGCGGCGTTGGCCCGCGCGTACGAGGACGGCGGCGCACGCATCATCAGCGTCCTCACCGAGCAGCGCCGTTTCAACGGTTCACTCGATGATCTCGATGCGGTGCGCGCAGCGGTCTCAATCCCGGTGTTGCGCAAGGACTTCATCGTCGGCCCGTATCAAATCCATGAGGCGCGCGCCCACGGCGCCGACATGCTGTTGCTGATCGTTGCCGCACTCGAGCAGCGGGCGTTGGATTCGATGCTCGATCGCACCGAATCGCTTGGCATGACAGCACTTGTCGAGGTGCACACCGAAGAAGAAGCGGATCGGGCTCTGGAGGCCGGCGCGAAGGTGATCGGGGTCAACGCGCGCGACCTCAAGACGCTGAACGTCGACCGGGACTGCTTCGCGCGCATCGCGCCTGGCCTGCCGAGCGGTGTCATCCGCATCGCCGAGTCCGGTGTGCGCGGCACTGCCGATCTACTCGCATATGCCGGAGCCGGCGCCGATGCCGTGCTCGTCGGCGAGGGACTGGTCACCAGTGGTGATCCCCGCGGCGCCGTTGCCGATCTGGTCACCGCAGGTACGCATCCGTCCTGCCCGAAACCCTCGCGCTGACACGGCGATGAGCCGCTTGCGCGAAGAGCATCGTTGATGGCCGACCTCGCCGGGCCGGAGTTGCCGCGTTCCAGTGCGGCCGTAGCCGAACCCACGCCCCACGATCCCGACGCACGCGGTCATTTCGGTGTCTACGGCGGACGATTCGTCCCCGAGGCGCTGATGGCGGTGATCGAAGAGGTCACCGCCGCTTACGAGAAGGCTCGTGGCGACCAGGTCTTCCTCGATGAACTGGATCGGCTGCAGCGTCATTACAGCGGTAGGCCGTCGCCGTTGTACGAGGCAACCAGGCTTTCCGAGCATGCGGGTGGAGCGCGGCTGTTCCTGAAGCGAGAAGACCTCAACCACACCGGATCTCACAAAATCAACAACGTGCTCGGACAGGCGCTGCTGGCTCAGCAGATGGGCAAGTCACGGGTGATCGCCGAGACGGGTGCGGGGCAGCACGGGGTGGCCACCGCGACCGCCTGCGCATTACTGGGTCTGGAGTGCATCATCTACATGGGCGCGGTCGACACTGCCCGCCAAGCCCTGAACGTCGCGCGGATGCGCCTGCTTGGCGCGGAAGTGGTGTCCGTCGAGGCCGGTTCGAAGACGCTCAAGGATGCGATCAACGAAGCCTTCCGGGATTGGGTCACGAACGCCGACAACACCTACTACTGCTTCGGGACCGCCGCTGGGCCGCATCCGTTTCCCACGATGGTGCGGGATTTCCAGCGGGTCATCGGGCTCGAAGCTCGTGTGCAGATTCAGGCGCAGGCCGGCCGCCTGCCGGATGCGGTGACAGCGTGCGTGGGTGGCGGGTCGAATGCGATCGGAATTTTCCACGCGTTCATCGACGATCCCGGCACAAGGCTGGTTGGTTTCGAGGCGGCGGGTGATGGTGTCGAAACCGGGCGTCACGCAGCGACTTTCGCCGGTGGATCACCCGGAGCATTTCAAGGGTCGTTTTCGTATCTGCTTCAGGACGAGGACGGTCAGACCATCGAATCACATTCGATATCAGCCGGTTTGGATTATCCGGGCGTGGGCCCCGAGCACGCGTTCTTGAAGGACATCGGACGCGCGGAGTATCAGCCGATCACCGACACCGAGGCAATGGATGCGTTCGGTCTGTTGTGTCGCACCGAGGGAATCATCCCGGCCATCGAGTCGGCGCACGCCATCGCGGGAGCGCTGAAGCTGGGCAAGGAACTGGGTAGCGGCACGATCGTCCTGGTCAATCTGTCGGGACGTGGCGACAAGGACGTCGAGACCGCGGCGAAGTGGTTCGGCCTGATGGACGGTGACTCGTGAGCCGGTTGGCGGCAATGTTCGACACCTGCCGTGCGGAAGACCGCGCGGCGCTAATCGGTTACCTGCCGACCGGCTTTCCCGATGTGCCGAAGTCGATCTCGGCGATGACGGCGCTGGTCGAATCAGGCTGCGATCTCATCGAGGTGGGCATCGCGTATTCGGACCCGGGTATGGACGGGCCGACGATCGCGGCCGCCACCGAAGCGGCGTTGCGCGGCGGCGTCCGCGTACGTGACACGCTGACGGCGGTCGAGGCGATCAGCAATGCCGGTGGCCGGGCCGTGGTGATGACGTATTGGAATCTGGTGCTGCATTGGGGTGTCGACGCCTTCGCGCGCGACCTGGCCGCGGCAGGCGGGCTGGGGATGATCACGCCCGATCTGATTCCAGACGAGGCGACGGAGTGGCTCGAGGTATCCGAGGCACACGATCTGGACCGTATTTTCCTGGTGGCGCCGTCGTCGACACCCGAGCGGTTGGCGGCGACGGTGAACGCCTCACGTGGATTCGTTTATGCGGCATCGACGATGGGTGTGACGGGTGCGCGTGACGCGGTATCCAATTCAGCGCCCGCGTTGGTCAGCCGCGTGAAGGAGGTGTCGGATATTCCGGTCGGAGTCGGCCTGGGCGTTCGGTCGCGCGAGCAGGCCGCGGAGATCGGTGCCTATGCGGATGGAGTGATCGTGGGGTCTGCTTTGGTCTCGGCATTGCAGGACGGGGAGGATGCGGTCCGGGCACTGACCGCTGAGCTCGCCGAGGGAGTACGGCAGAGGGTTACCGCGTGACGACGACTGTCCTTGCCTACATTCCGAGTCCGGCACAGGGCGTGTGGCATATCGGTCCGGTTCCGATCCGCGCGTACGCGTTGTTCATCATCGTCGGGATCGTCGTGGCGTTGGTCATCGGCGACCGGCGCTGGGAGGCCAGGGGCGGTGAGCGCGGGGTCATCTATGACATCGCGCTGTGGGCGGTGCCGTTCGGTCTGATCGGCGGCCGGCTGTATCACGTGATCACCGACTGGTCGAAGTACTTCGGTGAGGGCAAGCCAGGAATTCTCGGAGCGCTACGAATCTGGGACGGCGGCCTGGGAATCTGGGGTGCGGTAGCTCTCGGTGGTGTTGGAGCATGGATCGCGTGTCGCAATCGCGGCATTCCGCTGCCGGCGTTCGGTGATGCGATTGCGCCGGGAATCATTCTGGCGCAGGCGATCGGCCGGTTGGGCAATTACTTCAACCAGGAGTTGTACGGCCGACCGACCACGGTGCCGTGGGGTCTGGAGATTTACGAGCGCGAAGGCGCAAACGGTGTGGTCAGCCCGGATCTGGCGAACGGTGTGTCGACGGGTCAGCTGTACGACGTGGTCCATCCGACGTTCCTGTACGAATTGCTCTGGAATGTCCTGATTTTCGCTGTGCTGATCTGGGTTGATCGGCGGTTCAAAATCGGTCACGGGCGACTGTTCGCACTGTATGTGGCGGGCTATTGCGTAGGCCGCTTCTGGATCGAGCTGATGCGCAGTGATCAGGCCACGCTGATCGCCGACATCAGGGTCAATTCGTTCACGTCGACTTTCGTGTTCATCGGCGCGGTGGTCTACATCATGGTCGCGCCGAAGGGCCGTGAGGATCCGGCGACCCTGAAGGGCAAGCCACGCGATGAGTCGCTCATCGAAGAGGTGGCTGACGAGCTTGTCGCGGTCGCGGCGACATCGGGCGTGGTGGCGGCGGCCAAGGCGGCGGGCAAGGACGAAGATGAAGACGCTCGTGCCGCGGATGAACATTTTGACGTCGATTCGGAAGATCTGGAATCGGATGAAGATTCGGATGTCGACGAGGACACCACCGCCGAAGCCAAACTGCTCGCGGCTGCCGTAGCCGCTGAAGCTGACGAAGCCGACGACGAGGGGGACGAGGACGAGTCTGTCGGTGGTGTCGGTTCGGTCGAGGGTGAGGACGCCGTTGAGGCGGAAGAGGCCGCGGCTGAGGCGCATGAGGCCGCCGTCGAGGGCGCCGACGAGGCTGAGGAAGTCGCCGCGGAAGTCGCGGCCGAAGCAGACGACGACGCCGAAGACACCGACGAGCCCGAACCGGAAACAGACGAGGACGAGTCTGTCGGTGGTGTCGGTTCGGTCGAGGGTGAGGACGCCGTTGAGGCGGAAGAGGCCGCG
>Ga0075370_10000674_pt1 | contig 13351 bp, 11 predicted proteins | sample EndMethybrTD3035_FD_71398 | JGI IMG/M metagenome (GOLD analysis project Ga0075370, IMG submission 71398) | Populus endosphere microbial communities from Tennessee, USA - Endosphere MetaG P. TD hybrid TD303-5 | ecosystem: Host-associated > Plants > Roots > Endosphere | place: USA: Tennessee... | reverse complement strand
AGATTAGACTAACCACCCCCTGCCCCTGAAGAAAGAAAATGGAGAAGATTTTAGGCTTGATGAAAAGAATCACTACCATATAAAGTAAAGAAAGATCCTGTAAAATCGAAAAAAAAAATGATCCCAATGACTTCTGTTGTAAATTGTGGAAATGTCCAGTCAGGTGGGAGATTCAAATTGTGCGTGTCCATAAGCTGTTTTAGATTCTCACCAGCTCGCATCAACTGTGTTCTTATATAGAGGGTTTTCGACTGGGCAGGTAGTTTGAACTTGCTTTGCTGACTTTGATTTCGAATCAATTGACACAAGTTCTGTATAAGGTGAAGGAGTGAGACTTTCTTTTTCATGCGAAAATTCCTTCTTTGCTTTCTTTTTAAATTAAAGACACATCGGCAACTGGCGTATCCCGAAGAAACTTTGAAAGCGTCCTGGTGCGCTTCTTAAATTGTTTGGAATTGGAAAAGAGGAGTGGCCTCCCAAAAAAAATGGAAATGGGATTTTCTCATTGTAACTTGGGGCTTTAGGTCTCTGTCCCACTGAAACTTATAGGTTTGGATTTCTTTCTTCACTGACGCAATTAGTGAGTGAAGTGAGCATGGGGCACGAACGCTTAAGAAAAGTCTTCCTTCTTTCTTTTCTTTTCTTAGCGAAGGGACCAATGGAAGGATTTTGCACGAGAGAGTACTCTTTATCTTGGTAGATAGGGTATTCTCTTTTCTTATTCTTAGCGCAGGATCTCCGTTCTTCCCGGAACACTAAGACAATCGCCCTTCCTTGAAAAAGGAGAAGAGTGAGTGAGAGAAAGAGCGGTTCGGTCAGAAGCAGATACCACACACTCAAGCCAATGAAGAAGCGCATAAGCAAGACGAATCTCTTTCTCTTTCCATATTCAATTACGAAAAAAGGGCTAAAGCGCATACATATATAGAGCTAACATAAGTCATATGTCGTTATTTGCGACTCACATTCGTTAACAAGTTATTATGCAAAACCAGCCATAGGAAAGCTGGAATCCGTTGGGGCCCGGGACATTTCCAAACTATCTCCCACCGCCCCAAACCTGCCCCGAAAAAATAGCATACGCTGACTTTGTGGTGAAGTTCCCTTGACCCCAGATGATGCGATCATTAGGCGCAAAGTTATGCGGGGGCTTAATCCCAGCAATCAGTAGACAAAGATGATGAGGCAGGAACGGAACATCTGAAACGCACTCCAATTCCAGCCACATTCTGATGAATAAGCAGCAACACAGAGATTCACGGCACCCTTGTGAACTTGATTTATTGTGAATAAGTGGTCCTTTATTTTCCACCCATGGGTCAAGCCAAAACCTCGCTACCCTACCGTTACCTATAACCCATCTGCATCCTTGAAGAACCAAAGGCCATACTTTTCTATAAGGGGGAAGCATTCGGTTTGGTAATTACCACAGGAGGGTGCCCCTTATCCTTAACATACTTTCCTTTCAAAATCTGCACCCAGAGTTTATCCGGTTGTGTTAATAAACCCCATCCTAGCTTCATGATAAGAGCCTCGTTATTTTCCTTAGCTTTCCTAATACCTAGACCGCCGTTTTTTTTAGGCCCTATCCCAACGCACCAAATGAGGCTTTTTTACACCTGATCCAAAAAGAAAAGCTCTGGTTTGCTTTTCAATCTCTTCACAAACCGTATAAGGAAGAGCTGCGGTCTGCATTGTATACGTTGGGAGGGCAGTGACTATCGATTGGGCCAAGGTAGTACGCCCCGCCATCGACAATTGGCTGGTCTTCCACCTACTTAGTCTCTCATGAACTCGATTAACAATATCATGGTATGTGGCTCTTGTCACTCGATCATGGAGTGACGGGGACCCCAAGAAACTTCCCGACGGTTCCTTGTTTTGGTGAAACCGAAACCTCTACTGATTGCACAAGAGAGACCATCAGAGAGGTTTTTTTAGAAATGGATCTTGGATTTAGCAAGACTAACTTTCTGACCGCACAAAAGGACTCCAAGCAAGCTTTAATGACCGGAACTTGATCCATTCATGCTTTAGCGAAAAGGAGCAAGTCATCCGCAAAAAACAAATGATAAAGCTGGGGACCATTCTTAGATAACTGAATAGGCTTCCATAATCCTTGTCGAACCGCTAGATCATGAGCTAATCTTTCCAAGAAATATAGATATAGTAATAAATAGAGGGTATCCCTGTCTAACTCCGGGAGACGGCAAAAAGGCATCTGTCACCTCTCCATTCCAAAAAACCTGCATACTACTCGTAGAAATACACATCATAATGAGCTCCAGCATCTGACTAGGCAAAAAAATCTCAAACAAGGTGTCCCGAATGAAACCCCACCGGATCCGAGGCCTTCTCGATATCAACCGTCAATGACCATGAATCCCCGCTTCCCTTTTCGATTTTCATTTTTAGAGTCAAAGATTCATTTACAGTCCGAAACCCTCGACAGACCAAAGTTCGGAAGGCTAACTACATGCGAAAGTAAGACTTTCATTGGAAACTGAGAAAGACGCTTCCGAGCGAAGTCTAACAACCACCTTTTGATTCAAAGCTTTCTGAAGGGAAAGCTTTATACCTTAGGACATACCCCTTCCAGGAACATCCAGTACTTATGATACTGAACAGAGCAGAACGACTTCTCTATGTGCCCGGCGACAGCAAAGCTTGTTGGACTATTGAATGACTTGGTTGACTTGACCCAAGACAGAAAGCATAGCAGGAAGGTAGCTCTCGAACAATGGAAATCAATCATCACTTTGTTTTTTACCTCAAAAGCAGATCAAGATCGCATTTCAGGGACTAAAACAAAACATCGATAGATTGGCTGGATGAAAACTAGAAAGCAACAGTGTAGAAGGTTCCTTGCAACTCTCAATATGTTAAAAAATGACTATACCTTTGCCTAGCAAAACACGACTTTAATGATCCTTTCGTGTCCCTCCTTGGCTTACTTCAAGCTGGGGATTGCATACCTCTCACTCGCTTTGCCTCACTGTGCTTTGAATAGCCCTACTTTCGTACCTCTCCTGGGGGCAATGATAAATCACCTAAGACCGCTAATGCCCCATCTAATTCAAGAACAAGCCCTTCTCGCCTTCCCCATGTGGAATAAGTTCCCGCGCATTCCATGTCCGATTCTTTACTATGGATTCAATTGGGGCCAATCCTGCTGCCTTCCTTGCTTGCATGTGGTTTTGGAATTGGCATCTATCCCGCCTACTCCTGCCCTGAGACTAGTGAAATCAGGTCTGCTCTTGCGCGATGCCTATTCTTTTACTTTTTTGATTCCCTGCTTGTAGATTCACTCTCTCCTGCTCTAGGAAAGTTAGGGGAAGTAGCGAGATTCCGATTCCTTCGTGGGCGAAGGCAGCCGCTCCAGCAGCTTTAGTACTTACCAGCCCTTATCCCGGTTCTTCTCCGGCTCCACCAGCAGCCTTTATCAGCTGCTATGGTTCCCTTCCCGAATGCGAATCTCTATCTCTTTGGGGCTATAGCCTTCTAATAGGACCCATATTAAATCTCTTAAATTACTTCTGAACACTAGCTAGCTCTGGACCTACCTATATTAGCCATGAGCGATCACCGAGCGGAGTTGAAAGAAAAGAGACTTGACATGCCGCTCGCGAGTTCGGAACGAACGGAGCGGAAGGGATCAACAGTTCCAGGGAGAAGTGAAAAAGACGAGCACTTGGGACCACGGAGCCACCGTTTAAGACAAGGCTAAACGAGGCCATACTTGTAGTAAACTCCTCTCTGAAGAGAGTGAGTCTATAGAGCCAACGAGCCGAATCTATTTTGTCTCTTAATAGCCGATCCTTTAGTTCCGTAGACTATTGTACTAGTAGGGCTCGCCCATTTTCCTCCAACAGTCAACTTAACTTTCCTCCACTCGCCTGAATTACGAGGAGTTATTATACCGAATCCCAGATCCCGGCCCCTTAACCCATCGCGAACTTCGTTCACTGCGGGATAGGAATCGAAAGGTATAGCTTTTACACGGGAACGGAACGAGCCGGAGCGAAGGAGGGATTGTACCACAGCTTGCTTCGAGACTGAAAGGAAAAGTGATCCTATTCCTCACTGCTCAGCTGTCTTGGTATCCGTGTTAGGAAGTCAAAAACGCTCCTTGCCGCTGCCAAACATGTATGTTGAAGTCTCGGAAACATGTTTAAGTCATTGACATTTATCGGAGAATCGACAGTTCGTCTCGTCTCGGGGAATTCTAGATCAATCATAGATCTGGGCAGAAGCGCCCTTCCCTAAGCCATAAGATACCTTCTCCTAATCATCGGCGTGACACCTATTCTTTCTTTTTCTCGAAAGATGCAGCTACGGCCTTTTTTTTCGGTTTCGAATGGCATTGTTGAAATTACACAGCGAACTCGACCAACAAAGGATGGCAGTACTTGAACCTCACATTCGCGAAAAACCTGGTAACATCACCCCCCTAGCAAAAAAAAGGGAGAACCCAATCGGTCTGCATCTGCATTTAGCATTGCCTTCACCTTTCAATGGATTGGCTGCAGTAGCGGTTCCCTCTTAAGAAGTTCGATCCATAGTCTTATGCCTCGTATCCTTCAAGTGTTTTCCGGCAGAAAAGGAAAAGGCTTCATCTACACCTTTCAAGGGCCTGATTTGACATCTTTTGTCTTGCGTGTGCCGTCTTGTTAATAGCGAATGAAGTAGAACCAGAATGAAGGGGCGATGATCCGCCCACACACATTGGTAGTAGGAGAGGCAGCCACTTGGGGCCTATCCATTCCATACCCAAACGCAACTCAGAATGCCTATGATTAGTATAGTTAACCGCCGGTGCTACTTCCTTAGTGAAGTATCCCATTCCGACTTCTGTAGGGTTTGTTTACCGATCACAGTTTCAGCATTGCACCTCACTAGGACGGCTTTCTTTCTTCCCTTAGAGTCCTTCTAGCGGGTCTTAGTGCCTTCCTCTCTTCCACAAGAGGGAAGATCTTACCAAACTTCAAATACATACTTTTCTTTAAGAATTGGATATAACAAACTACTTAATTAGCATAGAATTATCTTCAGTCCCTTCTCTTCTGGGCTAGGAGTGGAAATCGATCAAAAACCTCAGACGAAATAGCTTCCAAACCCTTAAGTCCATCAGCTACCAATATCTCGTTCTTGAAAAAACAAACCTCTTTGCCAAAGAAACACCATAGGGAGGAAGGAAAACCCATTGAGAGAGAATCTATCAGTTACTTAGCGTGACACAGCTACCCACGCCGACGGCTGCCCCAAGATCGCTGGAAAACGTCCTTCCTACTTTCTTAGCGCTAGATCCGTCCTGAGCATGCTTGGCATCGCCAACATTACCAATCAGAGTAACATTCCTTTACCAAAGCGGGACGGCTGGAGAATTCTGTTGAGTTATAGTTCTATATCTTAAAGGGCTTGCTAGAGGACCCCTTTTAAATTAAACCGGGTTCTGTCACTCCTAAATAAGGTTTCAGAATCGTAGACTTGGGAGTGTAAGCTAGAGCAGAGCTACCTATCTTTGGCGAATTTGTCCAACCGGAGATCGTAGTCTCGTCTCAATCCTCTTTCTTATTCGAAGAGGAACTTTTCCTTAATAGAATAATAGCCTAATCCTGCCGCTATCGTCTTTAGTCTCTAAACCCTCGTAAGGCCTCAAATCTGAAGTCATCCTCTTTTATTCTTTCATCCGAGTTTCCTTCCAAATTAGAAGAAGAAATAAAAGCAAGACAGTCAGTCTATCGACTTCCTTTAGAGGAGAGGCTTCATTCTTCTCCAGCATACACCTGTCCGATAAAGAAAGAGAATATAAGAAAAATCCTTCCCAGTGCGAGGAGAGGAAAGTTCTTATCCTTCCAGCTCTTTTTCGTTCCAGTTTTCTAAGCCAAGTTGAAGAATCAGTCTTTTTCAGGCGTATCCTGCACCTCGAGCATGAATGAAACTATCTTCCCATAAGTCGCGTATGGAGCGAGCCGTGTTGGCCGTGATTTCGAACATCATCCTAGGACAAATTAGAGCTATTAGATGAGAAGAGACTTCACGCCATGGAACATGTCCAGGTCTACCAGAGAAGGCTTTCCCTTGCATTCCACAATAAGGTAATATAGATAAAGTTCAACATAGGGGAGAAAGTCTTGAAAAAGATTCTTTCCGGACGTGAACCTCACCCTTAATCTGCTTAGGGATTCAATGTGCAACAGGGAAACTCCATTTTGTGCTCGCTCTCTTCTGTCATGCATCATGGCTGGGTGAGTTGGCCCATTGCGAATTAACCTCGGTGCTTCCAATCTGGTCATGCACTTCTTTAAGATTCGGAACCTGGGAGCTTTCCTCTTCACTTCAAAATAGGGGTAAATGTTTCGTAGGGGGGTAAGGAATATGCCGAGGTCTTAATAGAAAGGGGTGTCCCGTCTGCTAGGCTTTTCCGAACTTCCCTTCGCCTTTCTGCCCGTGAAATCCTTTTATTCTGCTTTTTCCCAACCCCATTATTTATTTAGTATTAGTATTGAAGCATCTATTAGTTAAGGGGGTTCCAGAGAATCATCCGAACATTCTGAGATAGGGTTGTCAAATGGGGGAAGAGGAACGAGAGGAGCCCCTAAGCTTTCCGGCTCACTAGTAGGTGACGAGGGGATTTCAAAAAAGGGGGTAATATTCTGCCGATGCATTCGTTCGGATACATTCTTCCTTCTTCACCTTTTCAACCCACCCTTCCTAAAAAAGCGAATTTGCCTCTTCCTGGTAATGAATTGAGCGGCAGCGAGGAGGTCCGGTTCCATAGTGATTTCGTCTGCTTTTGGAACTTCGATTCCTGGGGGTGACTCCGGAGTTTAAAATTCTCAGAACCTCCTTCGAATTACAGAACTGGAGGGGGTCTCACAGGCATCTCTCTTCGAGCGGCAGTGCAAGCTCGGATGGTGTTAGCGCTGGCAGAAGGTCCTGGATTAGTTTGTACCGGTGTAGGTCCCTGAGTGGTGACTTGTCCCCCTTGATGTTGTGGCATTGGATTAGTATAGATCCCCAATAGCTTCAGTGACATTGGCGGCTTTAAGGTATGCCTTAACTTCGTTCCAATTGATACGATTTTCATCATTCATGTCATAGATGACATCACGCAAAGTATGACACTCTTCGATGGTATGGCCTGCGTCTCGGTGAACTGGACAGAACTTTAAATAGTCGAGACCAGGAGGCCAGGGGAGTGATCTCTGGGTAGAGAAATGGCTTTCCAGGTCAGAAGGATGGAGAATAGGTAGGAATGGGTAGGGGTCATTTTGGTAGTGAGCTCCATTGGGTTGGGTCCCCAGGGTCGCTTGGGAGCACCTTGTTGCTGCTGAGGGGGGGGGCGCAGCGTTGAGCGGGTCTGGGCGGAGCTTGCGCTTCGTTCACTCAAAAAGAATGGAATCCGGATCCGTAAGTGACTTCGATAGGCTTTTAGTTAAGACTGATTTTCTTCCTTACCTTATAGAGCTTTGTCTGATAGGGAATTTTCTGCTCGCTACGCCCCTGCCCCAAGCCAAAATAGCTTGAATAGCTTGATCTGACCGAACTCGCTCTAATGGAAGAATTCTATTAATATGGAATTTCCTGGTATGAGCTTAAAAAGCATTCCCCTGGAGCCTGAACCACGTGAAAGCTAGCCCTCCTCAATCCCAGTCGCATTCGATCTAGAATTCTTCTTCCCCTCGGCGGAACTACCTTAATGGAATTCCGGCTTCGCTAAAAGCACCTGGGCTATGCCTCGACCTCTTCGTTGCTTAACTTGAATTGAAAGCTTTCAGTCATCAAGCTTACCTGCCGCCTAAGTGGTGTGTCAAACAACCGAAAGCAGCCGGTTATACAGTCCCTAGCGCGTGCAGCAAGGAGCATGGTGAAGCGCTGCGCAAAGGAAACTAGCCTTTTGTTCCACTTTGTTGATCGAGAAGAAAATATGAAATGATTGAGGTTGAGAAAACCCTGCCGAGAATCGAGAGGCGGGAGGGCACCGAAGCTACCACCAGACTAGCGAAAGGTTTCCCGACGAGGAGAAAGATGAGCGAATGGAATGACATCATGTATGAAATTACCAACCTGTTGATTCCGGAAGTCAACTCCTCGCTACCTCTGCCAAGTTCCTCTTTCTAGCAGGATTTTCTCAACAAATGTCATGGTAAGTTGCTTTTGAGTTCTATTTTCATTACTCCGAATCTTCTTAGTTCGATTCTGCCTCTGCTCCCTTACTCACAGAATCCCAACCGAACAATTATCATTGCCCTGCTTCCCATTCTCTTGGCTACGACACTGGTTCTATTCAAACTGCTAACTATGATTCGGATTTTCTGCCAGACTTCAGGTTCCCTCCCCGTTCTAAAAGCAAGAAAGGCAAGTCGAATCCCAGGGGTACTTTACCTTTACAGATAGAGAGATCGTGGAATACTATTTAAATATAAGGATCGGCCTCGTCTTCCTTCACACCCCGAATAGGACTTTGCTAGGAGAAGGAGAGCAGTCGACTTGGTCACAGCTCTGATTCAACTGGGAACAGGACCTCCATCTCAGAAGGGAAATCCCACGGCACATCTTGACTAGGCATTCCCATCTCTCAATCAACAGAAGTAGCCCGTCCGATAAAAGATGCAATAGCAGTCCTTCCTCCAACAGATGCGGATTCATTAGCTGCTTCTAGTCCGATAACAAGAACTGGACCTGGTGAAATCTTTCAAGCTGCCCTTCTTCCTTCCACCAGATTACTTTACAGACTGGAATTCATTCAAAAAGAGTACAGGAACTGGTTTAACAAAAAGGGTCGAGAACTACAGTGATCTGATACCTTCTTGTCTGGAAGGTAGGTTATGTAGGCAACAACTCTTCCTAGGTTGTTTCGATCACAAAAGACCAAATAATCGATGAGTAGTATGCTTTATATTGCCAAAAGACCGATGAGCCTTAGCAGAGCGCATACTTTTTTTTTTGAAAAAAAGACTATTCTATTTCCTTCTCGCACCTTCCCTTCAGTCTAATTGGCCTAATTGCCTTTTGAATGGGCGTGCTGAACGAAAACATCGCCACATCATGGAAACTCTTCGTGCCTTACTTCTCCCCCTATCTAAGGTAAGGTTAGGCGGGAAGCTTCATCAGGGCTAATATGGCATCTTTCTTCTGTCAGTGTAATCCGGTTCAAGAAAGCAGGAAATCCAGTAATTTGGGCTTAGGAAGGCATCCCTTGGGTAATCCTGCATCTATTGATTCAATTGGGATCGTTCTTATCGATTCATCTCTTTCCCTTGAGCCAGTTCCGACTTGCTTCGCATAGGCTACACAAGCCAGGTTTGAGCTTCTTTATCGGCTTGAGCTACCTATTGTATTGAGTTGCCTCCCCACTGAACTAATTTGGGAAAATAAGAACTGAAGCCCTATTCACAGCTTTTTCGATCTATCTAAGCTACTACGGTGATTTGTGATTCAATCGATGCTAATTCGGCTATTTGACCTGGAGCCGGGTATAGTTTATGGCCTTTTTTTCCTGGTCTTTCATCTGCCTTGAGGCCAGGTGTGGGATCGATCAGTAGGTCAAAGACCCGTAGTATAGGAGTGAAAGCCAGGGATGCATAGGAGGATGTGATGAACATTGACAAATAGGAGAATGACCTGCTCGCTGGGTGTGAAAGAGGAGGCTTGGAAGCGGAGCATTATTAAAGGTCAACAACTTCTTCCCTCCAATCCAATCGGCGGCTGGGCTCGTCACATCGAAATCAGGTATGGGCCACCTTTCCTTCTAGACGAAGATCACAAAACAAGCACTTTCTTATATATACGTTATCTTTAGAACATGATCTTCGAGAAGTGCTGTGATATGAGGCTTTCTTTGTCTCCAACTAATGATCTGTCCTTCGACAACGGGGAAACCCCTCCTCGGCAAAAAGGGACGAGATCCGCTCCGCTCGTATTTTTATTCTATTTCCCGCTCACGCAATTGGTCTATCGCGATGTAGAGCAACAGATGGTACTAACAAAATTTTTCATATTTGGTTGGTAGGCAGGCTGCCGTCCCATGATCAGCTTTCGTATCTTGAAATGCCACTTCGTAATATCTGCTTTACAGGGCAGTGCTTCTTTCTTTTGAGCTTAATAGGACTTTGGAGACGAAGTTGCCCTATACTTTAGGGTCGTATTCTTACCTCGGCCTCTTCTTGCCAGCAGAAGCCCAAGCCTTTAGCTCTCAAAGCCCCCCACCTCTGCCTCTATGTCCCACCCACTCGAAATGACAACATGTTAGGTACTGTAATAGCAATCTTACCCACCTATTGAGGTGAGGGAAACGAGAGAACGATCCCACGATCGGAACTAGTCATCGTATATTACGTGTATAATACTCCCATCTATCCATTCAAGATATTCCCTCTCCCGCGTATGATTGAGCAAAAGCTGCAGTTAGAAGAGATTGGTGGGTAAAACTCGCATGTGCTTCTAATCATTAACTCGCGAGTCCGAGTTTGAACAGCACGGCATTCTACCCGATTCTAAGATGAAGAATAGAAGTTCCGAGCCCTCACTATTTAGTGATTCGGGACGGGATCCAAGTACAGGTACAAAAGCAATCAACTGGAAGGGACGTGATCTAGCCTACGATCCCATCTCTCTTCTCTTATGAAATTGATAGTTACCCGGCCTTCTAACAGGACATTCATTGATTCACCCTACTCGGACATTCACATTGATCCAGTTTAGGAAGCTTTCAGTCCTGGGAAAGGAAGAAAGGTCAAGAGCGATGCCTACTGCCTACATTAAATCAATTGATTTAATGTAGGTATCGCTATAGCAGATTCTCGAGGCAGGATTAAATTCATTTTGAGTTTAAGTTCTCGTTGCAGCAGTCCCTGTCCCTTTACCAGATCGAGTTGCAGTGCTAAGTACACGAGCGAGGGAGCGAGATTTTGAGGCTTCTTATGCTTTAGCTTCTTACCCTTGGCTTTCTTCCTGGCTTGGCTACGAAACTCTTCTTTCTTAGCAATGATCTGTTATCAATGAATTTCTTCTTTACCGGAATTCGGAGATAGGACTTTTCCGGGTATTTGACTTCAGCTTAGCTGCTTAGCGAATGCCCTTGTGATGAATCGAATGAATGAAATGAGTAACTCACTAGCCCTAAACCATAACTGAAAAACTCTCTTCTCCAACCAAAGCCGCCATCCAGATTCAGAAGCGGAAGCGGAAAGAGTTTACTGAAGAGGCTTTCATCACCTGTTGATCCAGTTTCCCTTTCGATGATTGAGTTCGAGATTTAGGGAGCTGTAAAGGTTGGGGCCAATAGATAGTCAGTCTCTAGTCTCAGAAGAGTGCTTACCGCAATGAAATTGTTTTGCTGCGTCGCAGCTAGTTCCTACCGGCTCTATTCGTTAGGGATTTGGAAAAATCTCCCAGGCACGAGACCTGCTCTTCTATTTCGGTCAGAAAAGGGCAAACAGCCGTCAAAGTAACGAGAAAGACCGCCTTGCCCGATTATTCCTCGTGCGTCTTATTAGAATAATATATTTTTTTTGACGACTTCACTATTGGTGGGAGGACTCACGACTGCTGTTGAGAAGAAGAAGAATCATTCACAGTCAGAAAGCTAGATCAAGAAAGCAAAGGAAAGGAGTAAAGGAAACCAGAGTCAAGGGATTCATTGAAGCATGAAAAGCGATCTTTATCTTTCAAGGGCTATTCCCAATGAGAGATTACGAGAAATATCATAAGAGAAGAAAGATCGTATAGCGTAGAAAGTCTTCCTTACTATCTCCTCCCTCCATCTAAGGTAAGTAGGCTTTCTTATAGAGTAGGTAGTAGCTTAAGCGCTAAGAAGCTAAAATCATGCTACAACAACGATATGCGATAACATGCAAGTCGTATTCGAGGTTGAGTATTGGACTTTTCCTGTCAGTCACGAGAAGGATTCGAACCTCCATCTCTGGGAAGCATGAGAGGATCCCAGCGAACTACCATTTATTCTAATCGTGACTTTGGTAACCCGGTTCACCTTTCAGCTACGTCCGGGGGAGAATTTGAAAATGGTGGTCTGAAAGTCTTACCTAAACTCTAAATAAAGCCTATAAAAAATCCTAACTACATACCTCCCAGAACATAATCAAGAGCTTGGGCAAAGTGGGGACTCTGCGTGCCCTGATTGACGAGATCTACATAGATCTGGTTTAGACATTGAATGCTTGCGTCGCTAAAAAAAAGACGTTCGGCTACCTCTTGGAGATTGACTCCTGTTGGTAAGTTCACATCTACAGCAGTATCCCTATAGACTCTCAAAATTCTTTCTAGTTGGGAAACGATTTTGTCTTTCAGTGCATTTATCGTTAATTCATTAATAAGTAATAGCAAGGTCACTCTAAAGAGGTATTTTTCTCCTTTTCTTGCTGCGCGTATAATGGGAAAGCGAGTTTACGAGCTAACTAAGAGCTCTCTTTACTGACAGCATGCAAGCTTACCTTCAAGCCATGCTTACACAAGCTGATTGCTTATATGCCCTAGTTTAACTACCTCGGTTCACTTAACTTGCTCCCATCCTTCTCCCGTCTGACTCTGTATTACGTAATGATCTGTCTTACCTCTAAAACCCCCTTCTCTTCACCTGATACAAGGCAGTCGAAGTCCCCGCCACCCTGCGGATCTCAATCTAGCGACGGCACCCGGAACCACACTGCTGCCGCTGCCCTTCGGGCACACCTCCTACGCTTATCACTGACCTACGCTCTTGCAGCATGCCCCCTTCGGGCAATACGGCTTTCGTAATACGCGAAGCAGCTGAGCGATAGCTCTTCGATCGTCTTGCGATAGCAAAAGCCTTAAGTCTTATTCTTTTGTTCCCGAACAATGATCATTCATTAGGCCGGCCCGACCAAAGACTGAAAGCCCGGTCCGGGCAAGCTATATTATGGAACTAATCTGACCAAACTGGGTCTAATGGAACAAGATCTCGATCTCAATAAGGAATTTGAATCTGGAAGGGCCGGCAAGAATCAATGCGATAGCGAGGTTGAGCAGTAGCGAGGGGCGATAGCGAAGGCGTGGTTCATCCTCTAAGAGAAAGTAGATGCGAAGGTTCGGATCGAAGATCTTCGCGAGACGGCCCATGAATCTCGAGAATCGAGCGTGGGGCTTGAAGACCCTACCGCATTCCGGCCCCGGGGCAGCATGCCGGGAATGAATAAGGGGGGACATACTGGATCCACTCCCTTGGTTGGGGGCTGTGCCCCCCCTATCCTTTCAATTTATGGATTCCCTGGTCTTTTTTTTTATTCTTTATCTCTTCTCGTGACCTTCTTATGCGAGATAAAGTAACCCTTTATTATCTTATATCATCAGGGTAATGATCCATCAACCT
>Ga0075370_10000673_pt1 | contig 13356 bp, 15 predicted proteins | sample EndMethybrTD3035_FD_71398 | JGI IMG/M metagenome (GOLD analysis project Ga0075370, IMG submission 71398) | Populus endosphere microbial communities from Tennessee, USA - Endosphere MetaG P. TD hybrid TD303-5 | ecosystem: Host-associated > Plants > Roots > Endosphere | place: USA: Tennessee... | reverse complement strand
CCACAAGGGCTCGCTGGAGCGCGAAGGCTATACCTGCTTCACTTTCGACGCCTGCGAAAAGGCGTTCCGCGACAACGTCAACCTGTCGAACAACGTCTATCACTTCGACGGCAGCCCGCCCAAGACGATGGGCATCCTCGAAATGGATAATCCGGAGCACCATGCCTTCCGCCGCGCGGTGCAATCGCTGTTCATTCGTCCCAAGGCGCAGAAGTGGTGGCGCGAGTATTTCATCGACAGCCTTGTCGAGGAACTGGTCGCCAATTTCGAGGGGCGGGATCGCGCCGAGCTCAACCTGCAGCTCTGCGCCCGCGTCCCCGTCCACACCATCACCCGCGCGGTTGGCCTGCGCGGCGAGGACGCGATGCTGTTCCGTAATGCACTGGTTGGAACGTCCGCCAGCCGCCACGGCATGGAAGTGCGCATGCAATCGCATGCCACCGTCCAGCGGATGCTCATGGAGCAGATCACCCGCCGCAAGACCGAGCCCGGAGAAGACATAATCTCGTGGCTGCTCGCTGCCGAGATCGACCCGCCGGGCGAGGAGCGCCGTCACCTGACCGATCAGGAGATCGTGATCTTCGCGCGGCTGATCCTGCTGGCCGGCGGCGGCACGTCCTGGCGGCAGCTTGGTATCACCATCTTCGCATTGCTCGAAAACCGCGACTATTTCGAAGCGGCCAAGGCCGACCGCAGTCTGATCGATGCGGCGATCGAGGAATCGCTGCGCTGGAATCCCACCAATCCCACCTTCAGCCGCGTCGCTCTGGTCGATACCGACCTGTGCGGCGTCACGATCCCCCAGGGCGCGGTGCTCGACATCTGCCTAGGCGCGGCAAACCGCGATCCGGCGCGCTGGGAGAACCCCGACGTGTTCGATCTCTACCGCCCCTTCCAACAGCATCTGGGCACCGGCATCGGCGCGCACATGTGCCTGGGCCGCTTCGTCGCGCAGGCGGAGATGAACGTCACGATCAACAAGCTGTTCGATCACTTCCCCAACATGCGGTTCGATCCCGAGGCCGATACGCCCTACATCACCGGCGGCCTCGAGCAGAGGGGCGTCTCGGCGCTTCCCGTCCTGCTTCGCTGAACCCGCGACTTCATTCCAGCATCGACGAGAACACGAGAGGACCAAGGACATGAGCGATAGCCCAGCGCGGAGCAACATCGGCACCGACATCTCGCTGATCGGCGACGAGCACGTGAAGAAGTATCGCGAGACCGAGGGCGAAACCGGCTACATGTGGAACGGCGCGACTGCCTGTCTGCTGACCACCAAGGGGCGCAAATCGGGCGAGGACAGAACGATCGCTATCATCTTCAAGCAGGTCGGAGATCGCTATGCGATCATCGCCTCGAAGGGCGGATCGCCGACCCATCCGGTCTGGTATCTCAACGTCCAGGCCGATCCGCACGTCAAGATGCAGATCAAGGGCGAGACGTTCGAGGGCATCGCGCGTACCGCCGAAGGGGCCGAGCGCGACGAACTTTGGGCGGCTTCGCTGGAACAGTGGCCGAACTACGATGTCTACCAGTCCCGCACCGAACGGAAGATCCCCGTGGTCGTGGTCGAGCGCCAGCGCAATTGATCGATCCCAGGGGCTCCAACCCTGCCGCTGCGATTCCGTTGCGCGGAGTGGCAGCGGGGCGCTTCATCGGTCCCGGTCGCGCGGGTGCATCGCGCGATGGGCCTGATCGAGCGCGTTAAGCAGATCCTCGAACGGGGCCACGTCATCGATCGGATATATCCGCTTGAGGTTGTTTCCCACGGCCTTCATGTTCGCCTCTGTCAGGAAAGCAACGGCGACAATGGGTTCGCGCTTCACGGCATGATCCTCTTCGGCGTACCTCGCGCCTCATTCCGGCAACATTTCAAAAAGCAAAAGGGTTCCGGCATTCGACCTGCCCGGCCACATTGGAAGGTCCGGTGAGGAAACCTCGCCGGGAACTTGCGGGCGGCTCCTGCGCTTCAGCTACAAAGGAGACAACACGATGATCGGCAAATTGCTTGGAGCTGTCGTAGGAGAGCGTGTGGCGCGAAGCGTCGGCGGAGTCAGCGGCACCGGAGGCGCCCTGATCGGCGCCGCCGTTCCCGTGGTGATCCGCCGGCTCGGCCCCTTGGGACTGATTGCCGCCGCAGTCGGCGGATATGCCCTGAAGCGTCACTACGAGAAGCAGCATAGAGTTGTCGCCCCGCTCGGCTAAGGCTCTCGGCAAGTCGCGATTTATCGGGCAATCGGCAGAAGGTTCGGTGAGGCCGGTTCCCTGGCAATCATTTTCGCGCGAGCCCGTTCGCGTCTACGGGGGAGCGCGCCTTGAGTTCGGTCAACCCGTTGGCGCTGAGCTGCGCCCAGCGCTTGAACAGGTCCTCGAACTCGCTGCTGTTGCTGACGCTATCGCGCAGATAGGGTCGAGAATCTCCGGTGGAACGAGCATCCACTGCGCGGCCGAGCACGGCACCCGTAGTAGAATCCCGCGCTTCGAGCACGAGCGTTGCTCCGCCCGCCTCGCGGGAGAATGTCCACGACCGGCCCGCCTCCATGGTGTCGGGCGCAACCACGTCGAGATTGATCACTGCCGTGCTGACGCGAAGGACATCCGGCCCCGGCGCGGTGACGACCTGATATCCGGCCTTCTGGTAAGCTTCAGCGAACAGCCTGTCGAAGCCGGTCTTGGCGCGCTCCAGAATGTCCTGCGCCTCCTTGTTCGAGATATGCTTTCCCATGTCCATCTGTGTGTTCTGATCACGCTGCCAGTTCTTGCGGAAGGCAATCTGGGTGGGATCTAGCATGACCTTGGTATAGCTGCGGAAATCAGCGTCGGGCAGCAGGTAGATCGCATCCATCTTGTTGGAATGCAGGCGCAGCAGGCCTTCCCAGGTGTCGGGCGGCTTGGCACCGATAACGGGGGTCGATGCGAGCAGCAGAATGGGCAAGACGATCTGCGAGATCCTACGCATGGCAATCCTCCAGGCCTGATAGTGCAGCCCGAAGAATAGGTGCCTGCATGGCGCTGCCCATCGGGTGCAACCCGCTGGATGGGACGAATTAGTCCCGATCCATGCCCGCCTCCCGGGAGAGGCGTCGCGACATTCGCGGGTTATTCCTGATGCAACCGCGCCTTCGCCTCGCTCATCCTGATCGCGAACAACGGATCAGGAGCGAAACCATGACCGTCCTCTCATCCCTGCACCGCCGGCTGCTCCGGATAGCTCCCGTACTCGGCGGTGCCTTGATAATTGTGCCGACTCACGCATCAGCCACCGAAGGCGGAACCAGTGTCTACCTGTTGGGATCGGGCGGCCCGGCGGCAGCGGTCCTCCCCCCGTTCGAAGGCGTCTATCTCGACAATACCTACTACTTGTACGGCGGCGACGTCAGCGCCAGCCAGAACTTGGTAGTCGGCGGCAACGTCGCAGCGGGACTCGATGTGTTCGTCGCGGCCCAGTTCCCCACTTTCCTCTGGGTGCCGTCGACCAATTTCCTGGGCGGCACGCTAGCCGTCGGGGCGCTGGTTCCGTTCGGCGCGCCGATCGTCAGTGCGTCGGCAGTAGTACGAGGGCCGCGCGGCGGCCAGCGTCAGATATCGCGCCACGATGGCACGCTGACAGTGGGCGACCCCGTGCTCATGGCGCAGTTGGGATGGACCTGGGACAAGCTTCACCTGACCGCCAGCGGCCTCGTCAACATCCCGATCGGCGACTACCGCGAAGGCGAACTCGCCAACATCGCCTTCCACCGATGGTCGGAAGACGCATCGCTGGCCGTCAGCTGGCACGACACCGATTCCGGCTGGGACATCAGCGCCAAGACCGGCGTCACCATCAATGGCAACAACGAAGCCACCGACTATGACAGCGGCAACGAGTTTCACCTCGAGGGCGCCGTCGAAAAGACCTTTTCACCGAAATTCTCCGCCGGAATCCTCGGCTATTACAACAAGCAGATCAGCGGGGATGGCGGAGCCGGTGCGGTGCTGGGCCCGAACAAGGGCGAAGTGGCAGGACTTGGCGGAACGGCGGCCTACAACGTCGTACTCGGCCGCAGCCCCGCCACGATCCGCGTCCGCGTGATGCAGGAATTCGGCGCGAAGCGTCGCACCGAGGGCACGATGGGAATGCTCAGCCTTACCATCCCCCTCAAGATGAACCTCCCACCGCAAGCCGCGGAGTAGGCAAACCATGCGCCAACCTGCGCGCCGCATCGGCCGGGAGCGCAAGTTCGCGCTTCTGGTTGCGGGGCTGGCAATGCCGCTCGCAAGCCTGGCAAGCGCGCAGGACGGGCACGTCGGCGACATCAGCAGCAATGCGATCGCCGGCGGCACCGCCCAAGCGCAAGGATCATCGGACGGCGCTGCACCACCCGACGGGGGCGCTGCATCCAGGGCGATGAAGCCGGATCTTCTGATCGTGCCCATCCCGATGTCTAACCCTACCCTGGGGGCCGGCGTTACCGTGGCCGGCGTGCTGTTCTACAACCCCAACGGCTCGAGCGAGCCCTGGGTGACCGGCGTCGGCGGGATGTACTCGAGCAACAAGAGCTGGGGCGCCGCGGCGTTTCACAGCATGTCGCTCGCCAAAGACAAGTTCCGCGTCATCGCCTTTGGCGGCTATGCCGACATCAACATGAAGTTCTACGGCATCGGTCCCAATGCCGGTGACCGCGGCCTCTCGGTCGACCTGGAGGATCGCGGAGCCGCGGCGCTGCTCCAGGGGCAGTTCCGCTTCGCCCGCCACTTCTATGCCGGCGCGCGTTACGAGTTTCTCGACCTGCGATCCAAGATCAAGCTGGAAAACCCCCTGTTCCCCGATCTGAACCCACCGCGCAACGAGCTGCGCAGCAGGCTTTCCGCGATCGGGCCGGCCATCACCTACGACAGCCGCGACAAGTCCTTCGCCCCGCACAGGGGAGCGCTTGTGACCGCGGTGGGCATGTTCAACATCAAGGGCCTGGGCAGCGACTTTTCGTACAACAAGTGGCAATTCGCGGCGAACGCCTATTTCCCGGTACGAACCTCGTCCACTTTCGCGGTCCATGCCAGTCTGTGCGGCGTGTCGAAGGGCGGCCCGTTCTACGACCTCTGCATGTACGGCCAGGGCGGAGACCTACGCGGCTACGAGATGGGGCGTTACCGCGACCGGGCGTCATGGACCGTCCAGGCCGAATGGCGGCAGCACATGGGCGGCAAGTTCGGCGCGGTATTTTTCGGCGGTATCGGCGGCATCGCCCCCAGCCTTGGCAATCTCGACAAGACCAAGTTCCTGCCTGGCGCCGGCATGGGGCTGCGTTATCTCGCGTCGAAGGAAGCAGGGGTGAACCTTCGGCTCGACTTCGCGATGCGCAAGGATTCGCACGCGGTGTATTTCGGAATCGGCGAAGTCTTCTGACGAGGAGACTGCTCAAAAAGCCTAAGCGAGGGTTCAAAAAGTTTAGGCGAGGCTTGCGCCCCGCCTAAACCGGTATCGGACTCGGCACCGATACGTCCCTTGCATTTCCTTGCCGGCTCAGGGCTTGTTGGCCTTGGCCTCCACCAGCCGCTCGCGCAGCTTCTTGGCGATGTCGTTCGCGATCGACTTCACGGTGTCCGCGGTCGACACGGTCGCTCCGATGTCGAGCGCGTCGGGCGTCGCGCGCCGAACAGCAGCGGCAAGCAGCTCGCCGCTACGCGAATCGAAGATCTCGCAGGCGAAAAGCACAGAGCCGGAAAACGTCCCGGGCTTTCCGGTCGCGCTCTTGACCACGTTGGTGACGAGACCGATCGGCATGACCGACGAGACCGTGCCAACACCGCCCGTGGTCTTCTTGGCCCCGATGAGCGTCATGCGCAGCCGCAGCGCATTGGCCGCGGGGGTCCGCACGAGCTGGAACGACTTCACCATTTCGGTCCGCAGGGCATCGGTCAGAATCTGCGCGAACCTTGTCCGGTCCCCGTCGGACACGTCTTCGAACTGCGCATCCGTGCCCCGATAGACCACGGTCGGCTCGATCTGAACCGCAGTGAAACGGGCCAGATGGAGATCCGGCTTGATATAGTTCCAGGACTCCTTCTTGTCGTGCTCGAGCTCTGCTGCAGAACTCAGCGCCTGCGGTGCATGATCCTGCGTCTGGGCAGCTGCCTGCGCGCTTGCCAGGCAGGCGGCCATGAGGATCAGGGGCGTTGGGCGCGGCATGTGTGCCTCCTGTAACGCGCGCGGTGCAGCAATCTTGAGGAACCAATCTGAAACCTGAGGGGCAACGCCGCTATCGGGATTGTCCCGCATTGCCGCCCGAAATTATTCTGCCCCCGGTTTCACTTCGATCGGTTTCGCTGCGATTGCATAGAATCCGGGCCACTCCTGCGGGATTTTCCCGATCACAATCGCGTCACGTCCCGGCGATCCTCCGGCCGAAAACTAGGAGATCCGGTCATGGAAGCCTTAAAGCAGCTTTTGCCGATCCTGCTCACGGCCAGCCTCGGACTTCTCGTCGTCGCCGCCGGGATGGCCTCGAGCCGCGGAGACTTCCTCTCCGTGCTCCGCCAGCCTGGATTGCTCGGCAAATCGGCGCTTGCCGTCATCGTCATCCCACTCGTTGCCGCGATGCTGATCGTCGCTGTCTTTCCGATCTCGCAGGCCGCGAAAGCGGGAATCCTGCTGATGGCCATTTCGCCGGTACCGCCGCTGATGCCGGGCAAGGCGCTCAAGTTCGGAGGCGAGGCCGAATTCGTCTATGGCATCCAGGCGGCCTTCGCGCTGCTTGCGGTAATTTCGGTTCCGCTGCTGGGCGCGTTCATCGCCGTTTTCTACAACGTCGATGCCGAATTCCCCATCGGCACCGTCGCGGGCAACATATTCGTTGGGGTGATCGTGCCGCTCGCCATCGGTTTGGCCCTGGGCCGCTGGCTGTTCCCCGACGCTTCCCCCAAAGTGCCGCACGTGATGTCGACCATCGCCACGCTGCTCGTGGTCCTCGCCTTCATCCCCATCCTGATCGGCACCTGGCCACTAATCATCGGGCTGATCGGCGACGGCTCGGTGGTGGCCATGGCATTGGTTGTCGTCGCCGCGCTTGCCGCCGGCCACTACCTCGGTGGCCCCCTGCTCTCGCACCGCACGACTCTCGGCTTCGCGGCGGCGATCCGTCATCCGGGAATCGCACTGGCGCTTGCCGGTGCCAATCATGCCGACAAGCCGATTTCGGGCGCCGTGCTGCTGTTCACACTCGTCGGGCTGGTCGTTCTGTTGCCCTATCAGATCGTCGTGCGCCGTCAGTTGCCCAAGCAGCCCAGTCAGGCCTGAGGCGCCGGCCGTATCACGCAGCGGAACCCGACGTGGGAAGTCGACGTGTCGATCGGATGGGCATGGCGCGCCGCCGGGCGATAGCGCCGGCAATAGCTGGGCGCGCAGAGGTGCGAACCACCTTTCAGCACCCTGCGCGGGATCGCGGCGGGATCCGAGGGATCGACGCTGTGCTTTCGCGCCACGCTGCAGCAGGTCCTGCTCGGCCCGGTCGCAAGCGACCACCAGTCGGTGGTCCATTCCCAGACGTTGCCGATCATGTCGTGGAGCCCATAGCCATTGGCCGGATAGGTGCCGACCGGCGAAGTGCGCACCCAGCCGTCGTCGCGGGTGTTGGCGTAAGGGAACAGCCCCTGCCAGACGTTCGCCTGATGGACGCCCTCCGGTACGAAGGTGTCGCCCCAAGCGAATTCAGCTCCTTCCAGGCCGCCGCGCGCCGCAAATTCCCATTCGGCCTCGGTGGGTAGCGAAGCGTCGGCCCAGGTGAGATAGGCTTCGACGTCGGCCAGCGCGACATGGACGACCGGATGGTCGAGCAGACCATCGAGGCTGCTGTCGGGACCATAGGGATGGCGCCAGTCGGCCCCGGGCACGAAGCTCCACCACTGGCTCGCCGGCCCTCGGGGATCGACGGGCTTTGTCGGCATCTCGAACACCACCGAGGATGGCACGAGCAGCTCGGGCAAGGCCCCGGGATAGTCGGCAGCGTCGGGAGCACGTTCGGCCACGGTAAGATGGCCTGTCGCGGCAACGAATTCGGCGAACTGCGCGTTGGTCACCGGTGTCCGGTCTATCCAGAAGCCGTCCACCTTCGCCATGCGTTCGGGACGCTCTTCGGGATAGTGCCGGTTCGACCCCATGGTGAAGCGGCCTCCGTCAATCCAGACTATATCACGGGCAGCGGTGTGGTCGGGGTGCGTTGCCATGGGTCAGCCCCTTGCCACGATGGCGTCGAAGAAGATGCCGCCGACGGCCACCATGCCGAGCACGGCGAGCGCGATCGCGACGATCAGCGTCAGCGACACCGGGAACCTGCTTTCCGCATGCACGAGCCCATCCTCCATCATCATCTCGCGCGTACCGCGCAGCTCAGACCCAAACTGCACCTGCCGGATGATCCCGCCCACGAGCAAGACGATCCCGAGGAGGATCAACGAGAGACCGAAAGTCCGCGGGTTGTTCGTGGGCTGGATCATTCCAGCTTCGATCAGCTTCTTGAATGCCTGGTAGATCGCGAAGCCGAAGCTGATCATCGAGAGTGCCGTGCGGATCTCCGACATGAGCGTGCGATCCGCGCTCATGCGTGTGCGCTGGAAGGACATGCCGGTCCGACGCATCGACATCTCCGTGCGGTTGTCCGACAGCGCGGTACGATGCTCGGACAAATCGGTCCGAAATTCCGAAAGATCGGTCCGATGCTCCGACAGATTGGTACGGAAGCGGGAAAGCGTACTGCGGTAATGCGAAAGCGTGACCGAAGCCTTATCGGGCGCATCCTCGTCGATGTCGGGCAGTTCGGCCACCGCGGTGGGAACGTACCGTTCGGGCCGCTCCGGTTCCGCCGTCTTCCGGTGCCTGGCGGGATCGGTAAACGTCGCGCCATCCTCACGTCCGGTCATCGGGGTTTCTCCTCAGCGATCGACCTGACTATCGCGGTCAGCCGCGGGCGGTTCCATCGGGGTTGTTCCCTAGGTCGCGCGCGGGCTCCCCCCAATGCCGGCGCTGACGCGATAGTGCTTTTCGGCGCGCCCGCTTCGGGTTTCTCCCAATGGGTCCGATCGCTGCGATCCGTCACGGTTTACCGATGACCGAACAGCCGAAGACTGAAAGCAGCGTGAACATGATCGCCGATGCGGCGGCCGCGATCGTGCTGTCGATCGCGGCGCTGCTGACATCCTGGGCCAGCTTCCAGTCGGCACTATGGGACGGCGAGCAAGCGGCCAACTATACGCGCGCCGGAACGTCGCGCATCCAGGCGAGCCTGCTGGCGACCGAAAATGGCCAATATCAGGCGGTCGACCTGTTCCTTTTCACGCAGTGGCTGAACGCCTATGCAAGCCAGGACCAGCCGCTGCAGGATTTCTATCGTGAAAGGTTCCGCCCGGAATTCCGGCGTGCGTTCAACGCCTGGCTCGAACAGCAGCCGATGCGAAATCCGAAGGCGCCCCATACGCCGTTCCTGATGAAGGAATATGCCCCGGCGCTGGCATTGCAGGCCGCAGCGGCGGACAAACGCGCAAATGCGCTGTTCGACGAAGGGCAACGGTGCAACGACGTCAGCGACGCCTATGTCGCCGCAACCGTCATCCTGGCGCTGGCGCTGTTCCTCGCCGGGATCGGCCAGTCTTTCGAGCGCCGACGCCTCACCGCGGGACTCACCCTCCTGGCGGCGCTGGCCTGCGTCTTCGGGCTGATCCAGCTGATCGCTCTCCCCTCGCTCACGCTGAAATGATGCGCGCGTCGGTGAATCTCTGGAGGTCGTGCGCAGGGAGTTCACCCGATAGGCATGGCCGCCGCCGGCTGCAATCCTCGACCGTGCCCCGATCGAACGGCAGAGGAGGCTTCCATGAAGTTGCGAAAGGCGATTGCAGCCGAAGTGACCGGTACCTTCTGGGTCGTCCTGGGAGGCTGCGGCAGCGCCGTCCTATCCGCCGGGGTACCTGGAGTCGGGATCGGCATCCTCGGCGTCTCGCTCGCCTTCGGGCTCACCGTGCTCACCATGGCCTATGCATTCGGTCACATATCGGGGGCCCATTTCAATCCGGCCGTCACCATCGGCCTTTGGGTCGGCGGACGCTTTCCCGCGCGCGACATCGCACCCTATATCATCGCCCAGTTGATCGGCGCGCTGGCGGCGACGGCAGTCCTGCTGGTGATCGCGACCGGCCAGCCCGACTTCGATCTGGGATCCGTCGGTTTCGCCGAGAACGGCTACGGCGCTGCGTCGCCTGGCGGATATTCATATAATTCAGCGCTGATGACCGAGTTCGTCCTGAGCGCAGGCTTTCTGATGGTCATCATGGGCGCGACCGACGAACGCGCGCCCAGGGGCATGGCGCCGTTGGCGATCGGCCTCGCGCTGACGCTGATCCATCTCATCAGCATCCCGGTGACCAACACTTCGGTCAATCCCGCGCGCAGCACGGGGCCCGCGTTGGTCGTCGGAGGTCTCGCCCTGCAGCAGCTCTGGATGTTCTGGGTGGCGCCGATCGCGGGCGGCATCGCCGGGGCAGGCTTCTATCGCCTGTTCTTCGCCGAATCGCCCGAGCGCCCCGTGCTCGTCGTGCACCGGGTGGAGTACGAGGCGACCTGGTAGGGGCGTGGATGGCCTAGGGGAGTTTCACCGCGAGAACGGGACTTCTACCGATGTCGCCGCCAGGCGAAACGGGGTTGGATAGGGCTTCTCGCAAAGGAAGCAGATCATGCGAACGATTCCTTACAAGGCTTGCCTTGCCCTGCTTGCCGCCGCGCCGATGCCGGTTGTGGCCCAGGCTCCGGCCCCTGCCCAGCAATCGCCAGCAGTACCTCCGGACATTCGCCAGGCGCTCGAACGCATGGCCGATGCGCTGAAAACGATCAACAACCTCGAGATCAAAGCCGACCTGACCAGCGAGGAAGTGCTCGACAGCGGTCAGAAACTCCAGAGCTCGGGTGTCCTGACGATCGCCGCGCGGCGACCCGATCGCCTGTTCATGCAAGTCGATTCCGAACGTCGCACGCGGCAGTTCATCTACGACGGCAAGCAGGTCACCATCTTTGGTCCCAAGACCGGATACTATGCGACCGTCCCCGCACCGGCGACGACTGCAGGCCTGATGGACGAGTTGAGCGACCGCTACGGCATCGACACGCCGCTGGCGGATCTTTTCGTCTGGGGCGCCAGCGGGGTCAAGCTCGACAAGATCAAGAGCGCAGTGGACGCCGGCCCCGATCGCATCGCCGGCGAGGTCTGCAATCATTACGCCTTCCGGCAGGATGGCGCCGATTGGCAGATCTGGATCCGCCAAACCGGCCAGCCTCTGCCCTGCAAGATCGTCATCGTGAACACCGACGATCCGAGCAATCCGCAGACCCAGGCGATCTTCAATTGGTCGCAGCCGCAAACGATCGCGGACGCGCGTTTCCAGTTCACCCCGCCTGCCAATGCGCACCGCATCCAGCTCATGTCGGTGGCCGACACGGCTAACATCGGAGCCAAGCCATGATCCTCGCCGCTCAATGCCTTTCGATGATGGCCGCTCCGGCCCTGGCCTGCAGCCCAATCCCCCTGTTGGACCCGCTGACCTGGGTCATACCGACCGCCGCGGCAGCGCCGCGTCGTGGCGGCGGGGGTGCTCGCGCCAGCGGTGGAGGGGCGAGAGCCGGCGGCACGGCCGCCCGATCCGGCGGGGGCATGAACCGCCAGGCCGCCCGTTCGCCAGGTAACGTGCGAGCATCGTCGAACGGCAGCCTGAACCGTTCGGCGAACGTCAACCGCAACACAAACGTCAACCGCAACGTAAACGTCAACAACGTCAACGTGAACCGCGGTGGCTACTATGGCGGCGGGGGCTGTTATGGCTGTGGCTGGGACGACGACCATTTCGGTGCAGGCCTCGCCGTGGGTGCGGTTACGGGCGCGGTCGTCGGGGCCGCGGTGGCCTCGAACAACAACTCCACCACCGTCGTCGTTGCGCCCGGTTCCGTAGTCACCGCCCTGCCATCGGGATGCTCGGCCGTTTCGGCCAACGGCATGACCTATCAGCAATGCGGCTCGGTCTGGTACCAGCCGCAATATGTCGGAACCTCGGTCCAGTACGTCGTGGTGAGCCAGCCCTGACGAGCGCCGCCCTACCCCGACCTAGAAGTACGGCCGTGTGAGGAGCTTCAGCGCGCGCGCCAGCCCTGCGAAGGGCTGCGCGCATTGCGCATGATAGGTACCGCTCATGTCGGCGCTATCGCTCTGCTCGGGGAAGTGCACGTCTTCGCTGTGCTGATCGGGGAAAATCGGCAGGCGGCAGCTCTTGCAATAGACGCCCCAGGGCTCGCCGCCGCCGGGTGTGAAGTTGTACGACATTTGCTGGCACTGCCCCCTGGTTAACCCGGGCACCGTCTGAGAAATACCCCGAGCCGTCTATTGGGGTTAACCCCTAGGGGTCCAGGCGGTGACGCGCCCGCGTCATTGTCGGGAGTTCCCTGCCCCTTTCCAAGGCGAAACCCCGATGGTTCCGGCGCGCCGGCTCGGCTTGAATTCCCGGACCGACCATCCTGCGACGGAGTCCCCAATGTCCAAGACGCCGACCAAGAAGCCCAACATTCTCGTGATTTGGGGGGATGACATCGGGCAGAGCAATCTGAGCTGCTACACTCACGGTCTTATGGGCTATCAGACGCCCAATATCGATCGCATCGCCAAGGAAGGCATGCTTTTCACCGACAGCTACGGCGAGCAAAGCTGTACTGCCGGCCGCTCGTCCTTCATCACGGGCCAGAGCGTGCTGCGCACCGGTCTGTCCAAGGTCGGCATTCCGGGGTCGCCGGTCGGCATGCACGACAAGATCGTGACCATCGCTGCTTTGCTCAAGGAGCAGGGTTATGCCACGGGCCAATTCGGCAAGAACCATCTCGGCGATCTCAACGCTATGCTGCCGACCGCCCATGGCTTCGATGAATTCTACGGCAATCTCTATCACCTGAATGCCGAAGAAGAGCCGGAGATGGACGATTACCCCAAACTCCCGAAGTTCAAGGAACTCTATGGGCCGCGTGGCGTGATCCACAGCTACGCGACCGAGCCCGACGACACGACCGAGCAGCCGCGCTGGGGCAAGGTCGGCAAGCAGAAGATCGAGGATACCGGACCGCTGACCAAGAAGCGGATGGAAACTTGTGACGACGATTTCGTCGAGAAGGCCACGGCGTTCATCAAGAAGGCGCAGGCCGAGGGCAAGCCGTTCTTCGTATGGCTGAACACGACGCACATGCACATGTTCACGCACACCAAGCCCGAGAGCCGGGGTCAGGCGGGGGTGGGCCAGTCCGCCTATCACGATACCATGATCGACCATGACAAGAATGTCGGCCAGATGCTCGATCTG
>Ga0075370_10000672_pt1 | contig 13359 bp, 7 predicted proteins | sample EndMethybrTD3035_FD_71398 | JGI IMG/M metagenome (GOLD analysis project Ga0075370, IMG submission 71398) | Populus endosphere microbial communities from Tennessee, USA - Endosphere MetaG P. TD hybrid TD303-5 | ecosystem: Host-associated > Plants > Roots > Endosphere | place: USA: Tennessee... | reverse complement strand
ATGAAGTTCTTGGTCATCAAGCGCTTGGCGCGCCGGATCAGGAGCGGCGCGGGGTTGGTCGGCTCGTGGCGCTCGATCCATTCGCAGACGCGGTCGAGCGCCTGCAGCGCATCGTCGCGCGTGGCGATCGAGCCGGGCGCGCCGCCGCGTGGCTGCGCGCTTGCAGCAACGGTGCCGCCGTCGCTGCTCGCCGTGGTTTCGCCGCCCGCCGCCTGCGCGGCGCGCGCGAGGCACTGGGTCACGCTGCGCAGCACCTTCAGATCGGGCCCGCGCGACGCGCCGACCTTCGCACCGATGATCGCCTCGATACCGCGCACGTGCTCATGGCAGGCGGCCATCGCGGCGAGCAGCGACGGCATGTCGCCGCCGGCCTCGCGGATGCCCTGCAGCGCGCCGGCTTCGCTGGGCGCTGCTTCGCCCGGCAGTGCGTCGACCTTGCCGAACGCGAGCTCGATCTGGCGCACCGTGATGCTGCCGCGGCTCGCGCCGAGCGGCGCGGCGCGCAGGTCGGCGATCACGGTGTCGTCGTCGGCGAGCGGGTCGAGCGCGTTCAGGCGCATCGTCGGGTCGTTGTTGTCGCTCGCGTCGAGCTGCGGGTGCAGCGTGTCCCAGTGGCGCTCGAGTAGGCCGTGCACCAGCGCGAGCCCGGACGCGAAGCCATCGAAGCCGGTGAGGCGCGCACCGGCGCGCATCAGCTGGATCGCGACGCGCACGTCGCGCGTGCGTTCGAACAGCAGCAGCGCCTGCTCTTTCATCGTTCGCCAGTCGGGTTCGGTCGCGGCGATCACGGTGTCGCCGAACTGCTGTTCGGCCTTGACGCGCGAGGCTTCGTCGAGTGCCAGGAACGCCGCGTCGTACTCCAGGTCGGCGCCGCTCGGAGCGGCATCGCTCAGCGGAGCCAGCAGGGCGTCAACGTCGATGTCGGCCATGTTCGAGTCAGGTCGCTGCAGTGTCCCGATCGGCCGCACTGTAGGGAGTGCCCCGGGAGGCGTCCAATGACTTTAGTTAGGCGCTGCGGATCAGGGCGAGCCCGCTTGCGCCGATCGACAAACCTCCCCCTAATATGAAGCCGAGCAGGGTGGCTGCGGTGCGTTCGCGCATCGCATACTCCAGCCGGCTCAGCACAGAGGGAGCGCAACGTGGTGGAGAGCATCCCATCCCGGACGCAGGTGCAGCGAAAAGTCATGCTGGTCGAAGACCATGACCTGGTCCGGCTCGGCGTCAAGGCGCTGTTCGGCACGCCCGACTTCGGTTGCATTGCCTGGATCGAGGCATCGACGCTTGCCGATGCCCTGCGCCTGCACGCCGAACACACCGACATCGAACTGATCCTGCTCGACCTGAACCTCGCCGACTGCAAAGGCCTGCACGGGCTCAGCCAGATGCTCGCCGAGCACCCGGGCGCGCGCGTGCTGATCCTGTCGGGCACACAGGACGAATTCGTCGTGCGCCAGGCCAAGGCGATGGGTGCCGCCGGTTATCTGCACAAGAGCGGCTCGCCCGACACGATGCGCGACACGCTGCGCTCCATCCTCGAGCTCGACGCCTCGTGCGGCAGCGGCGGCCCGGCGCGCAACGGGCAGCACTTCCCGAAGTTCCCTTCCGCGTCGAGCTACGACCGGGTTGCCGAGCTCGGCGCGCGCCACCTCGAGATCCTCGAGCTCGTGTTGTCCGGCTGCGCGAACCAGGAGATCAGCAACTCGACGAAGCTGTCGCTCGGCACCGTGAAGAACTACGTCTCGACGATCCTGCTCGCGCTCGACGTCAAGTCGCGCTCGCACCTGATCAGCCTGTTCCGCTGAGGCGGGCTGAGCTGCGCCTCTTTTGCCCGAACGCGCTGAACTCCGGGTACGGCGAGGTCGCCTGACGATCGAGCGGGCGCCGGCGCGCCCACCCGCGGTGGCCGCCGCCGGTCCCGGGCCCGAGCGCGCCGAGCTCGGCGGCCCTCAGATCGAGCGCGAGGTAATGCGCTCCGAAGTCGAGCGGCTCTACGAAAACGCGACTTCGGCCGCGGCCGGGGGCTTCGCCGCGGCGCTGATCTTCTGGGTCGTCTTCTATCAGCACAGCCACGCGATGGCGGTGCTGGCGTGGGCCGTCGCGATCCATCTCGCGCAGAGCGCGCGGCTGGGCATCGTGCTGGCGTTCAAGCACACCCGCACGCGCCATCGCGAGACAGCGCTGTGGCTGCGGCGCTATCGGGTCACGCTGTGCGCGGTGAGCTCGGCCTGGGGGCTGGCGCCGCTGATGTTCCTGCCGGGCGGCGACCTCGCATTCGCCGCGCTGATGCTGCTCGTGCTGCTGGGCGTGGCGGTGACCGGCATCTCGGGCATCGCGCCCGATCGTGCATCGGTGTTCCTGTGGCTGCTGCCGCTCGCGGTGCCGATCCCGGTTGCGCTGCTGTGGCGCGGCGGCGACGACACGAGCTACCTGGCGCTCGCGCTGCTGACCGTCGTATTCATTGCCGTGAGCCTGCGCTTCGTGCTGGCGCAGAACCACATGCTGAGCACGGCGCTGCATGCCCAGTTCGAGAACGCGGCGCTGGTCGAGCGGCTCAACCACCAGGTGGCGCTGACCGAGCAGGCCAGCCTCGACAAGAGCCGCTTTCTCGCCGCCGCGAGCCACGACCTGCGCCAGCCGCTGCATGCGCTGAGCTTCTTCGGTTCGACGCTCGAAAAGCGCCTGGCCAAATCGGTCGAACAGCCGCTGATCTTCAACATGATGCGATCGATCGAGGCGCTCGACAAATCGTTCAACGCGATCCTCGACGTCTCCAAGCTCGACGCGCAGGCGGTCGAGCCGCACCCGCAGGCGTTTGCGCTGCGCGACCTGTTCCGCAGGCTTCAGATGAGCTTCGGCGGTCAGGCCGAGGAGGCCGGGTTGCAGCTGCGCTTCAAGCCGGGCGGCAAGATCGTTCGCAGCGATCCGCAGCTGCTCGAACGTGCGCTCGCGAACCTGATCCACAACGCGCTGAACTACTGCAAGAGCGGTGGCGTCGTCGTGCTGGCGCGCAACTGGCGCGGCGGCATCAACATCGAGGTCTGGGATACCGGCATCGGCATTCCCGAGGCCGAACTGCCGAAGATCTTCGGCGAGTTCTACCAGGTGGCGAACCCGGAGCGCGACCGCAACAAGGGCCTGGGCATCGGCCTGGCGATCGTCTCTCGGCTGACCCTGCTGCTCGGGCACCGGCTGAGCGTGCTGTCGAGGGTCGGCCGCGGCAGCCTGTTCCGGATCTGGATCAAGGGCTCGGAGCTCGAGGAGATCAGCGAGTTCACGCTCGGCTCCGAGACCGTGCCGACGCGCATCGACGACACCCGCACGATCCTGTTCCTCGATGACGAGGAGGCGATCCGCGCGAGCGTCTCCGAGCAGCTGCGCCACTGGGGCTACACGGTGCTCGCGGTTGCCACGATCGACGAGGCGCGCCGCGCGGTGCTGAACCACGACAGCGTGATCGACATCGTGATCAGCGACCTGCGGCTGCGTGGCGGCGAGGACGGCATCCATGCGATCGCGCAGATCCGCGAGCTGTGCGGCTACACGGTGCCGGCCGTGCTCGTGACCGGCGACACCGCCCCGGCGCAGGTGCAGCGAATTCACGAAAGCGGTCATATCGTGCTGTTCAAGCCCGTACCGCCGAAAGAACTGTTCAACGTGCTGAAGGGCTTGAGCTAAATTCGCCTCATTCATGAGCGCCGAGCAGTACGACCCCACGCAGGTCCAGCGCCCTAGCGCGGCGCCGACAAGCAATGCCCCGGCGCCCGCGGCCGCGGGGCCGGCCGGCGATGGCGACACGCATACGCTGCCCAACGGCACGCGGCTGCACGAGTTCGAGATCACCCAGCGCATCGGCGAAGGCGGCTTCAGCGTCGTCTACCTCGCGCACGACCATTCGCTCGACCGCAAGGTCGCGCTGAAGGAGTACATGCCGGGTTCGCTCGCGTCGCGCATCAGCATCACGCAGATCCGGCCGCGCTCGGAGCAGTACCGCGAAACCTTCGAGGCCGGGCTGAAGAGCTTCATCAACGAAGCGAGGCTGCTGGCGCGCTTCGACCACCCCGCGCTGGTCAAGGTCTACCGCTTCTGGGAGGCGAACGGCACCGCCTACCTGGTGATGCCGCTATACGACGGCACGACCTTGAAGGCCGCGGTGCGCGGCATGGCGCAGCGCCCCGACGAGGCGTGGCTGCTCGGGCTGCTTGCGCCGCTCACCGCGGCGTTGAACGTGATCCACGCCGAGCACTGCTACCACCGCGACATCGCGCCCGACAACGTGATGCTGCTGGCCGACGGCGGCAAGCCGCTCCTGCTCGACTTCGGCGCGGCGCGCCGCGTGATCGGCGACATGACGCAGGCGCTGACGGTGATCCTGAAGCCGGGCTACGCGCCGATCGAGCAGTACGCCGAGGTGCCTGGCATGAAGCAGGGGCCGTGGACCGACGTGTACGCGCTGGCGGCGACCGTGTACTGGGCGGTGACGGGCAAGACGCCGCCGGCGGCGGTCGGCCGCATCGTGAGCGACGAGTATCAGCCGCTCGCGCGGGCGGCGGCCGGGCGCTACAGCGCGCGGTTTCTCGAAGCGGTGGACCGGGCTCTCATCGTGAGGCCGGAAGGGCGCACGCAGACGATCGCCGCGTTCCGCCGCGATCTCGGGATCGATTCATCGGACCACGCGGCCACGCTGCCGCTGACCAGCCCGCCGGGCGACGACGCGACCGTGATCCTGCCTGCCGGGGGGCGTTCGACCGTTCCGCCGATGCCGACCGTCGCGCCGCCGCCACCGACGACGGCGGCTCGCCAGCCCGAAGGCGTTGCCAAGGCGCCACGGGAGAGCGACCGTCCGGCACGCTCGCCGATCGGGATCGGGCTCGGCATTGGCGGCGTCGCGGTCGCGATCGCCGCCGGCGCTGCCTGGTGGGCTCTGCGCCCGACGACTCCCGCCGTGACGCCGGGCGCCGTGCCGGCCTCCGCGGCGTCGCCCGCCGTGCCCATCGCAGCCCCTGCGCCCGCACCCGCACCGTCGGCACCGACGCTCGAGAACATCGTGCCGCCGCCCAGCGTGCCGATCGAGGCCGCAGCCGCGCCGAGCCCGGCACCCGCGCCGGCCCCGAAGCGCGAACGCCCGGCACCGACACCGGCACCCGCGAGAGGCGACACGACCCCCACCGAGCCGAAGACCGAGGCCCGCGCCGAGAGCAAGAGCGACGCGGCCCGCGAATGCGCGCAGATCTTCCAGCGCCTGTCGCTCGGCGAGGACCGCCCCGACCTGATCGAGCGCGCGAAGACGCTGAAGTGCCGCTGAGCGATGTCGGCTCGAGTGCCGACATCCCTAAGGCGTAGGACGCCCGTGTGACTTCAGTAACTTCGGCGGAGCAGGCCCCGGCGCCACACTCGACCGAGAACACATCGTCACGCCCTGGCGGCGTGCGGCTCGAGTGCCGAGAGAGGGGCTATGGACGGTCGACAGTCGCGTGCAGGTCGTGTGGTTGCGATTTCGCTGGGAGTCTTGGCGGCTTGGAGTCTCGGGTCTTGCGGCGGCGGCGGCACCGGCACGACGCAGGACAGCGGCGCGAACAAGACCTACCTCTCCGTCGCAGCGAGCGACCCCGACGGTGACACGCTGCACTACCAGTGGCGCGTGACGGCCGGCAGCATCGAGAATCGAGACTCGTCGCAGACGGTCTGGACGATGCCAGACGGTCCGGGCCTGCACTTCGCTTACGTGGTCGTGTCCGACGGCAAAGGCGGGTATGCGGAGCAGCAGTACGCGGTGTCGAGCGACCTGCTCGGCACGACGGCGGCGCCGAGGGCGGCCGTGACGATGGCGACTCCGGTGCTGGATCTGGCGAAGACGAGCGCAGCGCGCCTGCGCTTGCAACTCGCGCAGGACAAGACGTTCACGGCCTACGACGCCGCAACGACCGGCGCCCGCACGGTCTATCTGCCCGATGTGCAGGTTCAGGTGCTCGATGGCGGCAATTCGATCGTCTTCAGTGGAGCCACGGACGTCGCGGGCGAGATCTCGATCCCGCCTCTGCCGGCGGGCGTCACCTACTCGTTGAAGTGCGGCACGTCCGGTGCCGCCCCGACCAGCTGCGGCAGCCTCGGGCTTGCGAGCGTCGACCGGATCAACGTCGTCAAGGTGGCGCCGGATCCTGCGCACAATCTGCAGCTCCACGGGCACGTGGAACTGACCGATGGCGGTGCGTGCGGCATGCAGAGCGAGTTCCTCGGGGTGCAGAGTGCGGCCACCGTCCAGATCACCGACGCGGCAGGGGCCGGCGTGGCGCCAGCCGTCCGGGTCAACCGGTTTGGTGACTACGCCATCGACGCGGCCGTGCTCAGCACGGGCACGTACAAGCTGCGCATTGCATGCGAAGGCGCGTCGCTGACGGTCGACGTGCCGCCCTCGGGCAATGCGCTCGGTTACGTCGGCGGCACGGCCATCGCGATCGCGCCACAGCGGCTCCCGAACTCGCGCCCGGTAGTCGCCAAGATGGTCGCCAACGGCCCCGACGGCAACGTGCGCGGCGCCATGTTCGAGCCCGACCCCGGAATCTCGACGACGATGCTGGGCTCGAACCGCTTCCTGACCTACAAGGGCATCGACACGCGGATGAGCGCGTGCCAGTACTACTGGTCGATCGGCGCGACCGGTGGGTGCGATGCGCAAGGCAACCTGCAGAACCCGATCACGCTGGAGGACTGGAAGCGCGAGCGCAAGTTCAAGCCCTATGACAGCGGCAACACCGAATGGGCAGCCGTCTACATCAACCGCATGGACTTGAATCTGGTGCGCCGCATGTACGCGACTCAGGCCGGCAACAGCGTCGCGTTCTATGTATGCAACCACCCGGGGCCGGTGAGTGCTTCGCAGAACGAGGTCGACCAGGTGCTCGACATCGGGCTGTCCGATCAGAAGCGTGTGGCATGCGTGGCGATGGAGTGGTCGCCCACGCCGGGTGTGAACGGCAACCAGGCGTTCACCAAGTTCCTGACCTTCGGGCCCGACGGCTCGCTGATTCCGTCGATCAACCTCGACGGTCGCGGCGAGAAGTACATGCCCGGCGCGTGCGTCGCGTGCCATGGAGGGGCCAGCTACAACGGCGGGTTCGCTCCGAAGGCCGCCGGCTCGTCGGCGCTGTCGCCGTATCTCGGATCGCGGTTCCTTCCATTCGATACCGGCAACTACCTTTTCGGTTCTGCAACGGCACTCACCGAGCAGACGCAGTCGGAAGCGATCTATCAGCTGAACCAACTCGTCAAGCAGACGGAAGCCGACACGACCACCGCCACGAGCAAGCTCATCGACGCGTGGTACGAAACCGGGCATACGCTGAACACGGCGTATGTGCCGAGCGCCTGGGTGTCCGCCGGAGCGAACTCCGGGCTCTTCTATCAGAAGGTCATCGGCGGGGTGTGCCGCACCTGCCACACGGCAATGGGGCCCTCCTTCGATTGGGACTCCGCTTCGAATCTGTCCAAGGTGACCGGAGCGCTGGGCAATCAACACTTCTGCGGCGGCACGGCCGAACTCGCGCTGAATGCGTCGATGCCCAACGCGTTGATCTCTCGCGACCGCCTCGCCGATCGCATCGGCGCGTCGGCCGAGCTGACCGACGCGATGAAGCTGTACCTCGGCTGCGTCACGCCCAAGGCCGATCCCGTGTATCCGAGCCGTTGAGCGAAATCCCTGAGGAATCGTCATGAGCCGCCACCAACCGTTCAGCCCCTGGCCCTGCGCAGCAATTGCCGGAGCGTTGATCGCCGGATGCTCGGCGCCATCCGGTCCGGCGGCGCCTGCCGCAACGGTGCCGGCCGTGCCCGTGGCGACCGCACCGACTCCGGCGCCGCAACAACCGGCCGCGCCGGCCGCCCGCGCGCCCGAAGCGCCGAACACGTTCGTCGCTCCGGCGCCCATCAAATTCGAGGACGCGATTGCCCGTGCCGGCCAGCAGCTCTTTGCCCAAGCCGCGGCACAGCTGGGCAGCGAAACGCGAGTGCTTGTCGTCGACCCGCTCATCGACGCGAACACCGGCGCGCAGACCGTCAGCACCGTGAAGATGGGCGAGCAACTCGAGTCGATCGCGAAGAGCCGCAACGCGAGGTGGTCGGTCAAGCCGCTGACACGCGACGCTCTCGCGCAAAAGCCGCTGCTGCTGATCGGCACGCTGACGCCGGTGACGGTGGAGCGCTCCATCGACGCCGTGCCCGACGCCTTCCGCGTATGGCTCACGCTGATCGACCTGCGCACCGGCAAGGTGGTCGCCAAGCAGCTCGACCGCGCGACGGTCGATTCGGTGAATTCCGAACCGCTGAAGTACTACCAGGACAGCCCGACCTGGCACAAGGACAAGACGGTGCTTGGCTACATCAACTCATGCCAGATCAACACGAAGATCGGCGACCCGGCCGACCCTGACTACCTCGCGAGGCTGCCTGGCGCGGCGATTGTCAACGAGGCGATCATCGCCTATGACGGCGGCAAGATTCCGCTCGCGAACAAGCTCTACAGGGAGGCCGAGCCGCTCGCCGACCCCGGCGATCTGCGCGTGCTCAACGGCCTGTACATCACGAGCTGGCAGCTCGGGCAGCGCGACGCGGCGCGCGATGCGTTCGGCAAGCTGGTCGAATCCGGGCTCGAACAGAAACGCCTTCCGGTGAAGCTGCTGTTCCAGCCCGGCAAGACGCAGTTCAACACGATCGGTGACCTGTCGCAGCAATACGGCATGTGGGTGGCATCGATCGCACAGAAGGCCGGCAACACCTCGTCGTGCGTGCGCATCGTCGGGCACACGAGCCGCACCGGCAGCGCGCGCGGCAACGAGACCTTGTCGCGGCAGCGTGCCGAGGCCGTGCAGCGCATGCTCGAGCGCGACAACCGCGCGCTCGCCGCGAAGCTCAGCGCGGCCGGCGTCGGCTCGCGCGAAGCGCTGGTGGGGTTGGGGACCGACGATGTGCGCGACGCGCTGGATCGGCGCGTGGAGTTCCGCGTCGTCGATTGCGTTTGACGGGGTCGATGCCGTGAAGCGCTCGATGTTGATTCGATGGATTGGCGCCCTGCTGATCGGGCTGGTGTCTGCGTCCAGCGCCATCGCCGCGGCCAGTTCGAGCACGTTCGCCGCCAAGTGCAGTGGCTGTCACTCGGGGCCGCCGCCGGCCATGTTGTCGCAGACGCCGACCGCAGGATCGCAATATGGCCTGCTGCTGAACAACGATGGAATCTATGCCGCGACGACGGCAGGCCTGAAAGCCAGCATTCCGGGCACAAGTGGAATGAGCGCCTACATCGCTGGCTACATCGACCCGTTGACGGCCGGCGAATGGACGCTGATCAGCGCATACCTGGTCGACGTCAGAGATGGGGTCGTGACCACGCCGAACGGTGCGATCCCGAAGTCGAATTCGCCCTCGACCACGTTGACCTTCTCTTCGCAGGTGCTCGTCGGGGCCACCTATCCCGACCCGGTGAATGACCAGAGCAACCCGGCCCTGAAGACCATCACGATCGAGAACCCGCGCGGCCTGAGCATCAAGTACAAGGTCAGTACGCCGGCCGCGTTTCCGACGGGATATCCGAACTGCGCAGGGACGGACATCAACGGATATCACACGGTGGCGGCCGGAGCCACCTGCACAGTGCTGGTGGGATTCAATCCGTCGAGCAGCGGGTCGCAGTCCGGGGCCATGACGATCGACTTCCAGTCGTCGTCGGCGACCGACACCGCACCCGGCACACGCACGCTCACGCTGCAAGGCACAGGATTCCGGCTCGGCCCGAATCAAATCGGCCCGGCCGCGCTGACCACGAACATCGGGACGCCGACGTCCACCAGCGTGTCGCTGACCAATTCAGGCGCCACTGCGATCACGCTGAACTCGATTGCCTTTTCCGGCTCGCCGAACGGGTTCAGCCTGCCTGCCGGCGCCAACATGTGTGGTGCAGGTGTGGTCATCGGCAGCGGGTCGAGCTGCACGCTGTATGTCGGCTTCGACGGGGCCGCGTCGGGCTCGGCGAATATCGTCGTCAAGACGACGACCCCCACAAGTTCGGACCGCACGATCCAGCTGTTCGGCGTCGCGTCGCCCTTCCCGCAGATCGCGATCGACACGGCGTCGCCGCTCGATCTCGGCGAGCGTGTGATCAACACCGGCCCTTCGGCGGCCACGACGATCAAGGTCTCCAACACCGGCACCGCGCCCTTGGCGATCTCCTCGGTCAGTCAATCGGGCAACGTTGGCGACTTCGTCGTCGCAGGCGATTGCCTGCAAGGAGGCGGCATCACGATCCCGGTGCAGAACCCCAATGCGACCTGCTCGATCGTCGCGCAGTTCTCGCCTGCCGTGGTGGGTTCGCGCAGCATGACGTTGACGATCCTCTCGAACGCCGACGGTCATCCGAGCGTGCCGTTCACGCTCACCGGCACCGGCAAGCCGGTACCGGCCGCCAAGCTGTCGGTGAGCCCGACAACGCTGCCCATCGACTTCGGGCATCAGACGATCGACAACCCGCTGTACCCCTCGCGCACGCTGCACATCGAGAACATCGGCGACCTGGCCATGACGCTCGGTGTCACGTTGCCGGCCAGCGGATTTGCGATCACCAATCCCTGCCCCGCGACGCTTGCCGTGAGCGGCCAACCGGGTTCGTCGTGCGACATGACGATACGCTTCGCGCCGACCCAGGTGGGACCCTACAACGCGGCGATCACGCTGGCGACGAACGATGCGGCCAATCTGACCAAGCAGATAACACTCGCAGGCACAGGCGACAGCCAGGCGGTTCCGGTGGCTGTGTGGTCGTCGGTATCGGGCTCGGTGTCGCCAGTCACCGCGCTGAACTTCCCGACTGTGCCGGTGGGTTCGCAATCCGCACCTCAGACGGTCTACCTGCGCAACCAGGGGCCCGGCGGGATGCAAATCTCGGTGGTCAACGTCATCGGCTCCGGTGCCGGCGCGTTTGTCGTCACCGGTTGCAATGCGGCTCAAGTTGTCTACGCAGGTGACGAGTGCGCGGTCCAGGTCGTCTTCAGCCCGGAGGGCGCCGGTGCGAAGACCGCCTCGCTGCAGGCCATCACGAACGGCAGCGTGCCGGCGCCCCTCGAGATCACCGGATCGGGCAGCGGAGGGCCCCAGCCGACGATAGCAGTGGACGTCGCGGCAGTTGCAATGGGAAGCGTGAGGCTGGGCGCGCGTTCCGCACCGCAAGACGTGACGATTTCCAACCCGGGATCGGCGCCACTGCACGTGGCATCGCTCACCGTGACCGGCCCCTTCGTCGTCGAACCGAAGACCTGCGGCGCCGCGCCGTTTGCCGTGACGCCCAACGCTTCCTGCACGATCAGCATCAAGTTCGTGCCGACGACTCAAGGGCAAGCCACCGGCAAGCTGCAGATCTTGAGCGACGCGAACCCGATGGAGGTTTCGCTGAGCGGGCAGGCCGAAGAAGCCGCCGATGTTTCTTCGGGTGGTTGCTCGGTCTCGCCGCGCGGCGAAGTCTTCGATCCCACGCTGTGGACGCTCGTGTTGCTTGCCGCGGGCGTGTTGTGGCATCGCCACCGAACGCGGCCGCGGCGGCGCGCCAAGGTTCCATCCCATCGGGCGAGCGATCGCAAGAACGTGCCGAGCCCATGAACATCAAGAACAAGCTCCGAGGGATCTTCGTCAGCGTCGCACTCGGCGCCACGGGGCTCGCCGCGCACGCGCAGCTCGACTACACCGCCTATGGCGTCGCCGACTTCTCCTACGGCCGCTTCGAGGCCAGCGGCTTCGAAGCGGTGCACCGCTTCAACAGCAACTCGCTGACCGCGAGCTTCGTCGGCGTCAACGCGTCCTACGCTTTCGAGGGCGGCTGGAAGCCGGGCATCACGCTCGAAACCTTCGTGCGCTTCCAGGACTTCAAGACCGGCCGCAACGACAACGACCCGGCGCTGTCGCGCAAGGCCTTCGTCTCGCTCGCGAGCAACTACGGAACGCTCAGCGTCGGCCGGCTGCAGACCCTGCTGTTCGACACGACCACGCGCTTCAATGCGATGGGCAACTCGGTCGCGTTCTCGCCGGCGATCCGCCATGTCTTCGCGAGCGGCAACCTCGAAGGCGTGCAGCGCGACTTCTACTGGAACCGCGCCGCCGGCTATGTCTCGCCCACCTACGAAGGCGTGACCGGCAGCGTGATGTACGCGCTCGGCCCGATCGACCAGCGCAGCGACCTGATGGCGGGCAACGTCGTCGTCTCGCGCGGCCTGTTCGCCGCCGCGCTCTCGACCCAGCGCGTGCACTTCAACGACGGCATCAACGACCCGACCGACGAACAGACCTGGCAGCTCGGCGCGACCTACAACTTCGGCTGGGGCCGTGTGTTCGGCCTGTACACGCATACCGACGACAAGGGTCTGGACGTGCGCAGCAACCTCTACTCGGGCGGCGTTGCCGTGCCGCTCGGCCCGGGCACCTTGCAGTTCCAGGCCGGCTTCGCGAAGACCAGCGGGCCGGCCGTCGAGCGCAAGCACACCTCGCTCAGCCTGGCGTACCTGTACGCGTACGACAGCGTCACCGACTTCTACGTGGTCGGCATGGACGACCGCGTGCGCGGGCAGACGCGCGGCGCCTCGTTCGCGGGCGGCGTGCGCTATCGCTTCTGAGGCTTCTCGAGCCGGGCGAGCCGTCAGCGGCTCGTCGAGCGAAACCGGCCGACCTCGACCGCGCTGACCGGGGGCGCCTGGTTGCCCCAGCTCGCGCGCAGATACGACAGCAGCGCCGCCACCTCGGTGTCGTTCAGCACTGTCGCGAACGGCGGCATTCCGAACGGCCGTGGGTTGCCGGGCGTGGCCGGCGGGAAGCCGCCCTCGAGAACGATGTGCACGAGGTTCGCCGTCGAGTCGAGCAGCACCGCGCGGTTGCGGGCCAGCGCCGGGTACGCGCCGCGCACGCCTTCGCCTTGCTCGCCGTGGCAGGCGGCGCAATGCTGCTCGTAGATTTTTCCGCCGACGGCGCTCGGTCTGTAGGGAGGGTCGGGCTCGATCGGCGCGACGGCATTGCCTGTGGGCAGCGTGCGCAGGTAGTCGACCATCGCGGCCAGGTCGCTGGCGTTCAGATGCTGCGTTCCGCCGAGCACGACCTCGCTCATCGGCCCGCTCACCGATGCACGCGGCGCGACCCCGGTCTTCAGCAGCGCGGAGACATCGGCCGCGGGCCAGCCGGTCACGCTGGCTTCGTACGGCGAGGTCAGCGACGGCGCGTACCAGTTCTGCACCGGGATCAGCCCGCCGGCCAGGTCGAGCGGGTTCGCGGTGGCGCCGAGCGCGTTGCGGCTCGCGTGGCAGGCGTTGCAATGGCCCAGGCCTTCGACCAGGTACGCAC
>Ga0075370_10000671_pt1 | contig 13362 bp, 12 predicted proteins | sample EndMethybrTD3035_FD_71398 | JGI IMG/M metagenome (GOLD analysis project Ga0075370, IMG submission 71398) | Populus endosphere microbial communities from Tennessee, USA - Endosphere MetaG P. TD hybrid TD303-5 | ecosystem: Host-associated > Plants > Roots > Endosphere | place: USA: Tennessee... | reverse complement strand
GCATTAGATAGCCCAAGCTATCGGCAGCTCGAGGCTCTGGCTTCACGCACCTACTGTAAGGCACTTGGTCTGCCTGGTATGACCAAGCTTGCAAGTGATGTTGCGATCTTTGTTAATAGAGGCCGTGCTTATCTGCGTGACGCGTTGCTTGCTCAGGCTGACACCATTGTGGCGCAGCGTGAGAAGGGCGTATCATGGCAGAATATAAAAGTAGAAGTTGAGCTACCATGGCAACGTCCGGCATACGCCCGTGCGATTGATGCAGAAATTAAGACTATGCGAGAAGCAGGCATGTCCGACGACAAAATTCATCGTCGCCTTATTGGCCACTACCACCCCGATCGCAACCCGAATAACGAAGCTGCTGCCAAGTACATATCGGCCTGGTACGCTAAGATTTCGGGCAAGAACCAGCGGGATGCGGGTCAAGAATAATCTTGTAAACTAAAAAAGGCCCGCCAGATAAGCGGGTCTTTTTTGCTACGCAAAAGCGGTAGATTACTTCTTTGTAGTGGTCTTTTTCGCTGGAGCTTTCTTGGCAGCAGGCTTCTTTGCAGGAGTAGCTTTCTTTACTGCTGGCTTAGCAGTAGTTTTCTTTGCGGCAGTTTTAGGTGCGGCTTTTTTGACGGCAGCCTTCTTTACGGTTGGCTTGTCAACGCCTGCAGCTGCTTTAGCTGCTTTAGCGAGTTGGCTCTTCTTACGAGCAACCTTGTTCTTGTGCATGACATTCTTCTTGCCGGCCTTGTCGAGAGCGCTCTGTGCTTGACCGTGAGTCTCAACAGTGGCCTTCTTGTCACCGCCGGTGATTGCTTTGTGAAAAGCCTTTACGGCGCTCTTCAGAGAACGCTTAGTTTTGCTGTTACGAATCGCAGCCTTTTCTGCGGTACGAACGCGCTTTTTTGCTGATTTGATGATGGGCATGTGTACTACCTTTATCTTAGTTATTCGCAGTAAACTATACATCATCAGGGGTGGTTTTGTCAAAAAACAGCGTAGCAAGCCCTAACGTGGGCAATAAAAAAACAACTCACAAGAGTTGCTGCATACAAAGTAGGGAATGAGAAGGAGGATTTGGACAAGGCGTAAGAGACTGGGAACGGTGGCTGCCACGCGGGCGAGGATGCCTGGGGCAGCCACCGTTCGGGACGTCTGATCAGATGAGGTACGTGGCCAGGAGGCCGACGAACGTTCCGACGATGCCACTGCACGGCAGAGCGACGACCCAGGCGGGTTCTTCTTCGCTGTACCGGAGCAGGAACACCAGGCCCATGGCGACCATCAGGATGCCGGCGATGAAGTACTCGGGCAGGTTCTGGGCGAGTACCGGGTGAAAGAAGCGGAAGTCCGCGTGGGACGCCAGCAGGATCACGTAGTGCCCGGCGCAGAAGCCGACTCCGAACATCGGAATGGCGACCAGGATCGCGAGGATCGTCTGGTTGTGGTAGCCCCACTGCGTCATGCAGATGATCCGCCGGAACTTGCCCAGGGGCTTGCTCTGGAACGGGTCTATTACGTACGTACGGGGCAGGGTGTTGGGTGTGCCAGGCATGTCGAACTCTCTTTCGGGAGGGAGGGACTTACAGGTAGAGCCACAGACGGTAGATCTGGTTGCCGATCGGCAGGCCGTACAGCCAGAAGCCCCAGCCCAGGAAGGTCCAGATACCGATGAGCTGTGTGCGGTTGGGCAGCAGCAGCGTGGCTTTGAAGATGGCTTCGTGCTTACAGAACATGGCGCAACCCAGGAATAGGGTGCCCGACAGCAGGGTGACCCACACGAAGTCACTGAAGTAGGCGTCGAGCACTGGGGCGGCGAAGCCACACAGGGCGCCGAGGATCAGGAAGGCCAGGTCGAAGACGACCGAGCCCAGCGGGTGCTTGATGCGCGTGGCCTGCTTGATCATCAGACGCTTGCGTCCGGTGTAGGGGACGTCGTGGCGGTCGGTGACGTACGGACCAGTGTGCTGTTCGAGTTCTCCGGGCATGACGGACTCTCCTTGGGGCTTGGGGGTGTTCACAGCTGCATCAGGATCGGTGAGGCGAGGACCATGCCGAGGCCAATGCTGCCGAAGACGATGCCGAGCCACTTCAAGGCGGGGGACTGCAAAGCAGCGCCAGCCAAGGCGACGAACACGCAGACGACGGTGTATACGCAGTTGATCTTGAACATGGGGCCGGTTGCCGTGCTGCGGTCCAGGAAGAGGCTGTAGAGCATGCTGCAGATTGCGAAGCAGCCGATGATCAGCGCATACATCCTCGCGGTGACGCGGATGGGGCTGTCGTTGCCTTCGTTGACCTCAGGGGATTGGGACACGGAGTGTTCCTTTGTCTCGATTACGGTTGTCGGGTGTTGCAGAAAACCAATAAAATTTATTGGCTTATTGCAACACCAAATCAACTCCTTCTCAGAAAGTACGTAATCCCTAAGGGGAATAACAGATTAATTATACAATAATTACACCTAAAAAGCAATATGCTTATGAAAAAGCTCGACAAGCTTATGGTTATGTGGTACGCTGAGCCCAAAGCTAAAGGTACAACACAAAAATGGAAAGTCAAAAACAACAAGTAGTCGAACGCCTCCAACAAGCGAATAACATTCTAGTCACTGTCAGTAGCAATCCATCTGTTGACCAGTTAGCCGCTTGCATTGGTTTGACTTTGACTTTGAACAAGCTCGGCAAGCACGCCACGGCAGTTTTTAGTGGTACCGTACCTTCTACCATTGAATTCCTGCAGCCTGAGAAAACAATCGAAAAGAATACAGACAGTCTTCGCGACTTTATTATCGCTCTCGACAAGTCAAAGGCCGACAAGTTGCGTTACAAGGTTGAAGACCGCATGGTTAAGATTTTTATTACTCCTTACCGCACCTCTATCACTGGTAAAGACCTTGATTTTAGCCAGGGTGACTTTAATGTTGACGTTGTTGTTGCTATCGGTGTCCATGCCCAGAACGATCTTGATCAAGCAATCACTGCTCATGGCCGCATCCTACATGATGCTACGGTTATGACAATGAATGTTAAACCGGGCGGGGAATTGGGTAGCGTTAACTGGCTTGACGTTGGTGCGAGTAGCTTGAGCGAACTTGGTGTACAACTTATTAATGACCTTGATCCTAAGCTTATGGATGGCCAGATTGCAACAGCATTCCTGACGGGCATTGTTGCCGAAACAGAGCGCTTTAGTAACAATAAAACTTCTCCACAAACTATGAGTATCAGCGCCGAGCTGATGTCTGCAGGCGCGAACCAGCAGTTAGTTGCAACGAAACTCGAAGAACCAGCGCCAGCGCCACAGCCGGCTCCAATTCCACAATTGACCGATCAAAACCAGGCCAAAGCTCCAGAACCGACTGAGCCACCAAAACCAGATGACGGTACAATCGAGATTGCTCACGATGGTGAAAAAACCGAATCAGAGCTTCCTGGCGAGGTTCCAGAGCCACCAAAACCGGAGGCCGACGATGAGCCAGAGGCTCAAGCGCCACAAATTCATATTGACGATCAAGGTCAGCTGCGTCCATTTGGCGAAAAGCATGATGAAACGCTAGCTGCTGATTCTAAGCCAGCCGATGATGAAATCTTGCCACCAGTTGCGCCATTGCCAGGCATTAAACGTGACGAAGGGTCCCGATTGCTTACAGATCCAGAGCCTGCTCTGCTGGGTGGTTCACCGCTAACTGCAAACGCACTGCCGAGCGACGAGGATGAGCCAAGTACGGACCCACTTTCATTGCCTTCAGTCGGTTTGCTCAATCGTGAGCCACTGCCATCACAGCAGGGTGATAAGCTAAACGCTAATCCCATTACTGTTATTGCACCTCCGGCACCTGCAACCAGCCCCGCACCATCCTTTGGTCAGGAACCTCACTTTAACAATCCAGGCGTAACGCCACTTAGCGGTAGTCAGCCATTTACACCTCCACAGCCTATGGATAACACCGTAAAGACGTTAAGCCAGCTTGAAGAAGATGTAAAGAGTCCACATCTAACACCACCAGCGCCAAGTGTGCCATTTACACCTCCGACACCTGCATTCAACGCCACACCAGTATTCCAGCCGCCTACGCCAACTGTAGTGACGCCAACAGAAAAACCAATGGCTTCAACGCCAAATAATGGCGCTACTGATGTAGATGCTGCTCGAAATGCCGTAGAGCAGGCAATCAACGGCAATCCCGAGAGTTCTGTAGAGCCGATCCAGGCACTGAATGCCCAGCCTATGGGTACTAGTCTGCATAATGACCCATCAGCTGCGCCAGCGCCAGCTATGCCTGATACGACGGGTATGATTAATCCGAGTGCCCCACAGCAGCCAGTCACGTTTGAGCCAACCCCTCCACAACAGGACGCGAACAACCCACAGACACCTCCTCCGGTGCCTCCTCCAATGATGCCTCCCACATTTCCTACTCCCTCCCACTAGTCGGTAGGGTATAATACCTCTGATGAACGGTATATTATTGATTGATAAGCCAAAGGGCTGGACCTCTTTTGACGTCGTTAATAAGGTCCGGCGTATGGTTCAGCAATCTGAGCTAAATACGAGCAATAAGAAGCGGTTCCCGGTTGGCCATACGGGTACACTCGACCCTTTGGCGACAGGTTTGCTTGTGCTGCTATTGGGCACGTACACAAAGCAAGCGCCAGGTCTCACTAAGCTTGATAAGACCTATGAAGTGACGATGAAATTGGGCGAAATTAGCTCGACCGGTGATGCAGAAGGTAGCCTAACAAGGGTGTCAGGACTGCAGCCATCATTGGTGCGCGTGCGGCAGGCGCTGCAGCAGTTCACTGGCGATAGTATGCAAACGCCACCGGCATTCTCGGCCATTAAAATTAATGGCCAACGGGCATACAAGCTTGCCCGAGACGGCAAAACCCCAGAATTGGCAGCTCGTCCTGTCCATATCGAACAAAATACCCTGACGGACTATAGTTATCCATTTGTGCGATTTACTTCCGAGGTATCCAGTGGTACCTATATCCGATCGCTCGTGGAAGACCTTGGCAAGATTTTAGAAACCGGTGCGTATATGTCTGACTTGCGCCGCACCAAGGTGGGAGAATTCAGCATTACGAATGCTTTGCAGATGGAGGGGCTGACACCCGAAGCAATTCAGACTGCCTTGCGATCTTAAAGCTTAGCGCTAGGTGTTTTTGGTAGCGCTTTCTTTGGGATGCTGTCAATGACACACGGTATTGCATCAGATAAGCTAATCTGATAAAATACATGAAGTATGATTACACGTGAGAAAAAAGCAACAGTTACTGCTGACCTTCAAAAGCACAAAACCGACACCGGTAGTGCTGCTGTACAGGTTGGTATTGAAACTGAACGCATCAAAGAATTGACTGAGCACCTTAAGGTGAACAAGAAAGACTTTGCCGCTCGTCGTGGTTTGCTACAGCTCGTCGGTCGCCGCAAGCGCCACCTGCAGTACATCGCCAGCAAAGACGGCCAAGCTTACTTGGATCTTATTAAGAAGCTCGGTATCCGCCGCTAAGTGCATGGACTACGCGGTCTCGAATAGTTCGAGGCCGACAGCTTGTGCACATTAACGTTTGAATCTTGTCAACGATCAACGGCGGAAAAACACCTCACTACATGATATGTGTAGGGTAGGTGTATATTCCGTATATGATCAGGCAGTGAGTAGAGACCAGATATATAGCTTCACTCCAAGGATGCACAAGGGAGGCCATATATTTGCACTGTGCTCGCTGTTCGATAAGCAAACAGAAAGGTTTTAACAGATTAATTATGGGTCAGACTATCAACCCGTTCGGCAAAGATATCGTCTCCGTGGAGACCGATTTTTGTGGCCGAAAACTCTCCTTAGAAATTAACCGAGTTGGTTTTCGTACTTCAGCCAGCGTTATTGTCCGCTACGGCGATACCGTCGTGCTTGGTACGGCAATGGTTAGCGATAATGAAGTTACCGGTATGGATTACTTTCCGCTGAGTATCGACTATGAAGAGAAAATGTACGCAGCTGGCAAGATTAGCGGCTCTCGCTTTATTAAGCGCGAAGGTCGACCATCAGATGACGCTATTCTGATTGGCCGTTTGATTGACCGTCCAATTCGTCCGTTATGGCCGAAGGGCTATCGCCACGAGGTGCAGGGCGTTGCAACCGTTCTTAGTATGGATCCGAGTTTCCGTCCAGACATGATCGCTATGATTGCTATGAGTACGGCATTTATGCTGACTGGCGCACCATTTGATGGTCCTGTCGCTGGTGTTCGTGTGGCTATGGTCGACGGTAAATACAAGGCCTTCGCTACTCACGAAGAGCTCGATAACGGCAAGCTTGATTTAGTTGTTGCTGGTACCCAGGACGCCATTATGATGGTCGAAGCAGGCGCGAATGAAGCAACCGAGGAAGACATCACTGGTGCTCTCGAATTCGCACAAGAAGCAATGCAGCCTGCTATTGCACTTCAAAAGGAACTAGTCGCTAAAGTTGGCGTTACCGCCCAGGAATATACATTAGTAATGCCAAGCGAAGATATTCAGTCAGCCGTTGACGCATTCCTTGAGGGCAAGATGGGTGAGAAGCTTCGTGCTCCAATGGCAGAACGCCATGCACGTATGCATGAGTTGCGCCAGGGGTTGCTTGCGCACTTTGCCGAAAAACTTGGTGACGAATGGGATGCTGCGAAGCGCCAATACGAAGATGCATTTGCGGTAGCTGCAAACAAAGACGTTCGCCGTGACATCCTCGAAGATGGTGTCCGTCCTGATGGCCGGGGTTTTACTGATATCCGTCCGCTTTCAAGCGAGGTTGGATTCTTGCCAAGAGCTCATGGCTCGAGCCTCTTTACTCGTGGCTTAACCCAAGGCATGAATGTCGTAACTCTTGCCCCATTGAGCTATGCTCAAATTGTAGACACGATGGAGAAAGAGGGTGAGCGACGCTACATGCACCACTATAACGCACCTGGCTACACTGTTGGTGAAGTGCGCCGTCTTGGCTCACCGGGCCGTCGTGAAATCGGTCACGGTTATCTGGCAGAGCGCGCTCTGATTCCTGTTTTGCCAAGCGAAGCCGAATTCCCCTATACAATTCGCTCAGTCACTGAAATCATGAGCCAGAATGGTTCGACCTCTATGGCTGCCACTTGTTCTAGCTGTCTAGCACTCATGGATGCCGGTGTGCCACTGAAGCGCCCGGTATCAGGTATTGCTATGGGACTCATGAAAGAGGGTGATAAGGTTATCATCTTGAGTGATATTGCAGACGCAGAAGATTTTGCCGGTGATATGGATTTCAAGGTGACAGGTACCTCACAAGGTATTACAGCACTACAGATGGACATGAAGGTCCATGGTTTACCGGTAAGCATCCTGAAACAGGCCTTGGAACAGGCTAAAGTAGGCCGTGCATATATCCTTGAGCACATGCTCAGTGTTATTGCTGAGCCGCGCAAGCAGCTGAGTCAATATGCACCTCGCGTGGAGTCCATTCAGATTAATCCTGATAAGATCCGCGAAGTGATCGGCAAGGGCGGTGAGACTATTCAAAAAATCACCAAGGAGACTGGTGCCGAAATTGACATCAAAGATGATGGTACGGTAATGATTGCAAGTCCAGATGGCGAGAGCATCGAACGTGCCATTCAGTGGATTAAGGATATTACCGAAGAGCCAGAAGTTGGCCGTATTTACAAGGATGCTCCCGTTGTGAGTGTTATGGACTTTGGTGTATTTGTGCAGATTCTGCCCGGTAAAGATGGCCTGGTACATGTTTCGGAAATTGCCGAAGAGCGCATTGAAAAACCAAGCGATGTTCTGAAAGAAGGCGACAAAGTAACCGTAAAATTGGTGGCTATTGATGATCGTGGTCGTTTGCAGCTTAGCATGAAGGCTGCAGCTCGCGATCTTGCTGAGAAGAAAGGTAATGAAAGCTAAGCAAGCTTCCAGCTCAGTCTGGTATAACCGTAAAGGTGGCGCGCTGGCGCTTGTCATTGCAGGCCTTATGCTTGCGTATGCGCTCGCGTTGCGTGCTATCGACACGGGGAGCTTGCAGCAGTATTTTCTTGTAATTGTTCTTGTTATAGTTGTGGCAAACCGAAGCCTCCACGTTATGTTTGGGCATCGTCGGGCAACCAAGGACCAGGAAAAATAATCATGAGAATGCCCGAAATTATTGAGCTTGATCACCCTGTGGCCGCTGCTTTGACGCTTGCTACGAGTAGCCCTGATTTTGAAACAGAGATTCTTACGCATTCTCGTTCGGTGAGTGATCTTGCTATGGGTTTGCTTGAACTGCCTGCGTCGTATGCACCCCGTCTTCTGAAGCAGTACGAGCGTACCGTTGCAGAGCAAACAGAGGCCCCATATTTCGTACGCGATATCGGTGGCGTTGCACTTGGTTTTGTCGAGTTGCGAGGTCATGTTCAGGACTATGCTGAACTGCAGTATGGCATTGGTCCACACGCTAGGCGTAAAGGTATTGCTAGTGCGGCAACTATTGCCTTGTTGCAGACCGGCAAAGAGCGGTGGGGTCTAGAGCGCGTCAGCCTTCGCATTTCTACGGCCAATGAACCATCTCGTCGACTCGCCCAGAGCCTTGGTGCTGTAAAGTCTGAACTTCGTGATGAAGTCCACGTTATAGAGGGTCATACAATTGTTGAGCAGTCATGGTGGCTCAATGTATCAACTATGCGAGCAACACGATGAGCACAACGGACGACAAGCAAAAAAAGCTCGACGAGTTAAAAGCCAAAATTCTGGCCGATAACATCTGTCCCGAACTCGCCGAGCAGGCAACTCAGTTGGTGTTTGGTGACGGCGATATTAACGCTGACATTGTATTCATCGGAGAAGCACCGGGCAAGAACGAGGATATTCAGGGTATTCCATTTGTTGGTGCCGCAGGCAAGTTTTTGAACGAAATGCTGGCTACGATTAACCTAAAGCGTGAGGATATCTACATCACAAACATTGTAAAATATCGTCCGCCAAATAATCGTGATCCGTTGCCCGAAGAAAAAGCCGCCTTTTTGCCTTATTTACAGGCCCAGCTAGATATAATTCAGCCCGCTGTGGTGGTGACCCTTGGTCGTCACAGCATGAATTGTTTCTTGCCGGATCTGCAAATCGGTAAGATCCATGGCCAACCCAAGCGAATTAAGGTACAATTTATGGGCAACGAGGTTACGCCTCTGGTTATTTTACCGCTTTTTCACCCCGCAGCAGCTCTGTATAACGGAGGAATGCGGCAGACGTTGATCGATGACTTCTGCAAGATCCCGACAATCATCGACATGGTAAAGACAGCAAAAACTATTACGGAATAATCCCCGAAAGGAATATATGGAACCTAATAATCAAAATGATTCGAATCCGAATCAGAATACTAAAAAATCTACGAATAAAAATCGTGGTCAACGTTCAGGCAACGGCGGTAATCGTCGCAATAATGCTCCGGCAAAGGGTGGTCTAACGATAGCTAAGTCGACCGTTTCTCGTGGTGCAGCTGTTCGCGCACAAAAGCGCTCCCAGGCAGATGCTCAGCGTGTTGCCAATCAGTATTTATCAGCAAGTAATACGCCAGCACCTCGCGAACGTCGCGCCAACTATATCGATGATAGCCCACGTCTTCGCGTGATTGGTCTTGGTGGTATGGATGGCGGTGGCTCGAAAAACATGATGCTCATTGAGTACATGGACGATGCCGTAATTATGGACTGTGGTAACGACTTGGGTGTTGACCTGCCGGGTATCAACTACGGTATTGCCGACACAACCTACCTTGAAAGCATCCGCCACAAACTACGTGCGTATGTTATTACCCACGGCCACCTAGACCACATTGGCGGCTTGCCGCATATCGTACCGAAGTTTCCAGCGCCCATCTATGGCTCTAAATTTACCATTGGTCGTGTAGAGGAGATCTTTGAGAACTTTGGCCTGCCAATGCCTGAGGGTTTTGAGCTTCGCACCGTAACCATGAACCAACATACTCACGAACGCCTAAAGGTAGGTGCATTCTTTGTTGAGCTGGTCGGTATTACACATGCAATCCCAGGCTCAACTTGTATCGTGCTTGATACGCCAGTTGGTCGCTTGATTAATACCGGTGACTTCCGTCTTGACCCGCAGCCACTCGACCACGACAAGACTGACACGGAGCGCCTCAAAGAACTTGGTGACGAAGGTGTCTTGGCGCTCTTGAGTGAAAGCACTACTCCTGAACGTCTTGGCCGTACCCCGTCAGAAAGTACGCTCGAACAAAGCTTCATCGATATCATGGACCGTGCCCCCGGCCGTATTTTTGTGGCAATCTTCTCGACTAACGTTAACCGTATTCAGATGATCATTAACGCCGCTGTGCACCACAACAAGAAGATTGCGCTGGATGGTCGTTCCATGATGAGCACACTTGAAATGGCCGTCCGACACGGTTTCGTAAAAGTTCCAAAGGGAACATTTGTGCCGATTGCCAGTGTGGCAAACCTTAAGGATACTGATGTGGTTGTTGTCTGTACCGGTGGCCAGGGCGAGCCAAGTTCAGCCCTACAACGTATGGCCAGTGGTGAACACCGACACGTTAAGATGAAAGAGCAGGACACTGTAGTTCTAAGCTCAACACCAATTCCAGAAACTGGTAACGATGCACTCATCGGTAACATGATTGACGATCTTATGCGCAAAGGCGTTCATGTTTTCAATCACGTGAACCACGAGCTGATGGGTATTGGCCCACTACATGTTTCGGGTCATGCTTCTCGCGACGAATATGCTGATATGATTAACTTTACTCGTCCTAAGTTTTTCATCCCTATCTATGGTGCATACCGCTCCAAGCAGAGCCACATTGAGCTCGCTGTTGAGATGGGCATTCCGCGCAAAAACACCGTAAACGCTGAAAACGGTGATGTTATTGCACTGACTGCAGATAGCATGGAGATCGAAGGTAATGTTCCTCACGGTACTATTCTGGTTGATCAGACAGGCGCTATCGTAAGCAATGTAGTAGTTAAAGACCGAGTGCTTCTGAGCGAAGAAGGTCTGGTGGCTATTGTTTTGACTATCGACAAGCGCTCTGGCAGCTTGCTGACCAGCCCTGATATTATCAGTCGTGGCTTTATATACATGCGTGACAATGAGGAACTTATGAATGGCCTTCGTCACGAACTTCGTCGTGCTGTTCAGCAGCGCTTTAAGCGTATTGATCTCGACCGTTTTAAAGTTGAGTTGAAGGATCATGTAACGCACTATCTGTTTGAGCAAACACAGCGCAGCCCAATTGTTATCCCCGTAGTGAATATCATTGGCGGTAAGGTCGAGGCCAAAACTGTACACCAGGGCAAAACTAAGACTGGCGAAGAGATTGCAAAAGAGCAGGAAAAGCGTTTCCAGGAAATGCGCTCACGGCTGCTTGGCCAAGACGCCCGTACTGACTAGTTCTGTCCTGTGCTATGCAAGAAAGCCCGGCATTGCCGGGCTTTGCTGTAGGGAAACACAAGCGCTTTGACAAAAGTTGTAAATATTGCTATAATTATCGTATAAAAATATCACCCCTGATATCATAAGCGTGATACACTAAAACAGATATGGCACAGAAAAAGAAAACCACCCGATCCAAAAAAGCAGCTGAACCAGAAATCACTGAGCGCTCAAGCTTTTGGCCGTTAACCGGAGCAGTTTTGCTGTGTGTTGTGGCGCTCTTTTTGCTGTTTGGCGGTTTTGGTACCGGTGGTCCATTGCCCAAGGGTTTGTTCCACACAGGATATTGGACTTTTGGCTGGGCAGCGTACTTACTCCCGGTAGCCTGTGTATACTGGGGCGTGTACAAATTTACGAGCGAAGACCATCGCATCCCACTCTCTAAATTATTCGGCATGCTTGCTATCCTGATTTTTACGAGCGGACTTTTGTTCAGTGCGTTTGCACACAAGACCCCTGATGGGAGTTGGACGGGCGGTCATGGTGGTGAATCCGGCGGCCTCATTGGTGGTGCTGTGCTGAGCATGCTCGACGCTTTGCCGGCATCGATCACTTTTATTGTGTTCATTACCATGTCGGTCTTTTTTGCGTTTGGTATCTCACCAAAAGTTTTACTCAAGCTTGGTGACATGTTTAAGCGCGATGAATCGGAAGAAGCAGGCGAGACTGATCTTGGCCGCCTCAAAGCACGTGCGCAGGCAAATGGCTTTAAGCTTAACGAGGGTGTGCCCGTGGAACACACTGAAGAATCCGCCAAGCCTCGTCCTCGCTTGTCATCGCTAAAGAACAGTGCTGCCAAAGCGCCGATACCTACGGCTGAGCAGCCTCAGGAAGCGCTGACGGCAGCAAGTGACCCGGACTGGAAGTTCCCTGGCACCGATTTGCTTGATCAGAAACAAGATAAAGCTGATCCAGGTGATGTTAACGGCAACGCCCAAATTATTCATGACACCTTTGAAAACTTCAATATCGATGTCGAAATGGAAGGGGCAAATGTCGGTCCTCGTGTTACACAGTACACCTTAAAGCCGCCCACAGGCGTTAAGCTGACCAAAATCACTGCACTTGAGAATAATCTGGCGCTTGACCTTGCAGCGCATGCCATTCGTATGGAGGCCCCAATTCCCGGTAAGCGCGCCGTTGGTATTGAGGTTCCAAACGTCAAACCAGCTATTGTTGGCTTGAGCTCTATTTTGCAATCGCGTGATTGGAACGGTTCTAAGGGTCCACTGACGTTTGCTATCGGTAAAGATATCGGCGGTAGTCCTGTGGTTGTTGATTTGGCAAAGATGCCACACCTTTTGGTGGCGGGCCAGACCGGTTCAGGTAAGTCAGTTATGATCAATGACATCCTTACCAGTATGTTGTATCGCAATAGCCCCTCAGACCTCAAGCTTATCTTGGTTGACCCCAAACAAGTGGAATTAACGCCCTACAACGATATTCCACACCTATTGACCCCAGTTATTAATGAGCCAGAGAAGTGTATTAGTGCTTTGAAGTGGGCTGTTGATGAAATGGAGCGCCGTTTGCGTACTATGGCTGAAGTTGGTAAACGCAACATTGGCGAGTATAACAACCTCAAGAAAGAAGAGGGCATGCCGTACATCGTTATTGTTATTGATGAGCTGGCGGACCTTATGATGATGGCCGCTCGTGATGTTGAAAGTCTCATTGTTCGTCTGGCGCAAAAAGCTCGTGCAGCCGGCATCCACTTAGTGCTTGCAACGCAGCGCCCATCAGTTGATGTTATTACTGGTCTTATCAAGGCTAACGTCCCGGCGCGTATCGCCTTTACGGTAGCCAGCCAGGTAGACTCGCGCACAATTATCGACCAAATGGGTGCTGAAAAACTTCTAGGCCGTGGTGACATGCTTTTATCTACCTCAGACATGCCAAAGC
>Ga0075370_10000668_pt1 | contig 13370 bp, 13 predicted proteins | sample EndMethybrTD3035_FD_71398 | JGI IMG/M metagenome (GOLD analysis project Ga0075370, IMG submission 71398) | Populus endosphere microbial communities from Tennessee, USA - Endosphere MetaG P. TD hybrid TD303-5 | ecosystem: Host-associated > Plants > Roots > Endosphere | place: USA: Tennessee... | reverse complement strand
AGGTGTCGGGGTCGCGGATGATGCTCATGAACGGCGCGAGGCCGGTGCCCGTGGCGAACAGGAACAGGTTCTTCGCCGGCAGCAGGTCGGTCAGCACCAGCGTGCCGGTGGGCTTGCGGCCGATCAGCACGTCGTCGCCGACCTGCAGGTGCTGCAGCCGCGAGGTCAGCGGCCCGTTCGGAACCTTGATGCTGAAGAACTCGAGCTCTTCCTCGTAGTGCGCGCTGGCGATCGAGTAGGCGCGCATCAGCGGCTTGGCGTCGACCATCAGGCCGACCATCACGAAATGCCCGCTCTCGAAGCGCAGGCTGGGTGCGCGCGTGCAGGTGAAGGTGAAGAGCGATTCGTTCCAGTGATGGACGCTCGTGACTTTCTGGGTGTCGAAGGCCGCCATGTCGAGACTGCGTGAGGAGGGGCGCGCGAGGGGCGCGTGGGGAGCGCGCTATTGTCCCTTGAATTCGGCACCGCGCTCTTGCTGAAAAGCCGCAATGCGGGGCATGCCAGTCTTTTCGCATATGCATATGCACGTTCGCGGGTCCGGGCCGTGCTTCGCCTCAAGCCAGGTTCGCCGCCTTCTTGATCAGCGTGACGGTCGCCATCTCCGGCGACTTCTTGTAGTGCGGGTCGAGCGGATAGCAGCCCGAGACCAGGCCGTTGCGCGGCGCTGTCGTGCAGTCGCTGAACGTGCGGCACAGCCGCTTGCGCTGCACGCCGCGCCCGGCCAGCACGTCGGCCGGCAGCTCGGGGTACGACAGCACGAGGCGGCCGAGTCCGACCAGGTCGACCCAGCCTTCGCGCACCACCGCCTGCGCGACGTTCGGCAGGAACTCCTGCAGATAGGTGTAGCCGCTGCCCATGAACATCAGCTCCGCAAACGCGAGCTTCAGCTCGCGCGTGACGGCGAGGTGCCGCATCACGCCGACCAGCGGGTCTTCGGGCGGCTGGTAGCCGTCGGAGGGCGGATAGAGCGCGGGCCGCGTCAGGTGCGGGTTGTAGTAGGGGCTGCCGAGCGAGATGTTGAACATCTTCACGCCGAGGTCGCGCGCGATCGCGATCACGGCCTTGGTTTCGCTCAGGTCGATCGCGAGCGGGTCGGCCTCCTGCAGGCCGAAGCCCCAGCGATAGGGCAGGGCATGGTTGTCGGGCACGCCGGGGCCGAGCGAGCCGGGGCCGGACAGCTCGGGGTCGGGCCTGAACGGCACGAAGTCGGCGGCCGACAGGCGCACGCCGACCCGCAGCCCCGGGGCCTCGGCCTGGATGCCCAGCACCAGCTCGCGCAGGAAGCGCGTGCGGTTCTCGAGCGAGCCGCCGAACTCGCCCGGCCGCGTCTTCGCCGACAGGAACTCGTGGCCGAGGTAGCCGTGGCAATGCTTGAGGTCGACGAAGTCGAAGCCGAGCTTGCGCGCGCGTCTGGCGGCGGCGATGTAGTCGTCGATCAGCGTGCGGATCGCGCTGTCGGTGAGCACCGGCACCTCGTCGGAGAGATGGAACTTCGCATCCAGCACCGGGTGCCGGTACAGGATCTTCGGCTCCATGCGCTTCTTGTCGTTCGGCTTCGCGAAACGGCCCGAGTGCGTGAGCTGCAGGCCGACCACGAGGCCCTTGTCGTCGCCGGTCGCTTCACGGTGCGACGCGATCAGCTCCTCGCGCAGCGCGCCGATCGCCTTCTCGGTGGCATCGGTCAGCATCAGCTGGTTCGGATTGGCGCGGCCGTCGGGCCGCACCGCCACCGCTTCGCCGCCCCAGATCAGCTTCGCGCCCGAGAGGCCGAAGTGGCGCCAGCGGCGGCGCGTGTTCTCCGACGGCGCGCCGTCCTCGCCGGCGTCCCAGCCCTCCATCGGATGGATCGCGAAGCGGTTGCCTATCGTCAGCCCGTCGACTTCCAGGCCTTGCGCGAGCGGCGAGTCCGGGCCCGACGCGACGATGTCGTCGCACGGCATCGCGATGCCCAGCGCTTCGAGATGGGCGCGCAAGCCGGCCGGGGTCTGCAGCGATTTGAGCTTGGTGTAGTCGCCGAATTTCACGGTGCTTCCTTTGCGCGCGCGTCAGGGCGCAGGTAGCCGAGGATCAGTTGCGCGGCATGGTCACGGCGCTTGCGCAGCGCCGCGGGGGTGTCGAGGTTCCGGCCGAACGCGGTCGACAAGGTGGCGCGGTTCGAGAAGTGGAAGTAGCTCAGCGCGGCAATCGAGAGATACAGCTCGACCGGGTCGACGCCGCGCCGGAACTGGCCGGCCTTCGCGCCGGCCTTCAGCAGCGCGGCGATCGTCTCGACAAGCGAGACCTGCAGCTCGCGCAGCCGCGTGCTCTGGCGCAGGAAGCGCGCGCCCAGCATGTTCTCGCCGTTGAGCAGGCCGACGAGCCACGGGTGCGCGTCGTAGTAGTCGAACTTGAAGCGCACGAGGCGGCGGATCGCCTCGGGCGGGTCGAGCGCATCCAGGGCAAGCGCCGCTTCCTCGCGGCGCATGTCGATGTAGGCCTGCTCGAGCACCGCGATGTAGAGCAGCTCCTTGCTCTCGAAGTAGTAATAGATCATGCGCTTGTTCGAGCGCGCGACCTCGGCGATCACGTCGATGCGCGCGCCGGCGAGGCCCTTGTCGGAGAACTCGGCGAGCGCCGCGTCGAGGATGCGCTGGCGCGTCGCTTCGGGGTCGCGGGTGGGTGCGGTGGCGGACATCACGCGTTCACCGCACCACCACTGTTGCAGCAGGTGCCGCCAGCGACCTGGCGCGCCACCCTCCGCGCGCCACCCTGCCGAGAAACCGAAGGTCTCATCCCACGGGTCCTCGCCGAGCCGACGCTCACTCGAACCTGAGCCGCACGGTCCCGAGCCCGCCGAAGTCGGCTTCGATCGCGCAGGCACCCGGCACCGCGACCGAACCCGTGCAGCTGCCGGTCGTCACGAACTGGCCGGCGCGCAGGCCGCCGTAGCCCGGCGCTTGCGCGTTGGCGAGCAGCACCAGCGCGCCCACCGGATCGCCGTCGAGGATCGGCCGGCCATTGCCGTGCGCCAGCTCGATGCGCTGGCTGTCGACCACGGCGCGCAGCGCGATCGCGTGTTCGGCATAGTCGACGTGGCGCCAGTCGGCGCTCGCCGGGCCGACGATGTAAGCGCCGTTGTTCAGGTCGTCGGCCAGCTGCGCAAGGGTCGGCGCGCCGGCCGGCAGGCGCGAGTCGCAGACCTCGATCCCGATGCGCACGCCGCCGATGGCCGCCTCGACCTCGCTGCGGGTGTAGGGCTTCGTGCCCTTGCCGCGCTCAGGCAGATCGCGGATCAGCTCGAGCGCGAACTCGCACTCGAGCTTCGGGGCGACGAAGTTCGTGAGCGACAGTCGGCCCGCGGAGTTCTGCACCCACGGGGCGAGCAGCGGCGCGGCGACGGGCCCGGGCACCGCCATCGCTTGGCGCTGCGCTTCGTCGAGCCCCGCGACCTTCCAGCCGCGCACCTCGCCGAGCGGGCGTGCGACGGCGCGTTGCAGCCGGTAGGCAATCGGCAGCTCGCCGGGCAGCCAGGCGGGCGGCAGCGCATCGAGGGCGCGGGCCTCGCGGCGGGCCTCGATCAGGGCTTGTGTTGCAGCGGTGAAGTCGTTCGCGTTCATCGGTTCGATTCGTCGTGTGGGGTTCGGCTCATGCTACGGCGGCGATGCGCATGAAGTCGAACATCAGGTCCATCTGGTGGTCGAGCATGTGCCTGCCCTGCTGGGCGGGGCAGCCGCGCGCCTCGGCGGCGAGGATCAGCGCGGTCTTCTCGGGTTTCATGATCACCTCGGCAACCAGCGTCGATGGCGCGAGCTCGCTCACGTCGAACGACGGCTCGCCGCTGTCGAGGCCGACGCTCGTCGCATTGACGGCGATGTCGAAGCCGCGCGCATCCTTCGGGCCGGGCGCGACCGCGCACTGCGGGTAGGCGCGCGCAAGACGCTGCACGAGGCTGGTCGCGCGCGATCGGGTGCGGTTGTGCACGGTGATCGCCGCGACGCCGGCGCGCGCGAGCGCGAACGCCACCGCATGACCGGCACCGCCGGCGCCGTTGAGGAACACGCGCTTGCCCGCGAGCGCATGACCGTGCGCCAGCAGGCCGCGCACGAAGCCCTGGCCATCGAACAGTTCCCCGACGAGCCGGCCGCCCGGCTCGCGGCGCACGGTGTTGACAGCGCCGACGAGCCTGGCTTCGCCGGCGAGCTCGTCGCACAACGCGGCCATCGCCTGCTTGTGCGGTGCCGTCACGACGAAGCCGCCCAGGTTCTCGAGCGAACGCAAGCCGCGGATCGCCTCGGCAAAGCGCTGCGGCGGGGCGTCGAACGGCACGCTGACGGCGTCGATGCGGTCGCGCGCGAAGCGCTCGTTGAAGCTCGTCGGCACCCGCACGTGGCCCATCGGGTGGCCGATGATGCCGAAGAGGCGGGTCTTGCCGGAGATCATTCCTGGAAGGTAACTAACTGGTTAACTACCAGGAATGATAGGGACCCGCATCCGGGCCTGTCAATCGCGGGGCGGCGGGCTCGCGGCGACCACGCCGTCGCGGCGCAGCGCCTCGATGGCATCGGCCGCATAGCCGAGCTCGGCGAGCAGCGCCTCGGTGTGCTCGCCCAGGCGCGGCGGGTCGAGCCGAACGCCGGGCCGCTGGCCGGCCAGCGTCAGCGGCAGCAGCGGTACCGTCGTCGCGCGGCCGTCGGGAAGGTGCATCGGCGCGAGCCCGCCGGTGGCGAGCAGGTGCGGGTCGTCGATCAGTTCCTCGGGGCGCGTGATCGGCGCGTACGGCAGGCCGTTCGCCTCGAACACGCGACCGAGTTCGGCGGCGGTTCGCGTGGCCAGCCGTTCGCGCAGCTGCGGCATCAGCCACTCGCGTGCCTGGACCCGCTGGTTGTTGCTCGCCAGGCGCGTGTCGTCCCGCAGGTCGGCGAAGCCGAAGCTTTCGCAGAACACCGCCCATTGCGTGTCGGAAACGACCGCGAGAAAGATCTGCTCGCCGCTCGCGACCGTGAACACGTCGTAGATGCCCCAGGCCGAGATGCGGCTGGGCATCGGCGCGGCCGGCTTGCCGGTGACCGCGAACTGCATCATGTGCTGCGCGACCAGCAGCACGTTGTTCTCGAACAGCGCGCTCTGCACTTCCTGGCCGCGGCCGGTGCCGCGTGTGGCGTGGTCGCGCTGGGCGAGCGCGGCGAGCGCGCCGATCGCACCGAACATGCCGCCCATGATGTCGTTCACGCTCGAGCCGGCACGCAGCGGCCGGCCCTCGGGCCCGGTCATGTAGGCCAGCCCGCCCATCATCTGCACCACCTCGTCGAGCGCGGTGCGGTGTTCGTACGGGCCGGGCAGAAAGCCCTTGTGGGTCACGTAGACGAGGCGCGGGTTCAGCGCCGCGAGCGAGGCCGCGCCGAAGCCGAGCTTGTCCATCGTGCCGCTCTTGAAGTTCTCGCTGAACACGTCGGCGCCGGCCACCAGCTTCAGCACGATCTCGCGCCCGCGCGGGTCCTTCACGTCGACCGCGAGGCTCTTCTTGTTGCGGTTGAACATCGGGAAGAAACCTGCGCCCGAGCCGAGCAGCTTGCGCGTGTTGTCGCCGGCGATCGGCTCGATCTTGATCACCTCGGCGCCGAGGTCGCCGAGGATCATCCCGCAGGTCGGGCCCATCACCATGTGGGTGAACTCGACGACACGCACGCCGGCGAGCGGCAGCGGAGGCTGGGTGCTCTTCATGCGCGCGCTTCGAAGCCGAGCGGAAGCCCTGCGAGCGGCGTCATGCCGTACAGCGGCTCGCCGGGCAGCCCCGCCGCGAGCGGCTCGCGCGCACAGATCAGCTTGGCCATGTCGACGCCGGTGCGCACGCCCATCGCCTCGAACATGAACACCAGGTCCTCGGTGACGACGTTGCCCGACGCGCCCGGCGCGTAAGGGCAGCCGCCGAGACCGGCGAGCGACGCGTCGAAGGTGGTCACGCCGGCCTCGAATGCGGCCAGGCAGTTCGCGAGCCCGAGCCCGCGAGTGTTGTGCATGTGGGCGGCGCCGGCGCGCGCGCCGAGCTCGCTGCGCAGCCGCGTGAAGAGGTGCCGCACCTGGGCCGGGTTCGCATGGCCGGTGGTGTCGGACAGCCCCGCTTCGTCGACCCCGGCCTCGGCGGCCTGCAGCGCCAGGCGGATCACGTCGTCCTCGGCGACGCGGCCCTGCAGCGTGCAGCCGAACGCGGTGGAGATGCCGATCTCGATGCGCACCTGGGGTGCACGCTCGTTGCGCAGCGCGACCACGCTGCGCAGCTCGTCGATCATCTGCGACGGCGACTTGCGCACGTTGGCGAGCGAGTGCGCCATGCTCGCCGACACCGGCAGCGTGATCTTGTGGACGCCGGCGTCGAACGCCGCCTGCGCGCCGCGCAGATTGGGGACGAGCGCCATCACGGTGACGCCGGGATGGCGCAGTGCGTGGCCGACGATCTCGGCGGTATCGGCCAGCTGCGGCAGCAGCTTCGCCGGCACGAACGAGCCGACTTCGATCTCGCGCAGGCCCGCTTCGGCGAGCGCGTCGATCCAGCGCTTCTTCGCCGCCGTGGGCATCGCCGATGCCACGCTTTGCAGGCCATCGCGCGGGCCGACTTCGCTGATCAGGACGTCCGGGGGGTGCATTGCTTGCCTTCGCAGATTCTGTGAGACAGAATGATGTTCTATAAAAACGCACGATCGTAAGCGTCGCCGCCGCTCGCTGTCAAACCGCCGGGTTCCAAGACCATGCCGCGCAAATCCGCCCGACCGTCGCTCGCCGAGCGCAACGCCGCGCCCGGCGGAGCCGCCGCCGTCGACCGCGCACTCTCGCTGCTGGCCGCGTTTCGCGCCGGCGATGCGGCGTTGTCGCTGGCCGAGCTGGCCGGGCGCACGGGGCTCTACAAGAGCACGGTGCTGCGGCTGCTCGCATCGCTCGAGCATGCGCGGCTGGTCCAGCGCAATGCCGACGCGAGCTTTTCGCTCGGCCCCGAGCTCGCACGGCTGCACTCGGTCTATGCCGAGACCTTCTCGCTCGAGGCCGAGGTGATGCCGGCGCTGCGCTCGCTCGTCGCGGCCACCCGCGAGAGCGCGGCATTCCACGTGCGCCAGGGCGACCGGCGCGTGTGCCTGTACCGCGTCGATTCGCCGCAGCTCGTGCGCGACCACATCCGGGCCGGCGACACGCTGCCGTTGAACCGCGGCGCCGGCGGCCGCGTGCTGCTCGCCTTCGGCGGTGCGCGCGGCGCGGCCCACGAGCGCATCCGCCGCGCCGGCGTGCTCGAGCTCAGCGGCGACCGCGTGCCCGGGCTGACCGGCATCTCGGCGCCGGTGTTCGACGGCAGCGGCGCGCTGGTCGGCGCGCTGACGCTCACGCTGCCGAGCGAGCGGCTGCGTGCCGAGTTCGCGCCGGCCGTGAAGACGGCTGCTCAGCGGCTCAGCGAGCGGCTCGGGGCGGCACGCGCACAGGGGGCCGACTGATACCGCGCCGATGCTCGCCGCGCAGATCGTGGCGCGCGACTGGCTCGCGCGCCGGATGGGCGGCGCGATCGTCAACGCCTCGAGCATGGCCGCGAAGCTCGGCTTCGCCCGCCACACCGCGTACTGCGCATCGATGTCGACGGCGGGTTCCAGGCTGGATGAGCCAGGTCCCGTTCGGGCTGAGCGGTGCGTACGGAGCCGGCTCCCTGCCACCGCTCGGGCTGAGCCTGTCGAAGCCCTGTGCGCGAACCGCAGTCACCTTGGAGTAGCCTCGCACCATGTACTTCGGCATCGATCTCGGCACTTCCGAAGTCAAGACACTGCTCGTCGATGAAGATCAGGTCGTCGTCACGAGCCACGCCGTCAAGCTCGCGATCTCGCGGCCGGCGCACTGAAGGCCGCCGCGCCCGCGGCACTCGCCGACGTGCGCGCGATCGCGATCTCCGGCCAGATGCGCGGTGCGGTGCTGCTCGATGCCGAGCGGCGCGTGCTGCGCCCGGCGATCCTGTGGAACGACACGCGCTCGCATGCCGAGTGCGCCGAGCTCGAGGCCGCGGTGCCCGAGTCGCGCGCGGTCGGCGGCAACCTGATGATGCCGGCGCTGTCGAGCAGGGGCAGGGCTTCGTCTCGCTCGGCAGCTCGGGCGTGATCTTCGTCGCCGACGACCGCTTCGCGCCGAATCCGGCGCAGGCCGTGCATGCGTTTTGCCATGCGCTGCCGCAGCGCTGGTTGCAGATGACGGTCACGCTTTCGGCAACCACCAGCCTGAGCTGGCTCACCCGCAATGTGCTCGGTCGCAGCAGCGAGGCCGAGGTGGCGCAGAGCGCCGAACATGCGGACGTCGACCGCGCGCCGATCTTCCTGCCCTACCTGAACGGCGAACGCACGGCACCACGACGCCGCTGCGCAAGGCATGTTCTTCGGGCTGACGACGCGTACCGACGCGGCCGCGCTGGCCTATGCCGTGCTCGAAGGCGTGGCGTTCTCGCTCGTCGATGGGCATGCGGCGCTCGAGGCGGCCGGCACCCGCCTCGCCTGGCTTGCCGCCACGGGAGAGTCGGTGGCCGATGTCTGCACGCCGCTCGGCGCTGCAGAGCGCATCGAGCCCGACGCGGCGCTCGCGGCGCGGCTTGCGCCACGGTCTGCACGTTATCGGCGCCTGTACCGCAACAACTGCAACGACTTCGGCTGACGTGGTGGCCGCGGGGCGACGGCGTCGCGCGAAACCGCACATCGGTCCGGCCCGCCGACGTCGCGCCGTCGAGACTCATTGCGCGGCGCGTCAGAAATGAATCATGGATCGGTCACGGTCTGCGGCGGTTCGTGGCCGAAACTGACATCGCGCCACAAGCCAGAGGATCGAATCCCGGTGGCGCTGCTCAGGGAAATCCGCCAAGGTTGGAGATCGACGTGCCTGCAACTGCTTCGCTTCCGTCTGCCCCGAACGCTTTCCGGCGCGACGCCGCGGCTGCGACTTTCATCCAGGCCAGCCTGTCCTGGCGTTCGGCGGCCGAGGCGTTTCGAATTCCGCTCGCGCCGGCCGGTTCGGCGCCTCTCTCGGGTTGCGGGCTGCGCGTCTTGCTGGTGGACGACAACCCCGTGAACCAGATGTTCGGCGAAGCGATGCTCGAAAGGCTGGGCTTCCGGGTGGCGCTTGCCTCGGACGGCGCCGAGGCGGTTCAGCGCTGGAAGGCCGAATCGTTCGATCTTGTGCTGATGGACTGCCACATGCCGGTGATGGACGGATTCGCCGCGTCATGCCGGATCCGCGAGATCGAACGTCAGCGTGGTTCCGGTGCCTACATGCCGATCGTCGCGCTGACCGTATGCGTGGACGACGCCGATCGCGAAGAATGCGTCCGCGCCGGCATGGACGCCGTGTTGCACAAGCCGTTCAACCCGGACGAGCTGGTGGCGTTCGTCGGGCAGTGGGCGCGTCGCGTCACCCAGCGTCAGACCTTGGGTGCCAGCCTCGACCCGAGCAGCCGGTGCACCTCGGTCGAGAGCTGTTCCTGCGTGTAGGGCTTGGCCAGCTTCGGCATGTCGATCTGCTCGTTGCCGTGCAGGTCGGCATAGCCGCTGACCAGGAGGATCGGCATCTCGGGCAGCAGCGCTCGCACCTTGCTCGAGAGCTCCGCGCCGCTCATCTGCGGCATCGCGAAATCGGTGATCAGCAGGTCGGGGCGCGCACCCGCCAGCAGGGTCGACATCGCGCTCTGCCCCGAGTGCACCTCGGTGACCTCGTAGCCCAGGTCTTCGAGCATCGCGGTCGTTCCCGCGGCGACCAGCTCGTCGTCGTCGACCAGCATCACGTGCCCGGTGCCGGTGGCGCGCGGCGGCTCCGGCGGCGCCTCGACCGTTGTCTCGGCTTCGGTCGCCACCGGCAGGCACAGCCGCGCCGTGGTGCCCTTGCCGACCTCGCTGTACAGGTTGAACGAACCGCCCGATTGGCGAGCCAGCCCATCGACCATCGACAGCCCGAGCCCGGTGCCCTTGCCGATGCCCTTGGTCGAGAAGAACGGCTCGATCGCCTTCGCGAGCGTGGCCGCGTCCATGCCCTGGCCGGTGTCGATCACCTCGATCGCGACGTACTGGCCGGGCGGCAGGCCGGCCACGGCTTCTCCGTTCTCGACCGGTCGCGTCCGTATCACCAGCGTGCCGCCGTCGGTCATCGCATCGCGCGAGTTGACCGCGAGGTTCAGCAGCGCCATCTCGAGCTGGTTGCGGTCGACGCGGACCGGCGGCAGCCCACGCCGCGCATCGATCTCGATGTGGATGAGCGGGCCGACCGAACGCTCGAGCAGCCCGGTCATCTCGCTCAGCAGCCCCACGGTGTCGACATTGCCGGGGTTCAGGTCCTGCTTGCGCGCGAAGGCCAGCATGCGCTGGGTCAGCTCCGCGCCGCGCCGTGCGCCGGCCTTCGCCGATTCGAGCAGGCGCTGCGCCTGCGGGTCCGGCGCGTAGCGGCGGCGTGTCATCTCGATGTTCGCGATGATCACCATCAGCAGGTTGTTGAAGTCGTGCGCGACGCCGCCGACGAGCTGTCCGAAGATCTCCATCTTCTGCGCCTGCCGCAGCTGCTGTTCGGCCTGCAGCTTCGCCTTCATCTCGACCTTCAGCGCCTCGTTCGCCTCGATCAGTTCGACCGTGCGTTCCTGAACCCGCTGCTCGAGGATCGAGCGCTCGCGCGACAGCTCGTCGACCAGCTCTTCGCGCTCGCGCTTCGAGCTGACCTCGGCGGTGACGTCCATCGACACGCCGACCAGCGCGCTCACCGCACCGTGCGGGTCGCGCCGCCCGCGGCCGGTCTCCTCGATCCAGTGCAGCGAGCCATCGGGCCACAGCACGCGGTAGGTCAGCGAGAAGCCGTCGCCGTTGCGGGCCGCGCGGGCCGACACCGACTTGACCTTCTCGACGTCCTGCGGATGCACGGCCGCCAGGTAGTCGGCGTACAGGAAGCGCTGGTTGGCGCGCCGCCCGAAGTTGGCCTTGTGCTGGTTCGAGACGGTGAGCCGCATCTCCGGCAGCGCGAGCTGCCAGGAGCCGAACGAGCCGGCCACGAGCGCGAGCTGGAGGTTCTCCTGCGCCTCGGCGACCGCGACCATCCTGTCGCGCGCCTCGTACTGGCGGCGCCGCCCGCGCAGCGCCGCCTGGACCACGCTGACGAAGGTGGTCGGGTGGAACGGACGCTCGAGAAAGCTGACGTTGCCCAGGATCTCCATCAGCCGCGCCGCATGCGGATTGCGCTCGACGCTGCCGCCCTGACGGGTCAGCACCAGGAACGGAAAGTCCGACCACGGCGGCTGCGCGTTCAGCCATGCCTTGATGCCGCGCAGGTCGGCGCCCGTCAGCGACTCGTCGGTGACGACCGCCGCGCCCGCGCCGGCGTTCAGTGCGCCGAGAAAATCGTGCAGGCCGCGGCAGGTGGTCGACTCGACGCTCGCATCGCGGAGGATCGCCGAGGCCACCGCGGCGTCGCGCCCCAGCGGAGCCAGGACGATCACGCGCTCGCTGCGGCCGGCATCGGTCATCGTTCGCCCGCCGGCTTGATCAGGGCCGTGCCGTCGCCCGCGTACTCCGGCACGCCGCGCAGCACGCCCTGGAAGGCCACCAGCGGCTCTCCGACACGAATGCCGTCGTCGCCGATCTGGTATTCGCGGATCGTGTCTTCGTGAGGCCCGGCGCGCTTCTTGATCACCGAGATCGCACGCCGCACACGGCCCCTGGCTTCGAAGTAGCGCAGCAGCAGCACGGTGTCGGCCAGGTAGGTGACGTCGACGGGGGCCCTCATGTCGCCGACCAGGCCGTGCTGGGCGACGGTCAAGAACGTCGTCGCGCCTTGCCGGTTCAGGTATTGCAGCAGCTCGTGAATATGCAGCAGCAGGAACTGCTCTTCCGGCATCGCGGCCTGGTAGCCGTTCAGGCTGTCGATCACGACCGTCTTGACGTTGTGCTGCGTGACGATGGTCTTCACGCGTTCCGCGAATTCGCCTGGCGACAGCTCCGCGGCATCGACCTGCTCGACCAGCAGCAGCCCGTCGTCGCGCAGCTGCTCGAGATCGATCCCCATTTGCCGCGAGCGATCGAACAGCAGCCCGAGTTCCTCGTCGAACACGAACATCGCCGCCCGATCACCACGCCGCGTCGACTCGAGCACGAAGGTGATCGCGAGCAGCGACTTGCCGGCGCCGGCCGGGCCGAGCAGCAGCGTGCTGCTGCCGCGCTCGATGCCGCCGCCGAGCAGCTGGTCGAGCGCCGCGATGCCGCTGCCGAGCCGCGTGCGCTCGATGCGCCTCTTGTGGTCGATCGCGCGCAGGCGCGGAAAGACGGTGGCGCCGCCGCGCTCGATCGTCATGTCGTGGTAGCCGCCCCGGTACGACGAGCCACGGTACTTGAGCACCCGCACTCGGCGCCGCTCGGCACCGTACGCGGGCGCCAGCTCCTCGAGCAGGATCACGCCGTGCGCGACGCTGTGCACTGTCTTGTCGGCCACGTCGGCGGTCAGGTCGTCGAGCATCAGCGTCGTGATGCCGCGCCGGCCGAAGTAGTGCTTCAGCGAGAGGATCTGGCGCCGGTAGCGCAGCGAGCTCTGCGCCAGCAGGCGGATCTCCGACAGGCTGTCGAGCACCAGCAACGTCGGTTCGAGCCGCTCGACCGTCTCGAAGATGCTCTTGGTGCTTTCGCCGAGCTCGAGGTCGGACGAGTACAGCAGGCTCTGCTGGCGCTCCTCGTCGAGCACGTTCTCGGGCGGCAGCAGCTCGAACAGCTGCATCGCTTCCGGGATGTCCCAGCCGTGCACCTGCGCCGAAGCGCGCAGCTCGTCGGCGGTTTCGGACAGCGTCACGTAGAGCCCGCGCGAGCCCGCGGCGGCGTTGGCGAGCATGAACTGCATCGCCATGGTCGTCTTGCCGGTGCCAGGCTTGCCCTCCAGCAGGTAGAGCCGGCCCGGCAGGAAGCCGCCTTCCATGATCTCGTCGAGTCCGCGGTTGCCGGTGGACAGGCGTGCAGGCGCGAGCAGCGCCGCGGTGGCAGGGGTCGTCGTCATCGCTTCCTCCAACACGGGCCATGGTGCGGCCGACCATCTTGCTCGGCCTCGTGCCGCCGCGCTAGCGTAATCTCACGCCCTGGCGGCATTCGTCAGCCGGCTTCTCGAAGAAGGCGGGGAACCGTCCTACACGAGCCGCGACGTCGCGGCCGACAGATCGGCGAGCCAGTCCGCGTACGCGGCCTCGCGTTGCGCCGGGTCGCCGCGCAGCAGCGCCGACGGGTGCACCGTGATCAGCACCTCGATGCCGTCGTCGCGCCGCAGCCAGTGGCCTCGCTCGCTCATTACCTTGATCGGCCGGCCGAGCAGTGCGCTGGCCGCGACGCGCCCGAGCGCGACGATCGCGCCCGGCTCGACCGCGTCGATCTCGC
>Ga0075370_10000667_pt1 | contig 13373 bp, 12 predicted proteins | sample EndMethybrTD3035_FD_71398 | JGI IMG/M metagenome (GOLD analysis project Ga0075370, IMG submission 71398) | Populus endosphere microbial communities from Tennessee, USA - Endosphere MetaG P. TD hybrid TD303-5 | ecosystem: Host-associated > Plants > Roots > Endosphere | place: USA: Tennessee... | reverse complement strand
CAATCGGCATTTCGAATGCCATTCACGCTACTGAAACTGGATCGTTTTCAGCGTGGCCCGGACTTTCCTTAGATTTTCTTACGAATAAAATAGCGGTAGCCGCTTTCCAAGTCGCCTCTTATCTCACCGATCCGGTCTGTAAAAGTCATGAATTTTATCGGCGCATTTGCGTAGTGGATGCTCTTCACAGCGGGGCCAGCCCAGCTTTAAACTTAGCGAGAAAAGTTTCTCTTTGTATTGGACTCGTTGGATGGACGTCTCTGGCGTTGGTAACTGGCTTGCCAGGGATTGCTTTGCGTCTCGCCGGTTCTTATATTCAAAATGAGCCTTTTATTTATGTCCAAGGCGATCTGGATTCGAAGATCCTGCCGGCGGACCGTTCTTTTTCTCTTCTTTCCTGGAATATTTGTTGTGTAGGCGCCGGTTATTCGATCAGCGATGGCGGTGTATTGCCCTGGCATTTTAGGATTGATAAGATCGTTAAGAAGGTGATTGAAAAAGATGCAGATGTAAATTGTCTCTATGAGACTTTTGATGTAAAGTCTGCGTTTTACATTTGCGAAAAGCTAAAGCAAAATGGCTACAATCATTTTTACTTCAATATCGGCCCAAAGGCGGTTGGGGTTTCTTCTGGGATCTTGGTCGCTAGCAAATACAACATTCAAAATCCCCAATTTTCTCCCTTCCCTCAAGATAGTTTGGTAGGCAGGACCAAAAATGCGGCAAAAGGTGTTTTTGCTTTTGATCTAGAAAGCAAAGGCAAAAATTTTGCCCGAATTTGCTCGACGCATCTTCAGCACTCCGAAGAGCCTGAATTTCCCACAGCGGAAGAAATTGAGGCGCGTAGAAAGCAAATGCAGATCATTGTAGACAAAGTGCATGCGGTCCGAGATCGATGCATTGTTGTTACCGGAGATCTAAATTTGGATGATGGCGAGTACCAAGCATCCTCTTGGCATGCCGATTTCCAAAAGGGAGATCATTTTGTTCATAAGACCTGGGGAGGAGACGAATTCTGCGCCCGTCTCGTAGGGAAACGGATTTCAGGGCCTTTGAATTTGGATCATACCATGGTGCTGAATGGAACGGCCCGTTCGATCCGTACCTCATTGGTAGAAACTGGTTATGATCCTGCAGTCTTCAAAGATGGAGTTCTTTCCGACCATGGGGGATTGTTCAGTCGGATTTTTGTGTAGCTAAGCGATTCGATCTCCGCCATCCACATAGACGATGGACCCCGTTGCGTATTTGCATTGGATCAAATAAGCAACAGCTTCAGCGATATCCTCAGGCTCTCCCACTCTTTTGGCAGGCAGCCGTTTGGCGGTTTCTTCAAATGCTTTTAAACGCTCTTGTTCGGGCATGCCATTCCAAACGGGTGTGACAACAGTCCCCGGAGAGATCGCATTGACTCGGAGAGGGGAGAGATCAAGCGCAAGAGACCGGGTTAAACCTTCAATCGCTGCATTGATCGCGCTGCCCGCAGAAAAATGGGGAAAAGGTTTTTGTCCTGCAACCCCGCCGAAAAAGGTGATAGATCCCCCCTTGCGAATATGGGGCGCGCCATATTTTGCCGCTGTATACTGACCCCAAAACTTGCTATCGAAAAAATGTTTGGCCTCATCCAGGGGCATTTTTAAAAAAGGACCCATAACAAAATCTGCGGCTGAAGTAACTAAATGATCAAAAGGGCCTACTACGTTAAAAAGTTGAATGATTTCTTTTTCCTTTGTGACATCCAGAACATGGGTTTCAGCTCTTCCAATCAATTGGGCCGCTTTTTCTAATTTTTCTTTCGTGCGGCTGGCAATCACAATCTCGTGTCCAAGAGCATAAAGTTTTTGTGCAGTGGCAAGACCCATTCCAGAGCTGCCGCCAATAATCACTGTCTTTAATTTGCGTTCCATATTCTTCTAAGACCTTTTTTAGCTCAAAGTAGCAAAATATTGATTTTGATCCTGTATGTTTTAGAAAAATAAGTGAATTCCTTTAGGATAAAAAATTTATAATAGTGGCAAACCCCCTCAATGTTTTTTAATAAAACAAATCGGCTCAAAAGAACCGAAAAATCGACTGAAACTTTTTATTTGGATAGGTTCAAGTATGAAAATCGTTGTCATAGGTGGAACGGGACTCATAGGATCCAAGTTAGTCAATCAACTTGAAAGTTTAGGGCATGAAGTAGTGACGGCATCTCCCTCTAGGGGCGTCAATACCCTCACGGGTGAAGGCGTTGCGGAAGCGCTTAAAGGGGCAAGTGTCGTCGTCGATGTTTCCAATTCCCCTTCATTTGAAGACGCGGCTGTTTTAAAGTTTTTTGAAACCTCTTGCCGTCATCTTCTTCCAGCCGAGAAAGCGGCTGGGATCATCCATCACATCGCGCTTTCAGTTGTCGGCACAGACCTTCTTTCCGAATGTGGATATTTTCGCGCCAAACTGGCTCAGGAAAATCTAATCAAATCCTCCCGCATTCCCTATACGATCGTCAGGGCCACTCAATTTTTTGAATTTTTGGACGGGATCGCCCAATCCAGCACAATCGGACAAACCGTCCGCCTTTCTCCCGCTTTCTTGCAACCTATCGCGTCAGAAGATGTGGCCACTGCTTTATGCCTGGTTGTGTTTGAACCGCCGCTTAACGGCATCATTGAAATCGCAGGGCCCGAGCGTTTCCGTTTTTCAGAACTCATGAAAGAATATCTCAAAGCCATCAAAGATCCCCGTACAGTGACCTCTGATGTGCATGCCAAGTATTTCGGGGCAGAATTAAACGACCATACGCTCATTCCTCAAAAGAAAGCGCGGCTTGGGTCAACTCACTTTAAAAGCTGGTTAGAAAGTCGAAAAAAGTAAGGAACCCCCGTCGAAAAGAGGGGAAACGGTTTACTCGGCGTGATGCGGCAAGTAGGCCGTGCAGGAAATTTCAATCAGAGCGTCGAAAGGCAATTTGCTGATTTGAACCGTAGCGCGGGCGGGTTTTCCGTGCATGAATTCTTCGGCGTAAACGCGGTTCATGACCGGAAAGTCTTGCAAATCTGTTAAAAATACTTTGGTTTCCACTACATTTTCAAGCGTCAAACCTTTCTCTGCTAAAATCGCTTGGATATTGTGCAATACTTGCTTCGTTTGTTCTTCAATGGTGGTTCCGTTTATTTTTCCTGTAGAAGGATCGAGGGCGATTTGTCCTGAAACAAACATATAGGGGCCGGCGCAGGTTGCATGTGAATAAGGACCAATGGCCTTGGGGGCTTGATCGCAAATAATATAAGTGATTTCTGGATTGTGATGGATGTTCTGTTGATTTTGATTAATTGTTGCAATTAACATAAAAACCTAATTTAACATTTCTTAATAATTTCAGAGTTTATATTGAATTATTCTTTCGCGACTGCAGCGAAGCATCTGAAAATGATCCCAGCCACAGCAAACACAAAAAACGCCTAGAAAATACACTGGGGGTGCAATTTTTGAAAGATCGCTTTTAAATCAAAAAAGATGCTAACTTTTTTGGCCAAAAGAGGTTTTTTATGTTGCAGAATGTATCAGGTGGTTCCATCAGTCCTTTTCTGGCTTTTGGTGTTGCGGCTCTGGCTGCTGTCTCAGTAAAAGCAAAAAAGTTTTCTGTTTATACTTTAAGCGTCGATCAAAAATTATTAGATGTTGTGGATCGCTATTTAGGATTTATCAAACAAGTCAGCCAAGGAACTCCCTTTTCTCAATCTGAGGTGGAAGAGTTAATCGCTCCTGATTGTAAGAAAATTTTAAATCAGAAGTTGTTTACTACGACCCGCGATGCGTTTATTTCAGACCTCCTCAAAGTGAATCGAGAGCAAGGGAGTTGGACTGTGACAAAATTGGAAGCGATCCCTGCTTCGCCATTTTATGGAAAATGTGTAACCTTGCAGCTTGGGATTACGATGGATCAATCCCAAGAACGATTTAATGCGAATGTTCTTCTTCGTTTTGATTCAGGCTACCGGATTGCTGAGATCGATGAAGTTTTCGCTAAAGCAGACGGCTCCTATAACTTTTAGGTCTTAAAAAAATGAAATCCAAAACTCTTTTAATTACTGGCGGAGGGCAGGGGGTTGGCCGGGCAATTGCTTTTCGTTTCGCAGCCGCTGGGGCCAATGTTGTTGTAGCGTCGAAAGACCGTCCTGAACAAATCCAAGAGACTCTTGAAGGAATACTATCTGCCGGTGGAAAAGCGCTGTGTCTCGATATCGATGTCCGAAATACCCTTGAAGTGAAAAAATTAGTCGAAAAAACAATCGACCAATTTGGAAGTATCGATATCTTAGTCAATAACACCAGCGCCCCCTGTTTTAGCGATACCTTGCATACGTCTCCAGAACAATTCGATCTGATTCTTTCCACCAGCGTTCGGGCGGCCTTTTTCCTCTCGCAAGCGTGTTTCCCTTATTTGAAAAAGAGCCAAAACCCCCACATCATCAACATCGCCCCGCCGCTTAATTTTGAAGAACCATGGCTTAGGGATTATTTGTCTTTTTCATTGGGAAAATTTGGGATGAGTTTGTGTACGTTAGGCATGTCGACTGAATTTAAAAAGGATCAAATTGCGGTCAATTCTCTATGGCCTCAAACGAATATTGCGACTCAAAGGCTGAAAGATCACCTCTCTCCAATCGTCTATGCTGGCAGCCGCTGGCCTTCTATCATGGCCGATGCTGCGTATGAACTTTCGAAAAGAACCTTTGAAGAAGTTACGGGCCAATTTTTCATCGATGAAGATTTGCTGAGGGAGTCGGGAGTCTCCGATTTCTCCCGCTATGCGGTCGATCCGGCCCATCCCTTAGTACAGACCCTGTTCCTTCCTCTGAAAGAGGGGATGATTCCCATTTCTAAAGAGCTATTTTTTAAATGACAATGTTTAAACATTTATTTTTGGCTATTGGCACGGCGTTGATAAGCTTCTTGAGTACCTTAAAATTGTATGGGGAAGAATTTGTGTTAGAGAAAAAAATAGATGCAATGGCCCAGCAGGCAATGGAAGTTTTCCAAGTTCCGGGAATTGCGATTGGAATTATCGTGGATGGAAAAATCGTTCATACGAAGGGCTACGGTTTTCGGGATGTAAACCGCAAATTGCCCGTCACGGAACACACTGTATTTGCTACGGCCTCTTGTACGAAAAGCTTTACTAGTTTTGCCATGGCTCAATTGGTGGAAGAGGGTAAAATCTCCTGGGACGATCCGGTCGTAAAGCACATTCCTGAATTCCGGTTGGTGGATTCCGAGCGGGCCAAAAATATTACGGTCCGAGATTTGCTTGCCCACCGGACTGGATACGCGCGCCATGATGTTCTTTGGCACACGATTTTGAATTTTTCGAGAAATGATCTAGTCGAACTCTTATCTAAATTAAATCCTGAAACTGGATTTAGGGAAAAATTCATCTATAATAATTTCATGTACATGCTCGCGGGAGAAATCATTGAGAGAGTCTCTCACAAGCCTTGGGAAGAAGTCCTAGAGGAACAGATTTTAAGACCTTTTGGGTTGAGCGATGCAAGCCTTACTTTAGAAAAAATGGAAAAAGGGAGAGATATTTCTAAAGCCTATGCTGAATTACAGGGTGTGGTTCAAGAAATTCCGAAACGTAAGCTAGATGAGCAAGGAGCTGCGAGCGCTTTAAATGCAAGCGTAGCGGACCTAACCAAATGGGTTCAAATCCAGCTTTTAGGGTCATCGGGCCCCTTTCAAGAAATGCATGCTCTTCAAATGACGATTCCTTCTGGGCCCGACGTGTCGAATCCTGTTCAATTGGGTCACGGGCTAGGGTGGTTTATTGGGGACTTCAGTGGGCATCGTTGGATGAGCCATGGAGGATTCATCGATGGCTTTGCAACAGAAATGTCTTTTCTTCCTGACAAAGGACTAGGGCTAGTGGTTCTAACGAATTGCAGTCCCAATGGAAAGTATGCCTTCTCTTATCTAAGGAACAGCATTTTCGATCATCTTTTAGGAGAGGAAGAGGGAAATCGCTTAAAACAAACGCAAGAAGAACGTTTGCAAGCGAAAGAGTCAATCAAAAGAGAGATCGTTTCTGATATCTCGATTGGGAATATTCAAGATTATTTGGGATGCTATTTGCATCCGGCCTATGGGGCTTTAGAAATTAAAGAAGAAGAAGGTCATTTAATCGCTATTCTTGGACGGGCGAAAATTCCTTTGATTCCTAAAACGGAGAGGATATTTCTCGCAGAGTTTTCCTCCCTTCTTGTTTATGGCATCGATCCATTCATTGAGTTTTTATTTAAGGAAAATGGCCAAGTATGGGTTCCTTTCGAGCATTTCTATTCAGGAAAACCTATTGCATTTATAGCGAAGTAATCCAGCCGGCCCTTGATAATGACTCCCGTTTCCAATACCCTTTTAGCCGATATAAAATTAAGATCCTCTAACTGTCTATGGACGTCAGAGCGGTTCGATATTGCTCTCTCTCTTTTCGCTGCTGCTTCGTTTTGGATTCCTCATTCAGGAATCGGTACTTTGCTAGTTCAGGGGATTCGAGGTTTTGCTTGCGCCAATCTGGCTGACCGCGTTTTGCGACAGATTTTTTTAGAGAATAGGGAGAGCTGTGGAGAGTCTTTCTACTATGGATCGGTCTCTGCAGTTATCGAACAAGGACTCTATGCAGGCATTTTGCAAACGAGGTCTTCGGTTTGGGCTATCCCTCGGGTTGCAATCTCTCTATTTCTGGGCGCCACCGCTGCAAGGGCATTGGAGCCTCTTCCCTCGTCGTTGGTTGCTGGAATCTCACAGGATCAAAAATGGGGATTTGTTTGGGCAATCCTTCGAGAAATCGCATCTTCTTATACGCCTTTAAAGTATTCAGTTCCTTTCTTGGTTGCGGCCGATAGCGCGGTTTCAGGTTTATGCGAAGTGTGCCCTCAGAAGGGGAAGCCTTCTTTGCAGAAATATAGCGCACAATGGACTTATAAAGTTTTTTCCCGAGCTATCTTCCAGGTGACAGCCAATCTTGCGGCGATCCGCGCAGGATTCATTTCTGCAATCGTCCAACACCTTCTTTTCAATTTTTCCCGATCTTTAGTTACTAGAAATGGTTTTTGACGGGAAGCCCGTCACTTCTTAATTGACAGCTAAAATTTTATCTCTATACTTTCCTGCCCTTAAAAAAAGGATTTTTAATGAGAAAAATCGGAAAAAAAATTTCGTTTCTTATGGTTTTGTTTCTTTGGCCTTTCTTAAATGGACAGGCGGAAAATCTTGTGCTTCCTGATTTTAAAGCATCGATGCTCCGCGAGCCTTGCAAAGAAGCCCAATATTTGAATCGGAAAAATCTTTATGAATCAGCCAACCCGAAATTTGTGAATCTTTTCCAAGAGATTTATGAAAAACAAATTAAAGAACTTGAGAATAGCGAGAATCAATCCTATCGAATTCCTCCAATCGTGCATCAAATTTGGCTTGGAAGCCCTGTACCGGAAAAATATCGAGCCTGGATGGAATCTTGGGCTAAGCTCCAAGGGTGGAAATACATGCTTTGGACTGACAAAGAGGTAGCCCAGTTTCGGATGCGTAATCGAGACTTATATGAAGTTTCTAAAAATTGGGGAGAAAAAGCGGATATTCTCAGGCTTGAGATTCTTTATAAACTGGGGGGATTGTATGTAGACACAGATTTTGAATGCATCAATCCAGAATTATTCGATCGCTTCCATAAGTGTTTTGATTTCTATGTCGGATTTGAAGCGTTAGAGCATGGTATTATTGGCAAATTCAACATGTTTAAAATGTGTAATGCATTGATTGCCGGAATTCCTGGACATCCCTTGTTGAATGATCTGATCGAAAATATGCGAGCAAACTACTATGCCTATCGGCGGCATACAGGTCCTATCGGAACTACCGGACCCAGTTATTTATCACGGATTATTTGCGAATATGTAGAAAGTAATTTAGATGCCTATCGCAATATCTATCTTCCCGCTACTTTTTTTTACCCCTTTTCTGCACTCGATGTAGAACATTATAACCCCGATTCAGAGGATAGTTTGCCCTATTTTCCGGAAACTTTGGGTATTCATTATTGGAACATGAGCTGGATTGTCCCAGACGCTAAAAAAGATCTATATAAAGAAAAAAAATTCTTTTCCCCAAAGATGGAGTTAAAACATGTTATTTTTTAATCTAAAATTAAAAAAAACGATCGTTAGTTTTTTTGCTGCCCTGGTTGTTTTTATCCCATCAACCCTAAAAGCGAATGAGATCGAGGAAAAGGATCCTTTTCCTTACTTTGCGTTATTGACTGTTCCGAAATCGGGATCCCACATGGTCATCAAAGCTCTCCATTTAATGACAGGAGCAATTTCCATTTGGCATACCAAGTTCCCTTCTTTTCATTACATTCCTAGCGGGGAGGGGTTTCTCTACACCCATTTTTGCTTATCGCCCCAATTGGAAAGGGATTATGCCGAACTTCCTAAATTGAAAAAGATCGTCAATATCCGAGATCTTCGAGACGTTGCGGTTTCCATTGTGAACCAAATTAAAAAATCGGATTGGCCTGGAATGAACAAAAAACAAAGGGCAGAATTTCTTTCCTCGTCCTATGATGAACAGCTCCTCTTTGCAATCAATTTCGACTACGATGTGAAAGAAGTCTCTGAGCTAGCTCCTAACTCTTTACAAGTATCCCTTTCTAAAATTGCAGAACAAACCGGCCGCTACGCGAAAGATCCAACCAATTTGGTCTGCCGCTATGAAAATTTAGTCGGTCCTATGGGGGGAGGCACGGAAAAAGCACAAATCGAAGAAGTAAGAAAAATCGCTTCTTTTTTAGAAATCCCAATTAGTAAAGAACAACTTCATGAAATTGCTTCTCAACTCTATGGGGATGAAATAAATCCCTTTGGGAAAAAAGGGTTTAGTAATTTTCACAGCACATTCCATCAAGGACAAATTGGATCTTGGAAAAAAGTTTTTAAGGAAATACACAAAAAAGCTTTTAAGGAAAAATTGGGAGAAGCTCTCATCGATTTAGGATATGAAGAGGACTTTTGCTGGTAGCTTTCTCTATTCTTTTTTAACGGGACAAGAGCTTTTCCCTAAAAAACTATAGAGGATGCACCAACTAGCAAATACTTCGTAAAACACGAAGACAGAAGCAATCAGCAAAAGCCAGCTTCTTTGCCAATACGCAATTATCAATAAGACCGCTGCGATTCCTAAACGGATCAGGCGGTCTTTTTTTCCAATGTTCGGCTTCATAGCATTTTCTTCCCAAGTTCATCCCAGCGGATATAAAGCTGCTCGATTTGGGTTTCCGCCAAGCCGATTTCGGTGCAAAGAAGGGACAGTTTTTGAGGATTTTCCGCAATTTCGGGATTTTCTAATTGATGATTTAATGTGCGGATTCGTTCTTCCAGTTTAGAGATTTTTCCTTCGATTTCCTCAAATTCTCTCTTCTCTAGATAAGAGAGCTTTCCTTTTAGTTTTGGAGCTTCGGCTTTCTTTTCTTTGGTCTTTTGAGCGGGTTGCACCTGTTGGGCTGCTTCCCACTGGTTATAATCGGGGTACAGTTCGGTTTGCAACGGATTGCCAAAAGCGATCAATGCGCTGCAAATACGGTCGATCATACAACGGTCATGCGTGATGAGTACGACAGCTCCTGGAAAATCAAGAAGATTTTCTTCGAGGGTCTCAAGCGTGGGAATATCAAGGTCGTTCGTCGGTTCATCAAGAAGGAGGAGGTCCGCAGGCATAAGCATCAAATGGGCGATCGAGATGCGGGCCCTTTCACCTCCGGACAATCTTCCGATTTGCATTTCAAGAATATCGGGAGAGAAGAGGAATCTTTTGCACCAACCGTTGACGTGGATCGGCTTGCCTCGGAATGTAACATAATCTCCATTGGGAGAAAGGGCCTCGCGCAGCGTGATATCGGAAGGAAGCTGCGCCCGATGCTGATCGAAATAGACGATTTGCAAACCTTCTGCTTTTTTAATGGTTCCTTGATCGGGCCCGATTTCTCCGGCAAGCATACGGAGGAGAGTTGTTTTGCCAGAGCCATTGGGCCCCATTAAACCGATCCGAGTACCTGGAGAAAGGGTAAAATCTAAATTACGGAAAAGAGGCCGGCCACCGATTTCTTTAGCTAGATTCTTTGCTACGAGAAGTTTTCTTGTTTCTCTTTCTGTAGAAGCAAAATCAATATTTGCTTTTTTGGTTCGATTTCTAGATTGGATTTCCGCATGTTCGGAGAGGATTTCATGCGCTTCATCGATTCGAGATTGGGATTTCGTAGTCCGGGCCTTGACTCCTTGGCGGAGCCATTCCGTTTCTCTCCGGGCTTTAGTAGCTAAAGATTTTTCCTGTTGGATTTGGCCGAGGAGAAATTCTTCTTTTTTTTCTAGAAAGGATTGATAGGAACCATCAATTGCGAAAAGCCCTCTAGGATAAATGGAGTCGATTTCAACAATCCGGTTTGTCGTATTTTGCAGAAAGAAACGGTCGTGGCTGACCAAAAGATAAGTAGGCGATTCTCTAGAAAGAAATTTTTCGAGCCACAGGATCCCTTCTAAATCAAGGTGGTTTGTCGGTTCATCCAATAGGATTAGATCGGGAGAAGAGATCAATTCTACTGCAAGGGCCAATCTTTTTTTCCATCCTCCCGAAAGAAGGTTGGCGGACGTTTCTTCCCCAGTAAAACCCAGTTTGCTGAGCCAAGTTTGGGCCAGTCTTTCCTTTTCGTAGTCGGGAAGAGGTTCTTTAACAGCTTCGATAAGAATTTTTTCGGGGGAAAGATCGGCAAATTCACAGGATTGGGGAACATACCCTATTTTGAGATGTTTCCGAGGAGAAAGGATTCCCGAATCGGCTGTTTCAGCGCCGGCAATGATTTTCAAAAGGGTCGATTTTCCCGATCCATTGGGCCCTATGAGGCCGATCCGATCGCCTTGAAAAATGCTTATGGAAAGATCGCGGAACAATACCCTGGGACCAAAAGATTTCGATAAAGATTGACTGCTAAATAAAAGGCTCATGGAATCAGTTTAAACAAACGCTGCGAATTCGGGTAGTGCCATATCCTCAAGCCTATCTAGAAAGAAATATTCACCACAGAGCTAATCCACACCACAGAGGCGAGGGGAAGCCCCTCGCGCTCCCCCATATTTTAACACCGAGCCCACACCGAGAAAAAGAAAAAAGATAACTTTTTGCGCGTTTCGCGCCTCGGTGTCTCTCGGTGGGCTCGGTGTTAAAAATTTTGCGTTTTTGCGTCTCATTTTTTGTAATTCAAAATGAATCACTATGGATAGTTTTCTTTTCTTGAATCCAACCGATTGCTTGGATATGCTTAATATCTTATAGAAGGCGGATAGTATGAAAAAAGGGCTCTTTTTAAGAAAGCCGATGAGGGCGGAATTTATCGATTCCGATGAAGAAAATCAGGGACTGAAACGCCACTTAGGATCGATTCAGCTGACTTCTATTGGCATCGGGGCCATTATCGGGGCAGGGATTTTTGTTATTACAGGCCAAGCAGCCGCCCAATACGCCGGCCCTTCCATTGTTCTTTCTTTTATCATTGCATCGATCATTTGTATTTTTGCAGGGCTTTGCTATGCAGAACTATCTTCTTTGATTCCTATTTCAGGGGGATCTTATTCTTATTCCTATGTTGCTATGGGAGAATTTCCAGCCTGGCTGGTGGGGTGGGCAGTCACCGCCCAATATTTATTCTCCGGTTCTACAGTTGCCGTCGGATGGTCAGGCTACTTCGTAAGTCTTTTAAAAGATTGGGGCATCGTTTTGTCAGAATCGCTTACCAAAGCCCCTTTCTTATATGATGTTGAAAATGGATGGCAATTGAGCGGAGCCTACCTCAATGTTCCTGCCGTCGTGCTAGTTGCTTTGATTGGCGTGCTGATCGTTGCGGGAATCAAGGCTGCAGCCCATTTCAATAATATCATGGTGGTGATCAAATTAAGCACGATCATCCTTTTCATTTTAGTTGGCATCCCGAACATCCATCCTGAGAATTGGGTTCCTTTTGTTCCTGAAAATACAGGGGTTTTTGGAGAATTCGGCTGGAGCGGGATTTTGCGCGCTTCCGGTTTGGTCTTTTTTGCCTACATCGGATTCGATACGGTGGCCACTTTGGCCCAAGATTCAAAAAATCCCCAGAGAGATCTGCCTCGGGGGATTCTGGGATCCTTGGCGATTTGTACAATTGGATACATCCTCACCGCGTTAGTTCTTACAGGACTTGTGAGTTATTTATTGCTGAATGTGCCTGATCCAATGTCAATTGCTCTGAATGCTTTGGGCCCCAAACTATTTTGGATTGGTTTTATCGTTAAAATCGCTATTTTGGCCGGTTTGATCTCGGTCACCTTAGTGCAATTGCTCGGCCAAACTCGGATTTTCTTAGCGATGAGCAAAGATGGGTTGTTGACCCAGCGATTTTCTCACATAAATAAAAAAACGAGAACCCCCATTCTCGCCTCTGTTGTGACAGCTTTCATCTCTATGACGATCAGCGGGTTTTTCCCAGTGGACATTCTGGGACAGCTCGTTTCCATGACGACTTTGTTCCTTTTTGCCATCGTTTGCTTGGGAGTTTTAATCCTTCGCTATTCCCATCCTGAATTCAAACGCCCCTTTAAGGTCCCTTTAGTTCCTTATGTTCCTGTAGTGGGTATCGTCGCTTGCTTGGCCCAAATGGGTTTCTTGCCGCTTGTTACTTGGATGCAGCTTGCGGTTTGGTTTGCGATCGGACTCCTGATTTATTTTACTTATGGGATCCGCCATAGCAAGATCCGTAAACAGCATTCAGCAACAAAATAAATTTTTATGCAGGATCTTTCAGAAAAAAATCAGAAATGGTGGGGGCTTATTGCTCTCGTCCCTGCGCTCGCAATGATTTTCATGGATCAGACGATCCTGCCTGTCGCTCTTCCCACAATGAAAAAATTTTTCGGGGCTAGCGATGTTGCTCTTGAATGGACAGTCAATTCCTATCTTTTGGTCATCGCTGTCTTAGTGTTGGTTTGCGGGAAAATCGGCGACCGCTTTGGGCACCGTCAGGTTTTTACAGGTGGCATGATTCTTTTTGCAGCAGCTTCCTGTCTTTGCGGTATGAGCGAGACGATCTCCTGGTTAATTGCAGCTAGAGTCCTGCAAGGGGTTGGGGCTGCTTTAATGTTTCCCGCATCGACTGCTTTGTTGATGTCCCTTTTTCCTCCTGCAGAACGGGGGAAAGCCACAGGCATTAATGTAAGCATTAGTTCCTTATTTTTGATTATGGGGCCCTTGATCGGCGGCTATTTGAGCCAAAACTATTCTTGGAGATGGATCTTTTGGGTGAATTTGCCAATTGCTGC
>Ga0075370_10000666_pt1 | contig 13378 bp, 5 predicted proteins | sample EndMethybrTD3035_FD_71398 | JGI IMG/M metagenome (GOLD analysis project Ga0075370, IMG submission 71398) | Populus endosphere microbial communities from Tennessee, USA - Endosphere MetaG P. TD hybrid TD303-5 | ecosystem: Host-associated > Plants > Roots > Endosphere | place: USA: Tennessee... | reverse complement strand
CCCGAACCTGTGCCGTCTGCACGAGTTGTTCAGCGGCGAGGGCTGGTTCTTCAGCATGGAGTTTGTCGACGGCGAACGCTTCAACGAGTGGGTGCGTCCTGACGGGCGGCTCCACGAGCAGCGTTTGCGCGCCGCCCTGAAACAGTTGCTGCAGGGCGTGGTGGCGATCCATGGCGCCGGCATGCTGCACCGCGACTTGAAATCGTCGAACGTCCTTGTTCAAAAGGACGGGCGCGTCGTGATTCTGGACTTCGGTTTGGTCGTGGACTGGCATGCCAGCGCGGCCAGGCGCTCGGGGGTCGACGTCGGGTTCAGCGGCACCCCCGGCTACATGGCCCCCGAGCAAACCTTGAGTGCGGCGAACGTTGCTCCGACGACCGCCAGCGACCTGTACGCGATCGGCTCGATGTTGTTCATTGCCCTGACCGGCAGGCTGCCGTTCGAAGGGCCGCTCAGTGACGTGCTCAAGCTCAAACGGCAGCAGGCCGCGCCGCGCGTGCACAGCCTGTGTGCGGACGCGCCGCGCGACCTTGCCGATCTGTGCGATGCGCTGCTGCAGCGCGACCCCCGTGCACGGCCCGATGCAGCCCAACTGCAAGCAGCCCTTGAGCGTACGGACGCGCCAACCGCGCATGGCGAGATGGCCCCCGCGGGCCCCAGGGTCCTATCGGGCCCTGCACCGGCGCCACTGACCGGCATGGCGCTCGGCGCTGACATCCTGCTCGGACGCGAGAGCGAAATGGCCGCGCTGCGCGCCGCCCATGCGTCGATGCTGGCTGGGCGTCCGGTCGTGATGTTTGTCAGCGGCGAATCGGGCATGGGCAAGAGTGCGCTGTTGCATGCGTTTGTCGATCAGGTGCGGGCCGATGGACACTCGGTCGCGCTCGAGGGCCGCTGCTACGACCGTGAAAGCGTGCCTTTCAAGGCCTTCGACCCCGTGATGGACGGGCTCAGCAGCCACTTGCAGGGGCTGACGGGCGAGGAAGCCGGCGATCTGATGCCGCGCGAGATGTACGCCCTGGCCCGCCTTTTTCCCGTGCTCGAGCGTGTTGACGCCGTGGCCCGAGCGCCGAGGAAGGTCATCCCCGATCTGCAGGAGCTGCGGCTGCGCGCGTTCGCTGCATTGAGTGAATTGCTCGGACGGATGCGCGACCGGCAACCGCTGGTTATCTTCGTGGACGACCTGCAATGGACCGACAGCGATTCGATCGTCGTCTTCGAGTACCTGTTGAGCCAGCCGGAGCCGACACCGTTCCTGTGGGTGGCGACGCACCGCAGCGAAGGCGCCGAGGACAACGCGCTGCTGCAGCAGATTCTGGGTATCGCGGCCAAAAGTCCGCGGGTGGAGTGCCGTTCTCTGCACGTGGGCCCCTTGCCACCGGCAGTTTCGGTGCTGTTGGCGCGGCGCCTGCTGGGTTCGGCCAGCGCCACGGACTCCGAGTCGATCGCGGCCGAGGGCCGCGGCAGCCCCTTCTTCGTCGGTGAACTGGTTCGCCAGGCGCTCTCGGTCCGCCTGACGGGGGCCGGCCCGACCGCGCTCACGCTGGGCCAGACTGTGGACCGGCACGTCAGCCTGCTGCCTGCGAAAGCGCGCGATGTGCTGAACGTGCTGGCAGTGGCAGGGCGCCCGATCGCAGCGCAGCTGGCCGTGGATGCCGCCGATGCGACGCATGAAGCCCTCGACGCCCTGTTGTTCGAGCGGCTCGCACGCACCGCAAGGGTCAGTGCGCACAGTCGCGTGCTGGAGTGCTACCACGACAAGATTCGCGAGTCCGTGGCCGGCGCTTTGACTGCCGAAGCCCTGCGCCGCATACATGCCCGCCTGGCCGAAGCGCTATCAGGGCAGGCGGACTCGCAGCCGGAACACCTGGCGCTGCACTTTCATGGCGCTGGAGACAGCCAGCGTGCCAGCAATTACTACGAGAAGGCGGGCGATGTCTTTGCAGCCGCGCTGGCATTCGAGTTCGCTTCACGCCAGTACCGACAGTGCCTGGACCTCATCGGCGCCGACGCTGCGCGTTTTCGGCGTGTGCAAGTCAAACTCGCCGCGATGCTGGCATCGATGGGCAACAGCCGCGAGGCCGCAGAGGTTTATCGCGCCGCGAGCATGGGTGCTCCGCCGCAGGAAGCGCTCGAACACAAGCGCGCAGCGGCGCATCTGCTCAGCACCAGTGGCTTTACCGACGAGGCGCGCGTGCTGTTGGGCGAGGTGCTTGCCGCCATCGGACTGTCGATGCCGCGGTCGCCACGGGCAGCAATCGTCGCGGCGCTGGCTTCGCGCTTTCTGCTGATGTGCAGGGGGCTGAAGATCGACCCGAGCGCAACACCAGGCCCGGGCGATCAAGCCCGGCTCGGCGCAATGTGGTCGGTGGTCCAAGGCTCGGTCGGCAACAATGCATTCGTGATGGTCGACATGGCGGCCCGCTACGCGCGACTGGCCCTGAACACGGGTTCACGTGCGCATGCTGCGCGGGCCCTGACCATGGAGGCCTACATGGTCAGCCTCGAGGGCCCGGGCACGCGCGCCAAGACGGACCCGATCATGCTGCAAGCCGAGCGGTTGGCCAGCGAGGTGTCGCAGAACGAATTGACGGGTTGGGTGCGCCAAATTCGCGGTTGTGTGCTGGCGCATGAAGGTCGGTTCGCCGAGGCTCAACCGGTACTGCAAGACGCCCTGGAGTGGCTGGGCTCTCAATGCACGGAGGTGCCGTTCGAGTTGGCTGGCACCCAGCTCTACTGCGTGAATGCCGCGAATCATCTTGGCGACTATGCCCAGACTTCGACGACGGCGCCGGGCATCGTCGAGAACGCCTTGCGGCGGGGCGACCAGTACCTGGCTTGCGGCGTGGTCGGTTTTGCGGCACCAGCCTTGCTGGCGCACCGCGGTCTTGCCGACGCGGGCCCACGGATCGACCAGGCCAAGGCCAGCTATCAAGTGCAGAGCTTCTATCAATGGGCTGACTATCTGATCCTCTTGGCCGACCTGAACCTGGCGCTGTACGAGGGCCAACCGGAGCGAGGCGTCATGCTCGCAGCGCAACAGTGGACCGCGCTTGAAAAATCGCAGCTCTTGCGCATGAAGACGGCGTTCGGCTTGATGAGTTACTACCGAGCCGCTTGCGCACTGGCTGCCGCGCGGCAAAGGTCGACGGACGTCACCGAAGGTCTGGCGATTGCCAGAACGACCGCCCGCCAGTTGAACAACTCCCGCCTGCCCCACCTGCCCGGCTGGGCCGCGGTGCTTGAAGCTGGCCTTGCTTGCGAAAAGCAGCAATCGGCTCGGGCAGTAGCGTTGCTGCAGGTTGCGACAACCACCTTCGACGCCACGGGATTGAAGCTCTATAGCGCCGCCGCGCGGCGCAGGCAGGGGCAGTGGACAGGTGGTGAGACAGGCCGTGGGCTGGTGACCGCTGCAGAGGCCGTCATGCACGGCCAAGGCGTGATCGACGTCGAAGCGACGACCGAGATGCTGACACCGGGCTGCCAGCCCGAAGCTCGCTGAGCACCTCGGGTCGCGCCAGCGACGCGCGGTCGCCGCTAGATGCTGATGCTGTTGGGTACCCGGGAGGGCAACTGGAAAAGATAGGGAATCGGCCGTTCGAGGTTGCGCTGGTGGATCGTGATCTCGGCCTGCGCCAACGCAGCCTGAAAAGCCTCGAGGGCCTTCTGGGCCGGGCGATGCGCGAAGTGCGGATATTGCGGATTGCTGGCGTAGTGCCCCAGCGCGTCGAACTGGATGCTGCTGAGCAGGTACACGAACGACAGGGTGTACAGCGCGACGTCCAGTGGTGGCAGCCAATGCAGACACTCCGCCTCTGTGGTGATCGGGTCGTCGCACGTCGGCGCGGCCTTGTAGATTGCAGCGGCCACACTGGGCGCGAAGCCCGCGAAGGGATACTGACCGTAATTGACCGACGCATGCAGAGGGCCCGCGGTGTAGATCATTTGCGCGACGACTTCAACCAGTTCGGGCTTGGTTTTCAACGCCGTCGGAAACCCCGGGAGATTGCCGTACTGCGCGGAGCCAAGCTCGTCCACCCACGCCTTGAGTTCCGGGTCGGCGCTGACGGCGGCGTCGTCGGTGTAGTAGATCCCCACGTACTCTGTGACGAAATCCTTGATGGCCTGCCACAGCAGCAACGTGTCGTCGCGAAACGGGTAGTTCGCCAGCTTGTCTACGCCGCGCAGGGAAAAGATCTCGTCGGGGCTGTTCTCAGCCCAGCGCCAGGCCATACGCGCTTCGTTCACCATCTGCAGCGTCCAAGCGATGTTGGCGCCGACGTTGGCGGCCACCACGCCGCCCGGAACGATGAGGTTGTGTGCGGCCCCATCGTTGATGCTGATGGTGAACCGCAGATGTGGTTCGAGCAGACAGAACAGCGGGTGTTCCTTTGCCAGTTGGCGGTGCGTGGCCACCGCGACGGCCTCCATGATCAAGTGGCAGTCCCCGAGATGGGCGACCGATTCGTGTTGAATCGCACAGGCCACGTTGACGAAGTACTTGGCGATCTTCCACTTCATTCGATGGGAATCGTTCGCACCAAAGGCATCGTTCGGGCTGAAGATGGCCGAGCCCTTAGTCTGCCCCAACTGGATCGCGATGGGCTGCAACACGCCGGGGCGGCCTTTCCCGTAAGCCGGCGGATAGCCCTCGGGCGGTAGCTCGTTCCAATAGAACAGGGCGATGGGCGACGGCAGGTGGCGCTTCTTGCCGTGCAGTTCGCTTTCCTTGGGTTCCATCTTCCCGTCGCCGATCAGCACGGCGTAGTCGCAGGCGTAGATCTTGCCGGCGGTGATCTTCTCGGTCAGCGAGATGGTGGTGGTGCCGCCTTGGCTCAAGATGGTCACCGCATCATTGACGGCTATTTTTTTCGTCAGCTCGCTCCAGGCCAGGGCCTTGCTGCCCGGCACCTTTTCAAGGTCGACGCGGCGCAAATTGGTCGTGTTGAAGCCGGCCAGTTGCAGATAGCCGAAAAACCAATCCTGCTCGCAGCGCTTGCTTTCCCCCCGCATCCAATCCTTTTCCTCGATCGCCATCATCTGGGGCGTGGGTAGCGTGACGATCAATCTTTCGTAGTCCGACTCTTCCTTCGCCTCGAGGAAGGACGACCGAACCAGGTCGAACAAGGTCGACTTCAGAATTGCCGTAGGCCCTTCTTGAACCGCCCCGGCGGCGGCTGCAAACATGCCTTCGACCAGCTTTTCAACATCCTGCTCGAGTTGGCGTAATTCGAGACCGAGGTTCCAGATGTGGCCGTTTTCGATGCTGTCTATGTCCTTCTTGATCTCCTGCGTAAGGAACCAGCGCGCATTCACGGCGAAGTTCTCGGCGATCTCCGCGCTGGTCTGCGCGACCAGCGCGTTGTAGGCGGCGCTGAACTCCTCGCCGGGCGGCACGCCCGCGCACATCGGCACCGCATCGAGGTTCGGGTAGCTGCGAACGTAGTTGTAGGCCGTGCGGGCGAGCGACAGCTGCAGCGCGCGCGCCTCCCGCTGCGCCTTAGCTTGCGCTGTATCGGATTGATCCGGCAACGTGGGAGTGGCTACGTTCATCGCTGGCATGAGGGGTGCTCCGGGTACGCAGAAAGTTTGCAAGGCGCAGTGCGCAAGCGTAACGGCTCCGTGGACATTCGCGGAGTTTTAAAAGAGTGCCGCCCCGGCCGGACCTGCGCCGTCTCTGGCGCATTGCGCCCATGGGTCGATCGTTCGACCAAAGAGAGCGACCGACAGACCCTGCCGTTACAGTCTCGCCCTCAGGTGCAAGCTAGGAGCAGGCATGTTTGAAGGGTCGAGGGCAGAGAATTCCGGCGACTTCCTGGCCGAGTTGGCGCGGCTGGGCGAGACGCGCACCTGGGAGCCTGGCGCCCTGGTGGTGACAGAGGGCGACATTGCCGACTGCATGTACCTCATCCACGAAGGCGAACTGCGCGCGTTCGTGGCCGGGGACGGCGGCCGCGTGGTGGAGCTCAATACGCTGCATGCGGGTGAGCTCTTCGGCGAGCTGATGCTCAATGGCGAGCTGCGCTCCGCCACGGTGCAGGTCACCACGCGGGCGCGGCTGACGCGCGTGACACGTGCCGAGGCCGAGCGCATGCTGGCGCAGCGGCCCGAGCTCGCGTTCCAGTTGATCCAGCGCCTCGTGCATCGCGTGCGCACCCTGACGCGCACGGTGGGCCGGCTGGCGTCGGTGGACGTCTACGGCCGGCTCGCGGGACTCTTCGATGCCTTGGCGGTCGACGACAAAGGCCTGCGCGTGGTGCCCGGCCCGTTGAGCCAGCAGCGCATCGCAGAGCGCGTGGGCGCTTCGAAGGCGATGGTCAACCGGCTGCTGACCGACCTGGCCAAGGGTGGCTACATCGAAGTCTCGCGCGAGCGCATCGTTCTGCTCAGGAAGTTGCCGCCGAAGTGGTGAGTGCCGGCAAAGCAGGCGCCCATACCTGTGGATCGGGCGTTCAGCCGGCTTCGGCGGCGCTGCAAACGCATTCGAGCAGCACGGCCTGGTCGCCGCACTGGTTCGCCAGCAGCAGCACCAGCCGGGCGTTCAGGTCGGCGCTCTGCGCCTCGCTCAATCCCTCGTGAGCCGCCAGCCAGGCGGCATAGAAGCCATCGGGGTCGGGAATCTGGTTCGTGCTGATCATCGGCATGGCGTTCTTCCTCAAGGGAGTGCGAGGACGGTGCGCACAGTCTGCGCCAGTGCATCGGGCGTCGGTGCATCGAGCAGGGCAGCACGATAGGCGTCGGGCCGCAGCAGCAGCAGCAGCCCGGGCGCCTCAAGCCCGAGGTGCGCCAGCTCGCGCGCACCGGCCCGGTAGGTGGCCAGGCCGCTCTCGCCGCCCAGTGCCACCAGCCGCAACGGCAGACCGGCCAGCGCAGCCTGCGCAGCGGCGGCATCGGCGGCGCCGGGTTCCCGCCAGAGCGCCAGGCAGCGAGTGTCGGTGGCCAGCATTTCCATCAGCGGAACCTGCGTGTTGTTTACGTCATGCAGCACGAGGTTCTGAACCGAGTGGCCGCCGTCGGGCAGGTGCACGGATGCAGGGTACTCGTTGGCGACCGACATGCGGCCGGTATTGACCAGCCCACGCGCGAACGCGTGGTGTGGGGCAAGCGCCACCACGGCGCGCCGCATCGTGTGCTCCGCCGGACTGCGCGGCGCCAGGAAACGCGCCGATCGGCTCGTGACCTCGAGGTTCTTCCGCGCGGCAGCGCGGCGCTCCGCGTCGTAGCTGTCGAGCAGGGCCGCGCCGGCTCCGCCGCGCAGCACCAGCGCCAACTTCCATGCCAGGTTGGCCGCATCCTGGATGCCGGTGTTGCCGCCTCGCGCGCCAAACGGGCTGACAACGTGGGCGGCATCCCCGATGAAGAAGATGCGGTCGTGGCGAAAGCGCTCCAGCAGATGGTCGCGGTAGCCGTAGGGGCCGATCCAGACGAACTCGAACTCCACGCCGGCCCCCAGTTGCTTGCGCAGCCGCGCACCGGCCACTTCGGGGCGGCTGATCTCAGACGGGTCGCAATCCTCGGCCATTTGGTAATCCATGCGCCACACGCCATCGGCCATCAGGTGCTGCCAGACAGCGCGACCGTCGTTGAAAGGCGCGTCAACCCATGTCCAGCGCTCGATCGGCAACGGCTTCTTGAAACGGACATCACTGATGCACCAGCGATCGGTGCTGCGCGAGGCATGCGCGGGCAGGGCCAGCTGGGTGCGGATCGGACTGTGCGCGCCGCTCGCATCGATTAGGTGTTCGGCCGCGAGCGTGTAGGTGCCGGCCGGCGTGTCGACGGCGAGCCGCACGGCGTCATCCGCCAGATCGACGTGCGTCACGCGGCTCTTCCATCGCAGGTCCGTCAGGCCCAACTCCAGGATGCGCTCCACCAGGAACCACTCAACATAGAACTGCTGCAGGTTGATGAAAGGCGGCTGGCGCGAGACGCTGTCGGTTTGCAGGTTGAAGTTGTAGACCTCCTGTGTGCCCGAGAACGTGCGTCCGAATGACCAGGTGATGCCCTTGGCGGCAACACGCTCGTAAATGCCAAGGCGCTCGAAGATTTCCAGGCTCTTTTGCGCGTAGCAGATGCCGCGCGACGAAGCACCTCTCACGCCGACGGTGTCGTCCTCGTCGAGCAGCACCGAGCGGATGCCGCGCGAGGCCAGGTCGCATGCCAGTGTCAGACCGGCCAGGCCACCGCCAACGATGACGACCGGGTGGCGGGTGCCGGCACCGCCGGCGATTTCGGGCGGCGGCACGAAAGGCCAGCGGGGCAGCTCATAGGCCGGGGCGAATGCAAAGGTTTCCATGGGGCTCGTCGTCTCTGTTCTTTTGGGGAAGCGGGCGCGCGGTATCGGCATCTTGAAGATTTTTTCGTGCCTGTGCACAACCGGATGCCTCCCGGTGGTGCCCGTGAAATCGCAAGGGTCGACCGAGCTGGTGTAGCTACGGATAGCTACATACCGTCAATGTACAAATCGTCACACTTACGGCTTAAGTACACAGTTTGGGCGCTCTCTGCCGTGTGGGTCTGGAAGGTGTCACGCCTGGTCCAGTCGTCGCTCGGTACGGCGAAACACGATGAGAATCCTTTCCGCGTCTGCCACGGCACGCCAACGCTTTGCCGTCCACGCGGGTTTGGCCTCGTTGCTGGTGGCGCTGCCGGCGTCCCAGGCCTCGGCGCAGGTGGGGCCGGGTGCGGTGCCGCGGCAGAACGACGCGACGCAGCGCCAGCTGGAAGACCGACTGCGCGAAGAGCAGGAGCGCGCCCGCATCGCCGTACCGCCGCGCCCGTCCGTGGCGCCCGAGGTCGAGGTGCCGCGCGTGCAGGTGCCCGACCTCGGTGGCTGCCGCGACATTCAGCGCATCGCGATCGAGGGCGCGACGCAGCTGTCCGCTGCCCTGCGTGCGCAGATCGACGCCGACTACGCCGGCCGTTGCCTCGACGCAAGGAAGCTTGAGGACATCCTGGCGCTCATCACCAAGCGCTACATCGACGACGGCTTCATCACTACCCGCGCCTACCTTCCGGCGCAGGATCTGCGCACCGGCACGCTGACGATCCGCATCGTCGAAGGCCGCATCGAGAAGTACGAGTTCGAGGCCACGCGGCCCAGCGGCGTCTGGCTGCGCGGCGCGTTCCCACCGGTGCCCGGCGACCTCTTGAACCTGCGCGACCTGGAGCAAGGCATCGACCAACTCAACCGGCTTGGCTCCAACAACGCGCAACTCGACATCCGTCCGGGCGCGCAGCCGGGCGACAGCGTGGTGATGGTGCGAAACGCATCGCGCCGTCCGGTGCGCCTGCTGACCACCGCAGACAACCTCGGCACGCCCTCGACCGGACGCACCAGCCTGGCGGCCACGATGAGCCTGGACAGCGCGTTTGGCTTCAACGAGCTGATCGCACTGACGCAGCGCAACTCGGTGCCGCACGACGCCAACCACCGCTCCGAGGCCACCGCGCTGACCGCCTCGGTGCCCTGGGGTTTCAACACGGTGAGCGTCGACCTGAGCCGCACGGCGTACGCCAACCGCATCACCCAGCCGAGTGGCAACACCATCCTGGCGGAGGGACGGACAGAGAACGTTGGCCTGTCGGTCGACCGGGTGCTGTTTCGCAACGCGGGCAGCCGCCTCAGTGCCAGCGCCCGCATCGGCACGCAGGACACGCGCAGCTGGCTCGGCGGCGAGCTGCTCGGTGTGGCCAGCCGCAAGCTCGCCACCACCGACGTCGGCCTGAACGGCTTTGCCGCGCTTGGCGGCGGCGTGGTCAACGGCCGCATCGCCTGGGTGCACGGCCTCAATGCGCTGGGCGCACTGAACGATCCGGTCAATTTGCCGAAAGACCAGCCGCATGCGCAGTTCGACAAGTTCACCTTCGACCTCGGCTTCGACCGCCGCTTCACCGTGGCTGACACCACGCTGGCCTGGTCAAGCCAGATCAGCGGCCAGCATTCGCGCGACACGCTGTACGGCGCGCAGCAGATCCTCATCGGCGGTCCCGGCAGCGTGCGCGGCTCGCTGCTCAACACGCTGAGCGGCGACAGCGGCGCGTGGTGGCGCAACGAACTGAGCCTGCCTTTCCAGCAAAGCCTGGGCGGCACGTCGGCCTCGGGCCGCGTGTACGTGGGCTTTGACATCGGCCATGTCAGCAATCGCGCGGCGGGGGTGCCGTCGGGCTCGATGTCGGGCGCCACGCTCGGCCTGTCGCTGCAGGCCGCCGGCGGCAGCCTCGACGTGTTCGCCTCGCGCGCCGTGCGCCTGCCCGCGAGCATGCGCCGCGAGTCCACGCAGGTCGGCCTGCGTCTTTCGTATTCCCTCTGAGGTGTTGCCATGAACCGTATCTACCGCGTCGTCTGGAACACCAGCCTGAACCTGTGGGTGGCCGTGGCCGAAACCGCGCGCGGCAAAGGAAAAAGCGCCACCGCCGTGGTGCTGAAGCTGGCGGCCGCGAGCCTGCTGGCGCCAGCCGGCCTGGCCAGCGCGCAGGCCGTGCCCTCGGCCACCGTCTCGGGCGGCGCGGCGCGCGCCTTCGTGGCGCCCAACGGGGTCACGGTGGTCAACATCGAGGCGGCCAATGCGGCCGGGCTCTCGCACAACCGCTACACGCAGTTCAACGTGAACCCGGCCGGGCTGGTGCTCAACAACGCCAACGCGGCGCAGGCAAACTGGCAATCGCAACTGGCCGGCCAGCTGGCGGCAAACCCCAACCTGGGCGCATCGGCACGCATCATCCTGAACGAGGTGGTGTCCAACAACCGCAGCACGCTGGCCGGCTTCACCGAGGTGATGGGCGGGCGTGCCGACGTGATCCTGGCCAACCCCTACGGCATCACCTGCTCGGGCTGCGGCTTCATCAACACCGACCGCGTGACGCTCACGACCGGCCTGCCCACCTTCGGGCCGGATGGCAGCCTGCGCGGCTTCTCGGTGCAGCAGGGCGACATCCTCGTCAACGGCAACGGCCTCAATGCGACCGCGCAGCAGGTGCTCGACCTGGTGGCGCGCTCGGTGCGCATCGACGGCAGCATCTCGGCCAACGACCTCGGTATCACCACCGGCACCAACGCCTGGGACTACGGCAGCCGCACCGTCACTGGCAGCGCGGGGGCACTGGGCAGCCTACCGACCTATGCCATCGACAGCAGCGCGCTGGGCGGCATGTATGCCAATCGCATCCGCATGACTGCCACGGAGGCCGGCGTGGGCGTGCGCATGCTCGGCGATGCTGCGGCCACGGCTGACGACTTCACGTTGTCTGCTGCGGGGCGCATCGAACTGAGCAACCGCATCTCGGCACAACGCGACCTCGCGATGACCAGCGCAATGGCCATCGCCGTGGCCGGCAGCAGCCTCACGGCGGCGCGCGACCTGAACCTCGCGAGTGAAGCGGGTGCCTTGACCCTGGCCGACAGCGCGCTGGTGGCCGGCCAGAACCTCGGCGTGCGCGCGGGCAGCGTCGCGCTGAATGCAGGCACCCTGCTGCAGGCCGGGAACGCACTCGACGCGCGCGCCACCGCGGGCGATCTGGCGCTCGGAGACGCCGCGGTGACGGCAGGTGGCGTGATCCAGTTGAGCAGCACCGGCATGACGCGCATCGACGCCGGCGCCAACCAGGGCGTGCAGAGCCGGGCCGGCGACATCGCCATCAACGCCCTCGGTGGCCTCGAAAACGCCGGTGCCGTCAGCGCCGACACCGGCAACCTCTCGGTGCGCGCGGGGACGACGCTCGTCAACAGCGGCACGCTCAACGCCGGCCAGAACCTCACGCTCGCCGACGCGGCGGGCGGCGGCACCCAGGCCCTGACCAACAACGGCCTGGTGCTGGCCGGACAAGCCATCGACACGCAGGCGGCCAGCCTCGTGAACACCCGGGTCATGCGCGCCGGCACGAGCCTCGGCACACGCGCCACCACGGTCGACAACAGTGGCTGGCTGCAGGCCACTGGCGGTGCCAACACCCTGGTCGCGACCGACTTGACCAACCGCGCCAGCGGCAACCTGGTGGCGGTGGCGGGGTCGCTCGGCCTCACGTTGGCGGGCACGCTCGACAACAGCGGCTACGTGGGCAGCGGGCAAGCCCTGAACGCGCAGGCCGCGACCATCGCCAACCGAACCGATGCCTACATCGGCAGCAGTGCGGGCGCCCTGACGCTGCTCGCCACCGGCACGCTCGACAACGCCGGCGTGGTGCTGGCCGAAGGCGGCAGCGCGAGTCTCACGGCCGGCAGCACGCTTACTAACCGCGGCGACATCGCCGCCCAGCAGGCACTCACCCTCCAGGCGGCGCGCATCGACAACCTGGCCAGTGGTTACCTGGTGAGCGGCAATGGGCCGATGGCGCTGACGGCCGCCACCGCGCTCACCAACAACGGCTCGGTCTCGGCCAACGCCGGTAGCGTGACGCTGAACGCGGGCGACGCGATCACCAATGTCGGCAGTGCGACCGGCTTCGGGGCGGCCGGCACCATCAGCGCCGGCGGCGACCTGGTGGTGGGCGGCCTCAACGGCGGCGCAGTCACCCAGTTCAGCAACTCGGGCTACCTGGTGGCCGACGGCACGCTGCGATCGAACTCTTTCTTTGCGAACAATGCCGCCAGCGGCTGGATCCAGGCGGCCCTGGGCAGCGCGGTCAGGAGCGGCAGCCTCACCAACGACGGCACCTGGCTGCTGTCGACCGCGAGCGGCGTCGCCCACGACACCGTAGCACTCGACGGCGGTTTCCTGAACAACAACGGCACGCTGCAAAGCGCCCGCGACCTCGACGTGAGCGGCGCCGGCATCACCAACAGCAAGGCGATGGTCGCGGCTGGCAACCTCGGCCTGACCAGCACCGGCTACCGCATCACCAACACCACCGGCGCCACGATGCAGGCCGACGGCACGCTCGCGGTAAACGGTGCCTCCGACGTGGTCAACGAGGCCAATGCGTTGATGCTCGCCACCAACGTGTCAATCGCCGGCACGGCAAACGCCGTCACCGGGCTCGGCCTGGACAACCGCGGCACGATCGCCGCGCATGGGGGCGATACCACCGTGCGGCTGGCTGGCGCGCTGGACAACAGCGGAACGCTCTACGGCAGCGCCAATCTCGACCTCGAGACCGTGAACCACGCATCGGCTTCGGCATCGCTGCGCAACAGCGGCAATCTGCTGAGCGACGGCCAGATGAGAATGCGCGTCGGCAGCCTGACCAACACCGCCAGCGGCACGATGCAGACCGCCACCGGCACCGACGTGTACGGCACCGGCGCGTTGCTGAACGAAGGCCGATGGCTGGCCGGCGCCGGCGGCAGCGTGAGCTTCCAGGGCAGCCTGACCAATCGCGCAGCGATTCAGGCCACCAGCGACATCACGTTCACCGGCGCCACCGTCGAGAACCAGGCCGG
>Ga0075370_10000665_pt1 | contig 13390 bp, 14 predicted proteins | sample EndMethybrTD3035_FD_71398 | JGI IMG/M metagenome (GOLD analysis project Ga0075370, IMG submission 71398) | Populus endosphere microbial communities from Tennessee, USA - Endosphere MetaG P. TD hybrid TD303-5 | ecosystem: Host-associated > Plants > Roots > Endosphere | place: USA: Tennessee... | reverse complement strand
GTACAGAAAGCGCAGGCGCGATATCTGATTTCGGCGTCCTTCGTTCGCATCAGTCGATGAGGAGCAAGCGGTTGTCCACGGCAGGCACGCACATTCCTGCGGAGGTTCCCGTCATGGCCCCCGACAGACTGGCCGACAGAGGCAGTGTTGCCCGGCGCGTGTGCCGCATGGCGCCGGTCTTGGTGCAAGGCCTTGCATGGGCCCTGTCGTGCGCGCTGTGGGCCAAGGAGCCGCTGCCTTCCTTCGCGGCACTCGAGGCCGCTGGCGCGAGGATCGGGGAGATTCGCGTCCTCAACAACAACATCTTCGATACCGAGGACCCGAAAGAGAACAAGCTGCTGTTTCGGTGGGCGAACGCGCTGCACATCCGCACGCGCCCGGGCGTCATCGAACGTGCGCTGCTGTTCAAGACCGGTGACCCGGTGTCTGTGCGCCTCATCGAGGAGACCGAGCGTTTGCTGCGCAGCAACCGCTACCTGTACGACGTGCAACTCCGCCCGGTCGCTTACCACGACGGCGTCGTCGACATCGAGGTGGCGACGCGCGACACCTGGTCGCTCGATCCGGGTGTCAGCGCCGGCCGTTCGGGCGGCGCGAACTCCAGCGGGATCCATCTCAACGAGTACAACCTGCTCGGGACCGGCGTGGCGGTCGGCATTGGTCGATCTACCAGCGTTGATCGCTCCAGCAACGAGTTCCAGGTCACGAACAACCATGCCTTCGGGACTTGGACGTCGCTCAGCTACACCCACGCATCGAACAGCGACGGCCGGCAAGACGCGGTCTCGGTCGTGCGGCCCTTCTATGCGCTCGATGCGCGTTGGGCAGCCGGCGTCAAGGCGTCGAAGGACGACCGCATCGATTCCATCTACAACGCCGGCAACGTGGTAAGCCAGTATCGCCACCGGCAGAAGCAGGCCGAAGTGTTCGGGGGCTGGTCGCAAGGACTGGTCGATGGGTGGGTGCGGCGCTACTCCCTCGGCGTGAACCTGCAGGACGACGCCTTCGCAACCGAGCCCGGGCTGGCGGCGCCCGCGCAGTTGCCACTCGACGAGAAACTGGTGGCGCCCTTCGTTCGCGTCGAGCTGATCGAGGATCGCTACGAAAAGCTAGAGAACCGCGACCTGATCGGACGCCCCGAATTCTTCGCGCTCGGCTTCGCCTCGACGGTGCAACTGGGTTGGGCCACCACCGGCCTCGGGTCGAGTCACGACGCCTTGCTCTACTCAGGGACGGTCGGTCGCGGATTCGAGCCCGCACCCGGAGACCTTCTGACGCTCACCGGCATGGTCTCCGGCCAGTACGCGAACGGACACGTCAGGCGCGAGCGCCTCGGTGTCCAGGTCCGGTACTACATGCCCCAGGGCAAGCGCTGGTTGTTCTACGCGGCAGCATCCGGTGACAGGCTCACTCGTCCGAACCCGGACGAGATCCTGCAGTTGGGCGGCGACAACGGCCTGCGCGGCTACCCGCTGCGTTACCAGAGCGGCGAGCGGCGTGCCCTGTTCACGGTAGAGGAACGTTTCTATACGGACCTGTATGTCTTGCGACTGTTCCGCGTCGGTGGTGCGGCATTCCTTGACGCGGGCCGCGCCTGGGGTGGCGACACCGCCAACGTGGTCAATTCGCGCTGGCTGAGCAACGCCGGGGTAGGCCTTCGCATCGTCAGCGCGCGGTCGGCCTTCGGCAACGTTCTTCACGTGGATGTGGCCTTTCCGCTCAATGCCAGTGCCGACGTGAAGAAGATTCAGTTCCTGGTCAAGAGCAAGGTGAGCTTCTGACATGCACGTGATCGGGCGTGTATCAGCGGTTACCTCACCGTCCCGCGGCCGAAAATCCCGAAGTCGCCGCGGCCGACGGCGTGTCTGACCCGATCCCCAGGTCATGACGAAATGAGATGGATCACGGGTGCGGCGCGTGATTAGAGTGAAAGCATTGCCCACTCACAGGAGGCCGCATGCGCGACGATCATTCAGGCTTCAAGCCGCTCGATCCAGGTCGGGTGAACGCACTGGACCCGCTCGAATTGCAATACTGGTGCCGGGAACTCAAGTGCACCGAAGATCAACTGGAGAAGGCTGTCGCCAGCGTGGGCAGCCACGTCGCCGAGGTACGGCAGTTCCTCGCCTCCGCCGAAGCAGGTCGCTGATGGCGCGGGGCTGTGAGGCAGCGGCTCTATCCGTTCAGCACGAGCGACTCCCCGGGGTATTGATCGCAGATGAAGTCGACGAAGGCCCGAACCTTCGGTGCAGGGAGTCGTCTGGACGTGTGAAGGATCCACAGAGCGACCTCCGAGCCTGAGACTGCGCCCCACTGAACGAGCTCGCCGCGAGTCAGCTGGTTCCACGCGATCGACTGCGGAAGGAGCGCGGCACCGGCGCCCGCGACGGCGGCGTCGCGAATCATCAGGAACGAGGAGAGTCTGAGCCTTGGAATGGGCTCAATGACCAGGCGTCCTTCATCGAGATTCCAGTGGGTGGGCTGGAAGCTGGAGGAGACCACGCTGTGCACCGCGCCGACGCTTCCGGGGCCTGGCATCGGCACCGAAGGCGCCGCGACGACGACGAGCCGGTCTTTCGCGAAGCAGCGGCCCACCAAGCCGCTGTCGGGGCGTGGGTTGATTCGAATCGCGACGTCGAACTGCTCCTCGATGAGGTCGACGATGCGGTCCTCCGCCACCACGTCGAATGTGACCTCTGGGTAGGCCACGCAGAACTCGGCGCAGATGCGCCCCATTGCGAGCTGCGAGAACAGCAGTGGAGAGGCCACACGCAGGCGACCGCGAGGTGTTGCCAGTCCCTCACGTGCGGCGGTCATCGCTTCGGCGACCTCATGCATCGGCCCTTCGGTTCGGGCCACAAGCATCTCGCCTGCCTCGGTGAGCTTCAACCCGCGAGTGCTGCGCTCAATGAGTCGCACACCGAGCTGCTCTTCGAGGTCGGAGATGTGCCGAGACAGCGTCGCCTTCGACTTGCCGCTGGCGCGACTGGCCTTTCCCAGGCCCCCGTGGGTCGCGACGAGTGTGAAGTCCCCGAGTGCGTTCAGATCCATGTGTTCCACAAATGAGACGGCATGTCTTGATTTTGGCCTCTGTGTTTTGCGGGTGCAACAGCCTATCTTCTTGTCATCGCAACTTCGATACGAGGAATTCCAAGATGACGACCCAACGTGCAGTGCTGATTCGCGCCTATGGCGGCGCGGATGCCGCCGAGGTGAGCGAGTTCGCGACGCCCCACGCAGGCCCAGGTCAGGTGTTGGTCCGCGTCCGCGCCGCCGGCGTGAACGGCCTCGACTGGAAGGTCCGCGAGGGCTACGTCCGAGACGCGTTCCCGCTCCAGTTGCCCGCTGTGCTGGGCATCGAACTTGCCGGCGTGGTCGAAGCCGTTGGACCGGGCGCCTCGCGGTTTCGCGCCGGCGACAGGGTGATGGGTGGCATCGGTGGACTGGGTGCTTATGCCGATGTCGTCGCGGTCCATGAAGCGAATCTGTCCCGGACGCCCGAAGCCTTGGGTGATGTCCAAGCGGCCGCGATCCCAGTCGCCGCCGTCGCGGCCTGGCAGAGCCTCCACCACGCCGGGCCGATCCGCTCTGGCCAGCGGATCCTGATCCACGGCGCGGCAGGCGGACTGGGCGGTTTTGCCGTGCAGTACGCCAAGCGGGCTGGAGCCGAGGTCTTCGCGACTGTGGGCACCCCCCACGTCGACTACGTGCGCAGTCTCGGCGCAGACCATGTCATCGACTACCAGACGCAGCGCTTCGAGGAGGTTGCTCGCGAGATCGACCTGGTGCTGGACTACGTCGGCGGCGAGGTGCTCGATCGTTCCTGGCAGGTGCTGACGGCGAGCGGCGCCATCGTGGGCACGTCTTCGCCTGACATCCTGGCCCGCACACCGGCAGGCCGCCGCGGCCTGTGGTTCATGAACAAGCCCGACGCCGCATTGCTGGAACGGCTCGCCGCGGAGGTGGCCGGCGGGCAACTGAAGTCCAAGGTCAGCGAGGTCGTCGGATTCAAGGACATCCCCGCCGCCATCGAACGCAACCGCACCGACTCCCGCACCGGAAAGGTCGTGGCGGACTTCTCGCGCTGACCGTTCCCAGTTCACTACTCCAGGAGATTCACATGAGCATTCTCGTCACGGGTGCCACTGGCACCATCGGTTCACTCGTCGTCCGCGGACTCGCCGGCGCCGGCGCAGAAGTCAAGGCGCTCGTCCGTCAACAGGGGAAGGTGGCGTTTCCCGCCGGCGTCACCGAGGTGCTCGGCGACCTGACCGACGTGCCGTCGATGCGCGCCGCCCTGTCGTCGGTGCACACGCTGTTCTTGCTGAACGCCGTCACACCCGACGAAGTGACGCAGGCCCTCATCGCGCTCAACTTGGCACGCGATGCCGGCATCGAGCGCATCGTCTACCTGTCGGTGATCCACGCCGACAGGTACACGAACGTTCCCCACTTCACGGGCAAGTACACCGTCGAACGCATGATCGAGGCGCTTGACTTGTCTGCGACCATCCTGCGTCCTGCCTATTTCATGCAGAACGAGCGCATGGTTCAGCAGGTGATCGAAGGCTATGGCGTCTACCCGATGCCGATCGGCTCGACCGGCATCGCGATGATCGATACGCGCGACATAGCCGACATCGCCGTAGCAGAGCTCCTTCGCCGCAACAGTGCGCCCACTGCGCTGCCCAGAGTGACGCTGGACCTGGTCGGCCCGGAGCTGATCACCGGCGGGTCGGCGGCGACCACGTGGGGCTCCGCGCTCGCCCGCGAGGTCATCTACGCGGGCGACGACGTGGCAGCCTTCGAAGGGCAGATGGCCAAGTTCAGCCCTGGCTGGCTGGCCTACGACATGCGTCTCATGATGGCGGGCATCCAGAAGATCGGCATGCACGGCGCTGAAGGCGCGGCGGATCGGCTGCAAGCGATTCTCGGGAGGCCTCTGCGCACGTACGCCGAGTACGTCACGCAAGCCGTTGCTGCGGATCGGCGCCAGCTGCGGTGACGCGAGCACTGAGCTCGCGCCAACCGTCCGAGAACGACTCCCGGGCCTGACCTCGTCTTGCTTCAGTTGCTCCGCAAGGTGGTCACGCATCATCCCTGCCAGGAATCGGGCACCCGCTTCGGATCAGCTCGACTTCACCGCGATGCGGCGGGGCTGCGCGTGCGCTTGCTTGGGAATGCGCAGCGTCAGCACACCGTCCTTCAGATTCGCATCGATGCGAGCGGTGTCGAGTTCTCGGCTGAGCGTGAAGCTGCGCCGATAGCGCGGCACGCGCACCTCCGCGTAGACCGCCTGCAGCCCCTCTGGGGTGCGCGGCTGAACGCTACCTTCGATGAGGAGAGCGTCCCCCTCGATCTTGATTTCCAGCTGGTCCTTGGGCACGCCCGGCATGTCTGCCAGTACCGTGATTCCGGTGGTGTCCTCGAACACGTCGACCGCAGGCAGCACGGCGCGCTGCTGTTCCTGCTCGGCGCCCGCGCGGGTCACTTGTTTGGTGTCGCTCATGATGGTTTCCTCCTGCTGTGTCAGTCACGTCACTGCACGGTGATGCGCTTGGGTTGAGCGGATTCGTGGCGTGTTGCGCTCACCTGGAGCACGCCGTCTCGGTAGGTCGCGTTGATGCGACCCGGATCGACGTCGTCCGGCAGCGAGATCGCGCGCGTGAAGTGGCCGGCGCCGCGCTCGCGGGTGTACACGTGAACGTTGACGTCGTCGGCCGGAATCCGGGAGGTACGTTCGCCCGAAATTCGCAGCACACCTCGGTCGACCGTCACCTCGACCTTCGAGGCGTCCAGGCCCGGGGCGAATACGTAGATCTCAACGCTGGTGGGGGTATGGCCGACGTTGACAGCCGGAACCGTGCCCGGCGCGACCGAGCGGATGCTGCTCGGCGACCCCGAGACGCCGAACACGTCATCGAGTTCACGACGCAGCCGTTCGAACTGACCGAACAAGTCGTTCGGGTGATTCAGGATCGATTCGTACATGGTGTGTGTCCTCCGATTCGATGAATGACACCGGCAGGAGACCAGGACCAGCCGGCTCGATTGGCGAAATAGGGTCGGCAAAATGCGTTTCAAGGGCCACCGGCCGACGCTGGCCCACCGCTCTCATGGGCCTGCTGCATCCTTGCGCCCGCCGAGATTGGGGCAAGGTGCCGCCCGCCCGAGGCGCCATCGGCAATCTCGAGAGACAGCCTGCCAAGGCTGGCCAGATGGCTGTGATTATTCACAGTATCATCGGCTCGACATGGGCTCAGTCCGATACACGGTCGCCGTCCGCGAGCTGTGCGCGTTTTCAGCGAAGCAAGGCGACCTCGACCTGCGCTTTGTTCCGTCACCGTCCGCGGAGGAAGGCAGGATGGGGCACAGGACTGTCGCGTCGCGTCGGGGGTCGACACATCGAGCCGAGGTCGTCGTAAGCGGCACATTTGAGAACCTTGTCGTTCGAGGAAGAGCCGATGGCTTTGATGACAGCAAAGGGTTGCTCGAAGAGGTCAAGACCCACCGCGGCGACGTCGTCCTCGTCCCGAGCAACCATCGGGCGCTTCATTGGGCGCAGGCGAAGGTCTACGGTCATCTCATCTGCCAGCAATTTGGACTGAGCGAGTTGACGGTGTCGCTCGTCTATTTCGAAGTTGCGTCGGAGTGCGAGACACCCTTGGTAGAGCACTGCACGGCGGGCGAACTTCGACAGGCGTTCGAAGCGATCTGCGTCAGATTTCTCGCCTGGGCACAGCAGGAACTGGAGCATCGCGCGGCCCGCGATGCCAGCCTGCTGTCCTTGCAGTTCCCACACGCTGGTTTTCGCACAGGGCAGCGGACGCTCGCGGCAAGCACATTTCGGGCGGCCACGACCGGACGCTGCCTGCTCGCGCAAGCGCCAACGGGCATCGGCAAGACGATTGCCACCATCTTTCCGTTGCTCAAGGCTGCGCCGCAAGAACGACTCGACAAGATCTTCTTCCTGAGCGCCAAGGGGCCGGGCAGGGCGCTCGCGCTCGAGGCGCTTGCTGTTCTTCGTCAATGCGAACCGTCGATGTCTGCGCGGGTCGTCGAACTCGTGGCTCGCGAGACGGCTTGTGAGCATCCGGACAAGGCATGCCACGGTGGGTCTTGTCCGCTGGCGAAGGGGTTCTACGACAAGCTGGAACGTGCTCGCAGCGCGGCATCCAAGGTGGAGTCGTTGACACGTGATGCGCTGCGCAAAGTGGCACTCGAGCACGAGGTCTGCCCGTACTACCTGAGCCAGGAAATGGTCCGTTGGGCCGACGTCGTGGTGGGCGACTACAACTACTACTTCGACAGTGCCGCGCTGCTGCACGCGATGACCCGTGCGAACGAATGGCGCGTCGCGGTGCTGGTCGACGAGGCGCATAACCTCGTGGAAAGGGCGCGCGCCATGTACAGCATGGAGCTCAGGTCCGACGCCATCCGAGAGGTCTTCAAGACCGCCCCGGTCTCCCTGCGAGGGCCGATCGGCAAACTCCGACGAGCCGTCGGCGCTCTCACCAAGGTCCAGGACGATGCCTACAGGGCGTACGAGGACGTGCCGCAACGACTCACGGCTGCGCTCAAGGATGTCATCGCTGCCGTTTCCGAGCACCTTGTGACGGGCCGAGAGGCAGCGGACCCGGACCTTCTTCGCTTGTATTTCGACGCGCTTCGCTTCGTGTCACTCGGTGAGTCGTTCGCCGCGCACTCGTTGTTCGATGTGACCAGGCCGTGCCATGCGAACAAGGCTCGCCGCGCGAGCGATGCAGTCCTGTGCATCAGGAACGTCACCCCAGCGCAGTTCCTGAGGCCTCGCTTCGCGTCAGCGCAGACAGTCGTGCTGTTCTCGGCAACGCTGTCTCCGCACCATTTCTATGCGGATGCGCTCGGCCTCCCGGAAGACACGGCCTGGATCGACGTCGAGTCGCCATTCACGTCCGATCAGCTCGATGTTCGCATCGTCACCGACGTCTCCACGCGGTTCAACCACCGGGGACGCTCGCTCGCGAAGATCAGCGCCTTGATGGCTGCCCACTATGGTTCGGCGCCCGGCAACTACCTCGCCTTCTTCAGCAGCTTCGACTACGCAGAGCAGGCATTCGAGGAGTTCAGGCGACACCATCCTGCTGTTCCAGCGTGGTGCCAGCGGCGCGGCATGGACGGCGCAGAACGGACGGCCTTTCTGGCCCGATTTGCGGACGACGGCGCTGGCATCGGATTCGCTGTGCTCGGCGGCGCGTTCGCCGAAGGCATCGACCTGCCGGGTTCTCGCCTGATCGGCGCCTTCGTCGCCACGCTCGGGCTGCCGCAGGTGAATCCGGTGAACGAGGAGATGAAGCGCAGGCTCGACCGCTGCGCGGGAGATGGCTACGGCTACACGTACCTCTACCCAGGCATTCGCAAGGTCGTCCAGGCTGCCGGGCGAGTCATCCGGACACCGACCGACAGAGGGCACCTGTTCCTGATCGACGACCGCTTCGGTCGTCCGCAGGTTCAGCGTCTCCTTCCAGCTTGGTGGCGACTGAAGACTGGCATGAGCGCGTGACTAGGTATCTTGGCTAGATTCGTCGCCGTTCAAGTGCGCGCAATATGCGACGAGCGCTTCAATCTCGTTTGATTTGTCGAAGACCCGATCCGCTCCCAGCTCCAGGCACTTTCGCCGCATGTCGGATGTAGCGTAGTTGCTCAGAACGACCCGGCGGGCCATCGTGAATTTCGATGCTGCGCGCAAGACCTCGAGGCCCGAACCCCGCCTCAAGAAGATGTCGATCACTAGAAGGTCGGCACCCTCGGGATTTGCGGCAGTCCAGTTCGTCGCAGCGGACGCGTCCTCGGCAAATCCCACGATTCGAACCGGCGCCAACTCTTCGAGGGCCGCAGCGAGGTTCTCCCTGATCACCGGATTGTCTTCGACGAGAAAGACTTTGAGCGTCATGATGCCTGCCCAGCAACTGGTCACAACAAGACGGAATAGTCGGTGCCGAACTCGGGCCTACCCTACACCGCGCAAGCGGGCCTGCTCGTAGGACGAGAGCGCGTCTGGGGTCCAAAACGCGAGAGGTGCGACGAAGCTGCCCGCGACTGCGCTGTCCAGCTTGCCGTGACCGCTTCCGGACGCCGGCGCGCGTATAGTCCTATTTCGATCTCATCTCGAGTGCTCAGACCATGACCAAGATCTCTCGAGTCGCAGCTTCGCCGAGACCAAAGCGAACTGCAAAGTCGGCTTCGAAGCGACCTTCGACGTCTGCACGCAAACGGAGCGAACGATCCGCAACCAACGTTGCAATTGCGACGGAACTTGCCCCTGCCGTCGCCCTCGCGTTGTTGGACAAGACCGACCAGCCTGCGGACGCACCCGCGCCCGCGCTTGATGTGTTGGCCGTCGCGGCGGCGCCTTCGGAGATTGATGGAAACGTGCGCATGCAACTCATATTCGAGAACGGAGCGGTCTTGCCGGTCGAGATGAGTGTTGACGCTGGCGCTGCGCTGTCCAAGGGACTCAAGGAAGAATTGCCGAAGGGTTGATCGGCGATTCGCGGCGTGTTGCGCCAACCAGCCTGAAGGTGGCGCCGAGTTTGTGGTGGAGCTGCCGACGCCGGCTCACATGACCTGAGCGCGGCGCGGCGGCCTCACCTCTTCACTGGCTTCGGCCGCTTCACGGCGCGAATCTTTCCGCTCGATCCGCCTCCGCAATAGAAGAGCTCCTTGCCGTCGGATTCGATGCCGCTGACGGCGACGCCCGGCGGCATCTCGAGCCGATCGAGTACGGCGCCGCTCGCGGGGTCGAGGCGGCGGATGTCGCTCTCGTCGCCATCCCACGTGCCGTGCCAGAGTTCGCCGTCGATCCACGTCACGCCCGTGACGAATCGGTTGCTCTCGATGGTTCGCCTGATCGCGCCGGTGTCGGGATCGATCTGATGGATCTTGCGGCTGCGGTAGTGTCCGACCCAGAGGCTGCCCTCGGCCCACGCGAGGCCCGAGTCCCCGCCGCCGCCGGGAGCCGGGATCGACGCCAGGATGTCACCCGTCATCGGATCGATCTTGTCGATGCGCGCTTCGGCGATCTGGTACAGATGCTTGCCGTCGAACGCCGTGCCCGCGTCGCATGCGACGGCGAGGCTGCGCACGGTCTGGCCACTGGCCGGGTCGATGGCGACGAGCTTCGATCCCGTCGCGGCCCAGATGCGCTGGCCATCGTGGGTGACGCCGTTGACGCGATCGGCACCATCGAAGGGGCCGTACTCGCGCACGATCTCGGCAGCGCGCGCCTGTACCGTGTCTCTCGCGTTGTTCATCGTGTTGCTCCGTCGGCGCGCTGGATTGCAGCGCCGTTGAGGCGAATCTACGCGAGCGGCATCGCAGATGGGAGTAACAAGATCGTCGTGAATCCAGTCAGCGGCGGCGCGAGCCATCGTTGAGCGCGGGCACGCCCGATGGAGCGCACGCGCTTCTCGGCCTCGAGCTCGGCCAGTGCGCGCTGCACCGTGCGCTGGCTGGCATCCGTGGCAAGTGCGAGGCCCGAGGTGGACCAGGCCGCGCCGTCGGCCAGCAGCGCCAGCAGCGAGGCCTGGTCGCCGTCGATGGGCGGCACGAGCACGACGACCTCGCGCTCGCCGTGCGGTACCAGCGCGAAGCCTCGCTCGCTCGCCTCGATGCGCGCCACCGGCGCCGCAAGCGCACGCAGCCGTCCGATCTCGACGCGCAGTCGTGCGCGGTGGGTCTCGTCGGGCCGCCGCGTTCGGAACGCACGCGCGATCAGCACGTTGCGATCGACGTCGCCCGGCCAGGCCTCGGCCAGCGTGCGTGCCAGCGCGAACAGGAGAGGCCGGCGCGCCAGCGGCAGCCACGTCTCGTCGCCGCAGCGCAGGCCGCGACGACAGGCATCGATCACCAACGCACCCGAGGCAAGCAAGGCTTCGACATCGCTCAGGCGCAGTGGCTCTTCAGCGCTGCCACCGCTGTGCAGGCGCCGGGCGGCGGGGTAGTCGAGTGTCGCGCGCGTCTGCGCCACTTCGGCCAGCAGCGCCGGCACGCCTGCGCGTTGCGCCGCTTCATGAGCGCGCAGCAGCGCCGCCCGTGCCGGCGCCGTGCGCAGCGAGCGCAGCATCACCTCGGCCGAGCAAAGCTCGGCCACGGCCGTCAGCGAGGGCGGCAGGCCGCTCGCATCAAGCCCGGCCAGTGCCGCCGCGGCTTCGTCGAGGCGGCCGAGCAGCAGCAGCCGGCGTACCGCGACCAGTCGTGCGTGCAGCGCATTGGCACGATCGGCACGCGCCTCCAGCGTTATCGCCGCGGCCGCCAGCGCGCGCGGCGAGCCGCTGAGGTCACGCATCGCGAGCGCCACCTCGGCTTCGGCGACGATGCAACGCGCGCGCGCCAGTTCCTCGTGGGAGCCGAAGCCGCGCGCGGCACGGCGCAGCAGCTCGCGGGCACGCGGGTGCTCGCCGAGCTGCGCCATCGCGATGCCGCGCAGTGCAAGCGCAGGCGGGTCATCGCGCAGGCTGACTCGCTTGAGGGCGCCGATCGCATCGCCGGCAACGAGAGCGCGCGCGGCCGCGGCGATCAGTGAATCCATCGCGAGAGGCTACCGCGCCTGGCTGCGCGCGCCGAGGCCGGCGAGCACGGCGTCAGCGCACGAACTGGTCGATGTACTCGGCGCCGAGGCCGGCCTCGACATAGTGGCGGCGGCACATCTCGATCTTCGTGAACACATCTTCGTAGCCGGTGTGCCGGCCTTGCTCGTCCACGTAGATCATCGCGCCGTGGATGTTGAAGTGCGTGATCATCTCCGGCTGGCCAGCCACCTCGTCGACGACGAGCGTGTGAATCTCGCCGGGCGGCTCGTAGACGAACGAGCCTTCGCTCGCGACCCAGTCGTGCTCGAGGTAGCGCCAGGCACCCTTGATCACATAGCCTGTCACCCACGACGGGTGGATGTGCCTCGACAGCACGCCGCTCTTGCGCACACGAAGCAAATTGCACCAGCTGCCGGTGACCGTGTTGAGCAGCAGCGGACGGAACCAGACGTTGGGCGCCTGCGGAACCCACACGCGCTCGTCGTCGGGAATGGCGGGCACGGCAATCTCGCGCTGGATGCCGGGGTGTTGAGTGATCATGGATGCTTCCTCATCGAGCGTCATCGAGGCGATCACGCCACGAGATAACCGCCGTCCACCGGCAGCACGATGCCGGTCACGAATGCTGCCGCCGGGCTGGCTAGGAACAGCACCGGCCCGACCACGTCTTGCGGCGTGCCCCAGCGGCCCATCGGCGTGCGCGCGAGGATGGGCGCGGAGCGCGCAGGATCGTCCTGAAGCGCTTGCGTCAATGGCGTTGCGATCCACCCCGGAGCCACCGCGTTGACGCGGATGCCGTCGGCCGCATACGCGATCGCCAGGCTCTTGGTCAGCTGCGCCACGCCGCCCTTGCTGGCGCTGTAGCCGGGCACCAGGCCGCCACCGAAAAAGCTCAGCATCGATGCGGTGTTGACGATACAGCCGCGTCGCGCCTTGAGGCCGGGCCGCGCCGCGGCGCACACGCGCATCGTGCCGTTGAGGTTGATGTCGACGGTCTCCGCAAAGGCGGCCGGGTCATGCTCTGCACCGCGCCTGATCACGCCGGCGCAGTTGACCACCACGTCGAGCTCGCCGAGCGCCGCGACCCAGCGCGCGACTGCGTCGGCATCGCGCACGTCGAGCCGCCCGAACTCGACCCCGGGTGCCGACGACGCAGCGGCCGTCACCTCGTGATCGGTTGCTCCTGTTGCGCTCACCTGCGCGCCATCAGCCGCGAACGCGCGGGCGATCCCGAGGCCGATGCCGCTCGTGCCGCCCGTGACGAGCACGCGCCGCGTGTGCGTTGCCTCCTCGGAGTTGCTATTGGGAGCCATTCGGTGTCGAGTGCGTGTTGCGAAGCCTCATCGGCACGCAGGCTAACGCATCCGGTAGGGAACGGCTGCAGCTTTCAAGTGCCGGCCGAGCTCAATCAGCGAGATCCGTGACGTCGATCAGGCGCTGCGCGAAGTCGCTGACGCGCGCGGTCGCGTTCGTGCGCGCAGCATCGAACGTGAGATAGGTCTGCATCTTCAGCGGGCGTGCTCGCCCCGGGATATGGACCGTGACCGACACAGATGCGCCATCGGGTTCGACCAGATAGACAGCGTGCCAATCGTGAACCGCGCCCGTGTGGGCATTTCGGTGCGCATCCAGGATCGTGATCAAGGCCATGAGTGCGGCGAACAACGGTGCACGCGGGAAGGGCCACGGCCCTTTCTCCGAACAGATGTTAGGTCGGCGCAACGTGTGGCTGCGTGAGCGTGTGAAAGACGATGTCGCCACTTCAATAACTCCGTGTCCTCAGGTGCACGGTGAAACACGCTGTGAGTGCGTCGAGCGCG
>Ga0075370_10000664_pt1 | contig 13394 bp, 11 predicted proteins | sample EndMethybrTD3035_FD_71398 | JGI IMG/M metagenome (GOLD analysis project Ga0075370, IMG submission 71398) | Populus endosphere microbial communities from Tennessee, USA - Endosphere MetaG P. TD hybrid TD303-5 | ecosystem: Host-associated > Plants > Roots > Endosphere | place: USA: Tennessee... | reverse complement strand
CACCAAAGCCCGCCTACCGGCCGCTGACCAAGTTCGAGAACCGCGGCCTGAAGCTGGGCCACGGAGTCTGGGACCTGGTGTTCGAGCGACGCTGAGCTTTCGAAGGCGACAGCGGGGCCCGCGGGTATGCGGCCCGCGAATCGCAGCGATGCCTTTTTATGGGGTCCGGCGTGCGCCGACTCAGGGCTTATCGGTATGGCCCCGAGGCCGGGGAGCACCCAGGATGTGCACGCGGCCGATCGCCCACGTGCTGGCATCGAGTGTGCTTTGACATCGGCTGCATTGCTTGCGCCCCCCATCCACGCCCTCGACGCCATGGTCGCCACTCTCGAATCCGCTCCGGTCCCGATCGCCTCGACCCAGCCGGCCGGCGCGGCGCCGCTCGTCGCATTTCGCGGCGTGCAGAAGACTTATGACGGCCGCCACCTCGTCGTCCGCAATCTCGACCTCGACATCCAGCGCGGCGAGTTCCTGACGCTGCTCGGCCCGTCCGGCTCGGGCAAGACGACCGCGCTGATGATGCTCGCCGGCTTCGAGTCGCCGACCGCTGGCGAGGTGCTGCTCGACGGCCGCCCGATCACGCGCACGCCGCCGCACAAGCGCCAGTTCGGCATGGTGTTCCAGAACTACGCGCTGTTCCCGCACCTGACTGTCGGGGACAACGTCGCGTACCCGTTGACGGTGCGCAAGGTTGCCAAGGCCGAGCGTGCGGAGCGGGTCGCGAAGGCGCTTTCGATGGTGCGGCTCACGGGCATGGGCGAGCGTTATCCGTCGCAGCTTTCGGGCGGCCAGCAGCAGCGGGTCGCGCTGGCGCGGGCGCTGGTGTTCGGTCCGCAGCTCGTGCTGATGGACGAGCCGCTCGGCGCGCTCGACAAGCAGCTGCGCGAACACATGCAGCTCGAGCTGAAGGAGCTGCACCGCCAGCTCGGCGTGACCTTCGTGTTCGTGACCCACGACCAGGACGAAGCGCTGACGATGAGCGACCGCGTCGCGGTCTTCAACGACGGCGTGATCCAGCAGCTCGACCCGGTCGAGCGCATGTACGAGGCGCCGGCCAACCGCTTCGTCGCCGGCTTCATCGGCGACAGCACGGTCGTTGCCGGCACGCTGCGGGTGGCCGAGGAGGGCGCCGACGCGGCGCTGTGCGCGATTGCGCTGCCCGACGGGCGCGTGCTGAAGGGCTTGAACGTCAACGCGGCCACGGCCGGCGCGAAGGTCGAGGCCTGCATCCGGCCCGAGCGCATCGCGCTGCTACGCGAGGCGCCGGCCTCCGGCGCAAACGCGCTGCAGGCCGAGGTGACGAACGTCATCTACTACGGCGACCACCTGCGCCTGCTGTGCCGCCTCGGAGCCGACCAGCCCGAGGCGACCGTCAAGCTCACGCTCGCCGCGGCCGCGCCGCCCGTACCGGGCGATCACGTCTGGCTCGATTTCCCTGCGGAGCTGACACGCGTCTACGCGGTCTGATCCCGATCTCCCTTTCCCCGCCACCACTGGAGTGTCACGATGACTACAACAACTCGCCTCGCCCCCGTCCTCGCCGGCATCGCCGCCCTCACGCTCGGCAGCGCCGCGCTCGCGCAGCAGATCACGGTCGTCAACTTCGGCGGAGCGCAGGCCGCGGCGCAGAAGAAGGCCTACTACGATCCGTTCGAGAAGAGCACCGGCGTCAAGATCGTGCCGGTCGAATACAACGGCGAGCAGGCCAAGGTGAAGGCGATGGTCGAGACCAAGAAGGTCACCTGGGACATCGTCGAGGCCGAGTCGCCCGACGCCGCGCGCGGCTGCGACGAGGGCATGTTCGAGAAGATCGACTGGAGCAAGCTGCCCAAGGCCGACATGGTGCCGGCCGCGGTGAGCGAATGCGGTGTCGGCATCTTCGTCTGGTCCACCGTGCTCGCCTACAACGGCGACAAGCTGAAGGACGGGCCGAAGACCTGGGCCGACTTCTGGGACGTCAAGAAATTCCCCGGCAAGCGCGCGATGCGCAAGGGCGCCCGCTACAACCTCGAGTTCGCGCTGATGGCCGACGGCGTGAAGCCTGCCGACGTCTACAAGGTGCTCGCCACCAAGGAAGGCGCCGAGCGCGGCTTCAAGAAGCTGACCGAGCTCAAGCCGAGCATCCAGTGGTGGGAAGCTGGCGCGCAGCCGCCGCAGTTCCTGGTCGCCGGCGACGTCGTGATGAGCACCGCCTACAACGGCCGCATCGACATCGCGAACCGCGAAGGCAAGAACCTGAAGATGAGCTTCGCCGGCAGCATCTACGACCTCGATTACTGGGTGATCCCGAAGGGCTCGCCGAACAAGGACGCGGCGATGAAGTTCATCGCCTACACGACACAGGCCGACGCGCAGACCGAGTACGCGAAGGCGATCGGCTACGGCCCGACCAACAGCAAGGCGCTCGCCAAGCTCGACCAGAAGGTGCTGCAGAACCTGCCGACCGCGCCCGAGAACACCAAGGACGCGCTGCAGTTCAACATCAAGTTCTGGACCGACCAGGGCGAGGCGCTCGAGAAGCGCTTCGCGGCCTGGGCCACGCAGTAAGGTCGCCTCGGCTGTTGCCGAACCGAGGGTCGCCGCGTGCGCGGCGGCCCTCGTGATGCCGGAGCATTCATGTCCGCCACCCTCGCCGCCGACCCGCCGGGAACGCTTCCGCTGCAGCAGCGCCTCGCGCGCGCCGAACGGGCGCGCAAGTGGCGTGCGTTCGCGCTGACCTTGCCGCTCCTCGCATTCCTGCTGCTGACCTTCCTGGTGCCGATCGCAGCGCTCCTGATGCGCGCGGTCGAGAACCCCGAGGTCGCACGCGCTCTGCCGCGCACGATCGCCGCGCTCGATGCGTGGGACCGCAAGGACACGCCCGCCCCGGCCGCGTTCGCCGCGCTCGCGGCCGACCTCGCCGCGCTGCCCGACAGCTCGGATGCCGGCCTGCTCGCGCGGCGCCTGAACAGCGAGCAGCCCGGCGCGCGCTCACTGGTGATGAGCACCTACCGCCTGGTCCCGATCGCCGGCAGCGCCGACGAGGTCAAGGCCAAGCTGCTCGAAGCCGATGCCCGCTGGGCCGAGCCCGCGTACTGGCATGCGATCGCGAAGAACGGCTCGCGCTGGACCGCCGACTACCTGCTCGCATCGGTCGACATGAAGCGCGATGCGAGCGGCGCGATCGCCCTGATGCCGGAAGACCAGCGCGCCTACGTGAGGATCCTCGCGCGCACCTTCGAGATCAGCCTGGTCGTCACGCTGATCTGCCTGCTGCTCGCCTACCCGCTCGCATGGTGGCTCGCCAACCTGCCGGCGCGGCGCGCGAACGTGCTGATGATCCTGGTGCTGGTGCCGTTCTGGACCTCGGTGCTGGTGCGCGTGGCGGCGTGGATCGTGCTGCTGCAGTCGGAGGGGCTGGTCAACAGCGCGCTCATGCACCTGGGCGTCACGCAGCAGCCGCTGCCGCTGCTGTTCAACCGCGTCGGTGTCGTGATCGCGATGGTGCACATCCTGCTGCCGTTCATGATCCTGCCGCTGTACAGCGTGATGACGGGCGTGCCGCCGACCTATCTGCGTGCCGCCATCTCGCTCGGCAGCCCGCCGCTCGCGGCGTTCTTCCGCGTCTACGTGCCGCAGACCTACCCGGGCATCGGCGCCGGCTGCCTGCTCGTCTTCATCCTCGCGCTCGGCTACTACGTGACACCCGCGCTGCTCGGCGCGCCGGACGACCAGATGCTCTCGTACTACATCGCGCGCTACACCAACGTCGAGATCAACTGGGGCATGGCCTGCGCGCTGGGCGCGTTGCTGCTTGCCGCGACGCTGGTGCTGTACGCGGTGTACCGGCGCATCGGCAAGAGCGAGCTGAGCCTCGGTTGATGCGAGAGTCCCCGCGATGAAGCTCCCCGTCTTCCCCGCCTACGCGACCCCGGCCGACAAGCTCGGCTGGTGGGCCGTGCGCGTGTTCTGCATCTCCGTGCTGGTGTTCCTGCTCGCGCCGATCCTCGTGATCATGCCGCTGTCGTTCTCCGACAGCTCGTTCCTCGTCTATCCGATCGCCGGCTGGTCGACCAAGTGGTACCAGAGCCTGTTCGGCTCGGCCGAGTGGGCGCGCGCCGCGAAGAACAGCTTCATCGTCGCGCCGACCGCCACGCTGATCGCGACCGTGCTCGGCACGACCGCCGCGGTCGGCCTCGCGCGCACGAACTTCGCGTTCAAGGGCCTCTTGATGAGCGTGCTGATCCTGCCGATGGTCGTGCCCATCGTGGTGGTGGGCGTCGCGACCTACCTGTTCTTCGCCCCGCTCGGGCTGGCCGACAGCTACCTCGGCCTGATCATCGTTCACGCCGCGCTCGGCGCGCCGTTCGTGCTGACGACCGTGCTGGCCACACTCGCCGGCTTCAACCACAACCTGGTGCGCGCGAGCCTGAGCCTGGGCGAGTCGCCGCTGAACACGTTCTTCCGAGTCACCCTGCCGGTGATCGCACCGGGGGTGATCTCGGGCGCGCTGTTCGCGTTCGCGACCTCGTTCGACGAGGTCGTCGTCACGCTCTTCCTCGCCGGCGCGAACCAGGTGACGCTGCCGCGCCAGATGTTCACCGGCATCCGCGAGAGCATCTCGCCGGTGATCGCCGCGGTTGCGACGCTGCTGATCGTGTTCACGACCAGCCTCCTGCTGGTGCTCGAGTGGCTGCGCGGGCGCCGGCGCTGAGCGCGGCGCACCGGCGCGGTCAGTCGGCCCAGACCACCAAGCCGCTGTAGGCCGTGGCCAGCACGACGATGCCGAACGCGATCCGGTACCACGCGAACGGCACGAAGGTGTGGCTCGAGATGTAGCGCAGCAGCCAGCGCACGCACAGCCACGCGGCGACGAACGAGAACAGCAGGCCCACGGCGAACAGCGGGATGTCGGCCGTCGACAGCAGCGCGCGCTCCTTGTACAGGCTGTACAGCCCGGCGCCGATCAGCGTCGGGATCGCGAGGAAGAAGCTGAAGTCGGTGGCCGCCTTGCGCGACAGGCCGAGCAGCATGCCGCCGATGATGGTCGCGCCCGAGCGGCTGGTGCCGGGCACCATCGCGAGACACTGCACGAGGCCGACCTTCAGCGCGTCGAGCGGCGTCATGTCGTCGACCGACTCGACCCGCGTCGCGGTCTGCACACGGCGCTCCGCCCACAGGATGATGAAGCCGCCGAGGATGAAGGTGCTCGCGACGACGATCGGCGTGAACAGATGCGCCTTGATCGCCTTGCCGAACAGCAGCCCGAGGATCACGGCGGGAAAGAAGCCGATCGCGACGTTGATCGCGAAGCGCCGCGCCCGCACGTCGCTGCCGAGGCCGGCGATCGTCTCGCGCACGCGCTGCCAGTAGACGATGATCACCGCGACGATCGCGCCGGTCTGGATGGCGATGTCGAACACCTTGCTCTTGTCGTCCGAGAAGCCGAGCAGCGAGCCGGTCAGGATCAGGTGCCCGGTGCTGGATACGGGCAGGAATTCGGTCAGGCCTTCGACGATGCCCATGATCGCGGCCTTGACGAGAAGAATCAGGTCCAAATGGAACTCCACTTCGAATATGAAAGATGCTGGGAGATGGCGAGAGCGCCCGCCTCAGCGGGCCGGCTCCGGAATCAGCGTGACCGTGAGGCCGCGCGGCGTGACGCGAATGTCGCTCGGCTGGTAGCCGCGGCCCTGTACCGCCTCGAGGTCCTGGGCCGTCAGCGTGTAGACCACCGGGTCGCCGAGCAGCCGCTCGGCGACCGCGGCGCCGACGCGGTCGAGCTGGCGCGACACCCCGGGCAGCGCGCCGGCCTCGCGCAGTTCGGCGCGCTCGATGCGCAGGTCGGCCAGCCGCAGCGTGTGGTCGCTGCCCTCGTAGCGCAGCCCGTAGCTGAGCGCGAGCGTGCCCTGGTAGGGCGTCTTCAGGAGCCGCTCGCCGATCGCGAGGTCGAACGTCGTGGCGATGCGGTTGACGTCGGGCTGGAGCGTCAGGCGCGGCGCGGCGACATCGATGTCGAACAGTTCGAGCACCCGGCTGCGCAGCGGAAACTGGCGTGCCACCACCTGCTGCAGGCGGGCTTGCGGGATCTCGATGGTGCGCGGCCCGAGCAACGCGGCGCAGGCCGCAAGCGCCAGTGTCGCGAGGCCCAGGCAGACGGCGAGCGCGGCGCGACGGCAAGAGGACAACATGGGGCGCGATTCTAGGCAGAGCCCCGGGGTCGCCCGCCTTGACCGCCCCGTGCCCACTGGCTACATTACTGACCAACCAGTCAGTATGCGAACCCGCACCACTTCTTCCCCGTCCGCGCCCGTCGCTGCACCGCCGCGCCAACGCCGCAAGGAAGCCCGCCCCCAGGAGCTGCTCGACGCCGCGCTCGACCTGTTCGTCGAACGCGGCTTCGCGGCAACCCGCTCGGAAGACGTGGCCGCGCGCGCAGGCGTCTCCAAAGGCACGCTCTACCTCTACTACCCGAGCAAGGAAGAGCTGCTGAAGGAAGTGATCCGCCACAACGTCGTGACGCAGATCGCCGAGGGCGTCGACATCGTCCGTCAGTTCGAAGGCAGCAGCACCGAGCTGCTCGCGATGATCCTGCGCCTGTGGTGGGAGCGCATCGGCGAGACACGCGTGTCCGGCATCATCAAGCTGATGACCTCGGAGGTGCGCAACTTCCCCGAGGTGGCGCAGTTCTATGTCGACGAGGTGATCGCGCCGTCGAACCGGATGCTCGTGAAGGTGATCGAGCGCGGCATCGAGCGCGGCGAGTTCCGCAAGACGCTGAACATCCCCGAGGTCGTGCATGCGATCGTCGCGCCGATGGTGCTGCTCGCGATGAACAAGCATTCGCTCGGCGCCTGCTCGGTGGGCTTCCTGCTCGACCCGAAGGCCGTGACCGAAGCGGTGATCGACCTGGCGCTGCACGGCCTGGTCACGCGTTCGGCCGCGCCGGCCCCAGCCGGAAGGAACGGCTCGTGATGAAGCGCTGGATGGGTTGGGTGATCGGCCTCGTGGCCGTCGCGCTGATTGCAGCCGCCGCGCTGCGCACGGTGCAGTCGCGCCGCGCGGCGCTTGCGGCCGCATCGGCGCCCGCGAGCGCGCCGCTCGCGCTCGAGCTCGCCGCAAGCGATGTCGTCGTCGCGCGGCAAGCCGATCTGGTCGGCACGCTCGGCATCTCGGGCGGGCTGAAGGCGGTCGACAGCGCGGTCGTGAAGGCGAAGGTCGCGGCCGAGGTCAAGTCGCTGTCGGTGCGCGAAGGCGATGCCGTCAAGGCCGGCCAGGTGATCGGCCAGCTCGACACGCTCGAGGTCGACCTGCGGCTGCGCCAGGCCGAGCAGACCGCCGCCTCGGCGCGTTCGCAGCTCGAGATCGCGAAGCGTTCGCTCGAGAACAACCGCGCGCTCGTCGACAAGGGCTTCATCTCGTCGACCGCGCTCGAGGCCTCGATCTCGACCGAAGCCGGCGCGACCGCAACCTACCAGGCCGCCGCGGCCGCCGCCGATCTGGCACGCAAGGCCCGCGCCGACGCGGTGCTGGTCGCACCGATCAGCGGCCTCGTCTCGCAGCGGCTGGCGCAGGTCGGCGAGCGCGTGGCGGTCGACACGAAGCTGGTCGAGATCGTCGACCTGTCGCGCATCGAGCTCGAGGCGGCGATCGCGCCGGAAGACGTCGGCGGCGTGCAGATCGGGCAGGCGGCGCGACTGGCCGTCGACGGGCTCGCCGAGCCGGCGAGCGCGAAGGTGGTGCGCATCAACCCGAGCACGCAGGCCGGCACGCGCGCGGTGATGGTCTACCTCGCGCTCGCGCCGCAGCGCGGCCTGCGCCAGGGCCTGTTCGCGCGCGGCAGCATCGAGGCGCAGCGCAAGCGTGCGCTGGTCGTGCCGCTCTCGGCGGTGCGCGTCGACCAGGCCCAGCCTTATCTGCTCGAAGTGGCGAACGGACGGGTCGTGCAGCGCAGCGTGACGCTCGGTCTGCGCGGCGACGCCGAGTTCGACGGCCGGCTCGACAGCGCGGTCGAGATCGTCAAGGGCATAGTCGACGGCGCGACCGTGCTGCGCGGCAGCGCCGGCACGGTGCGCGACGGCACCGCCGTCAAGCTCGGCACGGCGCCTCTCGTTCCGGCCGCTTCTTCTGCCAGCGCCGTCGCCACGGCGCGCTGATCCGCACCCGTCGCCATGTGGTTCACCCGCGTCTCGATCGCGAACCCGGTGATGGCCACGATGGTCATGCTCGCCTTCGTCGTGCTCGGGCTGTTCAGCTACCAGCGCCTCGCGGTCGATCAGTTCCCGAACGTCGACTTTCCGACCGTCGTCGTCGTGATGGACTACCCGGGCGCGTCGCCCGAGATCGTCGAGAGCGAGGTCACGAAGAAGGTCGAGGAGGCGGTCAATACGGTCGCCGGCATCAACTCGCTGTATTCACGCTCGTACGAAGGCAGCTCGGTCGTGATCGTCGAGTTCAACCTCGACGTCGACGGGCGCAAGGCGGCCGACGATGTGCGCGAGAAGGTCGCGCTGATCCGCCCGCTGCTGCGCGACGAGGTCAAGGAGCCGCGCATCTCGCGCTTCGACCCGCAAAGCGTGCCGATCTTCAATGTCGCGGTGCTGTCGACCGACGGCAAGAAGAGCCCGCAAGAACTGACGACCTGGGCCACCCAGGTGCTGCAGAAGAAGCTCGAGAACGTGCGCGGTGTCGGCTCGGTCAGCGTGGTCGGCGGCGTCGAACGCGAGATCAACCTGTACCTGAAACCCGCTGCGCTCGATGCGCTCGGGGTCAGCGTCGACCAGGTGCTCGCCGCCGTGAAGAGCGAGAACCAGGAACTGCCGATGGGCTCGATCCGCTCGCGCGAGCAGGAGCGGCTGGTGCAGATCAACGCGCGGCTGAAGCGGCCCGAGGACTTTCGCGAGATCGTGGTCGCGCGCAAGGGCGGCACCGGCGCGAGCGCCTGGGGCGGCCAGCCGATCAAGCTCTGGCAGGTGGCCGACGTCACCGACGGGCCGCAGGAGATCGAGAGCCTCGCGCTCTACAACGGGCAGCGCACGGTGCTGCTCTCGGTGCAGAAGTCGCAGGGCGAGAACACGATCGCGGTCGTCGACGGGCTCTACCGCGCGCTGAAGGACGCCGGCTCGCTGACGCCGCCCGGCGTGAAGATCGAGGTCAACCGCGACAACTCGCGCTCGATCCGCGTCTCGGTCGCGAACGTGCAGCGCACGCTGTTCGAAGGCGCGGCGCTGACGATCCTGATCGTGTTCCTGTTCCTGAACTCGTGGCGCTCGACCGTGATCACGGGCCTCACGCTGCCGATCGCACTGATAGGCACCTTCCTGTTCATGTACGCATTCGGCTTCACCATCAACGGCATCACGATGATGGCGCTGAGCCTGTGTGTCGGCCTCCTGATCGACGATGCGATCGTCGTGCGCGAGAACATCGTGCGCCACGTGCAGATGGGCAAGAGCGCGCACCAGGCGGCGCTGGACGGCACCAACGAGATCGGGCTCGCGGTCCTGGCGACCACGCTGTCGATCGTCGCGGTTTTCCTGCCGATCGGCTTCATGGGCGGCATCGTCGGCAAGTTCTTCCACGAGTTCGGCATCACGATCGTCGCGGCGGTGCTGATCTCGATGTTCGTCAGCTTCACGCTCGACCCGATGCTGTCGAGCATCTGGCACGACCCCCATGCGGCGCAGCATGACCCGAACGCGAGGCCGGTCACGCTGTACGACAAGACGATCGGCCGCGTCACCCACCTGTTCGATCGGCTGACCGAGGCCTTGTCGCAGGCCTACCAGCGCATTCTTGCGTGGTCGCTCGCGCACAAGCTCGCAACCCTCGCGATCGCCGGCGCGACGCTGGTCGCGAGCTTCTTCCTGGTGCCGGTGCTCGGCGCCGAGTTCGTGCCGAAGGCCGACTTCTCGGAGACGCTGGTCAACTTCTACACGCCGGTCGGCTCGTCGCTCGAGCTGACCGAGCAGCGCGCGAAGCAGATCGATGCCGCGCTGCGCGAACTGCCCGAGGTGCGCTACACGGTCACGACGATCAACAGCGGGCAGGCGGCCGGCAAGATCTACGGCTCGGTCTACGTCCGGCTGGTCGACCGCAAGGAGCGCGTGCGCAGCCTCGACCAGATGAGCGTGCCGCTGCGCCAGCGCCTCGCGCGCATTCCCGGCATCACGGTGACCAACATCGGGCCCACCGATCTCGGCGGTGGCAAGAGCCTGCAGTTTTCGGTGCAGGGGCCCGACCTGGTCGAGCTCGAGCGGCTGTCGCGCATCATCGTGCCGAAGCTGCAGGCAATCCCGGGTCTAGTCGATCTCGACACCACCTTGAAGCCCGACAAGCCGACCGTCGCGATCGACGTGAAACGCGACGCGGCGTCCGACGTCGGCCTGAACGTCAACATGCTCGCGAGCAGCCTGCGCACGCTGGTCGCCGGCACCACGGTGGGCAACTGGCGCGCGCCGGATGGCGAGAACTACGACGTCAACGTGCGCATGAGCCCGGACAGCCGGGTTTCGATCGCCGACCTGCAGCGCATCCCGATCAACGTGACGCCGGGCGCCGACGGCATGCCGCGCTCGGTGCGGCTCGCGCAGGTGGCCGACGTGCGCCCGTCGACAGGGCCGAACCAGATCAACCGGCGCGACCTGAACCGCGAGATCAACATCGACGCGAACGCGTTCGGCCGCAGCGCGGGCGACGTGTCGGCCGACATCCGCAAGACGCTCGATGGCATCGCCTGGCCGCCCGGCTACCGCTATAGCTTCGGCGGCTCGACCAAGAACATGACCGAGTCGTTCCAGTACGCGGTCGGCGCGCTGGCGCTCGCGATCGTCTTCATCTACATGATCCTCGCGAGCCAGTTCAAGAGCTTCCTGCAGCCGCTCGCGTTGATGAGCGCGCTGCCGCTGACGCTGATCGGCGTGGTGCTGACGCTCCTGCTGTTCCGCTCGACGCTGAACATGTTCTCGATCATCGGCATCGTGATGCTGATGGGCCTGGTGACGAAGAACGCGATCCTGCTGGTCGATTTCGCGATCCGCGCGCGCGCCGGGGAGCACGCCGGCGAGCACGGGCTCGAGCACGACACGGCACCGCTCGCTCGCAACGACGCGCTGCTGCTCGCCGCGAAGGTGCGGCTGCGCCCGATCCTGATGACGACGCTCGCGATGGTGTTCGGCATGGTGCCGCTCGCGTTCGCGTTGTCCGAAGGCTCGGAGCAGCGCGCGCCGATGGGCCAAGCGGTGATCGGCGGGGTGATCACCTCGTCGCTGCTGACGCTCGTGGTCGTGCCGGTGATCTACTGCTACCTCGACGACCTCGCCGCTTGGGCAAAGCGGCGCTGGCGCGGCCGCCAGGCGCCTCGGGCGGCTCCCGAGCAAGGCCTCGCGCCATCGGCCACGAAATAGAATGCTCCGCGCCCGCCCCTGCCTTCTTACCCCTACGCCATGAACATCGAACAAGCCCGCTTCAACATGATCGAGCAGCAGATCCGCCCGTGGGATGTGCTCGACGCCTCCGTGCTCGAACTGCTGGCCGTCGTGAAGCGCGAAGACTTCGTGCCGAGCGCCTACCGCGCCCTCGCCTTCGTGGACACCGAAGTGCCGCTGCCGGGGGGCCAGTGCATGCTGGCCCCGAAAGTCGAAGCCCGGCTGCTGCAGGAGCTCGGAGTGCACAAGCACGAGCGCGTGCTCGAGATCGGCGCCGGTTCGGGCTTCATGGCCGCGCTGCTCGCGCACCGTGCCCAGCACGTCACCACGCTCGAGAGCGACCCCGAACTCGCCGACCTGGCACGGGCCAACCTGAAGCGCGCCGGCGTGCTGAACGTCGACGTCGTGACGGCCGACGGCTCGCAAGGCCATGCGGCCGATGGCCCGTACGACGCGATTCTGCTGTCGGGCTCGGTCGCCGAGGTGCCGACGGCGCTGCTGGCGCAGCTGAAGGCCGGCGGCCGCCTCGCCGCGATCGTCGGCCAGCTGCCGGTGATGCGCGCGGTGCTGCTCGAGCGCCGCGGCGATCAGGGCGTCGAGCGGCGCGTGCTGTTCGACACGGTCGCGCAGCGACTGCGCGGTTTCGACGAGCCGAGCCGGTTCCACTTCTGATGCTGCCGCTGCTGCTGCCGATGCTGCCGCCTGTCACCGGTATCCGTCAGCGCGCCCCTCGAACTTCGCAGGTCGTCGCATGGCGCGTGCGCGACCGGACCTCGCCGTTCTATAACCACCCGCGCCACTGAAAACCAGGGAGAGAGTCTTCATGCGTCTGCCACGTCACCGCATTCCGTTCTCGGCCGCGGCCGCTGCCCTCGTCGTGCTGTCCGGTCTCAGCGTGGCGCCGCTCGCGCAGGCGCAGAGCCTGCAGGAGCTGTACGACGCGGCGCGTGCCTACGATGCGAGCTACCTGTCGGCGCGGGCACTGCTCGATTCGGCGCAGTACCGCGTGCAGCAGAGCTATGCGCTGCGCCGGCCGAGCGTCGGGCTGAGCGTCTCGGGCAGCCGCGCGATCAGCGAAACGCCCGATCTGCCGACGCAGTCCTACAGCGCGACCAATCAATACGGCGCCAGCGTGAGCGGCAGCCAGTCGCTCTTCAACCGCCAGAACGATGCGGCGATCGCGCAGGCCGAAAAGTCGCTCGACGTCTCGCGCGCCGATTTCGACGCCGCCGAGCAGGACCTGATCCTGCGCATCAGCCAGGCCTACTTCGATGTGCTCGCGGCGCAGGACACGCTCGCCACCGCGCGCGCGAGCCTCGCCGCGATCAACGAGCAGGTGGCCTCGGCGAAGCGCAACTTCGAGGTCGGCAACGCGACGATCACCGACACGCGCGAAGCCCAGGCGCGCTACGACCTCGCCCGCGCCACCGAAATCCAGGCACAGAACGATCTGCTGACCAAGCGCATCGCGCTCGACCAATTGGTCGGCCGCCAGGGCGTGACACCCAAGGGCCTCGCCGTGCCGCTCGCGATGCCGGCACTGGCGCCGGCCAATGTCGACGACTGGGTGGCCCGCGCCGATGCCGACCACCCGTCGGTCCGCAAGGCTCGCCTCGGCCTCGACGTCGCGAAGCTCGAGACCGAGAAGGCCAAGGCCGGCCACCTGCCGACCGTCGGCCTCACCGCGAGCTACGGCCGTGGCCGTACCGAGCCCTACATCGATGGCATGCAGTTCAAGAGCCCGACCACCAGCGCCAGCATCGGCGTGCAGATGACGGTGCCGCTGTATGCGGGCGGCTCGATCCAGAACCGGATCAAGGAAACCCTCGCGCTCGAGGACAAGTCGCAGCAGGACCTCGAAGCCGCACGACGCGCCGTCACGCAGGCCACCCGCACGGCCTTCTACGGCCTGCAGTCCGGGGCCGCCCAGGTGGCCGCGCTCGAAGCGGCCGAGTCGTCCAGCCAGCTCGCGCTGGAGGCCACCCAGCT
>Ga0075370_10000663_pt1 | contig 13407 bp, 12 predicted proteins | sample EndMethybrTD3035_FD_71398 | JGI IMG/M metagenome (GOLD analysis project Ga0075370, IMG submission 71398) | Populus endosphere microbial communities from Tennessee, USA - Endosphere MetaG P. TD hybrid TD303-5 | ecosystem: Host-associated > Plants > Roots > Endosphere | place: USA: Tennessee... | reverse complement strand
GGTGGCGGTGCCATTGGGCGACTCGGCCGCGCCGTGGCGCGCGGTGCTGCGGGCATTGCCTGCTGACGTGCCGCACGCCATCGAATACCCTCTCGTGGGCGACGACCTGCTGGCCGTCGCGCGCACGCACATCGACTTCATCCGCGCCGCGCGGGCATAGACACAACACATGACAGAACCCACCGCCTTCGATGTCGCCTTGTTCGGCGAGGCCATGTTGCTGCTCGTGGCCGACCGGCCGGGGCCGCTCGAGAATGCGCAGTCGTTCCACAAGCGCACCGCGGGCGCCGAGACCAACGTGGCCATCGGCCTGTCGCGCCTGGGCCTCAAGGTGGGCTGGGCCAGCCGGCTGGGCACCGACTCGATGGCGCGCGCGCTGCTCGCGACCATGCAGGGCGAGGGCATCGACTGCTCGCATGTGATCTGCGATCCGACGCAGCGCACCGGCTTCCAGTTCAAGGGCCGCGTCACCGACGGCAGCGATCCGCCGGTCGAATACCACCGCAAGGGCTCGGCCGCGAGCCAGATGGGGCCGGCCGACGTGGACGAGGCCTGGCTGCGCTCGGCGCGCCATCTGCACGCGACGGGCGTGTTCGCCGCCATTTCCGACACCAGCCTGCAGGCCGCACTCAAGACCATGGACGTGATGCGCGCCGCGGGCCGCACCATCTCGTTCGACACCAACCTGCGCCCGACGCTGTGGGCCTCGACCGAGACCATGCGCCACTGGATCAACGAGCTGGCCTCGCGTGCTGACTGGGTGCTGCCCGGCATCGAAGAGGGCCTGCTGCTCACGGGCCACACCCGGCCCGAGGACGTGGCGCGCTTCTACCGCGAGCGCGGCGCGAAGCTGGTGGTGGTCAAGCTCGGCGCCGAAGGCGCCTACTACGACAGCGACGTGGCCGGCACCGGCCGCGTCGACGGCTTCCCGGTGAAGGAAGTGATCGACACCGTGGGCGCGGGCGACGGCTTTGCGGCCGGCGTGGTGAGCGCATTGCTCGAAGGCAGGAGCGTGCCCGAGGCCGTGCGCCGCGGCGCCTGGATCGGCGCGCGCGCCGTGCAGGTGCTGGGCGACACCGAAGGCCTGCCGACGCGCGCCGAACTCGAACAGGCAGGACTCTGACCATGACGAAAAAGAATGTGCTCGTTTTCCGGCCCTTGCCCGGGGACCAACTGGCGCGCCTGCAGGCCGCGCACCACGTGACCGTGGCCGATCCGCGCAAGGAGCCCGAGGCCTTCGCGGCCGCGTTGCGCACCGCGAGCGGCCTGATCGGGTCGAGCCACACGGTCGACGCCGCGCTGCTCGATGGGGCGCCACGGCTCGAGGTCATCTCGAGCGTCTCGGTCGGCGTCGACAACTACCCGCTGCAGGAGCTGCACAAGCGCGGCATCGTGCTATGCCACACGCCCGACGTGCTCACCGAGACGGTCGCCGACACGATGTTCGCGCTGCTGATGGCCACGCAGCGCCGCGTGGTCGAGCTGTCGAATCTCGTGCGCGACGGGCGCTGGGACAAGAACATCGGCGAGGAGCTGTTCGGCTGCGACGTGCACGGCAAGACGCTCGGCATCCTGGGCTTCGGCCGCATCGGCCAGGCCGTGGCGCGGCGTGCGGCGCTGGGCTTCGGCATGCCGGTGCTGTACCACGCGCGCCGGCCGGTCGACCTGGCCATGCAGGCCCCCGAGCTGCAAGGTCGCGCGGTGCACACGCCGCAGGACGAACTGCTGGCGCGCGCCGACATCGTGCTCGCGATGCTGCCGCTGACCGACGCCACGCGCGGCATGATCGATGCGGCGTTCTTCGCGCGCATGAAGCCGGGTGCCGCCTTCATCAACGGCGGCCGCGGCCCCACGGTGAACGAAGAGGCATTGCTGCACGCGCTGGACCACGGCACCTTGCGCGCCGCCGGCCTCGACGTGTTCGCCAAGGAGCCATTGCCGCTGGCCTCGCCCTTGCGCACGCACCCGCGCGTGACGCCGCTGCCGCACATCGGCTCGGCCACGCACGAAACGCGGCATGCGATGGCCGAACTCGCGACGACGAACCTGCTGCAGGTGCTGGCCGGCGAAAAGCCGACCGCGCCCTACGACACGGCCGCCGCATGACATGAAGCCCACGGGCCGCGCCACCATCGCCGACGTCGCCGAGGCTGCGGGCGTCTCCAAGGCCACCGTCTCGCGCTTCCTCAACCACCGCGAGCGCCTGCTGAGCCCCGACATCGCCGCGCGCGTCGAGGTGGCCATCGCCAAGCTGGCCTATTCGCCGAGCCCGATGGCACAGGCGCTGAGCCACGGCCGCTCGCGGCTCATCGGCCTGATCGTGGCCGACATCACCAACCCGTACTCGGTCGCCGTGCTGCGCGGCGCCGAGAAGGCCTGCCAGGATGCCGGCTACCTCGTGATGCTGTTCAACCTCGGCAACGAGAGCGAACGCGAGCGCGAGGCCATCGATGCGCTGGCGGGCTACCAGGTCGACGGCTTCATTCTCAACACGCTCGGGCGCGGCAGCAACGTGGTCGACGCGGTCACGCTGCATGGCAAGCCCGCCGTGCTGGTGGACCGCCTGCACACGGGCATGCACACCGACTTCGTCTCGCTCGACAACCACGCCGCGATGCGGGCCACCTGCGGCCACCTGGTCGAAGGCGGGTATCGCGAACTGCTCTACGTCACCGAACCGCAGAAGGGCGTGAGCTCGCGGCGCGAGCGGACGGCGGCCTTCGGCGCCTGCGTGGCCGCGCACGAGCCGCGCGTGGCGGGCGAGGTCTTCGAGTGCGTCGAGGGCGGGAACGACGCGCTCGATGCCGCGCTGGCCGCCTTGCGCAAGCGCGCCAAGCGGGGCCGCCGCGCCGCGGTGGTGGCCGGCAATGCCGTGGTCACGCTGCGGGTGGCGCAGGCCATGGCGCGCCTGGGCTGGCAGTTCGGCGCCGACCTGGGTTTTGTCGGCTTCGACGATCCCGAATGGGCTTCGCTGATCGGCCCCGGCCTCAGCACCGTGGCGCAGCCCACCGATGCCATCGGCCGCACGGCCGCTACCTGCCTGATCGAGCGGCTGCGTGGACTGGACTCTGCGCCGCGCCAGCTGCTGCTTCCGGGTGAGCTGATGGTGCGGGGTTCATCCCGGGCGCTCTAGCATCCTGCGCGGCCCGGTCGAAGGTGATCGGCCCGCGCATCCAGTCGGCTGCGCGCTCGGCGATCATGATGGTCGGCGCGTTGGTGTTGCCGCCGATCAGCGTCGGCATCACCGAGGCGTCGACCACGCGCAGGCCGTCGATGCCATGCACGCGCAGCTTCGCATCGACCACCGCCATCGCATCCACGCCCATCCTGCAGGTGCCCACCGGGTGGTAGATGGTGTCGGCGCGCGCGCGGATGTGCCGGGTGAGTTCTTCGTCGGTGTGCGCGTCGGCCGTGTAGAGCTCGGTGTGCCGGTACTTCTCGAGTGCCGGTGCGCGCAGGATCTCGCGCATCTTCTTCACGCCCTGCAGCAGGAGCGCCATGTCTTCGGCATCGGAGAGAAAGCGCGGGTCGATGCGCGGCGCCGACGCGGGGTTCGCATCGTTCAGCCGCACGTCGCCGCGGCCCTTGGGACGCAGCACGCACACATGGCACGAGAAGCCGAAGCCCGCGTGCAGCTTGCGCGCATGGTCGTCGGTGATCGCGATCACGAAGTGCAGCTGCAGGTCGGGCCGGCGCAGTTCGGGCGACGACTTGATGAAGGCGCCGGCTTCGGCGAAAGGCGTCGCGATCATGCCCTTGCCGCTCTTGCGCCATTCGAGGATCGCCTTCATCAGGTGCAGGCCGCCCACCATGCCGATGCCGAACAGGTCGGTCTGCTTCGACTTGTAGGCGAGGATGAAGTCCGTGTGGTCCTGCAGGTTCTTGCCGACGCCCGGCAACGCGTGCTGCACGGCAATGCCGTGGCGGCCCAGCTCGGCCGGGTCGCCGATGCCCGAGAGCATCAGCAGCTGCGGCGAATTGAAGGCGCCGCCGCACAACGCCACCTCGCGCCGCGCGCGGATGATGTCGGTGCTGCCGCCGCGCCGCACTTCCACGCCAACGGCGCGCCTGTCCTCGAGCACCACGCGCAGGGCCTGGGTGCCGGTCAGCACCGTGAGGTTGGGGCGGTCGTCCATCACCGGATGCAGGTAGGCCGCAGCGGCTGAGCAGCGCTCGCCGTTCTTCGTGCCGCCGTGGAACTGCGTGACCTGGTAGAGGCCTGCGCCTTCCTGCTCGGCGCCGTTGAAGTCGTCGTTGCGCGGTATGCCGCACGCGGCCGCGGCCCGCACGAAGTCGTCGGCGATCGGGCGCGGGCTCTGCTGCTCGGACACCTGCAGCGGCCCGTCGGCGCCGTGCAGCGCACTCTCTCCGCGCTGGTTGCCTTCGGCGCGCCTGAAGTACGGCAGCACTTCGTCGAACGACCAGCCCGCACAGCCGGCGCGCTCCCAGTCGTCGTAGTCGTCGCGATGGCCGCGCACGTAGAGCATGGCGTTGATCGCGCTGGAGCCGCCCAGGCAGCGCCCGCGCGGCTGGTAGCCGCGGCGCCCGCCGAGGCCGGGCTGCGGCACGGTCTGGTAGGCGTAGTTGTTGATGCGCGGGCGGCCCGGCAGCATCGCCACCGTGGCGGCCGGCGCGCGCACCAGGATGCTCCGGCCGTCGCCGCCGGCTTCGATCAGGCAGACATGCACCAAGGGGTCTTCACTGAGTCGCGAAGCCAGCGTCGCCCCGCCCGAACCTCCGCCGACGATCACATAGTCGAACTCCATGGCGCGTCTCTTCCTGTTCTTGTTGCTGCGCCCCGTTGGGCGGATCGACTGTAGGAACAACGGGCAGGCGGGTGCCTAGCGTTTTCCCGGGGTGCGCGTCCTCATGGTGCGCCATGTGCACCAAAGCGCTATGGGGCGGCACACCGCTGACTCTTTTTTAGCTCGCCCGTTGCGAAAAACGGTGCTTGGTGCGCACGCTCCTCGCTCCTAGCATTCGCCTCGCTGGCGCCGGATGTCTTCGCATCGCAAGCCAACGCATACACCGCCGAATGCCTTCACCTCATCGCATCGAAAAGGAATCCGCCATGACCAACCTCCGCGATCCCGGTCGCCGAAGTCTCCTCAAGACCTCCCTCGTCGCCGGCGGTCTTTCCGCCGGTGGCCTGCTCGGCGTCGACGCGTTCGCGCAGGGCAAGGCGCGCATCAACATGCAGCTGGGCTGGATCGTCGGCGGCAACCAGATCGGCGAGGTCGTCGCGAAGCGCCTGGGCTACTACGAGCAGGAGGGCATCGACTTCGCGATCCAGCCGGGCGGCCCCAACATCGACGGCGTGGCCATCATCGCCTCGGGCCGCTACGAGGTGGGACAGGTGTCGTCGAGCCCGTCGATCATGCTGGCCGTGTCGCAGGGCCTGCCGATCAAGTGCTTCGCGGTGGGTGCGCAGAAGCATCCGTACACCTACTTCTCGCTCGCGAAGAACCCGGTGCGCAAGCCCGCCGACCTGGTGGGCAAGCGCGTGGGCATTCCGTCGACCGCGGCCATCCTGCTGCGCGCCTTGCTGGCGAAGAACAAGATCGCCGAGAAGGACGTGAAGGTCGTCTCCATCGGTGCCGACATGTCGCCGCTGCTGACGGGGCAGGTCGATGTGGTCACGGGCTGGCTCACCAACACCACGGCCATCAAGGTGCTGGGCCCCGACATCGCGGAGCTGACGCAGTGGGACGCGGGCGTGCGCCTCTACGCGCTGCCCTACTACGCCGCCGTCAAGACGCTGGAGACCCAGCCCAAGGTGATCGAGGCCTTCCTGCGCGCCACGGCCAAGGGCTGGCACTACGTGCGCGCCAACCGCGACCAGGCGGTGGACCTGCTGGTCAAGGAGTATCCGAACCTCAAGCGCGAGGACGAGCGCGTGGCGGTCGACGTGATGCTCGACTATGCGTTCGGCGGCGCCGCGCAGACACAGGGCTGGGGCGCGATGGACCCGGCCGTGTGGCAGGAGCAGATCTCGACCTATGCGGAGCTCGGCCAGTTCACCGCGCGCACGCCGAAGGTCGAGGACGTGATCTCGCTCGACGCGCTCAAGGCCACCGCAGCCGCGCGGGCGATGAAGGGCTGACGCGGTGGCCGCCGTTCTCAATGCGCCGCCCGCCATCGCGTGCCGCGACATCGGCGTGCGCTTCTTCACCGAGCGCCGCGACGTCACCGCCATCAAGAGCCTCGACCTCGATGTCGCGCAGGGCGAGTTCCTCACGCTGCTGGGGCCCTCGGGCTGCGGCAAATCGACCTTCCTGCGCGTGGTGGCCGACCTGCTGCAACCCAGCCGCGGCCGCATCGAGGTGCTGTCTTCCACGCCGCAGGCCGCACGCAAGAACCGCGACATCGGCTTCGTCTTTCAGGACGCGGCGCTGCTGCCCTGGCGCACCGCGTTGCAGAACGTCGAGCTGCCGCTGCAGGTGGGTGGCGGCGCGGGCCGCAAGGGCCGCCGCTCGCCGCAGGAGCTGCTTGAGCTGGTGGGCCTGAAGGACCGAGCGAGCGCCTTTCCGCACGAGATGTCGGGCGGCCAGCGCCAGCGCGTGTCGATCGCGCGCGCACTGGCCAGCGATCCGAAGATCCTGCTGATGGACGAGCCCTTCGGCGCGCTCGATGAGATCACGCGCGACCGGCTCAACGAAGAGATCCTGCGCGTGTGGCGCGAGACCGGCGTGACGATTCTCTTCGTCACCCACAGCATCCACGAGGCCGCATTCCTTGGCCAACGCGTGCTGATGCTGGCCGCCAATCCGGGGCGCGTGCGCGAGATCGTGCCCGTCGAATTGCCCGCCGAGCGGACGCTGGAGATGCGCGAGACACCCGAATTCGTTCGCCTCACGAGCCATTTGCGGCGCGTGCTGGAAACCTGCTGAGGCCGATGCCATGAATACCCGTTCCATCGATGCGGCCGTGCCCGTCGCAGGTGCCGACGCCGTCCCGGCCGATCCCGAATACCTGGCCTGGGCTGCGGCGCGCCAGCGGCGGCTGTGGCGCAGCCGCATCCTGCCGGCGCTCGGCATCGCGGGGCTGATCGTGCTGTGGTGGGCCGTGATCGCCGTGTTCGACGTCAAGCCCTTCATCGCGCCCACGCCCTGGGCCGTGCTGGAGACGCTCTACGCCAAGCGCGGCGTGCTGCTCGACAACCTGCTGCCCACGGCCTTCGAGGCGGCCGGCGGCTTCGTGCTGGGCAACCTCGCGGCCATCGTGATCGCGACGATCTTCGTGCACAACAAGACGCTGCAGGACATCTTCTTTCCGGTGGTGCTGATGTTCAACGCCGTGCCGCTGGTCGCCAAGGCGCCCGTGCTGGTGCTGATCATGGGCAATGGCGTGGAGCCGAAGATCACCATCGCGGCGCTGGTCTGCTTCTTTCCGACGCTGGTGAACATGGTGCGCGGGCTGGAGTCGGTCAATCCGCAGGCGATGGAGCTGATGCGGGTGCTGTCGGCGAGCAAGACGGAGATCTTCTTCCGGCTGCGTTTGCTGAATGCATTGCCCTACCTGTTCTCGGCCCTGCGCATCGCCGCGTCGATGTGCGTGATCGGTGCGGTGGTGGGCGAGTGGGTGGGTGCCACGGTGGGTATCGGCGCCATGATCCTGCAGGCCACCTTCAACTTCGATTCGCCGCTGCTCTACGCCGCGATCGTCATGAGCGCCACGCTCTCGGGCCTGTTCTTCCTGCTGGTGACGCTGGCCGAGCGCTGGGTCATCCGCTGGCAACCGGAAAGCGGCACGCATTGAGCCATCCGGTGCATTTCAAACACACATCCCAACAATTCAACAGGAGAGTTCTATGAGCCGTATTGGCGACTGGATGCAGGAGCCCGCGCACGACGTGCGCGTGGCGGCCGAATCGGACGTGGTGGTGGTCGGCGGCGGCCCCGCGGGGCAGGCCGCGGCGCTGGCCGCCGCGCGCAACGGCGCGAGCGTGACGCTGCTGGAGCGCTACAACCACCTTGGCGGCCTGGCCTCGGGCGGCATGGTGCTGGTGCTCGACGACATGTGGGACAGCCACCAGCAGGAAATCTCGGTGCGCGGCATCTGCCTCGAGATGATCGAGCGCATGTCGGCGCTGGGCCTCGCCGAGTACCCGCGCCAGCAGGACTGGGGCACGCTGCCCGATGCGGTGCGTCGCTGGAAGCGCTGGGGCACCTACGACTTCCACAGCAAGGAGAAACCACACCCCATCTGCTTCGCCGCCGCCTTCGACCCCGATGCATGGAAGCGCACCTCGCTCGAGATGGTGCAGCAGGCCGGCATCGAACTGCGCCTGCACTCGTGGTTTTCGCGCACGCTGGTGGAAGACGGCAAGGTCAAGGGCGTGGTCTGCGAGACCAAGGGCGGGCGCGAGGCCATCCTCGGCAAGGTGGTGATCGACGCCACCGGCGACCTCGACGTGGCCGCCTCGGCCGGCGCGCCGCACATCAGCGGCAGCTACATCGTGACCACGGTGTTCCGCCTTGGCAGTGTGGACACGGAAGAGGCCGAACGCTTCGAGCGCGAGGAGCCCGTGGCCTGGCAGGCGCTCGACCGCGAGATCAAGCACATGCTCGGCGGCGCCTGGGACGCCTGGTGGCTCAAGACGCCGCTGCCCGGCGTGGTGTGGTGCAACTGCCCGCACATGCCGGGGCTCGATGGGCTCAAGGTGAGCGACCTCACGCGCGCCGAGGTGCAGGGCCGCGCCACCATCCACAAGGTGATCGAGTTCGTGCGCGCGAAGCTGCCGGGATTCTCGAAGTGCACGTTGATCGACATGGCGCCGCAGACCGGCATCCGCCAGACGCGCCTGCTCGAAGGCGAGTACGTGATGACCAAGGAAGACGTGGCGCAACGCACCCGCTTCGACGACGCCGTGGCGCGTGGCCGCGACTACTACTACCCGTTCCGCACGCTGCTGCCGCGCAGCGTGGAGAACCTGCTGGTCGCCGGCCGCCACTACTCGGCCACCTCCGCCGCGCAGAAGATATCGCGCGAGATTCCGCCCTGCATGGCGATGGGCGAGGCCACGGGCACGGCGGCGGCGCTGGCCCTGAACGCGGGCGTCTCGGTGCGCGACGTCGATGTCGCGAAGCTGCAGAAGACGCTGCGCGGGCAGGGCGCCGACCCGGGCGACCAGAAGGGGCCGAATGCCGATGTGCCGGCCATTGCACGCTCGTTCGCGAGGGAGGCCGCATGACGACGAACGCATTGCCGCTGGACGGCATCCGCGTGATCGACTTCACGCAGGTGATGATGGGCCCCGTCTGCACGCAGATGCTGGCCGACCATGGCGCCGACGTGATCAAGATCGAGCGCAAGGGCGCGGGCGACCTGAGCCGCTCGACCTTCGCGCCGGTGGCGGGCGAAGACAACCCGATCTTCTGCAGCCTGAACCGCAACAAGCGCAGCGTGGAAATCGACCTGCGCGATGCGGCGCAGATGGAGCTGGTGAAGGCGCTGATCGCCGGTGCCGACGTGGTGACCAACAACTTCCGCGCCGGCGTGATGGAGCGCCTGGGCCTGGGCTACGAAGACTGCCGGCGCCTCAACCCCCGCATCGTCTATGCGGTGGGCACAGGCTTCGGCGAGACAGGGCCGTATGCGCACAAGGGCGGGCAGGACGTGCTCGCGCAGGCGCTCACCGGCGTGATGGCGCGCCGCGCCGATGCCTCGGTGCCGGTGTCGATCTACCCGACGGCACTGGCCGACTACACCGCGGGCATGCACATGGTGCAGGGCATCCTGCTGGCGCTGCTGCAGCGCGAGCGCACCGGCGAGGGCCAGAAGATCGCCGTGTCGCTCTACAACTCGATGCTCTCCATGCAGATGCAGGAGGCCGCGATGATCATGATGGAGGACTCGGAGGTCAACTGGGCCGCGATGCCGCTCTCGGGCGTGTTCGACACGCAGAACGGGCCGCTGGTGCTGGTGGGCGCGTTCAAGGCCAACCCGCTGCGCGACATCTGCACGGCGCTGGGGCTCGAAGACCTGTCGCTGGATGCGCGCTTCTCGGGCATGCCGGCGCAGTTCACCAACAAGGCGGAGCTGCACGGGATCTTTCGCGAGCGCTTTGCCAGCAACACGCGCGAGCACTGGCTCGCCCGCCTCGAGGAACAAGACCTGCTTTCCGCGCCGGTGCGCGACATGCGCGAGGCGCTGGTCGACCCGCAGACGCTGCACAACGCGATGATTCTCGAAGGCGGCTCTTCGTCGAGCCGGCCGCTGAAGTTCATCGCCAGCCCGATCCAGATGTCGGGCGCCAAGGCCGGCCTGCGGCGCGAGCCGCCCAAGCTCGGGCAGCACACCGAAGAGGTGCTGGCGGAAGCGCGCGCGCTGATCGAGGAGGCCGACGCATGAGTGTCCTTTTCGAGGTCACCGACCACGTCGCCACGGTCACCATCGACCGTCCCGAGGTGCTCAATGCGGTGGACCTGCCGACCGAGGCCGAGCTGCAGCGCATCTGGACCGAGATCGAGTCGCGCGACGACATCCGCGCGGTCGTTCTGACGGGCGCGGGCGAGCGCGCGTTCTGCGCCGGCGCGGACCTCAAGAACACCTCCAACCTCAAGGGCGTCGAGTACTGGGCCGCGGCCCGGCCCGGCGGCTTCGGCGGCATCGCGCTGCGGGAGACGCTCGACGTGCCGGTGATCGCGCGCGTGAACGGCTTCGCGCTCGGTGGCGGCTTCGAGATGGTGCTGGGTTGCGACATCGTGGTGGCCTGCGACGAGGCCAGCTTCGGCCTGCCCGAGCCGCTGGTGGGGCGCCTGCCGCTCGACGGCGGCATGCTGCTGCTGCAGCGGCAGATCCCGTACCGCCAGGCCATGGGAATGATGCTCACGGGCCAGCGCGTGAAGGCACAGCGTGCGCTCGAGATGGGCCTGGTCAACGAGGTGGTGCCGCGCGCCGAGCTCGACACGGCCGTCGACCGCTGGGTGCAGCAGATCCTGGCCTGCGCGCCGCTGTCGCTCAAGGCCATCAAGCAGGTGGTACGCCGCACCGGCGCGCTCGCGCCGGCCGAGGCGCACCGCATGCGGCTGCCGGCGCTCGTGGCGGCGCTGCAGTCCGAAGACGCGAACGAAGGCGTGCTGGCGTTCCAGCAGAAACGCAAGCCGCAGTGGCTGGGCCGCTAGGCGCCCGCCCTTCATGCCATGGCCTACGTCATTACCGGCGCCTGCATCGATGTCAAGGACGGCGCCTGCGTCAAGTGCTGTCCGGTGGATTGCATCTACGAAGGCGAACGTACTCTGTACATTCACCCGGATGAATGCATCGATTGCGGCGTTTGCGTGTCCGCCTGCCCCACGCAGGCCATCTATGAAGACCTTCGGCTGCCGTCCGAAATGGCGCACTTCATTGCCATCAACCGCGAGTTCTTCGCGGCGAACGTCAGCGGACTCGGGTCGCCCGGCGGCGCCGATGCGAAACGCGTGGCCTGCGACCATCCCGCGATTGCAGCGTTTCCACAGCAGCCGGCCGGGTGAGCAGGTGCCAGAGGGGAGGGCCGGCTGATGCACGCCAGCATCCTCAAATACTTCATCGAGGTCGCGAGCTGCGGCTCGGTGCGCAAGGCCTCCGAGCGGCTTTACGTGGCGGCGAGCGCGGTCAACCGGCAGATTCACAAGCTGGAGGACGAACTGGGCGTGGAGCTGTTCGACCGTATGCCCAACGGCCTGCGGCTCAATGCGGCCGGCGAGCGCCTGCTCAAGCACGCGCAGGAGACGCTGCACCAGTACCAGGTGATGCGCACCGAGCTCGACGCACTCAAGGGCGAACGCACTGGCCATGTGAAGGTGGCGGCGATGGATTCGTTCTTCGAGGAACTGCTGCCTTCCGCGGTGGAAGACTTCCTGCAGGTGTTCCCGGCCGTCACGTACACCATCACCGCCGTGCAGCCGATGGACGTGCCGCAGATGGTGATGTCGGGGCAGGTCGACGTGGGCATGACCTTCGTGAGCCGGCTTCCGGGCGGCGTGGCGGCGGTGGCGCTGGCGAACCTGCCGATCGGCCTCGTGATGCCGCCGGGCCACCCGCTCGCGAACCAGGCCAGCGTGTCGCTGAAGGAGTGTGCGCGCTACCCGTTCCTGCGGTCGAGCTCGCACCCGGTGATCAGCGCCGCGCTGTCGCCCGAGTTCGCGGCCTTCTGGGACGACATGGAGCCGGCCGCCACCTGCAACTCGACGCCCATGCTCAAGCGGCTGATCATGGCCGGCAAGGGCATTTCGTGCTTCTCGAAGATCGCCTTCATCGAAGACCTGAGGCGCGGCGACCTGATCTGGCGGCCCTTCGAGTTGCCTGCACTCGATCAGCTGCAGGTGGGCATCGTGGTGCCGTCGCAGCGCGTGCTGCCGCATGTCACCCAGAACTTCGTCGGCCGCATGGCGCGGCGCCTGGCGCAACTCGAACTCGCGGCCGCTGCCGTCTGAGCGACGGCCCGGTCACCAACCGTGGAAGCGGCCCCAGGGCTGGAGCAAGCCGTCTTCGGACAGCGCGTGGTACTCGGGAAATTGCGCGCCGGTGGCACAGGCATGGTTGGGCAGGATGCGCACGCGCGAGCCGAGCGGGAAGCGCGCGGCGATGTCGATGTCGGGCGCGCCTTCGCGCGACAGGATGCCGTGCTCCTGGTTGGCGCCGCTGAGCACATAGCCGTCGAGCACCGTGCCGTCGAGGCCGCAGACCTGGCCGTAGCCGTAGTCGCGCTTCTGCTTCTGCGTGCCCCGGTCGCGGCTCATGGCCATCCAGCCCGCATCGACGATGGCCCAGCCCTTCTCGGCCTGGTGGCCGATCACCGTGGTGAGCACGCTCAGCGCGATCTCGTCCGCGCTGCAGACGCCGACATTGCGCATCACCAGGTCGAAGAACACATAGACGCCCGCGCGCACCTCGGTCACGCCGTCGAGCCGCTCGGCCATGAGCGCCGTGGGCGTGGAGCCCACGCTGACCATGGGGCAGGGCAGCCCGGCGTCGCGCAGCCTTTGCGCGGCGTGCACGCAGCCGGCGCGCTCCTGCTCGGCCATGGCCTTGAGTGCTTCCGGCGTGTCGAGTTCGTAGCTGGAGCCGGCGTGCGTCATCACGCCCCCGAGGTGCATGCCGCCGTCGTGCAGCAGCTGCGCGACTTGGAGCAGCACATCGTCGTCCGGGCGGATGCCGGAGCGGTGGCCATCGGTGTCGACCTCGATCAGCACGTCGAAGGCTTCGCCGTTCGCGCGGCCGAACTCGGCGATGGCGCGCGCCGAGGCGACGCTGTCCGTGAGGATGCCGAGCGCGCAGCCGCGGCGGCGCAGTTCCAGCGCGTGCGGCAGCCGGTGCGGCGCCATGCCCACGGCATAGAGGATGTCGGTGAAGCCGGCGGCGAAGAACTGCTCGGCCTCCTTCAGCGTGGAGACGGTGATGCCCTGCGCGCCCGCATCGCGC
>Ga0075370_10000660_pt1 | contig 13428 bp, 10 predicted proteins | sample EndMethybrTD3035_FD_71398 | JGI IMG/M metagenome (GOLD analysis project Ga0075370, IMG submission 71398) | Populus endosphere microbial communities from Tennessee, USA - Endosphere MetaG P. TD hybrid TD303-5 | ecosystem: Host-associated > Plants > Roots > Endosphere | place: USA: Tennessee... | reverse complement strand
AAGGGATAGGAAATGTTTTTGAATTGTTTCAGGACTGTTCGATAAAGACATTTAAAGCCTCAATAGGGGGGTAAAGAGAAATGTTCGTGAATAATGGTTGCCCCAACTAAAATATGGTCATCTTTTTCCCAAAAAGATCCGCTGCTATCACAGGGTTTATTTTTTCAAAAAAATAATCGCTTTTATGCGGTTTTAAAGAATAGAAAAATTATGTCTTCTCTTAATTCAGTCACTCGGAAATCTTCAGCGCCCTCTTTGTCCAATCCAAAAAAAACCAGCGCAACTCAATCTCCCACTACACAAACAGCCGTCCCTGTTATCGCTTCTTCTGGATCTTCAATCGCTGTGTGGACAAAAAAACCTTCCAAAATGGAGCAAACAAAGTTTGACATTGGAAGGGTTCGCTTAAACTCGAAGGATGAACAGGAAAGAAAAAAGCGGTTCGAGCAAGCTGTCGCTGATGCTGTCCAATTTTCAAATCAAAAATCAAGAAACGCTTTCTATAACAAATATAGACAACAAGAAATTGAATATTTTAAATGCCGACCCTTTCTTACAGTATCTGCCTTCTATAAGCGAATAGAAAGAGAACGACGCGAATGGATTGGCAAGGAAACGCAAAAGTCTTATAACTATGAAATCGATCCTCCTGATAATAACCCGAGCGACCCAGCCATTTCCCCTCCTTCTCCTGAGTTTATTGCAAAAGTGAAAGGCGGCTTATCCTATTTTTCCTTTGAAGAGTATTACAATCCAGTCTCGCAAACTGATAATCACCCGAGCGACCCAACCAATCCTCCTCTCTCCTCCGAATTTCTTGCGAAAGCGAAAGGCGGCTTATCTAATCTTTCCTTCCCCAAACCAAGTAGGCCAATCGTTAATTTAAATGAATTTGATTTCGAACTTTTGGCGACTCCAGAATTTAAATCCGTTGTTGATACCTTTTCTCCTTTTCCTATGCCCTAAGAGAGACACTTTCTATGTCCCCGGAGATCCCTTGAGCCGTCAAACTATAGGATTAGTTAGACGTCCTTCGACTCGGAGCCAGGGGAGTTTTTTTAGCGTAGCGCATCGCTGTCTCATGAAACTTGGGATCGAAAGAAGAACTTCTTTGCCGCGTTACTTGAGACTTAATTTTTCCCGGTATCTTACTGTTATCCTTCCAGGGTTGGATTAAATCTTTCATTTTCCCAACCGTAATGCTCGACCTTCGCGGCGGAGAAGTGGATCTAAAAGCGTTGAAATCATTGTGCCATGCAGATTGGATGCTATCGTAAAATTGTTCCTTGTCCTCCTCGGCATCTAGGGAATGGGAATTGCGTCGTTCTAAACGGACCGTATCGTCGCTGACCGAGACGGCGGGCAGCCATTGTTTCGTTGTTTCGTCTAACGAAATATTCTGGATGGCGGCAATTTTCCCTTTATTTTTTCTGGCTTGCAGAGTCCGCAGTTCCGTATTCCAGAAAATATTTCCCACCATCACCCCGCGTCCGAAAGCTTCCTTTTGCTTATTATTCGAAAAGTAAAAGTGGACCTCTCCGGTAGCTTGGCTCGCGTAAACAGTTGAAACAGCCTGTGCCAAAAGATGGGAAACAGCATAGGGATCCTCTCCTTCTTCGGTGCGGAGTTTATCATAAATTTCCAGCAGAGCGCACATCACTCCTACTTTTGAGTCACTCAAAACCCCCAATTCTTGCGAAGCCTTTTCCCGCGCTTCGATGCCGCTCCAAAAATTAATTCTCCTTCCTCTCACATTGGGAAAACCGTTTTGGTCCAAAGTATCGGCCAACTGGAGAAATCTCTTCGCATTAGGAGAGGGATTCCCCTCTCCAATCGTTTCCAAATCTCGACAAGTCAAGAGGGTCATTGTTTGAGTTAGGTCCTCATAAAATGTATCGAAAACGCTCCCTTTTAAAAAGGTATCCATTTTTGCTTTATCATGCTCTGGAACTAAAAAATTCCATTGCGTCTTTGGATCTAATTTATCGATCATGGATTGTCGAGCTCGTTCTTGGACCGATTCAAAAAGATCGCAAACTACCGACGCATACGCGGCTTCGAAATGGGGAGCTTGCTCAGAGGACCGCTTTACACTTTCTGGATAAAGATTTTTTGGCCATAAAGAATGATTTCTCAGTTTCGATATATCGCAAATTAAACGGTTTCTAAATGAAACATCTCCGCAAAAAGTAATGTCTAAATAAGTACCTAAATCCAAGCTTTTCAAATCCAAAACAGTGGGATTATTAACCAGCAATGTACGGATATTTTGTTGAACCTGTTCATCCTCTTCCGTTACGGGAAGTAGGCTAGAGGATAATGAAGAAAAAGAGTCCTTCAAAGTCAGCAGTTCCCATTCGGACGGAGTTTTAGGTTCTTTATCTTTATCTGCAACAGAGCTTGCAGTTTGCAGGTAGCACAAATCTCCCAATGATGACAAAACTGGATTGACTGACATATTCTTCTCCGGCTCCCTTTAGAGATCGATCTCTAATGAACGAGACAAATTTGCGGGAGTGAATCTATCTTAAAATTTCTTTTCCCAAAAAGAGATTTAAAAAAAATTTCACTACAAGTGAATAGAAGAGAAGACTTCCCTCAAGTTTTCAATGGTTAGATTCGCAAGCAAAATATAAAATGATCCATTGGGAAGGATTGGAATGGTTTTCAGATTCCGGCTAGGTCTATTTTTATTACTGCCTTTTTCATTGATCGCATTTGAGGGAGAAGTAGACTCGACACAAGCGATCAAGCCCTGGTTCACAGGACCCATTCTCGCTACATCAGGAAATATCGTTCCAGCCGGGCATATTGGAACGCAACCCTATCTTCTAGGGATCGCCCGAACAGCATTTTACGATAACAATTGGAATTTGCAGCCCATCGAAACGATATGGAGCTTGCAGTTCAGGACGCCAGTCTGGTTCGGGCTTACATCCTGGTCCGATTTTAAGATCTCTCCCGTTTGGATGTGGAATCATCGAAACAATCAATCGCAATGGGCGCTAGGAGATTGGGCGGCCCAGGTCGATTTCATGCTGTATCAAGACACTCTTCCTTATAAAAACTGGCTCCCTTCAATTAAGTTCGGCATCCGAGAAACATTTCCTACAGGCAAATATCAAAAATTGAATCCAAATAAATTAGGAACTGATGGAGGGGGAAGGGGCTCTTACACTACTTCCTTTTCTTTGAACGCTTCAAAAATCTTTCATTTTTCAGGATTCCACTTTCTTTGTTTACGTTTAAATTTGGCTTATTCCATCCCAACAAATGTCCGAGTGAAGGGATATAACAATTATGGGGGTGGAGTGGGGACCGATGGAACAGTTTCTCCAGAAAAGCTCTTTCTTGCCATTTTCGCTTTCGAATATTCATTGAATCGGAATTGGGCCGTTTGCTGCGATGTGGAAGGGGTCGTGGCATCGAAAATCACTTTTAAAGGGATTCGAGGAATGGTCCCCAGCAAAGAAAATCGCTTCAATCCTACCGGCGTTCCCGCAGTCAATGAGGCGAAGGCATCCATTCAATACAGCGCCGCTCCTGGCATTGAATACAACTGGTCGGAAAATTTAGGTCTTCTGGCCGGAGTGTGGCTCACATTCGCAGGAAAAAATAGTTCCCGCTTTACGACAGCCGTCCTTTCCGTTAACTATTACCGTTAAAAAGATTATGGTAAAATTTTTACCATAAAAACCGGGTCTTCAAGATTTAGCATTTGTACCTCATTTCTTTCCGAGGGTGTCTACAAAGTAAGGTTCGGAAGTCGAAAAGGGGCCAAAATAATCCAAAAACCAGACGAACTCTCATTTGTAGACACCCTCTCAATTTGCTGCTTAAAAAATTAAGCTACTGAAAAAATAAATTTAATCTTTAAAAAAAACTGCAGTTATTTTTTTAAAAAGCATAATTTGACCAATAAATTAAACTCACGATCTAATTTAAACAAACAGGAAACCATTCTCCATTACATCGAAGGAAACACCGAAGAATGAAGTGGAAACAACGACCTAGCCTACGCGAACTTGAAATTAAGCTTTCAGAATCAAAAACTTGCCTCGTACAAAAAAAATTCCAATTTGGACCTAACGTGGAAAAACTAGTAGATGATTTTATTGCGCTGAAAATCGATAACGCAGGGAAAATTTGGTCTTTAGTCCAAGAATTGCTTCCGGAAATTAAAACTGACCACTACGGGCACACACCTTCCCATGAGAGCGATTGAAAACAACCTCAATTGCGAGCTTTTTATTTTTGTGTGGGAAAGCAAAAGAATGAAGCAAAGGATGCATTTAAAATTCGCGATCAAGGACGATTGTTTCTATTATTTTTTCTCTGCATAAGAGCAAGCGTCCGGCCCAATGTTTTAAATTTATCGATAATTTCCAAAGAGGCCGATAAAAAATCCGCCTGACTTATATGGGGGGCGTTTCGCCCCCTAGTTTGAGGTTAATTTCCTCTTAGGAATTGGAGATCGTCATTTGGTTATTAACGCTACGTACTCCGTTAACCCCTTTTACTTTTCTAACAATTGCTGACATTTCCGAAGAATTTGCCACGGTCCCGCTGAGAGTGACAACGCCATTAGTGGTAGAGACGCTGACAAAACGGGAACCTGCCGCAAGAGAACCGTCTGTCATTAAGGCTTGCTTGACTCTATAAGTGATGCCAGTGTCCGAATAATCGGAATCGTTATTGGGGCAGCCACCAGCACAACTATTGTATGTGTTATTGGGATTTTGGTTGTTGTAATTGTTAGCATTTCCCGACTTGCAACTATGGCAGGCTAGAGCTAAGGCAATAAAAACTAAAGCTTGTTTCATAACATTCTCCTTGGGATTTATAAAAATGCACTAAATACATGCATCTAATTTTATCTTATATAAAAACGAATAGTTTTGAATTTTTTTTAATATTTTTTTCAGAATCAATTAATATTGAGTATTTTCCGTTTATTTCCTAGTTTTTATTTCGCGACTATTCCTCATTTAATAAATTATAATCCCAACTAAATCAGCACTAAAATGGATTTTATTCTTCTTACTGCGCTTTAATCGTAAATGGGCTGGAATCGTTCCGGCCTATTTTCTTGGTAAATGCGATGTTTGATCCACTAGAAACGATAGCCGAGATTGAAAGAACCGCCGTAAGATTCCCATGTAGCTTCTTTGACAAATGTGATTGCAGGAACAGGTCCGCTGATTGGGCTCGAATTGAAAGGAACATCGCCGGAACTATTTAAATACCCTGTTCCTTGGGTAGACCAATTCTGGTATTTGAATTCAAACTCAATCAACCAATGTTTGCCTAAATTGAACCGAAAATCTGCATAGACGACCTGGCCGAAAGAAAGACCTCCTTTCCTCTGGTCGCTGAACGCGTTCGCTAATTCCCGTTCCAGCAGCCAGGATCCCCGCCAACTGGCTAAATGAAATTCGTATCCTAGAGTTACATTAAAGTTCCTGGATTTAGCAAAAAAGTCGAGACCTAGCCAAGGGCCATTCCAGATCGATTGGAAACGGAGTTCATTAAATTGAGGCTCGTTAGCATCCTCTAAAACCGGTTCCTGTTCGTTGAAAGCCCAGCCGCCCACCGCTCCAAGGCCGCAATAAGGATTGATGGGGTATAAATATCCAATCCCCGCCATCCCATCTTGAGTATTTCCTTTCATCTTCCCACGAAGAAAAAGATCGGAATATCTGCCATCGAAGATCCAACCATAGGAATAAAGCCCCCGCATGTACCAATGGGCGCCAAGCGCGAAAAGAGCTTTGCCTCCCACTTCATACGTTTGCAAATCTTTTGCTCTTAATTGATCGTCGAACATTTCATAATTGTTTGGAAATAAGACGCCGGTCGTACAGGAGAGTTGATCGAACCGGAATCCTCCATGGGCCAAAACCATTGTGCAGAGCCTAAAACAGGCGGGAAACTCTTCGCAGCAAGAGGCCTCATACATCGGCGCTGGATCACAATAGCGGGTCTCATATACCGACGCAGGTTCTCTACAAGACTGCTCTGAAGGAGCGGCGGCGCATTTGCTTGATTTTTTAGCCAAAGTGGTTTTTAACCAAGGCTCCGAAGCTGATGGAAGATCATTTGAACCAGATCCATATCCTTGCTCAGAAACAGTTTCATTTTTTAAGGATGCGGCAACCAATTGCAACTCCGTTTTGTTGCGATGTAAAAGATCGTCTCCCCGTTTATCAGGGAGTAAAGTACCTGTAGTGCATAAAAGCCGATCCCATTGAAACTGATTGCGCAGATGAAAATAGGCATCGAGTCCGAGATAATTTGTTTCACGCCATTCTTCACTCGAATAGAAAGATCCCAAAATCTCTTCATGCTCAGTCAATTTATTTGCAAGACCAAAAGGCATAGAGACTAACGAGAGAATCATTGAAAAAGAGATGAATGGAGGCTTAGAGCCCATATTGCCGAACCAACTATTAATCTCAGTAAATAACTAAGTTCTAGTTTTTTTAAAACAATATAAATGAATGCATTAAACAATTATTTTTTTATTAAAATTTAGTTATAAATTAGTAGAAAAATAGGTATACCGAAACTCTCTGAAGAATGGGATTTTTGAATTCAAGAAGTTGAAACGCAAAGACGCAGAGAAATAGCGATACCACCGTTTTTTGCGCCTTTGCGACTCCGCGTCTTTGCGTTTAATTGGCAAATTTTCAGGGAGTTCACTCAACTCTTTGAATTCAAAATGAGTCGCTATCCAATGGCTCCTCTCCTTGAAAGTTCGAGCAGAAGATTATACACTCTATTTTTTTGGAGGGCTTCAAGTGGTTTCCTATAAAGAATTCCTCGGCTTTTTGTGGAAGTTCGTCCGGCTGCAAAAATGGACCTTTCTTTTTATTTTAATTCTCGATTCTTTGGCCATGCCTCTGTCTGCTTTAGTCTGGCCTTATATTTTGCATTTGGTCGTGGACATTTTCACAAATTTCGAAGGCGATCGGTTAGCCGCTTGGGAAGCATTGAAAGCTCCGATCCTCGGGGGGATTGCTTTAGTCGTCTACATTGAAATAACCTCCCGTACCATGGGTTTTTTAATGGCCAAAGCCGTTCCCAAACTCCAGGCCGATATCCGAATGGCGATGTTCGATTCCATTCAACGCCACTCCCCTCGTTATTTCAATGAGCGGTTTGCAGGAAGCTTGGCCAATAAAATCACCGATATGACCACTCAGGCGGAAGTGTTTCTCCAACAATTGTTCTGGCCCATCGTCCCTGCCATTTCATCTTGTATTTTAGGCGCCTTGTTCCTGGGGTTTGTAAACCCCATTTTCTCAGTGATCCTAATCGTCTGGGTCTGCGCTCATGTAACCGTATGCCTCAAATTTACTCGCCCCATCGACGAATTGGAACATACCCATGGCGAAGCGCGCAGTACATTGCTCGGGAAAATTGTCGACAGTTTTACCAATAACTTCGCTGTGAATCTTTTCTTTCGGTTCAACTATGAAAAAACCATTCTCGCTCCTTTCCAAAAGGAAGAAAAAGAAACGAATGTAAAAGCCAAGTATTACGTCGAAAAAATGCGTAGTGTTTCATCCCTTGTTTATTTTATCGGCGTTTTTCTAGGAATCAATAGCTTCCTGATTTACTTCTGGCTCCACAACCGAATCACAACGGGCCAAGTAGTTCAAGTTTTCAATTCCATGGGAAACCTCACGGAAATCTTTTGGATCGTAGGATCCAGTCTGCCTCTTCTCTTTCAATCGCTTGGAACGGGCAAGCAAGCCTATTCCGTCCTGCGAGATCCTCAAGACATTCTCGATCCTCCCCTGGCCCAGCCCCTTAAAATTTCCTCTGGCGCCATCGTTTTCGACAATGTCTCTTTCCATTACGGCGAAAAAAAACTCTTTGAAAACAAACAGGTCCAAATTGGCGGAGGAGAACGGATCGGCCTGGTTGGATTTACTGGAGCTGGAAAATCTACCTTCGTTAATCTTATTTTGCGTTTTTTTCCTCTTCACAGCGGAAAAATTCTCATCGACGGACAAGATATTTCCAAAGCCACTCTGGAATCGATTCGGAGCCAGGTTGCTCTGATCCCCCAAGACCCGATTCTTTTCCATAGGTCTCTTAGAGAAAATATCTCTTATGGCAACACCACCGCCACCGAAGAAGAAATCATTCGCGCCGCTCAAATGGCTCATTGCGACACGTTCATCCGTCATCTACCTAACGGCTACGATGCGAAAGTCGGAGAAAGAGGAACTAAACTCTCGGGAGGAGAAAAACAACGGATTGCGATCGCCCGAGCGATCCTGGCCGATGCTCCGATCCTTATTTTAGACGAGGCTACTTCCGCGCTCGATTCCCTCACAGAAAGAGTGATTCAAGAAAGTCTGGAAAAACTTATGCAAGGTCGCACCACCATTGTCATCGCCCATCGCCTTTCCACTTTATCCCGCATGGACCGACTGCTCGTATTCGATCAAGGGAAAATCGTTGAAGAAGGGACCCACGCCTCTCTCTTGGCCCGCAATGGGCTTTACGCAAAAATGTGGAACATGCAAGTCGGTGGCTTCCTTCCAGAAACTCCAAGTTAAGAAACGTCTAATTTTGGGGGATGCAAATAAAGTTACTTAAAAATCAGCGACGGGGAACTGCCACCTCATAAAGAAAAAGATCTGAAAAAACCTCTTCTTCTTTTTTACCTCTGCGTCTCTGCAGTGAATTTTCTTTAAGAAGAAGACGTGCTGCGTTATACAGATTAATAAAAGTTTGAAAATGGATGCGCGCTAGAATCCTCATTTTGTCTCTCTCTTTTTTGAGCTGGCCGTTTTGGGGAAATGAGATCAGTCTAGTGCCTCGGCAAAAACAAAGACTCAGCGAGCCCACTCCTTCCGAATGCATTGAACTTCCGCAAAGCTATCGGATTTCGGCACGCCATATCGAACCGGGTGGAGTTGGATATAGCCGAGGCTATACAACACTAGAAGGATTCTTTGGCCTCCATCCCTATTTGACCAAGCACTACATTCCTTTTTTAGATGTTCGCTGCCATGTATTCAATAATGGGGAGCCAGCCCTCAATGCAGGAATAGGGGTCCGTTTCATCAATCAGATCGTTTGGGGAGCGAATGCGTTTTACGATTACCGGAAAACCCATCGGAGCCATTACAACCAGATTGGGATCGGCATGGAAGCTTCAGGAGAATTGTGGGATTTCCGGGCCAATGGATATTTTCCTGTGGGCGATACGATAAGTCCTTTCTACAATTCTCAATTCGGAAATTTCACAGGAAATAGTCTCTTTGTATCCCGCACAAAAGAATTCGCAATGATCGGAGGGAATGCGGAGGCGGGTTTCCATTATGGCCGGAAGCAAAATGCCGATTTTTTTATTGGAGCAGGGCCTTATTATTTTGGGAATGAAGGTAAAAATGCGATCGGCGGCCAACTGCGTGCTCAAGCGAGTTATAAATACGTAGAGTTCGAAGTCAATGCTTCTTACGATCCCGTTTTCCATGCAGTTCTGCAAGGGCAAGTAGGATTTAGTTTCAGTTTCGGGTCGAAAAAAAAGATCTCAAAAAGAGAGTGTTTTACTTGTTTGCAAGAAAAAATCCTGACTCGCCGAGCCGTTGAAAGGGTGGAACGGTTCGAGATCATCGTAGTGGACAAGAAGAAATACAATACTTTAGCCACCGACCCTTCAACGGGAAATCCCTACCGTTTCCTATTCGTAGATAATACAAGCAGCTCGAATGGAACTTTTGAATCCCCTTTCCATACATTAACGGATGCGCAATCGGTTTCTTTCCCTAACGATGCCATCTTCGTATTTGCCGGCGACGGGACAACGACTGGGATGAATAGCGGCATTGTATTGAAAAACAACCAAAAACTTTTTGGGTCTGGGATCGCCCATTCTCTGGCGACTCAGCAAGGAACGATCATCATTCCTTCTTTTTCAGCGAGTTCTCCAAAACTTGCGAATGCTTCCGCCGCTTATGTAGTCCAATTAGCCAGCAACAACCAAGTTTCAGGCCTCATTCTCGATGGCACCCAATTTGCATTGACCAACACCGTCGAGGGAAGTTCTTCTACCCTCAGGAACGCTACGATCACCTATAATACGATTTTAACTGCGCCTGGAGGCAACGGGATCAAATTTCAGAGCAACGATGCGATTGGAAATATCCATATTTCTAATTGTTCGATTTTGGGAACAGGTTCTGCAGACGCAACATTTGGCATTTTCGCCAACCTCTGCTCCAATGGGAACATCGTGATTTTGGACAATCAATTTTCGGGAATCAACGACAGCTCCGGCTTGACAAGGGCCATCGATATTGAACCGCAAAATCTCGTTTCTCCCGCGGCCCTTTCGATCACCATTAGCGGCAATAACCTCACAAGCCGAGTTTCTACTAGCGCTAACGTTCGAAGGGCCCCAATCCACATTGCGAATAATTTCAATGGGGGCGCAGGCGTTACTGTAACTGCGATTTTTGAAGACAATTTCATCGATGTCCCTGCCACTCTTCCTGCGGTGGCCGGAATTTATGTTCAGGAATTTGGATTAGGCTCGTTCACGCTTGCTTTTCATAATAATTTCATTACCACAACCGGCACTATCCCTGGCTATCGGATCAACAATTATGTTTCCAATTCCGCTTTCATGAATCTTCTTTTCGACAACAACAGCGGCACTCTCTTGATCGGCAAAGATCCCAACAACGTAAATACTTTTCCTGTTACAATTATCCACTGATTTGGAATATTTTTTATGAAAAAAATAACTATCAAAATCATCTTTGACAATTGCCGCGGGGTGGAGGGATTCCAAGAAGGATGGGGATTTTCTTGCCTGATCGATTTAGGGAACCGGAAGGTACTTTTTGATACGGGCGCTGACCCGAAAGCCTTCTTTTACAATCTAGCGAACTTTTCTATCCCCTGCGAAGAAATCACCCATGTTGTTTTTTCCCATAAACACTCGGACCACATTGCGGGACTCGAACAAGTTTTAGACAAGCTCAAAGAAGGCTCTCGCCTTTACGTGCCGAAAAATTTTCCCACAAAAAAAATTCCTTCTAAAGTGCAACTCAATACAGTGAACGATTTTACGAAAATCGACGATCAAATTTATTGCCTTACTTTAAAGGCAGGTTGGCGGCTTTACGAACAAGCCCTGGTTCTGAAGACTTCAAAAGGCCTCGTTATCGTTACAGGATGCGCCCACCCCGGAATCGTTCATCTGATTGAAAGCGCCCAAAAACATTTAAATGAGCCCGTTCATTTAGTTTTAGGAGGGTTCCATCTCTTTCGGGATAAGGGAAAGGCAATCCAAAAAATCGTCGATCAATTTCAATCGCTTCAAGTGGAATGCGCTGCCCCCTGTCATTGTACCGGAGACGCTGCCATCGAACAGTTCCGACAGGTTTATCAAGACCGTTTTTATAAAGTAGGCGCAGGAACCACACTGACTCTGGAATAGATTATGAAACGGTGTTTCGGGAATGGGCCCGGCCAGGAATTGTATGCAAATTATCACGATCAGGAATGGGGCTTGCCTGTTCATGACGATCGTCATCTGTTCGAGATGTTAATTCTGGAAGGGGCTCAAGCCGGATTGAGCTGGGAAACGATCTTAAAAAGGCGGGAAGGCTATCGGAAAGCTTTTCATCAGTTCGATCCGATAAAAGTAGCCTCGATGAGCGATCAGGATTTGGAAGAACTCATAAAAAATCCAGAAATCATCCGGAACCGGCTTAAAATTTTTTCCACTCGAAAAAACGCCCTCATCTTTTTGAAAATCCAAGAAGAATTCGGCTCTTTCGACCGATACGTATGGCAGTTTGTAAAAAATCAGCCCATTGTAAATCGATGGAAGCAATTCAAAGATGTACCAGCGTCCACCCCTGAAAGTGACGCCCTCTCGAATGACTTGAAAAAACGGGGCATGTCTTTTGTCGGGTCTACAATCATCTACGCCTTCATGCAAGCGGTAGGACTAGTCAATGACCATGCAGCCGACTGCTGGCGCTGTCCCTCACTTGACTAAAGATTTTCTTTATCCTATCTCGAGAATAAAGAGGTTGGGATGTCCAAAGAACAGTTTCGATATAAATGGTGGGCGCTCCTCGGAGTTTGCTTGCTGGCGTTCACTGCATTCCTGGATGCAACCATTGTCAATACAGCGCTTCCTTTTATTCAGACTGCTTTAAACACGACCATTTTGCAGCTTCAATGGGTGGCCAACATCTTCACAATTGTTTTGAGCATGACTCTGATTGCGCTTGGAAAATTCGCCGATCTATGGGGACGGAAAAAAGTATTCTATTCCGGGGTAATTCTCTTTTGGTTTGCCGCCTTGGGCGCGGGACTCTCTCCTAACGTGGAAATATTAGTTCTCTTTCGCGGCTTGCAAGCTCTCGGCGCTTCGACCATTCTGGTTGCTTCAACGGCCCTTTTATCCGATGTCTTTCCAGAACGGCAGCGAGTGAAGGCCATCAGTATTTATGCAGGAGTTACGGGGTTCGGTTTAATGATTGGCCCTTTTCTGGGAGGCGTTTTAGTTGCGCTTCTAGGTTGGAGATGGGTCTTTTGGGTCAATCTTCCTTTGATTGGGGTGGGGCTAGCTGCTTGCTCTTTTAGCTTGAAAGGACATGTTCATGAAGTGCCGTCTACAAAAATTGATTGGCTGGGTCTTCTCTTCCTCATTTTAGGATTAGGGTCTTTACTCTATGGGATCGTTGGAGGCGCTCAGAGCAACTGGACTTCCTTGGAAGCATGGATCAGTCTTGGGATCGGAGTTGCCGCTTTGGCCCTGCTGTTAATCATCGACGCACGCAAGGAAAATTCGCTGTTGGATCTCCCTATTTTTAAAAAGAAGCTCATCCTTCTTGCAGCCCTTAGCTGCGCCTTTGGAGGAATCGCCTCGACGGTCTTTATGTTTTTCGATCCATTGTATTTACGCAATCTTCGGCAGTTATCCCCTTTTTTCATCGGACTTTTGATTGCCATCATCCCCGCAGCGCAAGTTTTAATTTCTTTTGTTTTTAATCGATTGGAAAAGAGATTTGGAGTTGTTAACTTGCTCTTCGTTTCAAACTTAGTGGCCTTTTTGGCTGTTTTACTCCATCGGCCCCTCCAACTAGAAACTCCCCTATTTTTTCTGAGTATTCCTTTTTTCCTCTTAGGAATTAATTGGGGGCTCAGCAATGCGGCAACTATGACTGCTGTCAATCAAGTCATCGCAATCCGAAAAATCGGCGCAGCCATGGGCACAATTTTTACCGTTTGGAATTTTGTGGGATCGCTTATTCTAGCAGCCAGCACCGCTGTTTTTCATGCGGCGGGAAATGATTTCTTACGCGCCTTTCACAATATGATCAATTTCAATATCGCGTTTGCTGCACTTCTTGTCCTTGCCGCCATCTGGATCCGGATCCAATT
>Ga0075370_10000659_pt1 | contig 13430 bp, 11 predicted proteins | sample EndMethybrTD3035_FD_71398 | JGI IMG/M metagenome (GOLD analysis project Ga0075370, IMG submission 71398) | Populus endosphere microbial communities from Tennessee, USA - Endosphere MetaG P. TD hybrid TD303-5 | ecosystem: Host-associated > Plants > Roots > Endosphere | place: USA: Tennessee... | reverse complement strand
CGGCAAGTCCAACATCGAGATGAACCAGGGCAACCTGCGTTCGGTCAACGTCGCGCAGTCGGGCGAACGCACCCGGCTCGTGCTGAACCTGAAAAAGGCGAGCAACTACCGCGCCGAGCTGCAGGGCAAGGTGCTGCTTGTCGTGATCGACAGCGCCGCACCGCCCGCAGCGAACCCGAGTGCGACCGCCGCGACCGCCGCGACTCAGCCCCCGGTGCACTTCGCGGAAAGCCTGAATCGCAACCCGGTCGCGTTGAAGGACATTGACTTCCGTCGTGGTGCCGATGGGGCCGGCCGCGTGATTGTCGAGCTGCCGAACAACCAGGTCGGTGTCGACATTCGGCAGCAGGGCCAGAGTTTGGTCGTCGAATTCCTGCGTTCGACGCTGCCTGACAACCTTCGTCGTCGGCTTGATACCACCGACTTCGGTACGCCGGTTCAATCGGTCACGACGACGCAAAGCGGTGACCGTGTACGCATGGTTGTCGAGCCGCGCGGCTTGTGGGAGCACAGCGCCTACCAAAGCGACAACCAGTTCGTGCTCGAGGTTCGCCCGCAGAAAGTCGACCCGAACAAGTTGACTCAGGGTCCGGGCTACGCAGGCGAGAAGTTGTCGCTGAACTTCCAGAACATCGAGGTTCGCGCGCTGCTCCAGGTGATTGCCGACTTCACCAACTTCAACGTTGTTACCAGCGACACCGTCACCGGTAACGTGACGCTGCGCCTGAAAGACGTCCCATGGGACCAAGCGCTGGACATCATCCTGCAGGCCAAAGGCCTTGGGCTGCGCAAGTCCGGCAATGTAATCTTGATCGCCCCGAAGGATGAGCTGAACGCCAAGGAGAAGGTCGATCTCGAGGCCAAGCAGCAAATCGCGGCGCTAGAGCCGGTTCGCACTCAGGCTTTCCAGCTGAACTACGCGAAGGCCTCCGATGTGGCGAGCGGCCTCACCGGTCAAGGTGGGGGCAGTGCGGCGACGACGCGAATCCTCTCGCCGCGTGGCAGCGTGATCTTCGAGACACGGACGAATCAACTGTTCATCAGCGACATTCCGTCGAAGCTCCAAGAGATTCAAGAGATGATCGCGAAGATCGATGTCGCGGTCCGGCAGGTCCTGATCGAGTCGAGAATCGTCATTGCCGACGATACGTTCGGTCGTTCGCTTGGGGTAAAGCTCGGAGCAACCGATTTGCGCGGCATTCGCGGCGGGGTTTCTGGCTACAACGTCGGCGGCAGCAACTACGTTGGCATCGGCGGGAACCTCAATGCGGTCGGGGCACAGACTGGGCAGACCACGTCCACGACGCCATTCGCGGATTCAACGTTTGTCAATCTGCCGGCGGTTGGTCAGAACAACTTCGATGCCGCAACGCTCGCGCTGTCGCTCTTTTCCGCAGGCGCCAACCGCTTCCTGAACCTAGAAATTTCCGCCCTCGAAGCGGACGGAAAAGGCAAGGTCGTCTCGAGCCCGCGCGTGATTACTGCCGATCAGCAGAAGGCATTGATCGAACAAGGCGAAGAACTGCCTTACCAAGTGGCTACTTCGAGCGGCGCCACATCGCTTCAGTTCCGCAAGGCGAATCTGAAGCTTGAGGTCACGCCGCAGATCACGCCCGAAGGTAACGTGATTCTCGATGTCGACGTCACGAAGGATAGTGTCGGGCGTGCCACGGCTGCAGGCTTTGCGATCAACACGAAGCACGTGCGCACCCAGGTGCTGGTCGAGAACGGAGGTACTGTCGTGATCGGCGGCATCTTCGAGCAGAACGACCGGGAAGACGTCACCAAGGTGCCGCTGCTCGGCGACATTCCCTACCTTGGCAATCTGTTCAAGACCAAGACCAAGACGTCGGCCAAGACCGAGATGCTGATCTTCTTGACACCGAAGGTCGTGACCGATCGGACCGCGGCACGCTGACGCTACGAAACAAAACTAACGCGATGCGAGGTAAAGTTCGAACCATGAAGACGATCATCAATGGCGCGCGACGTTGGGCTCTTGTATCGCTCGCCGTAGTCGGCGCGCTGACCGCATGCGGTGGTGGGGGAGACGATGAGGCCGGGTCGGGGCCGCTTACGCTGTCGATGTCCGGGATCGATTTGAAGGGCGGTAGCGCGACCACTTGCTACTCGGGTTTTGCTTATCGCGTGTTTGTGTCCGGTGGCGTTGCTCCGTACAAGATCATGACCGACGTTCCGGACGCTCTTGAGTTCAACACCGCCGAAGTGGGCGACGTAGGCGGCAGCTTCGACGTGTCGGGTAACGGTGTGTGTTTCGCGAAGGGGACCATCATCGTCGTCGACAAGCTCAACAACCGTGTCCTGTTGCCGGTGACGAACGTACCCGGCACCACGTGATCTTGACGGCAGGCGTTGTGCGATAGGCCGACGAGATCTCGTCCGACGGCGCAGTATCCGCTTACGACCCAGTGGCACATGGCATCGCCATCTCGCTCGTGGCCATGCCGGGTGGGGGCAAGTCGACGATCGGACGCCAGCTGGCGCGCCAGTTGGGCCTGCACTTCCATGATGTCGACACTGTCATCGAAGAGCGTATCGGCTGCCCGATTCGAGTCTTCTTCGATCGCGAAGGTGAGTCACGTTTTCGAGACATCGAGCAGCAAGTCGTCGCCGAACTCGTTGCACTCCCAAATGTCGTGATTGCGACCGGCGGCGGCGCAATTCTGCGTGCCGAGAACCGAGCAGCGCTGCACGAGCACACGACCGTTGTGTACCTGCGCTCATCGCCCGAAGAGCTGTTTCGGCGGCTGCGCCACGACACGCGTCGTCCGCTGCTGCAGGTTCCTGATCCAATGGGGAAGTTGCGGGAGCTGTATGCCGCGCGCGACCCCCTTTATCGGCAGACGTCACACTTTGTGATTGAGACGGGGAGGCCCTCGGTTCACACGCTTGTCAGCATGATCCTAATGCAGCTCGAACTGGCCGGTATCGTCGACCCTGCGACCGCGCCGTCGCCAGCAGCCGCGAGGCCGCCGCGCCGTTGAGGCGCCTGCGCGCCGTACACTGGCGCAATGCATCCCACGACACCCCTTGAACGCGTTGCGATTGACCTCGGCGACCGCAGCTATGACGTCGTCATCGGAACCAATCTTCTTGACCACAGGGCGACATTCGACGGGCTGCCCAAGGCTCGCGATGCCGTCATCGTGACCAACGAAGTTGTTGGGCCGATACTCTCGCAGCGTCTGTCGGTGACCCTACAGTCCGTGTATCCCCGCGTGAGCACGATCACCCTTCCAGACGGCGAATCCCACAAAGACCTGACGACGCTTAACGCCATCTTTGATTCGCTGCTTGAACGAGGTGCCGATCGTCAGACGACCCTCTTTGCTCTTGGCGGAGGAGTGGTCGGCGACATCACCGGCTTCGCCGCTGCCTGCTACATGCGTGGCGTGCCGTACATCCAGGTGCCGACGACGCTGCTATCTCAGGTTGACTCGTCGGTCGGTGGCAAGACGGCGGTCAACCATGCTCGAGGCAAGAACATGATTGGCGTGTTCAACCAGCCGCTTCGGGTGGTCGCTGACCTGTCAACGTTGGAGACCCTCCCTCAACGGGAGCTCATCGCCGGTCTGGCCGAGGTAATCAAGTATGGGCCGATTGCCGATGAGGCCTTCTTCAACTGGATCGAGACGAACCTCGACGACCTCCTGCGCCGCGACGCGAGCGCTCTTGCGCACGCCGTCAAGCGCTCTTGCGAGATCAAGGCACGTGTCGTCGGCCAGGACGAGCGCGAATCAGGCGTGCGTGCGATCCTCAATTTCGGCCACACGTTCGGTCACGCCATCGAGACTGGTCTTGGCTACGGCGAGTGGCTGCATGGCGAAGCCGTCGGTTGCGGCATGGTGATGGCGGCCGATCTGTCGGTCCGGTTGGGCCTTGTTGATGCTGCGTTTGCTCGGCGACTCACTCAACTGATCGATCGGGCAGGGCTTCCAGTCGTCGGACCGAGGCTGGGTGTGGAACGATATTTGGATCTGATGCGCATCGACAAGAAGGCCGAGGCAGGTCAGACACGGTTTGTTGTGTTGAGCGCCCCTGGCCGTGCAGTCCTGAGGGCTGCGGCCGACGAGCTCGTCGCAGAAGCGATCGAGAAGCACACGCGCTGAATAGCCCGCCGTGCGTAACACCGGCGCGTCTCCAACGTCCGATCCAACTGGAGCGGCTGCCCGGCGCGCACCGAGTTCTATCTGAATGCGGTCGGGGCGCGTTGGGCGGCGATAGTCCGTCGCCCGACAGACGGCGCATTGGGCGCGACCCGCGGTGTTGATGGCCTCCCGCTCGCACGCAGAGAATCCCTACGCATGCAACACCCACTTTCCATGCCCTTCCGCGACCGGACTAGTTGCGCACGCGGGTTCACCCTGATCGAACTGATGATCACGGTTGCCATCGTGGGAATCCTTGCCACGATCGCCTACCCCTCCTACAGCGACTACGTCCTTCGCGGCCGGCTGGTCGATGCGACGAATACGCTGGCGGCTACCAGCGCACGCATGGAGCAGTACTTTCAGGATAACCGCACCTATGCGGCGGTGGGGACGTTCACGCCACCGTGTTCCACCGTTCAGACGGTGGGCACTTTTTCTGTCTCCTGTACCGGTACCGGCTCCGCTCTGAGCGCCACGCTGTACACCATCGTCGCGCGCGGTTCCGGGTCGACCAACGGATTCGTCTTCACGGTCGACCAGAACGGCACGCGGATGACGACTGGCGTCAAGTCAGGTTGGGGCACGCCGCCCTACACATGCTGGCTCACAAAGAAGGGCTCCTGCTGATGCGAGCTCTTCGAGGCGTCACGTTGATCGAGCTGATGGTGACGCTCACGGTGCTCGGCGTTCTCGCGGTCCTGGTAGTGCCAGCGTTCGGCGCGTGGATCGCCAACGCACGCATGCGCACCGTTGCCGAATCGCTTCAAAATGGACTGCGTCTGGCGCAGCAGGAGGCAGTGCGCCGGAACCGTCAGACGGTGTTTGCCCTGACCAACGCCACGCCCGCGCTGACTGCAGCGCCGGCGGCAAACGGCAGCAACTGGTTTGTGCGCGCCCTGCCGATCGTTGCAAGCGAATTGGTCGATCCGAGCTTCTACGTTCAGGGAGGCGCTACGACCGGGCAGTCGGTGACGATCAACGGTCCGGCCATCGTCTGCTTCAACTCGTTGGGGCGACCGACGGCAAATGCGGCGACTGGCCTAGGTTCCAATTGCGGCGCCCCGGCGGATGTCAACTACGACATCACGCGCGCGTCGGCCGACCGGCGGCTGCGCGTGCAAGTGTCGTTCGCGGGTCGCGTGCGGATGTGCGACCCCGACAAGGCACTCTCCACAGGTACCCCAGATGGCTGCTGACATGAATGCTTGCCGAGTGGCTGGCCGTCAAGCCGGGATGAGCCTCATCGAGGTTCTGCTGGCCCTGCTGATCTTCTCGCTCGGGATGCTTGGCACGGTGGGCATGCAGGCGCTGGCCGTGAAGAACTCGGTCGATGCCGAGGACCGTAGTCGCGCGGCGCTGATGGCCAACGAGATCGTCTCGCAGATGTGGATGGCGAAGACTCTGTCGCTGCCCACCGCAACCGTTGACGCTTGGGTGACCCGCCTGCAGAACCCGCTGGTGTCTGGCCTGCCGAACGCGACAGGGGCAACCGGGACGGCGATCGTCGATGGCGTGCTGGTCGGCACGGTCACCATTACTTGGCGCTCGCCCGGTCGTCGGTCAACGGATCCCCTCGCTACTTACATCACGCAGGTGGCCATGCCATGAATGCGCCTCGGACGACCTTGCGGAGGCTGCCAGCGCGAGAGCTCGGCGTTACGCTCATCGAATTGATGGTGGTAATGGGCATAGGCCTCGTCCTGACCTTGGCCATCTTCCTCGTGCTGTCGGCCAGTGAAGGTCGCAAACGGACCGTCACCTCCGTCAATGACACCGCGCAGGCCGGCGGCTACGGCATGTACGTGCTCGACAAGATGTTGCGCAGCGCAGGGTCAGGTTTCGGACAAAGCGGAACGTACGCGTATGGCTGTACTCTCTTCGCCCAAAAGGGCACGACGCAGATCCTGCCGGCCACTGGCGCCTTGCCCGCGCCATTCGCAGCCGTCAACACAGGCACGGCTGGACTGTTCCGTTTGGCGCCGGTACTGATCGCGCCGGGGCAAACGACTCCCAACGTCAGCGGCGCGACATCCGACGTGCTCGTCGTTATGGGTGGCGCGGCCGGCTTCGGTGAATACCCGGTCACCTTTAGAGGTCTGCCCACAGCTGGGTCTGCAAATTCACTGGACTTGCCGAACACGCTGAGCTTTCGCGGGGACGATCTGGTGATGCTGGCCGAGGAGTTCAACCCGAACTGCATGATCCAGCAAGTGCAGAGCGCCTTCGCCGGTGGCGCAGCCAACGCGCTGCCGCTTGCCGGATCATATGCAGCCGCAACCATCGGCAGTTCGGCCCTCGTAGGCTACTCGACGAGCGGCACGGTGATGAACATGGGCAACGCCGCAAACGGCAATCCGCCTACGATCATGCTCGTTGGAGTGGGAGACAACAACACGCTGTTCTCCTACAACCTGTTGCAGACGGACGTCGATGCCAGCGGAAACCCGGTGCAGCTGCCGCTCGCCGACGGCGTATTCGAGCTGCATGCGCTGTATGGCGTGGATCCAACCAACAGCGGCACGGTCACATGGGTGTCGCCCTCGTCGTCAGGGTACGACCTCGCAACGCTCATGGCCGGTACGCCGGCGGCGGCCGGCCTTTTGCAATCGATCAAGGCGGTACGCGTGGGCATCATCACACGCACATCGCTGCGCGAGAGGGATCTTGTGTCTCCCAGCGCAGTCACGCTTTTCTCGGATCTCGGCAATGCGCTCACATATACGCGCAACCTGACGACGGCCGAGCAGAACTTTCGCTATCGAACGATCGAATCGACGATCCCGATACGCAACAACATGAACTGATCGAAGCATGCCGTATTCCAAGCGCTTCGCTTCCAACCCTCCGCACCGCGCGCCGCGCACGCAGCGTGGGATCGTCATGGTGATCGTGCTCATCGCATTGGTGATCCTGATGATCGGTGGCGTCGCGCTGATCCGGTCGGCCGATACGTCGATGCTGACTGCGGGAAACCTGGCCTTCAAGCGCGACATGGTGAACCAGGGCGAACGTGGCATTGCCAAGGTGGTGGGCGCCCTGACGAGCGGGGCGTTGTCCAGCGAGACCACGCGCCAGGCCAATGCGCTCGGGAGCAACTATTCGGCCACCCTGCTTCCGTCCGATGCCCGTGGCATTCCGTTGGTGCTGGTCGACAGCGAGGCGTTCACGACTGCAGGCATGAGCGCGGCCGCCGACCTGGTGGACGCGACGTCCGGGGTCACGATCCGCTTTGTGATCGATCGCCAGTGCACGGCGACAGGCGCCTTCGATGCTGCCACATGCATGACATCGCCCACGGCGAGTGACAAGGCCGGAACGTCCTGGATCAAACGCGCAGGCGGCGAGAACCGCCCCGTCTATCGCATCAGCGTGAGGGTCATCGGTCCACGCCGCACAGAGGCCTACCTGCAAAGAACGGTCGCGTTCTAGCGGGTTGGCCTGAAGTCGTCGAACGAATTGGGGGAAAGATGTTCATTCAACGTGTGATTCAGATCCTGCGATCGCTATCGTGGTTCAGGGCTGCCGCACTCGGCGTTGCCACTGGTGTGTGCGCATTGCATGCCGGCACGTCGTTCGCAGTCAGCCTTGCGGACAAGCCGCTGTTCTCGACGATCTCGGTGCCTGGCAATCTGCTGCTGGCGCTGTCGGTGGAATGGCCGACGGCAAGCACGCCAGCCTATCCGAGCACGGTGGCGTACTCGACGTCGACTGCGTACGTGGGGATGTTCGACGCCGAGAAGTGCTATCGGTACGTGTACAACAGCACCACGCCCGGCAACAGCTACTTCACGCCCGACAGCTTGGCGACGAATCGCACCTGCAGCAGCAGCGCGGCCACAGCGCGATGGAGCGGCAACTATCTCAACTGGGCAACGACCCAGACGCTCGATGCCTTCCGGGTGACTCTCACGGGCGGCAACCGGGTGATCGATTCCACCAGCATGACCGTCATCGAGAAGACACGGCATTCCGGGCAGGGCTCCCAGACGTCGATCTATCCGAACAAGGTGATCAGCACCGGCACGTCCAGCGCCACGCCGTTTGGTTGGAGCACGGTGACCACGCAGATCTGGAACCTGGGCGTCCAGATGTATGTGACCCCCCCTTCGACTGTCTGCAACTTCAGCACCAACAGCAGCAACAACACGACGTTCAACTGCAGCGGCTTCTACAACGGAACATGCTCGGCCACCGGCGGCGGTACCGTGAGCTGCGCGCCGACCGGCTTGTCCTGCAACCGCACGATCAGCGGCACCAAGTACAACTACACCTGCACATCGGCGACGGTGGCGACCCTCACCTGCAGTTCGACCAACAACAACCGCGCTGACACCCCCAGCTGCACCATCGCCCCGGGCGCGACTACTGTGGTCGACTACAACGGCCAGAGCACGGCCGCCTCGACGGACGGACCCGCCACCACCTACCGGATGACTGTGCGAGTGCGCACCTGTGACCCCAGCGTCGGGCTCGAGTCCAACTGCGTCCAATACGGCAGCAACTACAAGCCCGAGGGCTTGATGCAGCAGTACTCAAGCGTGCTACGGTACTCGGCATTCGGCTATCTCAACGACGATACGACGACTCGCGATGGCGGGGTCATGCGCGCCCGGATGAAGTTCATCGGCCCGACCAAGCCGGTGCCCGGTTCGAGCCCCATCACCAATGCGGTTGCGGAATGGGACGGCACGACAGGCATCATGTCGACCAATCCCGACGCGACCGATGCCAGCACCACGGTCTCCGCACTCGGTCTGAGCGCGGCGGACATCCCGAACAGCGGCGCGATGAACTACCTCAACCGGTTCGGCTGGGGCGGCGGTAGCTACAAGTCGAGCGACCCTGCGGGCGAGCTGTACTACTCGGGCCTGCGCTACTTCAAGAATCAAGGCAATGTGCCGGCGTACAGCGACATGTCGGGAGCGACCTCCGCCAACAAGAAGAAGTACGCGGACGGCTTCCCGGTGATCACGACCTGGGACGACCCGATCCTGTATTCGTGCCAGAAGAACTTCATCATCGGCATCGGCGACGTCAACACGCACTACGACAATGACTTGCCCGGCACCACGCTAGCCGCGTTCTACGCTCCGGGTAACGAGCCGGCGACCCAGCCGACGGAGGTATCGGGCGACACCACCGTCAACGTGACCACCGCCACCAACATGGTGGGGACGCTGGAGGGGATCAGCAATCTGGGCACGACACGCACCGGCTCTTCCAACCATGCGTCGTACTTCATTGCGGGCCTCGCTTACGACGCGCACACGAAAGACATTCGCTCGGACATCACCGACAGCCAGACCGTGAGCACGTATTGGCTAGACGTGATGGAAGGGCAGGTCTACAAGTCGAAGAACCAGTACTACCTGGCCGCGAAGTACGGCGGCTTCGAGGTGCCGTCGGGCTTCTCGCCCTATGCCGGCACCAACGGCACCACCACGCTGCCGGACAGCGCGTGGTGGACCACCGGGGACCTGACCCCGACCGCCAGCGACAAGCGGCCTGACAACTACTTCCTGGCCAACCAGGCCGACAAGATGCGCACGGGCCTGCAGACGGCCTTCGCTCGCATCGCTCAGCAGGCCAGCGTTGCGACCGGCACGGCCTTCTCGACGCCGACGCCGCGGGTTCAATCGTCGGGCGCTTCCAGCTATGCGTCGAACTACGACCCGAAGACCTGGACCGGCGTCGTGATTGGCAACTCCGCGACCTTCGACGCGCTCACCGGCGTCCCAACGTTCACGCAACGCTGGGATGCCCAGGCCCTGCTCGATGCCACCGCGGCCTCGTCGCGCAAGATCATCACCTGCTGCGATGCCGCCGGAGCCGGCCTCGCATTCCAGGACTCGACGCTGTCGACGACGACGCTGCATGCACGCACGTACTACGCTTCGTTCGCCAACGTGCCGGGCGCCTCGTCGCAGTCGGCAGCCAACTTCGTGGCATACCTGCGTGGCGACCGCACCAAGGAGCAGGCCCAGAGCGGCGCGTATCGCACGCGCGCGCATCTGCTGGGCGACATCGTCAATTCCAAGCTGGACGCCGTCGGGCCGCCGCAGTCTCCGTACAAGGACGTCTTCAATCCAGGCTACACGACTTTCGCGCAGGCGCAGCGCAACCGCGAGACCATCGTCTACGTGGGCAGCAATGACGGCATGCTGCATGCGTTCGCCGGCGACACCTCGTCCGGCACGACCACAGGGGGGCGCGAGAAGTTCGCATATATCCCTAGCTTTGCATACGGTAACGCCGCGACTGCGTCCACGACAGGCTTGGTGGCCCTGGGCAATCCGAGCATGACTCACCACTACATGGTCGACGGGTCGCCCCAGTCATTCGACCTGAACATGAAGTACACGCAGGGGGCCACGGCAACGAACAACGACTGGCGCACGATCCTGATCGGCGGCATGGGCAAGGGAGGCAAGGGCTACTTCGCTCTCGACATCACCGACCCGACGACGTGGACGAGCGAGAGTGCGCTGGCAGGGAAGGTCCTCTGGGAGTTCACTGACAGCCGGATGGGCTACAGCTACGGCGATCCAAGCGTTGTGAAGACGGCGAAGTACGGCTGGGTGGTGATCTTCACCTCGGGCTACAACAACGCGGACGGGAAGGGCTACTTCTTCATCGTCAATCCGCGTACCGGCGTACTGCTCGATGCCATTGCAACGCCCGAGGGAAGCACCACCGAGCCGATCGACATGGCACACCATTCGGCGTTCGTGAACGAGTTCGGTGACTACACGGCCGACGCCGTCTATGCCGCAGACCTTCGCGGCAATGTGTGGCGCTTGGATCTCACGCCGACTACCGGCACATATGCCGCGCCGACCAAGATCGCGCGACTCACAACGAGCACCGGCGCGGGCCAGCCCGTCACAACGCGGCCGCTGATCGAGGTGGATCCCAGCACGTCGAAGCGGTACGTTCTCATCGGCACCGGCCGGCTGCTGGATGACAGCGACATTTCGAGCACCCAGACGCAAAGCTTCTACGCGATCCTCGATGGAACGAAAGCGGCATTCTTCAGCGCGTCGACCTTGCCGTCGGGCGGATCGTATCCTGTCGTGCGCTCGCAGCTGAACCTCAACAGTTCGCTGCTGACTGGCATTGGCACTGCGCCGGCGAATCCCATGGGCTGGTACATCGATTTTGGTGCCGACAGCAGCGGCATCGCCGAGCGCGTGAATCTCACGCCGACGGTCAACGTCGGCATCGTCGGCGTAGCGGTGAACCTGCCTAACGGGGAGGCGTGCAACCCGCAAGGCTCCAGCCGCGCATTCGCGGCATCCTTCGCGGACGGCAAGTCCGTGTTGCGCGACACCGCGGGCGCAAGCATCGGGTTCACCGCCTCGACGCGCGCCGTCGCAACCGATGTTGCATTCCGCAGCGTGGGCGGCAGAACGCGCTTTTTTGTTGGTGACAGCGGGGGTGGCGTGGCCAGCCCACCGGGCCAGTTCACGGGTGCATCGTCGTTGAAGCAATTGAACTGGCGTGAAGTGCCGACGGCCGACTAGGCGGCACATGACAATCGAGCGGCCGCCCCGATTCGCGATAGCGGGGTGGCTCGCGGCGGCCAGCCTTTCGGTCGCCGCGCATGCGGCGGTCTTTGCATTGCTTCCTGCCGTCGGGTCCGTCACTCAGGTGGCACTTGCGGAAGTGACCACGCCCATGCACGTGCGGCTTATTCCGGCAGAGTTACCGGTTTCGCGCGATGACACCGTGGCCGAGTTGATCCCGACACCACAGCCGGACGGAAAGACGGCCGCGATCGACCGAGTTGCTGAACGCCGGCACGCTGCTCCTGTGGTGAGGGATCCGTGGGCTTCTTTCCTCCCGTCGCGCACGCTCGATGTGTCCCCCTTGCCGCGTTCATCGCCCGATCTCGGAGTCCTGACCGGCGTGCCGTCGTCGGGGCTGCCTTTAAGGCTGCGCTTGTTCGTTGACGAGAGGGGCCGGGTGGTCGAGGTTCGTGCAATGCAACCCGCAGTCGGCGACGACGAGGTCATCGATCGACTGCGACACATGTTCTTCGAGACTCTCTTCCTGCCGGGCAAGCTGCGCGGCAACGACGTGGCGTCGTACATGGATCTGGAACTGGCCATTACCGACGCCAAGTGACCGCGTGCTGTCGCTCGAAATGTAGCGCAGCGGGCATGCCGCGGATGGCAACGAGCCTTGGGTTCAACCAGCTAGGATGCCGGCTTTCTCCCAGGTTCTGCAAGATTCAGATGGCGCGCCTTGCCCGTTTCGCATTTGCCGGTCAAGCGCACCTGATCGTGCTGGCAGGTGCTGCCGTAGGATCGTCGCTGTTCGTCGATGACGAAGACCGCCGCCGCTTCACGCTTGCTCTGCTGGAATGCTCGCGGGCCTGCGGGGTTGCAGTGAACGCATATTCGCTCCTCGATGAGCAGATTCTGATGCTTGTGACGCCGGCGCAGCCCGAATCGCTGCCGCGATTCATGCAACGGCTCGGTCGCAATTACGTTGGCGCGTTCAACCTGCGCCATGGTCGCTCAGGTGCACTATGGGCGCGCCGCTATGGCGCGGCAGCGATAGACGCCGCGACCCAGGGTTGGCGCTGCATCCGGTTTATCGAGCAGGCTCCGGTTCGAGTGGGGCGAGTTGCGAGGCCGCAGGACTGGCCGTGGTCGAGCGCGCCGCACCACGTCGGGCAACTTCGCAACCCAGTGCTGCATGAGCACGAACTGCATTGGAGACTCGGCAACACGCCGTTCGAACGCGAAGCGCGGCATGCGCAAGTGATCGCCGACACTCTGGGCGACGCCGACGTGCGCTCTCTCCTTGCGGCGTCGATGCGCGGCTGGCCTGTCGGGCCGCCGAGCTATGTCGATGGGCTCGCCGAAGCGACGAATCGTCCGCCCAATCAGCTGCGGCCTCGTCCACGCGGCCGCCCCAAGAGCGCTCGACCGTCAAAACCATAGGGCAACTTCAATACGGCCCCATTTATTTGTGCACCACGCTCGTGCGCCGAATTAATAGGGGCCATGTTGTTGCTGATTTCGCTTGCGGCTCATGCTGCACCGCAGTAAGCTGCCGGCCACTTTTGCTTCGGAGTGCGCCATGGATCACGCCGCCCAATACCCTGAGTCGACCTTGTCCGAGCGCGACGCGATCACTTCGGCCACCGAACTGGGCTTGTACAGCCCCGCGAACGAACACGACGCGTGCGGCGTCGGCTTCGTCGCCCACATCAAGGGCCAGAAGGCGCACCACATCATCACGCAGGGT